>JAABUH010004507.1_pt1 | contig 11266 bp, 5 predicted proteins | sample 5559121 | NCBI WGS metagenome assembly JAABUH01 (sample SAMN10711871, study PRJNA513364) | rock metagenome | isolation source: Antarctica rocks | place: Antarctica: Victoria Land, Battleship Promontory nord | collected 2015-12-28 | reverse complement strand
CTTTTGAAGCGGACCTGCACGCCACGCACTAGTACTCGGTCATCTCGGCCGCAGAGACCAGGCCCGTGCCTCGTGTCGCGGTTGGGGCTTTGCCCCGGAACGATGTCATTCTCAGCCACAGGTGCGCAATTTAGATTTCTATACTACTTTATGAAGTACAGTACCTTCCACTCCTTGTACGATGATTTTGACACATCCGTATCTTGACGTATATTCCGAGTTGACAATATCATCGCCGGCTAGCGAACATGTCGGCACGTCGGAGTCGAGTCTCAAGGCAACAACAGTACGAGCGACATATTTAGAAAGAAGAGTAATTACACTGGATGGAGGGACGGCTACGGAGGTACATGGTTGGTGACAAAGCAAACGCCAAGGACAAGAAGAATGTCGAAGTCGCATCAAAACCGACCAGACAAGGTATTCATATCCACAAAGCACAACATGGGAAATACCAAAGTCAAGCGGTCGCGCTGCCCAATCAAGGCTCTGTTCGTTGCCAAGCATACCGTAAAGTCCTGGTACATACTGTACATATGGTATCAAATTCAAGCGTGGGCCGATCTCCAAATTAAGGGAGAGCCACGCCGACTCGGTACGGGTGCCATCACTATCAGTCCCCGGATCAACGTTAGTGGCGCCCACCTGCATGATCCGACAGTCTGAATGAGGCTAGCCGCAGTCGACCGTTTCCAGCAGCTAGCTATAAAGGGTACTAGTTCCACCTGACTCCCCTAATGCATCTCATACCACATGCCCCCCGCGTCGTAGTGGTGGCCACGATTGACCCTCACAATCTTGGCAGCCATCGATTTCATTGGTTTTGGAAAAAATGTGCTTCAACTGTTGTCTGTGCCTGAATCGACATCTTTCGATATTCAAAGCATTAGTCTGTATGACGTTTCAGCGGCTGCGGGCGCACACCAGCACTCTCTACCGCAACTGATACAGTATTCGTCTTCCGAGTAATAGGTTCGAGTAATGGGACAAATAGGGATGACATTCGCGATCAGATCACAATGCTGTAAGCTTACTGGTACAATCAGAGGAATAGCTTTGGCTCATGCCGAGATCTTTCACTAACACACTACTGGAAGTAAATGCCTGACCAAGCCGTCTGTGTGGGTGGGCAAACCATCACTTACTAAGTAGGATTGTTGGAAAGCCTCAGATCTATGTACTAAGGTACATACTAAATAATACAGGGAAGATCTCTGGGTTCTTAACCTTCAAAGAATAGGCTTGAACCCCCCACTACATACGACCATATGCCGGCTACTCTAGGATGCTGAGCTTTCCAGGGCGTTCATTGACGTTTCACGTCCCAACTTGGATGTTGAAACCGACCCTGCGGCCCTTAGGTACTCGTATGCACGGGGTTTCCGCGTTTCCGCGCACGCTAACTATGGCTAATTATCTTAGTGCCCTTTTTAGCATGCCAAACCCGATACTATCTGTAACTAACCTTTCTAGGTTAGAGTGCGCAGAAACCCAGTGTGCGCGGAAACCCCGTGCATACAAGTAGTTCTGGCTTGCGGACACACATCAGCAGTCAACACGGACATGACCATATCGGGAGGCTTCGTAAAGATCGATTAGCTTTGTGACGCATCTCTCTACCCACGCTAAAGTAAATTCGACAGCAGATAGGCATTGCGTAACCATACCTTAGCATAGCGCTAAGCCCCTCCCCGTCGAGAACTGCGTTGGAGTGACTTCAGGTAAGCTACCTTAGGGTTCAGCTAAGGGCAAAGAGTTCTGTAATTAGAGTAGTGACAGACCGATTTTTTTTTACGAAGATCATTTTTACATATGTGCTCAATGACAGTTTTATAAAACGAAAGGTTAAAAACAAATATGATAATTTTAAAAATCATCGTCTGTATGAAAAGAAGATAAAGAAAAACTACTACTTGTAAAGAACAGCAGTAAATCTAAAATTACGAATGTTTTGAAATACAAATGTTCTGGAAAAATTATCACAAAATCTTCGAATAATCTTTCTACAAAAATGATCATCTGCAAATCTCATGCACACAAACTTCAAAGCAAGCGAGTATGTGAAATTTTCATTACACATATCAAGATTGTACTTGATATCTGTAATATAATGTGATACTTGATGATGTCTAAATCTATCTATCTATTCACTGTTTTGTCATTTTCATCTGCTTGTCTTGAAATCTTAACGAGTTCATACAATGTTATTTCTCTCATCGCTATTCAAATCTGCAACTCGATGCTTTAATTGATAGTATGATCTTTATTATCAATGATATTTCTGAAACATGTTAAGCGTAAGTTGAAAAGATCTAAACACGAGTTGTGATGATCAGCATATGTAGCTTCTCAAGTTGAAGAAGATATAATCTTCTCTTGCAGAATTATCTGTAAGCAGAATCAGCGTTCGTAGCTGACACATGAAGATAAAACGTTTCATCTGTTATCTCGTTCAACAGAAAATGTTCGACATCAGAAGTTTCATCAGCTCGCAAGATTTACTATTTAGAAAGAACAAGCATTATTCATTGAAATATTCATATGACAAATATCTTGAAATGAATCTCTTATTAAACTGTTTGATGAATGACAGAATTCAAAGAATTGAAAGATGAATGAAGAGTCAGAAATGAGAAACAAGAGAAATTGAATCGTAGATTGCAATTACTTGAAAATTCGCGAAATTCACAATTTTGATGTGAAAATCGATTTTCACATCAAAATTGTGAATTTCGCGACAAAGATTGAAAAGTTGAACATCATCATCAATTGATGAATGCATATGAAGAAATGTATGCATTACGCAAAAAAGATCAGAAGACTTGAGAGAATTATATAGAGATTTCAGTTATATACAGCAGAAAATTATAGTGAATGAAAAAATTAACAAAAATATATGTGTGAAAAGATGATCAGACATTCTGCGACAATGTTCATGTCAATACACATGATGTTGATACTGTTGAAAACTGCTGTATGACTTGTGAAGAATGCTTTAAGATGCAACGAAATGACTGAAAACATCAGAAGATTTCTTTTCATAGTCTTAAGATGCTCTTCTGCTCTTCGCAATAGATTTTAATCTGAGATTGTCACAGTTTGCAGTATTTATCATAAAACTTGAGCATGAGTATCATGAAGATTCTGTAGATTCAGAGTGAAGATCAAGAGAAAAAGAGATGATATTTGTTCATGATGTTTGATGTTCTGTTGCTTCTTATTAGTTCTTTCAAGATTCTGTAACGTCGTAAACATGCAGAAACTTATCTCTTTCTTAAAGCTTTGATCATAAATATGAAGACTGATGCATTGATGTTGACATTCTCGTTCAAGAAAAAACTTCTTAATTTATGTAGAACATGAATCTTGATGCATTTGACTTTTGTATATCATGAACAGCAGAGATCAAATGATCTGACATTTGAAAAGAGAATGATGACAATGAATATTGCTTATGAAAAGAAATGCAATGAAGTGAAGAAGATGATGAATGATGATGAAAGATGATGAGTGATGAAAAAGATGAATTTTCTCAGAAAAAGAAATTGTGCGTTCAAAAAATCATTTCTTCAAACTTTAAAAATTATTTCATGCGTGAGAGACAGATCATATTTGATCTAAATATCATTAAATCATTTCAAATATTCTTTATAAATGCAATTCAATATCAGTCAGCATATTCTAGCAATCAGTGAGCAAGTCTTCACAATGTCTGATGTCATAATCATAAAGAAAACAGATTAAAACTGTTTATACAAGATAATTCTTTGCTCTTAAAATCAATCATTGACAAGCTTCAAAAATTATCTTTTACGCAGAATCTAACTTGTTTCATAATTTTCACTCGCTCGACTTCTCACAAAAATTCAACATTCATGTTTACATGAAGTAGAAGATGCTCTTCATTTATTCATAAGCTGTGTGCAGAATCATCAGCATTCAATGTCTTTTTCATGAAAAGAATATAGATTTTTTCTGTCTTAGTTACTGATAAGTTTATCATCATCTGTTTCTTTGAAAGATATAGTAAAGAATGATGAAAAACATGATTATTATAAGATGAATTGATTACAGAATTGACATTTGCGAACATTTGATACTTATCAGAGAAACTGTAATGAAGTAAAATCGCGTTGAATTGAATCAGCTGATTCATTCAAAGAGAAATAAAATCATTGAAGAAGAACATGACATGATGTTCAATTACACTATGAAAAGTCAGTTGACATTATTTAAATTTCGATGAAGATAGATTGAAAACATACTCATCAATGAAGCTGATTTTTTTATATCATTGAAAAGAAGCATTATCAAATTGAAACATATTGTGCATTTGATAATCTTGAATGAAAGTTTAATGAAGTGAGATTGCAAATTGAGAATCTGAATCAATTTTTGAAGAACAAATTGAAAAGTTGCATTGTTTCTTTGCGTACTTGAGTGAAATGCAGCTAAATGCTCTGAATTCAAGATGATGTCTGTTCAAGATTATCTCAATACAGAATTTCTCATTTAATTCTTCATTGTAAACTTTGAAATTACGTTCAATCTTTGCATTGTAAGTTTTGAATGATGATCAAATGCTTGTAAGTAGTTTAAGACAAGTCTTGAAGATTGTGCAAAGAAATCTGATCAAGCTTGAATCTGAAATGATAAATGTTTTCAATCTGACAAAGCAAATGATCTGCTGTAAATTTTCTTTCATAAGCAAAGCTTTTTCAACATCATGAAAGTTGATTTAAGTCACAGTTTATTTAAAGAATCTGTTTTAATAATTAGAAACTATTTCATTATAAAACTCAATATACAACGTACTTATGCTTATTCTTTTCAATCAGAACATTGATGTTGTTTGAAGTAACATATTCAGTTGCAATGATCATGAAATGAAGATTAATATGAACATTGAGACATGCTTTAAACTGTCTATATGCAGTCGCTGCTTACTTCTTGACTTTAAGATCTTTGAGATCTTTGAGATCAACAGTTGCAACAATCATTTTCTTGAACTCATTATTTGTTGTTTTGTAATACATCTTGCTATAACTGCTATTAATTACTAAGAAAATGATGCTTGTGCAATGACTTTCAAGTGTGATTGCAACAGTTGCAGTCTTGAAAAGTTTTGAAAAGACATTTTTATCTTTTTTGATCTCATTTGAAAGAGCATGTCTATCTTTCAAGAACATAAAAATGATCAGAATAATAAAATTGATTCTTGTAAGAATGCATCTCATTGACTATGAACGATGCATGTCTGCAAGACTAGCTTGCGAGATTAGATTAAAGAAGTTAATGAGTGAATAGAAATATCAACTTGACAGAAGATGAAAACTCTGCGAGCTTTCACTTTCGTTTCTTAGCAATTAGTTCTATCATCAATAGAGTGCTATTTTATTATTTTCTACTACGCAGTTTCACGTAAAGAGATCTCATCATCTCACAGTTTTAATTGCTTCATTCACACGAAGCTGCTCAGTAAAAGATGTCAAATGCGCAATGACTCATTAGAAGTTGCACGATTGAAAGAAGTGATAATTTCTTTCACATTGAGAATTCATCATTTCATCAGAACAGATCTGAGAATCATGCATTCAAAAATGCAGATAAGAAGTTCAAATTGCAAGAATTTAATGAATAAATAAATCATATTTCTTGATGATCAGTAAGCGAAGTACACAAGCAGTTAAAGAATCTGAAGATGCAGAATGTACTGCTTGACTTGCAACTTCATGTATTAAAACTTGAGCAAGAGACTTGATTAATTTCTGATCATCAATGTCAACATAGTGATGATCACTATCAAAGTGATGCACGTAAGCATGCTAATTGATCTCACGAGTCTAAAGAGCAGAGCATCACAAACTATGACTTCTTGATGTTCTGACTGCAAGACTGCAAAAACTTCATAGTCGCAACATCATCTGATTTCATCACGAAAGAAGAGAAGCTACAATAATCTGCATCATACTTGTCAGAGAAGTCTTGCAATCAGTGACGAGATCATGTGATAAGCATACACAATCATGATGAGATATTTAATTGAAAGTACTACATTAAATACTTGCATGCTAAACTTAACAATTCTGAAATTCATAACTTTCAAACAGAACATTAACTTAAGACTGTAAAGCAGCAAGTTGATCAAAGCATCGCGAATTTCAAGCAATATCTTATCAGACTGTATGCAGATCTGAACTATCATATATTCAACGAGACTTGCATGATGTACTTGCGAATGAAGATTAACAAAATTATCATGAATGAGTTTCTTCACATCTTATACATCTTTATCAATTATGTTAATCTGTTAAAACATTTTATAAACATTGACTTGCATTTGCAAGACATTGATGCATTATCAAAGCTACATTCGCAGCAAAGTGAGAATGCAGCATTTCAGAAGAGTTTTCAATTCTCACATGAAAAGACAAAGTCTGTCACTGCAATGAAGAATTTGAAGTTCTTTGCTTCAAGCACGCAATCTAAAGATAATGTGACATTCAAGTTCAGTGAGTTCAAGCAAAATGTTACTTCATTCAATCTTACGTGCTGATCATGCAAGAAGATGAGACACAAGATTGATAATTCAATGTGTTTCAACTACACATTCAGACAAGAGACTTGCAATCATGATGAAGAGATAAAAAAAGAGAAAGTCTAATTTTCATCATCAAATCATTAAATATAACTATGAAAAGACAATTATCATGTGCATTGATGATATTAATATTGACAAATGTTTCTGAAAGAGTGCGTGAAGCTCACTGTCTTATTGACTTTGAAGTTGAGCAAAATTTTATATTGCAATCATGAATAAAAGAGCATGAGTTATTGAAGAATCATGTAACTCTGAAACTGATTCAGACAATTAATGATCATTGAATTTTCTGCTATGATATGCATCAGATCAATATCGAGTTGATTGATCACAAGAAAGTTCATAAGAGCTGAAACACTGAATTTCATGCTGTGAACATATGAGAATATGATATGATTCTTGATTACTTGTGATTAAATGAGATTAACTTGAATATTCGCTGACGCAAGCATCGTTGATCATATCGAAGAAACAGCACTCAGCATGCAAAGTAAATATGAGTTAGTCTGTGCAAAACATCAAAATTTGTCAAGCTGACAAGGCTTGCAGCTAAAAGAAGAAAAAAGACTTATGTAGCTCTGTTTTATCAGCTGCTATTTACAGATGATTTATTGCAAAACGCAGATCATTGTTGAAATCATGTCTAGAAACTAATCAGAGTACGTGCGTGACTAGAATGTTTGATCTATAAAGATAGTTATAACTAAGACTTTAAGAATACAGAAGAAAGAAAATACAAAAGACAAGAAGAACACGCTTTATATAGTAGTTACTCAGATTCGACGTTAGTCTCAAAGAGAACGTGTTGAAACACAAGAAAGATGTTTATTTGAAAGATGTTTGTAACACAAAGAAATGTGTTTGTCATAGACATCTGTTAACTACTCGTAACACAAAGAAGTGTGTTTGTCTAGAAGACAATAGAAGCTGATTAGAAGATGCTAGAAAAGAGAAAAAGATGCTGAGTCATATTTGAGTCAAATCTGAGTCAGATCTAAATCAGCTCTCGACTAGATTGTTGACTAGCTCTAATCAATATGCAGTGAACTCGCTAGCGTTCACTGTGAATTGATTAGAATTCGATCTTTGACACATTCGTAACATTACTCTTCTCTTCAAAAATTCATGTTCACATGAATAGAAAAAATGAAACGCAAAAATTTTCACTGTTTTTCAATTTAGTGTGACTTGTCTGAATAGAGCTTATGAAATTCAACTAGAACTTCTTTCGAGCTCTTGAATTCTTCTTTATTGACATAGTATCATTCGTTGTTTCGATCTAGTCTCGTTCATTTGATCTTGTATTGTATTTGATCTCAATAGCATTTAGAGTTCAAAATGTCATTTACCTCTCAATGATCATCGTTCTCGATTGTCAATGATTTAGAAGATTTCAAATGCTGTTCTGACAATGAATCTTTGAAATAAGATCATAATAGCTTCAAGCTGAACATTGAATGCAGCTGCTTCATGCTTATTGATAAACAAAGATGATAGAAAATCTCAACTTTGACAGTGATTTGATAGAATTCTAGCTGTTTATCTTTCAAATTCTTACATGATCTAGTTGTCTTTATGTTTCTAAAGAATAATCAAACTCAGTCGTTTACTTCATAGATGATGTCTCGTCTATGTTTATTGATCTGAGCTTTGATGATCTGCTTCGTCTTTTTCAATTGCTGACGATCAAAGATAAGAAGCTCTTTCATTCAAATGACAATATCGTTTGCTTTTCTAGCTTCAAGACGTTCACAAGTTGTTTTGTAGTCAGTTGTATCTGAATCGAAACTCATTCGTGAGTGAAAATTCTTATTGAAGTAGAATGAAGTCATTGAGATGATCGAGAAGATATTGAAATTCTTGCTGAATTCTATCATTGATAGTCATTTTGCTCAATCATTCTGCATGTAATTACAGTAAATTCTAAGTTCGCGTTCGATGTCTTGATTGACTCGCTCTGATTGATCATCAATCTCAGAATGATAAACTGTTGATAGACTAACCGTAATTTTTAGTTGCTTGCAAAGACTTTGTCACATCGTTGATATAAACTGAGAATCTCTGTTCAAAACAATGAAACTGAGTAGATCATGAAGTTGATAGATGTTTCATAACATGATTCAAATCATTTCTTCGACTGAGATGCTTTTGTCTTCTCAATGACAGAGAACATAGTGATGTTTCTTGATGAGTCAACATATGATTGTGCAAATGACGTTATAATCTTCTGATAAAGATAGTTCAGTGATGAAGTTCATAACTATATTCTTTCAACGTTTCTGTGAAATTGAAAGAGAATGAAGAAGTTCATTGATGCTATTTCTAAATGTCTTGCTTCATTAACAGACATGACAGTTTCGAATGTAACGTTTAATCATTGCTTGATGATCTGATCAATAGTAGAAACGTTGAACTAGATCAATAGTTCTTTGATTGTCAGAGTGAAAGATGAAAGACTGATCATGAATTTTCTTTAGCAATTTCATATGCATATTCTCAGAAACTCACAGTAGATTTTCTCTGAACAGAACGTCATCAATGATCTTGCAATGCTTCAATTCAGTGCTATGTAGCTTGAGCTTGTTTTCGCTTATAGCTTGTTTATACTCATTGCAAAGCTCATTCATCTTGTTGACATCTTTTACTTGCTGATAGAGATCAACTTCAAATTCAATAGCTAGAATATTTATTCTATTGAATGTCAGAATGATTTGATAATGATCTTCAGTACGCTGAGTTGATTCAGAGACGTCGATCAGAGACATTTTGATTAGAGCATTGACTTTAGTGTTCATTTTGTCTGATCAGAAAATGATCTGAAAGTTAAACTCAAATAGAATGTCTAGATAATTGACTTGACATCGAGTTAACTGTTTGTTTTTCATGAAGATCTTCAAAGTTTGATGATCAATGAACATCTGAATGAGCAGTTCTATGCATTCTAGCTCAAGTCTTCAATGTTCAAAACATCGAATAATGACTAGCAATTTCTTGTCATAGATGTGATAATTGCATTCAGCGAAAATCATGCTCTTGCTATAGAATGCTACTGAGTGAAGAACATTCTCATCATCGTACTGAAATAATATTTCATCTTTGACGCAGTCAGAAACATTGATTTTCAGAATAGTCTGTCGTTTTGAATCGAAGTGTCGTAGAACTGAGATTGAGCTGATCTGTTTCTTTAGATCATCAAAAGCTTGAACATAAACTTTGTTTCAAACAAAAGACATGTTCTTTCTAGTCAGCTGAGTGAATGATTTGACTAGCGTCGAGAAGTTCTTAATGAAACAATGATAGAAGTTAACAAATCTCACGAAGCTCTGAACTTCTTTTAGATTGATCGACGTAGTTCAGTTGACTATGACTTTCACTTTGATAGAATTCATATAAAGATCTTGTTTTAAAACTATGACTTCTAAGAAGACAGTTTCTTCTACGTTGAATTCGCACTTTCAAATATCTACTTGTAGATCAGCTTCTTGTAGATGATCTAATATCATCTTGACATGTTGTCAATGTTCTCGTTGAGTTTTGCTGTAGATCAGAATATTGTCTAGATAGACTTGACAGAAGTCATTTAGAAAGTCTCAAAAAACGTCATTCATATACTGCTGAAACGAGGCAAAATCATTGATAAGTTCAAAAGATAGCATCTTTGATTTGTACGCTTTTAAAGTGATGATAAAGATAGTGTAGTTCTCACTATCAGAATGCATTTGCAGTTTGTTGAAAGTCGAAATGATATCTAATCGAGTCAGATGCTTGCAATCAACTATTTTGTCAATCATCTCATTTATGAATGATAGAAAATAGCGATTTCTTTTGATAATAGCATTGAGCTTTCGATAGTCAATGTAGAATCGTAGATCTTCATTTGCTTTTAAGATGAACAGAACAAGTGAGACATACGAAGCTTTGCTAGAGATTATAAATTCTTTGAAAAGATTCTCATTCAGATATTTCTTTACTTTTTGAAGCTTGTAGAGAGACATTTGATATGCTCGACAGTAAGATGATGTTACGTCACTAGTAAGCTCTATTTTATGATCATACAAACGATGAGATGATAGTTTGTCTGCTTGAGCTTGATCAAAGATGTCTAGAAAATTCTGATATTTCAATGATAGCTTAACTTTAATATCTTCTAGATTCTGAATCATTTCATTGACTGAGAAAATGTTTATGACATTTAGTTCGCATTGAGTATTGTAGATGATTTTTCTATCGATGTTCTCGATGAACATAGCAAAAATCTCTGTCTGATTCTTCTTTTTTCGTTTTACTAGTGCTTGAAAAGAGACGACGTCTATATTTTGAATCGAGAATGACTTTTTCTGAATGAATGAAACTGAGCGCTTAAGCATCTTAGAGATTTTGCTGTGAGCTGCTGAAGAGATCGAAGTTGATCGCGATCAACTTGAGTGCTTTATATTTGACGAGATTGAAAAAATCGAAATCGAAATATCTAATTGATCAGGAAATATGATAGTATCATGTCTCATGTTCAATAATATTTCATTTTTGTTCATTCAGAATTTGCTCAATATAGCTTCATGATGCTCGATATCAGCTATCAGCATTGACATAGTCAATTTCTTATGACTTTCGATCGTGAGATTGAGTAGAATCTTATGAGTAATAGTCTTTCTAGCTAGCTTCTCA
>JAABUH010004506.1_pt1 | contig 11268 bp, 18 predicted proteins | sample 5559121 | NCBI WGS metagenome assembly JAABUH01 (sample SAMN10711871, study PRJNA513364) | rock metagenome | isolation source: Antarctica rocks | place: Antarctica: Victoria Land, Battleship Promontory nord | collected 2015-12-28 | reverse complement strand
AGGTCACCACCCAAGCCCAGGGCATAGATCAGGGCTTATCCTAATCAATTCACGACCAACTTGCTTAAGTTGACTGCGTAATGATTAGGGCTAGCTATAGGTCGCCGAGACCTCATGTTCATTGAACCTATTCCACAATTCAATGAACCAAGTTCAGTTGTTGAATTCGCTGCGATCAGTTCAAGTGTTGAAACGTCTCCAACGAAGCCACATCGATCTAGTCATCCCATTCAGCGATAAAGCAGTGATATCGCTCTATATCGTCCTTTCCATTACGATCTGCTTCAGTTACGTCTTCTTTTTCCTAGGATCTAAGATCTTAAGGAGGACGAGCAAGCTTCCACCGAGCCCTCAAGATCTCTCTGTTCTTGGCAGCCTTCTAAGGCTGTGTGAAGCTAGAATCGATCCTGTCAAATTCGCTGGTTTCGCAAATCTAGTGCTTGCACATTCTGATCTTTGACAGGTTGACTGACTTCTGTAGACGCATTCCCTGGCTTCCTATGGGGAGATGACCACGGTTCAGATGGGCAGCCGGTCTTGGGTGGTACTAAACAGTTGCATTTCCACAGAAGATCGACCCGATTTCCCAGTCGCTGGTTCTCTTGTCAGTAAAAATAAGCGGATGATTCTGCGGAAAATCAGAGACTGAAAAGAAGGATGCAAGCTGATGCATCATCTTCTGAGCGGTACTAAGCACCACGCTGCTACACAACTACCTTCATCAACCCGATCAATGGCACAGGCACAACTATAGCTATTCCTACTTCATAGCTCACCGTATTGTTCTCGGCGAGTTCATCCGAAGCATCAACAGCAGCATCTTCGACTTCTTTCCCAGCATAGGGATCTTCCAGCCGTTTCGCTCGTTTTGGTCCCGCATGAGAGCCGATCACTACAATGTCTTCAGAACTTGGTGAGACCCTGTGATGCAGAATATGACCGATGATGTCGCGTCACCTTCATTCTTCCGAAACGTGATTCTGCAGTCGAAGAACAAGTATGCAGCCAACAATGATGAAGCCATGTACCTAGCTACATCAATAGTCGCTGCCGGAAGCGACAACGTGTCGGAAGCAACAACGTGTGCATGACACACAATGTATTCATGATGGCCGCTGTCTGCAATCCGGTAGTGATGGCCAAGGCGCGGACAGAGATTGGTTCGATGTGCGGCCCTGATGCAAATCGGCTCCCTGATTTAGCGAATATGAAGTCCTTATCATATATTTCCGCCATTCTGAAAGAGTGTCTGCGTTGAAGGCCCGTTGTGCCGCTTATTCCGCAAAATCATTCTATCAAAGAGATTCACTTCGATGAGTACGTTTTCCCAGCAGGAACAGACTTCGTGATCAACTCGCTGACCGTCTGCGAAGAAGTCATGCCTAAAAGGTGAAAGAACAGAGCGATGAACATTACGGATGATCAGTGACAGTTTGACGATGAAAGAAGGATATGTGTTGAATATAAAATCGCACATCAAGAGCTATTTCTGGCATTCGCGAAATCGATATACTGTTTTGACTTCATTTCAGTACGTTCAGCCTTGCCTCTCACGCAACAGAACTGGCTTGCTGACTAGAAAACTTAGAATGGCCCAATCGATAGCTATCGTATAAGGCATGAGACTATTGAGGAGTCATTTTCGATGCTTCTGAAGCCTCGAAGCAACGCTCATGAGGAGCTCGTTAATACATTGAATGCTCGAGCTTAGACGCAAAACATTAGTAGATCGATAATACCATATACAAATACCTGCTGTTGCGGCTGCCGGTAAACGATGTCTAGTTTCACGTCGCTGAAAGCTGTTATTGATGTCTTGTGCCAAGGGAGAAACTGTGACTTTCAACGCATCGTCCCCTCTTCTTTCCATCGTCCTTAAATCTCCACAGCATAGAAAGCTTGCGCAGAATCGAGGCGGAGCAACGTTGCTTCAATGGCACTTGGCTGAGCCTTTGCACCCACATCATTCAAGTCAAACTTGACGGAAATTGTTCTGCTTCGCCGAGACTGTTCACTGACGACTGAAGCTTCGTCGACGCATCCAGATATGTATACATGTGAATAAGGAACTGTAGGTTTGAAGAGCTGCGAAGTGGAACGGCATGAAGCAGACAGCGCTGGTGATAGTACGAGTGATTCGAAAAATGCCGAATGTTCATAAGAGTCTGAAACCATTCAATTGACCTGCAGCATGAGTGACAAAAGACCATGATCTAAAAGGATCTTGTAGAGTTTACTCCGTCATACAAAAAAAACTAATGATTGCTTTTCGCCCTGAATATCTATGATGATTAGTGTATTAGCGTGTGCAGAAAGCTCTGCAATCCTTGCGCTGCCCCACGGACCGCGGTGATACCTTTATGTGGGGAATTCGAAAATTCGAAAATTCAACCCCATCGCCCCTCCAATTGCCCAAAATTGAAGCAATTCAGACCTCTTTGTTTGTTGACGTTCTTAACGCATTTTCAGCTATGACCGGCCCACTGTCTGCAGCGATTCGCTCCAGAATCGTACGGCTTATACTACTTCATTGGCAACCCGCCGACATCGCCGAATAGATTCACTGCTATTATAGAACGATGTATAGCATCCTAGAGAATATCTTCATGTACTCGTCATCGTTTAAACCTCAGTTTCGGCCCAAAGAAGCCCCCCGCAAGGTATTTAAGGCAGCTGAAAATGGCCTCGTAGCCTATCTCGAAGAACAGCCGTGAGCCATGCAGAAAGAGATGGTCTGATACATATGGGAGAAGTGGGACATCAACGTGCATCGATTCACGATATCAAGAATTCTGAAGAGAAGACGCTGGAGTAATAAAAAAGGATAGCGTGTAGGGGTCAGACAAAACGATGAGCTTCGTTTGAATTGAGTAGCAGACATGCTTCGTTTGACGGCTGAACAGCTCAGGCTGGCGTCATCAAGCCTATGCTTCCGTTGGCCAACCAGCTCGCTATCAAGCCTCCAGAACGAGAGAGCATTGCTGAAGTGTTCTTTCGGCCTATACGAAAGATGGATATCTATTCTGTACCGGTATTTGTGAAGGCTGGTTCAACGGCAAGGCTTTCTTTCGATGGCTAGCAGATGAACTGCTACCTCTATGCAGTCCCTTTCCGGCCCCGAAGAGTGTGATCATCATGGACAATGCGAGTGTTCATTGCAATCGTCGAATAGAAGAGCTCGTCACCTCACACGGATGTCAGGTAAGCTATTTGCCTCGTTGAATTGACGATCTACCACTGATATGAATGTCAGATGCGATATTTGCCTCCCTACTCGCCGGATTACAATCCCTTAGAACTCACTTTCAGCGTATTAAAGGCCTGGGTTCGTAGGCATCTTCAGAAGATATGGCCCCATTTTGAAGGCATCTTTGGTGACTTTCTTCATTACGCCGTTGAACGAAGCAGATGTGATAGATATCCGAGGCAGCACTTCAAGCATTCAGGCGACATTTTTGAGGCAGATATCAGAGCATTAGAGAGAGATCTTGAAGCGGGTACTATAGACTTTGACTAGCTAGCTTCTGAATAGCTTCATTTTCATCTGTTTGAATACGATAATAGGTGGGGGGTTAAATGTCGAATGGCTCTTACATCTATAATGTACTTCTATAATGTACTGAGACAGAAGGGTAAACTGATCGTTGGTTGCCAAGTGTTCCATCAGGTGACCCAACATCAAAACTTTCCGACCCCGCACTATGTTTTTGCCTGCGTCGACCCGTGCAAGTCGTTTCTTTTCGCTTCAACTAACCCTCGCAGAGTATTGAAGTCGTTGTACGTCGCGTTACATCAGATGATCGGAAATCACCTGATCGACGATTGAGATTTTCTTTGCCCTGTTTACCTGTTTACCCGTACACATCTACATGCTTTCATTATCTACATTGTACGCGATTTATATCAATCTTTATCTCTTTTTATGATTCTTTTCTGTTTATCCGTACACACTGTATGTCCCGTACATGCTACATGGCACATGCTAATTAGCTCGATAGAAAACACCCTTCATGGCTCGATACCAATTCCCTACCAAATGTTGGAAACAGGGAACAGTACGAAACGGGGAACAGTACTGTTACCCCTGTGGTTAGTAATCTCCGTATTGATCCGGCGCTAGTGAATGAGTATTTACCCTTCGCCCACTTCTTTCCTTCATTCATATGCTCTACCAGATATATATACTCTACCTACTAGATAGTTATATGCACATATTCGCTCTGACCCTCATATACCAATACCAAACTCCCTATCAAACTCCTACCAAACGCTCTACCATACTCCCTACCATACTCCCTACCATACTTCCTACGCGCTTCATATGCGATATATTCAGTGCTTCGTATGTGATCTACCCAGTGCTTCATATGTGGCCTATTCAGTACTTCATATGTGAAGTCAATGGGGAAGCCAATGGGGAAGCCAATGGGGAAGCCAATGGGGAAGCCAATGGGAAAGCTATTGGGGAAGCCAATGGGGAAGCTATTGGGGACTGAAGCACTGAACAGACCACATATGAAGCACTGAATAGATCACATATGAAGCATTGAGTCACATATGAGTTGATTTTACTTTGCACTTATTGAAGATTCGCCACTAAGGTAATTTTGGTGAAGCTCTCGGCAAATCCTTTGCATACAACGGTAATAAAACGTAGTGCACAGCAATTTCCATCGGAAATGGCGACCCCCTCGTAGGTAGGTAGGTAAGGTAGGTAATTGATTCCGCCCGGAGGCACTACGCCTAAAGGGCTCTAGCGCTATCAACTTACAGTATCATATCTATTGCTATGTCCATGTCCCACGGTAGCCCTTGCTGAAACGTATTTTCTTGCTATCTTCTATGCTCATTTACTCCTGATATGCTCGAGTAGCCGTAGGTGAGGTTATAGGCGCATTTTGGAGGTGATTCTACAAATGTTCGGCGTCCTATGGTCAGCAGCCGAAGCAGGCGCCATGAGGCTACGGGGTGCATGTTAATGGGAGGGGAGGTGATTAGTGAGAGGCGGTAGGCCCTATCGTTAGGTCTGGTTGGTGGTCAAGCCTGCCAGTGTCCAGGGCGAATTTGATGGTGGCTCTGACAACTGTCATGTCTGGTGACCAGTCTTCCGGATCTGATGACGCTTTACCCCCTAGGCATAGGGAGAGAGCGTTTTCTCTTGCCGTAAGATACTGCCGCAGAGGCGCTCTTTCCGTAGTCCATCTGGAGCAGCGGAACAGAAAGTGCTTCACGTCTTCTTTCTCTACGCCACAGGCACAGTTCGATGATTCGGCGGCGCCTATTCTGTGCAGGTATTCGTTGATTCTGCCCATGGCCGTGCGTAGTTGAACGAGTATCTTCGCTTCTGTCTTCTTTAGGCTATCGTAGAGCTTCTTGGTGTGTTTACCTGGCAGCGCTCTATCCAGCTTCGTCGTGAAGTTTCCTACTTTCCTTGGTAGGATGTGTGACTGTTTCATGGCCTCTATAGCCCTCCTCGTGGTGGTGGATCGCGCTCGGTAGGGGGCGGGCTCCAAGGGAGCTTCCTGTCCCGTAGGCTCCCGCGCCGCCTTCTTCGCCGCTGCCTGTTGTTGTGACGTTATCTTTGCTGGCAGCCAAATGACCTGTATTCGGTTCCCTCGTTGCAGAAGCTTTTCAGCAGCTTGATATATGACCTTTATGTCTCTTTGGCCTGACGGTTGCTTGGGTTGTATCAGTACCTGGACCGCTGGAAGACCCCGGGTGATGATGTATATGTTCCGCCCCTGGATTTGGTCAGGGAGGCACCTTAGGGCTTGACTTATTGCTGACAATTCGGCCGTGTAGGGATTTTGCTCCTTCCTTGGCCCTAGCATCCTTGAGTATGTTACATGTCGACCCGTTGTGGCACCATTTTCCGTGTCTATAATGGCTCCCCCTGCCGCATGAACCTTGCCGTTTCTGACGAATGCGCTCGTTGCAACTCTGATGCCTTGAAGGGCGTCGATAAAAGCCTGCTTGTCTTTCTCCTCCCTCGTCGTGTCTGCTTGCAGGCGAGGGGCTCACGGTTGGATGCTATAGGGCTCTATCATTTCCATTCCGTTGAAGGGTGTCTCTGCGTGTTCAATACCTAACTTGCTGAGCGAAGAATTGAACCGTTGGGTCGGTTTTGTGCCGAGCTTAGCCAGTGAATTTGAGACGGGCAGCGTTCGTAGTCTAATTCATGTTGCCGCTGCCTTCTCAGCCTGTCGAAGTCGCATGAGCTTCAAGCAAGCCTCTGCCTCTGCTATGGCTGTGAAGACAGTGGCGAAGACGCCTGTTACCGCCTGAGCCTCTACCTTCTGCATGTTGAAATTTCAGATGTGATTTGGTTGGTAATCTCCGCATTCATCCGGCGCCGCATTCATCCGACGCTAGTGAACTCAGAGAATTCAGGGTATTTGACCTTCCTCTCACCTTTTCCTTCCTCCGAAGTTCCTACCTACTAGATAGCTTCAACCCATATACTATATGCCTCATATGACCTCGTATTCCAACACTGCACTCTATTGAAGGCGGTCATTGCTCTGACATTACTGTTGGAAATAGGGAAGATGGTAATCTTCGTCTACATAGGACTGATAGAGCTGAGGCCCGCTAGTAGAGTTTTACCTGCTCGCTCCTAGATAGACTCCTATCCAGCTTCAACCCAATATACTATATACCCCATATGACCTCGTATATCAACAATTACAGGCATGTTTCCAGACTATCATAGCGTAATTCACTACCGATGCTACCATGCAGGTGAACAGCTGCCTCGCCATCGACGGAGAGGTCATCTGTAGTCTCTTGAGAGCCATTGCTACCTTTAGCCCCTTAGTGACTGCTAGAGCCATGTGGTTTCTGTAGCGGAGTTCCCTATTCATGACCACCCCAAGCAGCTTTACTTCAGTGACTGACTGCACTTCCTGTCTCTTAATGTTGACCGTTACGTTGCTTAGGCGAGCGTCATTTCTTGTGAAGTGAATCAGCATCGTCTTTTTCCCCTCGAAGGTGGCGTCGCTTCTTCGTTCCCACGTCGTGGCTTTTGATATAATTCTTTTGTTGGAAATGAGGTATGTATGCACATACGTACGCACATACGTTACCCTGATGGTTAGGTATTTCCGCTTAACCTCCGCCTCATAGAGCTGGTAGGGCTGGCAGGGCTGGGGCCCGCTAGTAGAGTATAGCCTCCGAACAGCAACAACCAATATATCAATATGCCCCCATGTGACCTCGTATTCCAACAAATATACCTATATGCACATATTCGCTCTGACCCTCATATATCAACATCTTTGAATACCTTCGATATTAGCCTCTGCGAAGGGACCTGTAACTCATGCCGTGTAATCGTCAACAACGCCAAGGCTTCTTCATTACTATCGATCTTCTTCTTCACTAGGTCGACGTTGAAAAAGAGGAATAGGATAGAGAATAGCGATGACCCCTGTGGTAGACCCGCTTGCGGTAATCCCTGCTTCTCCGAGTCGTACTCGTTTACTGATAGTGTTGCCGTCCGATCGAAGCAGAAGGCGTCCACCCATCGGCACAGTGATGATGGTATGCGCCTCGCACGCAATCTTTGCAGTAGCCTTTCCTTGTACATCTCGTTGTACGCGCCTTTAACGTCAAAGCTAATCAGGCTAAGTACCTTTCTTTGGCGTCACGCCCTATAGATTCTTTCTTGTGATAGCATCAAGGCTTGTTCAGTGGATCGTTGCTTCCTGGCTCCGAAGTGATTGGTAGGTAGTAGAGCGTGTGTCTCTACTACGTATGATAGTCTGTCCGCTACAACCGCCTCTAGAGCCTTATCTAGCGTAGATAGTAGTGATATTGGACGCCACGCTTTTGCTTTCGTATAGTTTCCTTTTCCCGGCTTCTTCAAGAATATTATCTGAGCGTTTCGCCACTGGCTTGGTAGTTCTCCCTTATTCAGCGATGCTTGGAAGAGGTGTAGTATGTGATGCTTCACAACTGGTCATGTCTGCCGCCATATCATTGCTGGCAGACCGTCGTCTCCTGGGGCTTTTCATGGGCTGGCTGCCATGATTCTGCTTTCCACTTCCTGTAGCGTCAGACGCGGCATGCTTATTGACTCTTTTGCTGGCGCCGGGGGTTCATCTTGTATCTTCTCGAGCAGTGGAGGAAAGAAGGTATTCAACAGCTCTATGACCTGCTCTCGATTATCTGCCGTTACCGTACCATCCTTTCTTATCAAAGGTGGTGTCTTGTCGAAATATGAGTCGTTGTTTGGGTCGATGTATCTGGCAGCCTCCATATATTTGTATTGTCGGATAGGAAGTCGCGCCAGTGCGCTTTCTTTTAATTTCGAATTGCGTCACGATACATTTTCGCTGTTTCTCTTGCTTGGGTTTCCAAATCGAGCGCCGGCTCTGCCTGTCTTCGCCATGCTCTCGCGCGATTCCTTGCCCTCGTGTATTCGGTCCGCAAATGCGTTAGGTCTGCCGTCCACCATCTTTTAGCGTATGGGGATGGTTTCGCCCTAGGCGTCAACTCCCACACCGTGTCTCGAACTGTATCCGTCAGCTCGTCTGCCTGCTCTTGTACCGACGTGTCTTGGGGGAGGTCTCTAAGTCTATGTGCCAGGACCTCACGAATTTTGTTCCAGAGGGCGTTTTTAAAGAGGAGCCTTTCCTTCCTCGACCGGGGTGGTAAGGCCATATCGAACGTGATCCGATCCATGCTCTGTCTCATAGACTTCACACCTCGTCATAGCTGCAGCGAGCCCCGATGTGGCCAGCGTTAGGTCAATGGTTGTTTCCATCTCCCCTCGCTGCCACGTTTTAGTTCCTCTAGGGAGCAGGCTATGCATAGCTTGAGCGCTCATCAGTTCAATAACAGGGTCCGCTTCGCCCTGCCTTGCACTGGCCACCTCATCCCCTCCCCATAGTTGGTCGTGACGATTGAAGTCGCCCAGTAGTAGTACCTGTAATTCCTTGGGGACTTTTCTTCTTGCATCCTTGATGAGCTTTTCCATGAGATGCGTAGCCGTAATCAGGGTTTGTTCGTCGTTACAGGGTATGTATATTGAGACTATTAGCACCGTGTATTCTTGGAGGTACAGCATCGCAGCCGTTAGATCATAGGAACTCACCGGCGCCCCACCTGTCAGCATCGCCTCCGCTGGCCCGCTCAAGATAGACCATATCGTTGACTTCAGGACGTCGATGAGAGGTAGAGAAGTTCCGGGGGCAGTCTATATAGTGTCAGAAGAAGGGGGGGTAAAGGAATTTGATGAACCTACAAACAAACTGAAACCTCTGAGCCATGTGATCTGAATAGCTTCGAAATTTAGGACAGCGATAGCGATAATAGTAATTCTGATGGGGATGAGGCGATGGGTAGGCCCAAATTTGTATGTGGGAGGTGCGGGGTCCCCGCTTATGCTTGGCTGGCACACTAAAAACTAACCCGAAAGTATGATGGTTTCGACTTCTGCTCCAGTTTCTCTGCGAGATCCCGCACTCACCCCTTCCCTCTTTTAGCAACATTCACATCAAAACCCGGCGCCCCTTTGCCCCCTCCCCCCTCCGCCCTTCCTGCTTTTTCCTTCCACCCTCTACCACCGTCATCTCCATCTTTTCCGCACCGCCGTTTCTGCTCCATTTTGTGATTTCAACGTGCGGGAGTGACGTGGAACGGCCCTGGCGAAGGCACAAATGCTGTGTCCGGTGCAAAGCGGTACGAACAGTCTTGCCGGCTGCATCTTGGACGGTCTTGGAATGGCCAAGAGATGTAAAAGTACCCGGGAAAACCATGTACCCCGCGGGGAGGATCCATGTGAAAAAGCCGGTCAAGAAGTCCTGTAGACTTGGTATGTCATCTAACTGGAGAAGCACCCTCATATAACGAGTCAAGACGGCATGCGCCTACTCGTGGAAGTTGGGGGTGACCTCGTCATCTTGAGGGACATCGTTGTGAGAGGGCCTAGAGGAGAGCATGTTATATCTTCAAGCTTTAGTGGTCTGATCGGGGACTCCTTTCGGCTCCTCCACAATAATAGACACTAATTGCGGGCTCCGTTCAGGCCGCATTTGGCCCCTCACCGGAGTGCAAGCATGAAAACCTAGGTGGAAAGAAGGATGGCGAATAATTCCCAGTACTGAAAAAACTAGACGATAGATTAAGCCGTGTACTGACCAAAGATACGCCTCAAATCCGGGCTTCGTGCGTGCCTCAACATTCCATCTCCATAACACTCGATCGAGAACGCGCATCAAGTTGTTTGATCTCTATCAATCTGTTCTTCTCCAGTCCTGTCTGCTCAGTCTCCACCATCAACCTCTTCAGCTCAATCTGCAGAGAAGAACTCGGTCCCTCATTTGCTTGCTCAACTGTTTCCATGCTCCGTCTCTTTCGTTTGCTTCCAGTTGGCTGCGATACAGTGTGATTAACACTTCTCGGCGGCACGGGGTATAAAAACGTCATAAAGGGAGATCAAGAAGGTTCTTTTTTATTGGTAATTTCCGCCCTATGGGGCTAGCCCTACCGGCTGCTGGGTTTTCGGCCAGCAGACTAATCCGATATGAAGTGATGTACGTAGTAGCATTTCCGGGGTGCAGCTGGTAGGGGGTTGGAAAAGTTGAGCCGGGGTTGGAAAAGATTCTTGGCGTGGGGTTGAACTTTATTTTTGACATATGCTTCGCACATTCAAGAGTTGGTGGGGGGTTGGAAAAGACTTTGGCCCTATGCGAAGCATATGCCAAGAGCATTAAGCGAGACCACAAACAAATTCACATCTGATCATCAAAGCATCGTCTGTGCATATGCGCAGCATCAACTGAGCACAAAGAAACATCGATGAACGATGAAAGCATTAACGCTGAAAATCGAGCGAATGAGATAACAGATAAAAAGAAACACGGCTCGCTCAAGATGAGAAAAAAAAAGTGATGATGCAAATCACGAGCTGAACGACAAGAATGAAGAAGAAAACACATGAGAAAGATCTGATGAAGAGTGGTAGCTTGTGAATGAACATGTCACAAGTTGAGTTCATGATTTTGCATATTTTGTGCATATGCTAAGCATACGTAGAAGAATCTTCGCTCGTCTTGCTGCAAAGTAGATTCATGATATATGCGTGATCTGTGATTGTGCTGTTTTCTCGATTTTTCGCTCAAGCTGTGCATATGCACAGCTTCAATTCTAGCTACTTTAGCTAAATGATATCAATTCTTGAGCTCATGATTAGCATATGCAGAAAGCTGAGCCGGGGTTGGAATAATTTTGAACTCATGTTCAGCATATGCAGAAAGTTGAGCC
>JAABUH010004505.1_pt1 | contig 11269 bp, 13 predicted proteins | sample 5559121 | NCBI WGS metagenome assembly JAABUH01 (sample SAMN10711871, study PRJNA513364) | rock metagenome | isolation source: Antarctica rocks | place: Antarctica: Victoria Land, Battleship Promontory nord | collected 2015-12-28 | reverse complement strand
TCCACTCTGCATGCCAATACAATCTGGCACCATGCTCAATTTTGCACTTGCATGCATCTGTGCATTCATTTGCATGTGGCCTCCCACATGCTGCATGTGCTGTTGCCTGCAGTGCAGACTCACCTAATTAATGTTTGAAACCAGCTCATGTGGCAGACAATCTTCAATGCATCCACAACAGACTGTACCTTAAGTCATCTATTTGCCGGGGGCAATCGCTGTATGCTTGCTGCATTCGTTGGTCCATCAGGGATCCACAAGGCAGGCTGCTCTGGAGAGACTAGACTTGCACTGCATGTACCTAGCTCATCATGAGCCGGAAAGCGTTTAAATCATTCTTCTTAGCATTATTATTCTTAGCATCATTATTCTTAGCATTATTATTCTTAGCATTATTGATGCATGCTGGTGATAGGGAGGACATCTTCAAAGAGATTGACATTCTGGTGGGCATGAACCATGAGAACGTGATCTTCCTGAAAGAGTACTTTGAGGAAGGCAACAAGGTGTACCTCATCACAGAGCTCTTGACGGGCGGCGAGCTTCTGGATGCTGTCCTGGAGAGAGGCTCATACAATGAGGCAGATGCGCGGCTGTCTTTTGTGCAGTTGCTCAGGGGCATTCAGTACTTGCATAGCAAGTAAGCTTGTCTTTTGCCAGTCCTGTGGCTTGCCTGTCTTACGCCCGTCTGGTACTCTATGGCTTGTGCCTTGACGAACTTGTGCCTTCTGTGTCTGGTGTCTCTCTTGTGCCTATCTTGTGTCTTGCGTGCCTTGTGCCTTGCCTTGTGTCTGTTTTGTGCCTTGCACAAACATTCCACTTGAAATGTAGCATGGGCTGTGGGAGCTAGTGTTGCAGAGATGTGTGTACAGTTCAGTCAAAAGTAATGCTGTTCTCGCTGAAGATGCGCTTAGGCAAATCATGCAGGATGTGATGAAGACACAGTGCTTATCATTCCTCTGTCATGTCTGGTGCAGAGGTGTTGTGCACAGAGATCTCAAGCTGGAAAACCTGTTGCTGGCCACTCCCAACGACATTCACAAGGTCAAGATCGCAGACTTTGGGCTGGCCAAGAAGGCTGCTGAGTCTGCCATGGCCACCATCTGTGGAACTCCCCAGTATGTAGCGCCAGAAGTCATCCAGGTCAGAATCCCGAGTTCTGAACAAACTGTCAACCCCTTCTCCCTTCTCATGCAAAGCAAACTGTTTCTCCTCTTTTTTATTGAACTATTCAATCGACTTTCAATTAGCAGGATCGATTAATTTCAATGGACAGAATTATTGTGTTTTCATCATTTTCCTTTTTTTAAAGATAGTATTTGTGGGCAATGCTTTAGCATGTTGCGTTTGCCTGAGCTGTGGAGTATAATGCCCTCAAAGCAGGCCTGGAAAACATGAGCCAAGTATGTAGGCCCGAGAGTCAGTCAGATGACAACCGTTGTTGCGCAATAAAGGTGCACTGCACAACAGGCTGTCGTATTGCTGAAGCAAGAGTCTGCTTTATGGTCAGGACATGATGCTTGTGTGGTCGCAGTTCTGGGGGGGGACGGATTACCCTTGGGTTGCAGCTCTAGGGGGAGCAAAAAAAATCAATAGTTTTGAAGCGTTTGTAGTAAGCAAATACAGAAAAGGTTTTTATCGTCAAACATCCAATCAATCTCGATTTTCAACAAAAATAATGGCGAGTCTGCTTTGGGTTGTAGCTCCAGAGGGCTGATGCGCCTGAGACACATGCTGAATTCATCAAGCTGTGCACAGGGTGTTCAAAACAGGTGGACAATAAGTCAACAAGTGTATGTGCATCTGGCAAGCACATCATCGCTGCAGCCCACGCTATGCAGTCTTTCTCACCCGTGCAGCACCACACTCTTGCAGGACAGCGCAGCGTAGCATAGCCCAGCACAGCGCAGCATAGCCCAGCACAGCATGGCACAGCACAGCATGGCACAGCATGGCACAGCACAGAATGGCATAGCACAAGAAATACTTCCTCAGAACATGCAACAGCTGAGGACTTGGCAGATCCAGAAATGAAGTGTTAACATGACAATCTTGATGACTGTACAAACGGCTGATGTGGAGGTGTGTGTGCAGGGCACGCCTGGCTTGATCTACAGTCCTGCTGTAGATCTCTGGAGCGCTGGCGTGGTGCTCTTCATCTTGCTGGGCGGCTACCCGCCCTTTTATGATGAGAGCGAGCCAGCGCTGTTTGACCAGATCAGGAAAGGCAAATTCAGCTTTGATGATCCCGTCTGGGATGCGGTTTCTGACAGGTAACAGCAACACACGTCGACTCACTCACTCAATCGCTCACTGGCTCACTCACTCACTCACTCGCTCACTCACTCACTTGCTCATTTATTCAATCATTCATTCATCCTGTGGCATGTTGCTGTTACCTGACCTTAGGGGAAGATACATTCATGAAGTGCGTATCTTCCCCTAAGGTCAGGTAACAGCAACATGCAACAATCTTTGCTGCACTTACAAAGTTAGATGTATGTTGCTGTTGTATGGTGGGCGTGAGGCAGAAGTGTGTACCCTGCTTCAGAATCTCAGGGAAGCTGCATGTCAGACAGCAGAACAGCGCAAGCAGCAAGCTGTGTTTTACGACTGAATGACAGTGTAGTTGTCACCATGTGTAGCCACAGGCCTCTTGAGAGCATGCATACCCGACTAAAGTCAGGGTGTAGGGTTTTTGACTTGCCTATGACTCACCAGTTGTTTGCTGCACTTGGTTATAGATCAGAGACACCATGCTATTGACCAAGACCATCTTTATCATCTGCCACCCATCTGCCATCCATCTGTCAGTGTCTGACTGCAAGACCAAGCAGTGCCGAACACAACCCATGCAAGTCTCAATTCTCTGGTTTTGCAGTGCAAAGAGCTTAGTAAAGCCACCGATCTGTTACCATCTGCCTGCACCAAAACCCTAAAGAGCTTAGTGAAGCCATCCATCTGCCACTGTCTGACTGCGCCGAAACCCAAGCAGTGGCAGAATACGGCATGTGTAAATCTGTGGTTTTCAATTCTTTGTCCAAACCTTACAACTGCAAGTTTTGCCTTACATTTTGCAGCGCAAAGAGCTTGGTAAGGGAATTGTTGACCACCAACCCATCCAAGCAATTGACAAGTTATGTTTTGCAGTGCGAAGGGCTTGGTGAGGGAGCTGTTGACGACCAACCCGAGCAAGCGATTGACGGCTAGCCAGGCCCTGCAGCACACCTGGTTCACCGCCAGCCTGCACAGCAATGAGGACCTGCGCCTGGCACGCAGGAATATGAAGAGGCACCTGCGCCAGCGCTTCAAGGTCATCATCATCATGTTCATGCTCACTGCTTGCATCTCATCAAACTTGAGTTCAGGGTTTGTGGTGAGGGCCTAGGGTTCGCGGTCAGGGTTAGGGTTTGCAGTTAGGAGTTAGTGTTTTTCAATGTCTACTGTCATGTCTAGTTTTACATGGACACCTCTGAGTTCTGGCTTCTTTGGGGAGGGGTTGGGGGGTGGGTTGTATCAGCCCAGGTATGACACATCATGGCCTCATTGCCAAATATGCCTGCTTGACAGTCTGTTTTGGGTTGCAAGTGCCTTTCTGCCTGTCTGACTCGGCAGAAGGGCAGAACAGCGTCTCAGACAGTCAATCTCAAGCGCCTATTTTGTCTGCTTATGTTTAATTGCCATGCTGTTTGTGCGTCAATGTTTTATTGGCTGTTTCCCGGTCTCCTCTTGTCTGTCTGTCTGTATACCTGCCTACCTGCCTGACTGCTTGTGCATCTCTCTGGCTTCTGCCATTGTCGGTGTGTCTGTCTGTCTGTCTGTCTGTCTGTCTGTCTGTCTGTCTGTCTGTGTGTGTGTGTGTGTGTGTGTGTGTGTGTGTGTGTGTGTGTCTGTCTGCCAGCCAGCCTGCCTACCTGCCACAGTGAACCTGATTGTCTACCTTCCTCCACACTGACACCACTCAAAGTTGGCTTGATGTGTGGGCTTGCTTTTTGTGCAGGGTGCAGTACTGACAGTGATAGCACAGCAGAGGCTGGTACACATGCTAGAAGATGTGAGGGCTGGCAATGTGCCCTCCGGGCAGCATAGGGGCAGTGAACAAGATTTGCAACGAATGGCGGAGGTTGCCAAGTAGGCCTCAGCATGCTGTAATCCCAAACAAAAGTGATGCCATTTGGAATGAAAACGGTCGCAATCGAAGTCAACAGTTGCATGCAGCAACACCTTGCATGCGAGCCTATCTGAGTCTGTGCAAAGTTGGTATGGCAAGAGAGTTGTTGCATAGGGCACTCTGCATGCTGGGTCAGCTGACAACGTGTGTACAGCATGTACATTTGCTTGAGATGTATGTTCAAGGCATTGCTGAGACGTTTGGTGGCGTGTCTGGAAAACAGGCTGCTGTGAACATGGTCACAGTGTCTGCTCATGGCCCGGGAAAACTGAAAAGTTGTGCCATGACTTATCATGCCGTGCGTACAGCATGTTTGCAACCCATTTATAGTTCATGTACTCACATGTGTGGGTGCATTGCAGACGATATGAGGTCAGCGCTGCAAAGAACAAAGCCAAAGGTCTGGCATGAAATAGGTTCATCCAGTCACATGGCATTCTTTCTTCAGCTTAATTTTCTTGTTTGCTGCTGCAATGTTAGCGGCTTTGACTTTGTACTGTTACCTAGCTGGCATACTGCTACTGACAGTCAGTCTTGCAAATTTCATGACAAATTGCTTCTGATGCTTTTATACTGAGTAATGCAGTGTCTTATGCGTCAGTGTTGGTGTTCAATTTGTTTGAGTTGAGCATTGGACAAAAGCCCATGTATGCTAGTCCAAGAGTTTATGACATATGAGTAAGAGATGGTACCATATGGTGTTTGCTGCTGGCCATGTCTTGCTGCCATGGGTGATCGGCTGCATTGGTTCTTCCCCCCTGGATTACATACCAGCGGCAGGGAGCTTGGCAGTGTGGTCTTGATATCTGCAGCTTGCTATGGTCGGCACAAGATGAAGTGATCAGAAAGGATTCACAGCAGTTCCTGTAATCTGTTGCATAGAGGTTTCAGTTAAACATTGCATAATTTGTAAGGTATCTTGGTAATGCAGACGCCAGGTCAGCCTGCAGTTCAAAATTATTATTGTGCCTTCACAGCGTTGTAGGTGCTGTTGCGAAAATGATCTTGCTGACACATTGAAGCAAGGATGCCTCGGCAGGGATCACACAAGCAAATCAGACATTCCTCAACACGCAGCAAGACTCCTGCAGTAAACCTTGAGACACAGCCAACCTGGTTGCAATGCCTGTGACAAATTACAAACGATGGAGTCGCTCCATCACCACTGTAGCAAGTGGGTGGCTTCACAGATCATCTGAAATATCATGTTTCGTCACTTCCACATTGCACGCTGGCTGAATGACCTGCTTGTCATTGCTCACAAGATTTGCTTTCGTTCCTGATGACAAGACCCAACAGCACAAGCAAAGATGCCATCATCAAGGTGGTCACCCAAACAATGTAGATTAGCAGAACGCCATGAACCATGAGCCTGACATGTCATGGAAAACGTATTTAAAAAATCAAGCTTTGACATGAATGTCCTACACAAGCTAGCAAGTCTACTGTGTGATTGGTTGCACACTTGTCCACAAAACCTCACACTTGACCAGAAAAGTGACCACGCCCAGATCTTACACCAGCAGGTGACCCGTCTCAAGTGTGGGGAGTATTGTGACCTCATCCAGCATGACTCAAGAACATGCTTGGTGTGCTGGTATGACAGCGCCTTAAAGGCTGCTACTAGTATGACAGCTATTTAAAGCTTTGCTTGGCTTGGGATCATACTCCTTCAACTTCTCAGGCTTGGGAAAGACCTTGGACTGCCTTGCAACGTTGATGTTATCATGAGAGGGGAGTTGCAGGGATCAGGTATGAGTGTTCTTGTCTGGAACCCATTCATTGTCTTGAGAAACAGTATTGACTATGAAGCTTTTGCAGGGATAGCTTTTTAGGTGTCAATTGTTTCTTTCTCTACCATCAAAACGGTCTCACCCATGATGACATCATCTTCACTGCGGTGCTTGGGAATCTGCAAGCCAAAGATGCATAGTTATGGGAAGTGGAGCGGAGTTAGCAGGGCAATCAGCTTCTGTGTGAGGAAATCTTCTTGTTTGTCTCCTTCAGGTGCACCAGCCTTGCCAGAGCTTCTTGGGCAACCTGCTTGTATGTGTATTTCCTTGATACATTGGATCTCAGATACACATTCCCAAGGATGCAGATGATTTGCAGAGCCTAGTTCTATGTGAATTTGTCCAGCTGCTGTGCCGCTACCTCTGCTAGATACAGTCGCTGCATCCTGTCTGGCAGCAGAAGTAGATCTTGAGGTCGAATCCTTCACCATCTCTACTGAACTGCTGAGATGATTCAGCTGTAGCAGCAATGCTCTATATGCTTTGGAAAGCGGCAATGTGAGGTGCGGTAGGCCGCCAGTTGATAGTTCCTCCCTGCTCAAGTCTCCAAAAGGTCACAGAAGGGATGCATGCTGCTGTATGGCACTGTTGACCCCAAAGAGGGTGTTGCTGCTGGTGCTGAGTTTCAGGTTTCCAAGCTTGGGCAGCTGTGCTCAGTGTCCTGCGCATTCAGGCTGCTGCTGTGGGGAGAAGGTTGATGGGAACATGGCCAGAGATATTAGGCCATGGCTTTCCGCCAGGGTTGCCGTCACAGTATCAAACGGGATTCAAAGATCCAAGGTACTCACTCCAGGAAAGAGGAAGGGTCTGCTAACGATGTTGGGTTCGGTTGCTGAGCTGTTGCTGAAGGTGACTTTCCCAGCAGCGATTTTGCCATTGCAATCGTGCATGCATGCAAATATGCCATGGACAAACACTTGCTTGGTGCAAGCTGCTTTGTGCAGTCTGCTTGTCTGCTTCCCATGTCTGCCTGCTGTGTTGTAAATACTTACCTGCAACATTGCTCACCTCAGCAGCTGCAGCATAGCTTGCATCAATGATACCTTTCTGCACCTTCTGCAGGTTGTGAAAAGCTGCTGAGGTGTTGAGGTCTTTGCATATACGCTCATGGATAGCTGTGCCTATGGGAATGCTATTGACGGGCCATTAGCTTTCTTATACTGTACTACTGGCCCGTGGGCGTACTGCACTGTCCAGAGGACGGTGCACAGCTGCCAAGTCACCGACAGAAACACAAAATAGTACAAAATAAAGCAATGACAACTGTGAGATTTGAACTCACGCCCTTGCGGACTGGAGCCTAAATCCAGCGCCTTAGACCACTCGGCCAAATTGTCATATTGTTGCAGATTACCCTCAAAAGTTGCATATATGTATCTGTTTTTTCAAACTATCTGATCAGAGAGATGCTTCACAGCGCTTGTGCAACTGCAGGTGGTTGGCTGCAGAAACTACAGGCTGCAAGTTTTGCCTCACCCATACAGCTGAGCTCTCTGCTGTCGTGGCGCCTCGAGCTGCAACCTAACTGTTCCTACTTGCCCGTCAAGTATGTCTCGTCTTCACGTCTGTTCGCTTGCCGGCCGCTGAGCTCAAGTCGTGCGTTCAGCAGCTTCTACTTCCTTGCTTGGCTAATCGTCAGCGATTGGCCAGTACGCAGTGTTGCATCATAGTTTTGTGGGCTTTGTATGCACTGCTGGCATTAGTAACGTCTGTCTGACGCTTATGCCAGCAGGCCAGTTGTGAGTCCAGATTCCTGGATTGCTGATTAAGTCCCTGCTGTGACCTGTGAACAATGAACTTATGTTGATCTGACACAGCTATCTCACTGGAATACGGCTGAACGCTACATCATGCTGACTGCTTGCAGAGCAGTCAAAGTTGCATTTCTGCATTTTTGCAAATTTGCAACCTTGATTGCCCTTCAAGCAGTCAGCATGATGTAGCATTCAGTCGTATTCCAGCGATGTAGCGTTCAGCCGTATTCCAGTGAGACAGCTGTGTCAGATCAACAACGCAGGCAAGCATGTTAGAGATGATAGTGAGGTGGCAGAGCCCCTCCTGCAACAAGTGTAGGTCAGGAGCGTCGTCAGAAAAGCATTGTAATTTGGATGAAGGAACAATCTAGCGTGTTGCCAACTGCTGCGCCTGTCTCAAGGAAACGAACTCCATGTAAAGTCAGCAACGCTGTTGTACCTTTGTGTGAGAGTTTTGTTGTCAAAAAGCTGCCATGCGGTCTCTGCTGTTCCTGAGTGACATTAAATATGCCAGTGCCTCCTCATACATATCCTGTTCTCTGTTTGCCCCGTACCAGCATCCTGCTGTGACCCAAGCTTTCAGTGTACCAGTTTGATTGTAGATGCTGCTGCACATCGTGAATGGCTTGCCATGCTAGGTAAGCTGCCATTGCCCTCCTTCAATGACAGACCTATAGGAGACAGTAGCTGGAAAGCATGCCTGCAGCACTATCAGTGTGTCCACGAGGACAACCAGTCCACAAGGACAACCGTGAGTCCAAAATGTGTTGTTATATGTTGTTGTGAGTTGCACCACTTACTCTGCAGGTACAAGCCCTGCAGCATTCATAAGCAGGAGGCATACTCATGGGCATTGGAGGTTGACGGTCCCCTAAACCTCGCTGGGGTGAACTTGCAGCCTGCCAGCATTGTTGTCACAGGTTAGTCACAACGTCTACCTCAAGTTACCGACAGCAGGTAGCCGAATGGTGCTGACCTACACTGTTCTGGTGAATGCAGCAAGAAGGCTCTGGCTGACGCACAAACACGCTTGACTCAGAGGACCTGGGCATATATACAGCAACATGTTCTGCATGACACTCATGCTGGTAGCAAGGCACACACGTTGCGCATTTCAGGGACATACAGGGGTTGGAAGGAACGTGTCATGTAGACTGCTGCCTCCCCAGTCATGCAGAAAATGTAGATGTGGCTGCACAGTTTTGATGTGCTCTCCTTTGCAAGAGTACTTGGTCAGGCAGGCAGAAGCAGGTGGGCCTATTGTTGCCGCAATGGACACAACACAACTTTGTGCCTAAAAAACCCAGAGTTGGACAACCTAAACTGTTGTCTATTGTCTAGCTCTTGCAAACTGAGCCTCATTTATCGCCTCAAGATCTGGTGTTCACCTCAGTGCATCGCATGTCACCTTAGCTTTAGTTAACCATAGGACTGTCATTTGGAATAAGGAACAGCTTGTTGTGTTGTCAGTCACTGCACTTGTCTCAAAAGAAATAAAATCTGTATAAAGTCTGTTGTTAGATCTGTATGTGGGAGTGGTGTTGTCAACAAGCTGTCATGCAATTTCTGCTGTTCCTGAGACTGCATGACAGTAATATGCCAGTGCCTCCTCATGCATATCCTGTTCATTGTATGCCCTGTATCAGCATCACGCTGTGACCAAACGTTTGATTGTAGATGCTGCTGGACGTCGTGAAAGGCTTGCCATGCAAGGCAAAGCCAAGCTGCCATCGCCCTACTCCTATGGCAGACCTACAAGAGACAGCAGCTGAAGCATACCCAGATTGCAAAAGTTGCAGAAAGCCATGTGCCATCATTGCCCAGCTTGCACTTCAGATCAGCAACCAACCCAAATTCGTCTGTTTGACCCCGTTCTTGCACAACTTGCCCAGGATTGTCAGGCTGCCCCACCAAACAATGCTGACTGCAACTTTGCAGCACTATAGCTAGTCTCAGAGATTATGTCAGACACCTTTGCCAATGAGACCATCCAAATGAAGGCTATTGGGGTTGTGCTGCTGTAAGAATGTGGCGTGACCATGCTGCAGGCAAAGTATGGTATTTGCGAGACACACAGTTCTTGGACACATCTTGGTGATCTCTTAGTAAACGTTGATCCCCCTATGTTAATATGCTGCTGCTTAAGTAAGCAGCGTATACGCCTTTCAAGCTGGCAGAATATTAATGCGCCTGATTTCGGTTTGCGCGGCGCAGCTTATAAAGCTAGCTAATGCAAGCACATTTTTGAACAGCAAATGGGGTTCAGCTCTGCAATCGGCGTTCACAGCACTAATGTTGCCGGTGTAAAATTGCAAAGTACAAACAATTGCCATGGGCAAATATGTATGTAGAAATGCTGCCAAAAGGTCACAATTCAATACTAATAGTCTTGTACACTGATGAGGTGACAGTCAACTCATGCATGTTGCATGCAGACTGACACGCATGTACATGCACCTGACAGCTGCATACTTGTTGTGCAGCACTGCTTTCTGATGTGGCTGGCTACTTGCCACAATGCGTTTCACTTCCAAAACATGACATCGGTTCAGGTCACAGGCCTGCCTACACATCTCAGAGACAAATTTCACCAACATTGCCTGTCTCTGAAGTAATTTTACATCTCAGGACCCAGTCTGAATAAGGCATGCAATGCCTTGCGTGCCAGATACGCCAAATCCCTGCAGCAAGCAAATCCAATTTTTTACATGCAAGTACTAATGCGGCACATGCCAGTCAATCCCTTGCTGATGAACTTGTATTTGCAAGCAATTCAAGAAAGCAAAGGAACTGTCCATGCACCACATAGAGGAACCCTGGACAAGGCCTTGTTGGTCGCTGTGGCAAAACACTTGCAAACATGCTTCAACCAGAGGCAAAAGACACAGGCTACACACATGTCACAAACATGCATCAAGTCAGTGAAGACGACATACACATGCTTGCCACAAGTGGCTGTGTCATTCAGCATCTGCAGTCTGCTTTCAACATCCTCCCTTTCAGGCTTCAGACCATTCATGGCACTGCTTGCAAGAGCCTTCAGCTTTGCAGTGTGCTCATGGACCTTCCTTGTCAGCTTTGTGTATTGACTCATCCCTGCAGACAGCATTTATTGGTAATTAACCATAATTTAACGCTTTCCGGCTCATGATGAGCTAGGTACATGCAGGACAAGTCTTGTCCCTCCAGAGCAGCCTGTCTTGTGCATCCCTGTAAGGCCTACCAATACGACAGTTTTGACAGTCACGTAATGCGACATCATTGACAGCATTGTGCGTATAACACATGAAAAGGAGTGTATGCAATGCCAGCTACCCAACCACACATGCTTTCACAAAAGCTGCAATTGTAGGTTTGTTCTTGCCATGCCCAAACTGTCTATGCAGCAAGATTGACAGGCATGCATCCAAGTCATTGTACTGCGTCATGGCAGAAGTGAGAGTCATGTGGGTGCTCACTGTCAGCATAACCCAGAAGATACGTTGTATCCTGCAGCACGTAGTCCTCAGGCACCGTTTGACCACCGCCGTCAGAAAGACGCTGAAGAGATC
>JAABUH010004503.1_pt1 | contig 11271 bp, 7 predicted proteins | sample 5559121 | NCBI WGS metagenome assembly JAABUH01 (sample SAMN10711871, study PRJNA513364) | rock metagenome | isolation source: Antarctica rocks | place: Antarctica: Victoria Land, Battleship Promontory nord | collected 2015-12-28 | reverse complement strand
GATCAATGAACTTTGTAGCCCGTTAGTCAACAATCGCTTTCGGAAATGCATCTGCCGACATACCCAGAGCAAATTCGGCATTCCGCTCCACGTCAGCGTATTCTTTTTCCTCCACCCCTCATCGTCATCCCTCGTCAATAACCCGCCAACGCCCCAACTCAAACCGACATGACTTGGAAACTCACCAACAAATAGCATTGAAAGTTCAGGCTTGCTCCAAATATACTTCTGCGCCTCTTTACTTTTCTCACTTAATTGTGGCTCGAACATCGTCTTGGTCATCTCTTTTTTCAACAATTTCTCGTCATCAGCAAGCAGGCTCTGCAAAACTTTAAAGTAATCCTGCATGGACGCTAGGGCGCCATGACCACCGAAGCAGTCCTCCACTCCGTCTGTACTGAGCGTGAAGCCCCCATGCTTCACTATCCCACTCCCATCAGCAGCTCTACTAGACATGTGTGCCTGTCGTGCTTTCAGCTCTGGATGCTTATCAGGCCAGAAGGTGATGTCAGTGATGTCCAATGGTGACCAAATATGCTTTTCCATATACCCCTCCAATGTCTGGCCCGTTAGTCGCTCAACCAGTTTGCCCGCCCAATCCATACTGGTACCATACCCCCAACTCGTGCCGGGCTCATACAGGAGCGGGGCGTTACAGCGTTCGATTACTGTTGCACCGTTGTCAGGAGACTCACCGCGCTGCTTGCGGTAGCGCATGATGAGTGGCGACATGGCATCATAGCTGCAGCCGGCGGAATGGGTCAGAAGATGTCTGGCGATGGCGGTCAGACCTGTTCATTCCACATTCTCGATCGCAGGAGCTAGATCATCTACCGTAGAGTGATGGTGTTCTCCCTCTTTTTGATGATCGGTTCACCAGTGTCTTCATTAAAACCGGTCAATATTCCGGCGCTTGCCAACTCCGGCAGTAACTCTGCGACGTCGTCATCAAGCTTGATCTGACCACGCTCAATGCATTGCATGGCCGCGATGGAAGTCATGAGCTTGGTGCAGGATGCGATCCACATGGTCGTGTCTAATGCCATGGGCTCTTTCGTCTGCAGTGACCGTACGCCGAATGCTTTGGCATACTTCAATGATCCTGACAGAACTAATGAGATTGAAATTTCTAGAGCAGTCTTGGTCTTTTCAACATTACCGTCCCTGTTCGCTGCCATAAGCACCGCGCCCGGGATCGTGCCATCAGCGCAGGCGTTTTCAAACGAGGCTTCGAGAGACGACATCTCGAGGAGGGCAGAGAAAGAGTAAGCTTCCTGAACTCCTAGAGTCGAAGCATGTATGGTAAGACTGTATCGAAAATGGACTCCACACAATGTACATGACAATTTCTAAGCAGCAAGCTGTATTTCAAAGCAACATCCAACAGAATCCTCCAATTTGATGCAAGTCGCTCGAAGAGGCTAGCGTGGCTGATTAGCCGAGACCCAAACTCGTGATGAGGTCAACGATCAAGTCTTGCAGCAACGGAGTTGGAATGAGAGCCACGTTCGTGGAATGAGTGAGAAGGTGGAAGGGAATGGGGGGCTGCTGCGAGGCGAAAGATGAAGCATTTCCAGAGTGATGATTTGGTCAGGCTTTGACATCGGCTACGATGCGTCTAGTGCCATACAGACCCACATAATCGTCTTGTCTTCGGTTCCCTTTCTATCAACGATGTCTGAACGCTGGAAGCGTCCAACAAGTATTCCGGTATTACAATTCCGTCAAGCCGCACTCCGTAGCAATGCCGTCTCGTAACTTTCCCCCCTACCCAATGATAGACAAACCCACTCCATCACCCAGCGATATAACTAGTGTCAAGTCCTCTTCTACACCGCTGTTGCGTTCTAATAGTGTTCAATACACGTTCACCTCAAGTTTTCCTGCTCCGTCAGTAGAGAGACCGAAGATGTTTCTGGCACGAATGTGAGTTCGCTCAAAGTATCAAATGTGCGTTCCTATTGACACTAAGCTGGTCCTGCTTTATTTCGTATGGGGATGATAAGTTGAGGAAGAGAACAGAGCACTGAGAGCATCTGAAATTAACCATCCATCACCTTTCTGGTCCACAGGCTATGTCCATGTTGATTACTATTATCTTTATTATATACCTCTAGAAACTCCATGCAGAGCCATAGTTTAGAAGTGTATTAGAAAGGCGATAAACCTCCCTCAGGCAGGGCAGTAGGTGGAATTGGCCACGTAACATCCTCCTCGGAGTTCCTTACAGAGTCATTCAAATCAATGCTGTTCAATCTCCCATACTCTGCGCTCTGGGTGTTGTCCAAGTAAGATTCATTTGGCGCAGAATTTTCGGATTTGGGCTCGGCTGCAGCGTCCTTGCAGTCTTTCGCTGAGGTGATCTGTTGCAGCGGCAGCAGCTGGCCGTAGTCTCCGCCCTCGGGGTCGTCGTCTGGACAGGTCCCGTTTGGCCTTGCACGGGATGATTCTATGTCCAGCGCAGCTGTTTCATCGTCTTTGATTTTCGTGATCCGGTAGGGTGGTAGAAGCTTGTGATCAAACCCGCGTCTCATGCCTCCTAATCGCCGAGAGTCAGGATGTTAGATTCCCGAACTGTAATAGCTCTTGAAATTGGGTCCAAGGACGGGGAATCACTTACGTAGCTCAAGATGGATGTATTCACACAGCGGCGGTGCCCAGACAGTGATAGCAACAATTTGCCCAAAATTCCAGGTCTTGCTGTAATTGCCGTTGATCGCGAAATAAGCTAAATCCTGAGCGAAGATGATGAACCAATAAATGTAGAGGCCGGACATAGTCAAATATGTAGCGATGATGATGCATTTCCGGGTGGCCTTTGTGCAAGTGGTAGAGCGGAAGAAACGAGCTGTATTACTCCAGAATTCGTTGCAGGATCTAACGACAAATCTTTTGCCCATTACGTAGCGATCTGATTGCTTCCAGGGGGCCATTCGTCGCGATAGTGATACAGAAGAACGGTGAAGGGTCGGTTGAGTTGCGACCCTCCAACGGACCGTGTCCGCGAAGTGGACAAGAATGCTAAGGCAAAAGGCTCCTTTTTCCATCATCCAGTGTGTGAAGCGCTTGACGACCGGATATCGACTTAGCTTGCGAGCGCAACTTGAAATCGAGGGAAAGAAAGCGAGGCAAGGCGTCAGCTTGTCAGCAAGCCAGCGCGTGAAGCGCTGAGCCATCGGCCATTGTAGAACTCTACTCTTGCCCACCACAAGGAGCAAAAACACAACTAGGCAAAAGCCCAACATTCGGAATGCCACGTCACCAATACTGAAGGTATCAAGGGAAGGGCCGTAATAGTAGCCCACCGGAGAGTAGCAGAAGGCAGCTGGTTGGGCGTTGCCGCAAGATGAGGGCCCACCAGTAGCATAAGAGGAGGCAAGGTCAATCATGTCGGCTTGGCTGGGATTAAACTCCCCAATCGTCAATAGAGTGACAATCGATAGTGCGACACTGAGGAAAGACAAGGCCATAAGATACCATGAAACCATTCCGATTAGGTGAAGGGTAAAGAGAGTGAAGGTGATCGGGAGGAACCCGCTGATAGCAAGGACCTTGATGAAGATATATGTGTCGTAGATCTGCTGCAAACTTTGCGGTTGCAGGCCGCCTTTCCTGATGACCACTTGGGCTGCGATATTGATGGCAAGCATAAAGAAGCATTGCGCTTTTTGAAAGTCTGTCAATGCGACGGCCAACCGGGAAAGGTGCTTTATGTTTCTAATCCTGATCCGTTGGGCCTTCTCTGTCGCTTTCCTCCAGCCGAATCTTAAAGTAAGGAAGCCAAGGGAGATGTGGTAGATCCATGACTTCAGCAGTAGAGTTGCAAAGAATGCGATCAGCGCAATACCGGTCTGAATCCAATAGGAGACGTAGACCTGCTACAAGGTTAGCAAATCACCCAAACTCAAATTAAGACCAGGGGAATACCCCTATGCCACCGATGTCGGGGTTCACTGGATAAGAAGAGAAGTCGCATATGTACTCGATCAGCTGGTACCCATCACGTTCGAAGTCCCAATAAGTAGAATTGAAGTAAGGAGTAGGTATCTGGTAACCCTCATCATAGGAAGTGCTGACGCGCTGAAACTCCGCCTCGCACCCTTTTGCGTTACTGGAGCAATAGTCGACCAGACATGTGCGGATAGCATCTGTAGTAGCCGCAGTCGAGGAATTCGTCTTATGCCCTATGATTCCCAAGCCCTGCACAGTCCGAACAGCATTGTCTGAAAGACTGTTATTCGCATACTGAAAGGCGATGGTCGGGTAGTGCATGCAGTTATGCCAAGTTTCCAGGTTTTCAAATATCGTCGCATTATCCGAGCAAGCAGTTGTGCAATTGGACGTTCCGTCGGCTTGCTTACAGGCGTCGGTGAAAAGATAGAGGTTCGACGTTAACGAGAGATCCTCCTCATATGGATCATTGTAAAGAGCTTCTTGGATACTGTAAGTTGACAATGGCTTGCCCGAATATTCGGCGAAGGTCTGGTTCGTGACGGCCTCGATATCGACAGAACCGGCGACAGTCAGTGATATGAGTGGTGGGAGGCACAAGAATTCAGGCCAAAGCAACATATTCTCACTCAAGCCTTCCAGCCTCCTACCGCATTAGATAAAGGGGTAAGGCTTCGATTAGTATCAAGCTTCCAGGCGTGGTCGATGCTTACTATTATCTAGCAGCATGTGGACCGGCGTTCAGACACTATTCGATGATGAGAACACCCAATGCATCTTTGCATGGTTGATGAGAAACCGAAGGCGATGCTTCCCTTTGGCAGATTGTGACTCCATGGCCCGAGATCAACAGGGAGCCGCAAGATAGGTCGTTTGAAAGAGCAAAGCTGAAGTTCTCTGTAATCCATAACCAATGACGGAGCGCTTGATAGTTGCCCAGGGGTAATGCGTGGTTTCAGGTCATCCTGCGCTAGAGTACCGAGTACATGAGCTGAAAGTGCTGCGCCCCACACTTGTCCTGCGGGCACAAACCTCGCTACGAAGCAATCACTGCCCTATTGGGTTTTGGTAGAAAAGCAGACTTTTGGTGAGAGCAGAGCAGCGTGTACCATTTGAACGAGGCACAATTGCGATGAGCGTAGGGCGAGTATCATCTTGACGCAAAAGCTGCAAAATGATACCAAAACTCAGCGCTCAGGACGGGAGCGCTAGGGTCAAGCCCTAAGGTAGACCAGCTTGTTCTAGAACAAGCCCTAATTCACAGCTTCAATCGACATCATGAGAGCCGATATAAATGCATCATCACTTGTCTGCTACCTTTGAAGCCTCCGGGTAGTAGGCATCATCGAAGACCCCCTGTTCAAGCATGCCAGTTGCGCTCGAGTTCCCCGACAGTCGCTCGACGCGCCCCAAGCAGACATCGCGAGTCGGCGAGTCATACCCAGCCCTTCTATGTCTGCTTCAGCCTAGCATCTCAAGGCATGCCTGTGCGTAGAGAATTCCAGACACCAGCATTCTGGTGACTTGTATCGCTGCTCGGACCATCAAGATGCGGGTCCCAAGACAATCAGATCGGCCACGTTCGACATGCTCAGTTGCATTATCTGCCCACTGTACATTCCGCTGCAATAGGCCTTCGTCGAGTGCGACGAGGCCGACACCGCTCGATTCCGGATGACTGAGCCATTTGCCGCGCCGGTCTCGACATCTGCGACGATACAAACAGGTGGAATTGTAAAAGCAAGCTGGCTAGGAAAGGGCCGGAGCGGGGACAACCTAGGTACGTTTCGGACGCCTAAGGTCCAGTACTTTCATGTAACTGTGCAGGAATGATTGATGGAGAAACAGGCTTCCGACGATTATGAAGTGAAATTCCGGACCAAGAAGTGTACATACGAGGAGCTCAGACGCGGTACATAGGTAATGAGGCAGGCGATGAGCAAGCGGTCGACGGGCGGAGACGAATCGGCCACATCAATCCATGGAGAATTCGATTGTGACGATCGAAATCTAAGCGAACAAGCTCTGACTGTTCAGGCTCGCATTCTCGGTCAATCTGGCAAGATTCTCCACAGCTCGCCACCCGGCCACGGCATGGCTCCCGCAAGATTCTTCCGTGGTGTCCGCAGGGTGCAGGAGACATATAGGAGACTGGTCGCGATCACCATGATAATGATGCTTGAGACAGGGAAACTTCAAACAGCATGGCGCCGGGTGGTTCATGCTTAGAGGTCTACATTGCGGCGTCCGTCATAAAGTGATCAAGCTTTGATGATTCTCCCGTGGATATGGGACAGGGAAAGAGGCCGGAGATCTTTTGGGGGCCTTTTCATAAGACATCTTATACTATCAAATGTCCTATGATAAGCTAGTCCACAGACCGTGCTTTATAATTCCGCAAGCCCGACAAGCGTGGACAGAGTCTTGAGTCAATGTGTCCGCGCAGAAGCTCTTCCAAGCACCGAATGTCCAAAAACTGCAAGATTGATTTCTCCAATGCTCTTTGGGCTACTTTCACATCCACTGTTTTTAGACAAGAGCAGTGCTAGCCAACAAGTATGTGAGACTTTACTGCCTATTTCCTATTTCAAAACATATATGCTTTCCTACCGGTGGATCAATAACAACTATAATGCTTCACTGGCCACAGCTTGCTTCCTTTTTTGTCTTACTAGGGTTCTCACTCATGGCCCTCGATTGATGACTCTAGTTTTATCATGAGTGATGGTGGCTCCGGAAACTTCAATTCGGCAACTCACGTCCTTGCCCAAGCATTATATCTCGGAAAAGCCACTACTATATCCATTTGTGCGTAAGGCAGCAGCATCATTGGCAATTCAATTGAACTTCAGATATCTGTGCTTCGCGCCGTCGACATTGCATATTTCAAAAGTCGAGGACCAGCTTTTTTACCTTTTTTGATCTTCCAATCCCGCAGCCTTTTCATGTTTCGTTGTACGAGAGACACACATGGCCAAACGTTGCTGGCAAAATGGTGTCACCAAGATCAAAGGTCTATAAACTCACCAATGTTCATGTCGCTGAAGCAGTGATCTAGAATCTGATTGACTCGTCCTAGCATGCTGATGATCGATGAACAGTGTCAAAATGTCTTTCGCAATACTAGCTTTCAATATCTAGCAAATCGCTACTTCAAACCGATCTTTTTACCTTCTCGTATGTGCCATGAGGGATTGCCAAGCGTGATAGAGTCGATGCTTCTCGACGGAGTCATTGCCTTCGTCCCTTGCGATGCAGAACAACAACGATCTCGCCATGATTTTGTAACGCCATGTAGGCTCCAGTAACGGCTTTATAATGCACAATCAACAATCCTCCGTACTCATCCACAGGCTCATTGAATCACTTCGGCGCCAAGATTCAAGGTGAGCTATACTTTACTTGAATGGATTCATATTGACTGCGTTCGAAGTTCCGACTTGTACTATGCGTGGCCAGGCTTTCGAGACTAATCAGACGAGTAGTGCAGTCATTTTTGTGGTGATGGGGTTCAGGACTAGAGACTGAAAGACATCTCCAATTCTCCCTCTCTTTCATTTTCGCTCTCGAATCACACGAGGCCACACACAGACAGGAATCTCAGAATCGGGGGGTTGTCTTTCACAGGCTTGAAGTCTGGAACGAAGCCATGGAGGGTACCCACATTCAAGACTATTAGGTCATAAGGAGCGTGTCCTCCTTCGAAGCGGTCTGCAAGGCGGAGCCGAGGAATTGAGATTGCTGTTTTTTTTTGGATGGAGCGGAGAAGCACTTCAATGTGAGCAAGTGATCCATTCCGTCAACGCCACTAATTATGCATTACCTTCACGTTAGGGGCGGCCAGGTTTCGAGCGCTGGCGTCAAAATTGATTGACCAAAATTGAGGTAGGCAAAGATAGCGGGGCATTATCCGATGATAATTATAGTTTAGAAACTCTGAATGATGCTAATAAACAGTGTGGCTTACCATAGAGTCGGAAGCGTCTGGGGAGTCTCATCTCTATCTTTGCAATCGAGCAACCAAATAATGACAGTGGAAAGACAAGACATCGTCCTTTGTCGAGATGCAGCAAAGTTGTGCATGCGTGCTTGCATATTGTAGATCTCCTTCCTGGTCTGATGGCGGTAGAGCGATTATGTACTCTCATGGCCATTCAGAGTCCGACAGAGCGCCTCAATCCACTTAGAAAGGGATCGTGGTGGATTTGCGAGTAGTGGTCCAAGCACATGTTACATGCTCAACAGACTGTCTCCCCGTTGGGTCAATCGCTTGGCTGATCGGAGTAAACATTGAACGTCGTTTTCAGTCGCAGACAGTTCCTCCGCTTAATTCCTTAAGGGGGTTTAGGACCTTGAGAGAATTGATATGGCTTACTATGTAGACGTCGGAACTACGAATCAAAATCGGATCAGCGGTTGGGGCGAAGGTTCAACAAATGTCTGAATGTGGAGCTCAATTTATATACAGAGGACACAGAACAGCTGCACCTTCTGCGGCTTGATACCAGTGTGAATAGGAAATCAAACGCATTACTTTTAGATACTTCACAATACAGCCTTTGCATTCGCAGAATCCCAAAACTGCCATTTGAAATACATGACGCTCATTCAGTTGCTTCGTGACATGCCCACGAGCAAATTGATCTTTGGTCGTACATAAGGAATGATCCTGTACGGTCCCGGTGAATCAGGCCCTGGGGATCGACACATTGAAAGGAAAAGGCCCAGCCATGATACACAAGGCGGATTGATGCCTAGTAAGCGATGATCTCCATATCCTGGGTGGAGACCTGATAGGTTTGCTTATCCGAAGCAGCCACGAACTTCCCTTCCTTGCTCTTCGGATTGACCACTTTATCATGGATGCTGCCTGCACCCACGTAGCCAGTGAGGTTTGCCTTCATCTGAAAGAACTCCAAGACTGCAAAGGGCGCCATCTTATCCATTCGGATGACGGAAAGATTGCCGGTCGCGCGGTGATCGAGATAATAGTAGTGAGGTAGTAACTCAGACTTGTCAGTCACCTGCACCCAAGCGGCGTTGGCTTTGGCAAGAAGGTCTCGCTCACCAGCCAGGGAAGGCAGCCCGTTGGTCCGGTTCCGGTGGTCTACGGGTCCGAAAGTGCTGTTCGACATGCCCATCTCGTAATCAACGTCATACCAGGTGAAATTTTGGCCGTCTGTGCCAAACTTGTAATTGAATTCATGGCGTGATCCTTTGGTGCCGTTCATGCTCATGGCGGTAAAAGCACCAAGAAAGTCCAAGGTAGGGTGCACGGTGATATTCTGGGTCCTATTGACAAAGAGGCCGGGGGCGAAATCGCAGATGGAGTTTGTGGAGACGTTACCGAAGGTATGCTCAACCTTGTAGCATATGGGGAATGGAGAGCGGTTTTGGAGGGTGAGCGATGCTGCGGAGGCAGCAGTCAAGAGAGCAATGAAAGCATTCAAGATTTTGGCAGGTGAGAACATGGCCGCTGCTTTCACTTCTTAGGTGTCGCAACTTGCTGTCTGTAATAGCCGTGACGTCTTGTAGAGTTGATAGAGTTGGCGTGAGGTCTTTGAAGCGAGACAGAAGAAGGCAATCAATTTGATTGATAGGAGAAGCAAGAGAATGTGGTGGAAGTTGTAAGGATCGCAGTTGCAATTGGTTGATTGAGTGTGAATGAGGCAGACAGCAAATGATTTTCCAAATAAGAGATATGAGACAGAGCGAGGTCAAGACTTAAATAGAAATCCAGCTCCAAAATTCACTGGTCTTGGCTTTTATGTGTGTGCTATCCTAAAGCTTTTGTTGAGGACTCGAGGTCCACAAGTATATCCCTGTTCGCACAAAACTGACTAGCCCACAAAACTCTGACCGTGGTCCACAAATTTATCAATGGGCTTCAGTAAGTTTGCTCTTGTGGTTTGTGATCCATGACTAGAAGGACAGAAAATGATTCCAGAAGTGTGTAAAGGCTATGACTGGTCAGTCGGGCTGAGGAGGCTGTCCCTCGAGGACGTAAGACGCCAGTGAAATCTAAATGGATTGAAGAGGCTATAGGAACTATTGAAAGCCATTCCTGAATTTCACGAGTACCCTTAGTGTGCAAGACAGAGTCAAGTGCATTCAAGCCTTGATTCTGCTTTTGTGCAAGCACACTTTGCGTGCTTTAGGGTCGACGAGACTTGTTGGCTGATACATACTTCATGAGTTCGGCTAGCTTGCTTGTCTAATTTACCTTAATATGAGAGAAAAACATGGTTCATGGAGTGATTTCAGTGTCCTGGCACTGCTTGACATCTGACAATGAAGAAGAATTGAGCGCAGAAGAGACAGCGTGAAGGAAGGTCGCATATGTATTTCAATACGCGTGAGCGATCGCATTCCCGTTCCTCGCAAAGACAGTAAGGAGATATTATCGTTGTGAATCGTATATTTGTAGCAAACCTCGGAGACATCAGTTGGCAGTGCATATGCCTCGGGCGTACAAGGTCCGTAGGTAAAATGGAATGTCGGGTACCAACAATTGCATACGGTGAGGGTCAAAAAAGAGAGGTCCGAGCCCAGGAGGAGGAGAAGATGAGATGGGTGAGTTGAACATAGCATGAGATTGAGAGAGAACAAAAAGAACTAGTCCGAGATGTCCCTCTAGCCTCCTGCTCGGCCCGGGCACGGAATCTAGATTAGAACTAAGCCCTCGGCCCCGCTTTTGGCGGTACCAAGCCCCATATCCTGGGATACTTTTGCCCCCGTACTCATTCTTTGCTCCATCACTTGAAGCCCAGGATACCCAACACGCACCGCGCCTTCAGCACCCGAATCCCATTATGTGACTCCGTGGACCTCACGCCATTCTAGAATGGCTTTACGTGGCGTCCAGGAGACCACCAAAGCCACCAATATTTCAACCTCACATTCAGAGAGTCCACCCTTGACCTGAAAGTATGTAAGAGGTGTGTAAGATTGCGATCGGTTGAATGTTAGGATTGGAGAGCCTGGAGAAGCTGAGGCAGTAAGGGCGAAAGACAACCCCGCAGGAGGCTTTAGCCACCAGGAGGAGGGTCGTGCTGGAATACGCCTCGCCAGGGTAATCGGAATCAATGGCAGCATGAACCACAGAGCTGAGTCTGTTGAGTACAATCCGGAAGGAAAGATGTGCGAGCTGGAAAGAAGATACCTTGGAAGCGTGCAATTTTCGCTTTCTCTGATTGGAATCCCACACAGGCATTCACACCGTCCCAGTCTACACGACAATCAGTCTCCCTGGGTACAGCGTGCTTGGATATCACATCATGGGCACGATCTTCAGTAGTTGATACCAGGGAGATTGTGTGT
>JAABUH010004501.1_pt1 | contig 11273 bp, 21 predicted proteins | sample 5559121 | NCBI WGS metagenome assembly JAABUH01 (sample SAMN10711871, study PRJNA513364) | rock metagenome | isolation source: Antarctica rocks | place: Antarctica: Victoria Land, Battleship Promontory nord | collected 2015-12-28 | reverse complement strand
GCCGCACCCGGCAGCGCCAGGCGGCTGCGGCTCTGCGCGCGCGTCGGCGGCGTGCCCATCAGCTCTGCAAGCTCCTCCGACTTGGGCAGCGCGTCGAGGTCGCTGCCGCTGCTGGAGACCTGCGGCGCCTCCGGCAGCGCCTCGCCGGCCTCCGGCACGGCCTCCACTGCCATGGCCCGCCGCGCGCGTCAGGCGCGCCCGGCCACGCGGCGCGCGCGCCGCAAGGCGGCGCGGTGCCCCTCGCAGGCGCGCAGCGGTACGTCCTCACGTGGCCGGCGGACAGCAGCGCGCCGGCGCGCCGGCCGCTGGACGCCCCGACGCGGCGCCGCGCATGCGCCGCCGCACAGCCGTGCGCTGGGCGCGCTGGCAAGGCAATGCGGAGCGGCAATGCCCGCCGCCGCGCTGCACGGATGCCCTCACGGGGGCGCCGGACTGCGCCTGCTGCTCAAAGGAGGAGCGGAGGGGCGTGCAGGGCGAGCAAGGCCGGGGGTGTGCCGCTGGCCTGTGCAGCCCTCGCTGGCTTGTGCGCGGATTCTGGCTTCTCCGACACACTCACTTCCGCCGAAGCGGGCAGCGCGTGCCGTCTCACATGCCGGAACAGGGGCTAGGCGCGGTGTGCGATATGCCCGGCCAGTTGCAAACAGCGAATGACATCACGCCATCACACACCGGGCTGTGTTGCGCACTAGACCCTAACTAGTTCATTTTCTGGGGGGCTAGGTGATCAACATCTTTTCAGTTGAAGGGCACAAGAGATAAGAGCACTTGAGTTCGGTGTCAAGGCACGCACACATGTCCACATTACATGCATGCGCTTGTTTACAGTGCAGCTGAAGCGTGGCAGCAGCACTGAACAGACCCAGGTCCCAACCTATCCCTCTATAATGCCCCTACGCCTGCAAAACTGTTCGTGCTCGGTCAGAATGCCTGCCGGCCATGGGCAGGTCGCAGCGTGCGCATCGGCGCGACTGCTGCTCGCGCGCTCCCATACCCTAGGCAAATCGCTCCTTCAGCCACTCAACCCTCAAGGCCCCCCTGGCAAGCAGCTGCGGCGATCGCTTGCCAGCTTCACAGTTCCAATTACCCATGAGGCTGGGCCAGGCTCTTCATTCGGGCCTGTCGCAAACGCTCACAGCTGAGGGCGCGGCTGCACGGACTCCCAGCGGCTGCAGCTCAAGCAGCCTGCGCCTCGCGGTACCCAGGCAGGCTCCTGCGCCAGCAGGAGCAGTGATATGAGCACAAGGGCAGCGCGCATGTGGCACAGCGCCCTGGCGCCCGCGACAGGAGGACGTTGCTGCGCCGACGTCACAAGTTGCACACTAGCAGTGATGAAGACCCATCTCTTGCACGCTGATGCGGCCAGTGTGCCGCAACCAAGCAAGCCTGCTATGCGGCCTGTATACATGGACTTGCCAGGTCGTCATGATGATGGACGATTGACATGCAGCTGCGCAGCTGCGCGTTTCCTGTACATGCGCACGGTCTGGGCCGCGCGCGGGGGCCGCACCGGGCGCGCCGCAGCAGCAGCGTGTGGCGGCGCAGCGCGTTGTGCAGGCCGTACGCGGCGGGCTGCAGGGGCAGCAGGCCCTCAGACAGCAGCCTGCGCGCGGGCAGCGTTGGGCAGCGTTGGGTCGCGCGCGCGACGCGCCGGCGCCCTTGGAGAGCTGGACCCAGGCCGCCCGCCACGCAGGTGCTGCTTGCGATGGCACAGAGCAGGCGCGGTGCCCGTGCCGCACGTGGCGGCGCGGCGTGTGCGCCGGCGCGGGCGGCGCGCGGGCACCACATGGAGGCGAAGCACTGCGAGCGCAGCATCCCATGACCCACGACATGCCGACACCAAGGCTCTGGGGGCGGCCTCCGCCCCGCGCCCTCCAGGCTGCACCGCAACCAAAGGCTGCACCGCGACCGAGCGAGGCGCGCACCGCCGCGAGTGCTTGCTAGAGAACGACTTCTTCAGCAGCAGGTCATGGTAAGGCCAGCTCTCCATCTCGACCGCCGTCTTCGGCTCGCCCGTCTCCTGGTCGAAGCCCTGCTCGCGGGCGGCCGAGGCGGGCGCCGTGACTACGCGCCCAGGTGCTGCACGCATGCCCCAGCACGCAGCGGTGCGGCCAGGGAGTTAGGAGAGCCTGGCCTGAGGCATGCGTGACGCAGGACGTCGGAGGCGCGGCACGCAATTTGTCGACTTGCGCTGCATCACAGCTCGCGTGGCACGTTCACCCGCCGGCAACCCGGGCCAGGGCAGCCGGGCTGCGCCCACCCTGGCGAGCGGGGCTGTGTGCGCTCGGGCGGCGCGCACAATTAGGATGGTATTGACAGGATAGGGTATATTTCAGGGTTGGGGTGAGAGTAGGATGGTCAATCCTGATGCAAACCCTATCCTGATACATGGGGCGCGCACGGTCAGGATGGTGTTGATGCCGTGCTCATTGGCGCAGTCGGCCAAGTTGCCGGACGTGCGCGTGGCGATGTAGCTGGTGCTAGACACGCCGATCGTGCCGACCGCCCAGACGGCGGTCAGCAGCCCGCCGCGCGCGCGCGGCGGCAGCCGCGACAGCGCCGGCGTCAGAGGTGACGCGCTGTCGTCGTCCGGCCGGCCTGAGCTCGCCGCCGAGCGCGTGTCCTTACTCGCCTGGTCCTGCGCGGGGCCGCGCGCGCGGGCGCCTCCGGTCGGCAGGCGCATCAGCTTGCCGCATGACATTAAGACACGCCCGATGTGCGCAGCGCCCACACGCCTGCCAGCAGCGGCGGGTGTACGTGCGCCGGCTGCTGCACCAACAGCGGGGCCAGCGGCGCAGCAACTCCACACGCCGCCCAAAAGCGTCCAACCCGCCGCGCATGCTCACACACGCCTCGACCTGGCTCCGAAGGGCACCAGGCGCTGCGAGGCGGCCGCACCTCGTCGGCCGCGCTCCTGAGCTCGCGGATCGCCTTCTTGACGTTGAACTTGCGGCGCCAGATCAGCGAGCCCGCCTTTGCGGACACGCTCAGCACCTTGGCCGCCCAGAAGCCCTTGGTGCGGCCGGTCACCTGGCGCGGGCACGGGCGTGGGCGGGGCTGCACGGGGCGCTCACTCGTGCTGGCGCGCGCGCGCCAGCCAGGCGGGTCACGCGCTCGCAGGGGCCGTCACGGCAGGCGCGGCATGCAGGGCATGCGTGCAGCCACGGCGGCGTGGCACGGGCGCACGGAGTAGGCGAGGTTCACGACGGAGGCCCAGACGGCGAAGCGCAGGCCCGTGCCCAGCACGCAGCGCAGCACGTGCGCCGCGCTCGTCCTGCCGGCGGCCGGGCTCGCGGTGCTCACGGTGACCCCCCGGCGCTGGCAGCCGCCCGACTGGCCTCAATGCAGGGTGCAGGACATGCAGAGCAAAAACGGCCGCTGGCGCAGAGCATGCTGACTGCGGCGCGGCGGCGCACTTGGAGTGGAAGTCCAGCTCGACGCGCACGAGCCGCCCCACCTTGGGCAGCGTGGTGTTGATCGGGTCTGCGCCGCGCGGCAGCGCTCAGCCGCGCTGACATGCAGTGCCCTTTGCGGTGCGGCGCGGCTGCGACTGGCGCAGGCCCTGCATCACAGAACGCGCGCATGCAGGCCACCCAGAGGGAAGGCGCTGCAGACGGGCCTGCGGCGTGTCAGCGGGAACCCGGGCGAAGCGGCCCCGGGCGCACTGGGGTAGGTCAGGTAGTTGACAATGCGCTCCCGCCAGTAGTCCTCGTCGTGGTCGCGTGCCTTCTTGCGCCAGAACTTGATGAGGCCGGGGCTCTCAAACGTCACGCACCTGCGCGCATGCATGCCTGCCGGCCTGCACTGTCCGCAGCCCAGCCAATGCCTTTGCTAGGGTAGGGTGCTGTCCTAACCCTATATCATGCCTAACCCTACACCATGCCCTAAACCTACACCATGAGCAGGCGCGGGCGCGAGCGGCAGGACACAGGGTGCAGCGCAGGCGGCACCGCTCCACCTTCCGGTCCTCCTGGATCGCCAGCGCGGTGGCCATCAGCGCGCCGAGCGAGTGGCCGGTGGAGTAGAAGTGCCAGTCTGTGTCGCTGTGCTTGCGCTCCAGGTCACGGATCGCCTCCTCTGCAAACTCCAGGCCCTGCAAGCGCGGCGGTCCGCTCGTTGCAGCGTTTGCGGCAATGCTGGGGCCCCAGGTGGGGGGGTAGTGGGGCAGGCGGCGCGCCTGCTTTATTATATCCAGGTCGTCGTCGTCCGGGTCCTGCGTGAGCAGCCAATTGCTCCTGCGCAACACGGACGCATTTGGCCTTGGGTGCTGTGCTGTGGCAGCATGGCCGTCGCAGCAGGTCAGCATCGGGGCAGCGCCGGCTCCTTGCTGGTTGTCACGCGCACCGCATCTGGCCCTTTATGCTCTGCGACTTGGAAGAGTCTGTGCCGCGGAAAGAGAACACCGCCGCGCCCTGGCCCCCGCGCGAGGCAGGCCCGATGAGGGGCTTGGCCGACTGGCCTGCAGGCACTGCCACAGCGTTCTATCCTCTCATCTGCAGCCTTGCAGCGGGGCAGCCCCACCTCAGCCTGCTTGGTGTACAAGATCGCGCCCAGGCCGCTGTCATCGTTGCCAGCGGTCTTGAAGATCTTGAATCCAGCAGCGGGACCTTCGCTCGGCTCTTCATCAGCGTAAACCGCTTCCGCGAGCGTGCCCAGCGTCAGATCCGTGACGCGTGCCATGCTCAGTGGTTTTTAATTCAGTCTCTACAACCAGAGGGTGCAATGCATGTTTCCAACCACAGGAACTGGATTTGTGTGTTTATCCTGAACATTCAAACTGGCGCCACATGTCAGCTTTTAATATCTTGGAGCAATCCAGTTACAACAGACTTGCCATTGGCAAGTGCCAACATCCACAAGACTGGTACCATTACATGCAGTGCACAAAGAACCAGGCGCTGTCAGGCAAACAGCAGAGGACTGGTAAAGTAAGCACCCTCAAACAGAGTTCTCACATCTTCAGCATATTACAACCCGCACCCACTCCCTGAACCTACACTGCCGGCATGGCGCTGCGCCACAAGCATGGCAAAACACATCTTCACTCACTTGAGGAAAGTTAACTTGTGTTGGAGAGACTTCATACTGTCGCAGGGCGTCCTAGGCTGCGCCTGACTGTGTTGGCCTAGCACCAACAGCATGCAACGAAAGCTGCAGGTGGTCTCTGCTCAAAAGAATACATATTACAGATCGTCCGACAGCATGCATGTAGCATGGCTCCAGCCCCAGAGAACTTTCGACATCGATGAACCCTGGACCAGGCACGGAACCAGCGTATGCAGCAGACGCGCTCACGCTGCCTGGGCCTCCGGCTCGTAGTTGTAGTGGCGCGCCAGCGCGTGGATGGCGCGCAGGCGCTCCTCCGTGCTGGCAAAGCGGCCGGGCCGGCCGTGGCCAGGCAGGATTTGCAGCCAGTCGTACTTGGTGCCGAGCATGTACGCGTTTGCCACCTGCGAGCGGAGCCTCGCGGGTCAGCCGGGGGCCAGCGCGGGACCACAGAAGGGGCCCAGCGCAGGAGCACACAAGCCCGAGCCAAGCAAGGCTCAAACGCAGGGCAACCAGGCCTGCGCTTAGCAGCATCCTCAGCATCAACAGTGCAGGCCGCTGCAGACACCGCGCCGGGCTGGGAGGCGCTACCTGCAGCGGGACCTTGTACCAATTGAACTTGCTGCGCGCGCACACCCCAGCAGTCAGTCGCAGTGCTCCTTGGGCGTTGGAGGCGCGCACGGCAACAAAATAACACCCTATATAGCCTGTGTGTTCACAGGACCGCTGCCGCACAATGCAGTCAAGCTGCCTGACTCCCAGGCCACCGTGCACAAGGTCTGCCAAAGGAAGGGCGCGCACTCGAACACTGACAGCTTGTCGTCGGGCGAGCTCAGCGGCTCGGCCTCCATGGGCCTGTCGGCCCTGAAGGCCAAGTGGTCGCCCGTGAACGCCACCTGCGCGTCAGCAGAGCCCCAGAGTGAGCGCGGAGCTCACGCTGCGTACCACTTGAATACCCAAGTCGCCAACAGGGAAGCCCGCGTGTGCGCGGGCGTCAGCGCGTGCAGCCACGACGCCATGGGGCAGACAGCCATTGCAGCCCTGGCCTTTGACCAAAATAAGCCCGCCTCTTGTTCATCTTCAGGCGCGCTTTTGTATGAAGCCCGCCCCTAGGGCTGCCTTTGAGGCGGGCTCCAAAAGGGGCAGCGCGCGCGCACCCGCTGCGCCTTGTGGATCAGCACGCAGTGCCCGGCCGTGTGCCCCGGCGTGAACACAATCTCCATGTCATCGCCGCCATCCGGCAGCTTCCACGAGCCCTCGCCCTCCAGCATCACCTCGCACTGGCTGCGCGCCCAGGCATGCGCGCACGCATCACACCACGCCAGGCGCGGGGAGACGCCAGGCACGCAGTGCATTGCAATGTGCTCAAACCAACCCCCAGGCATGCTTGCAAGGGCATGCAGCGGCAGCAAGCGTGCTGCGCAGGCACTGCGGGCGGAGCTGGAGCGCGGGCTGCGCGCGCGCGCGAGGGGCGCACTCGGTGCCTTGCTGCTTGTTCCTCTCCATGGTGTGGATGATGCGCTGGAGACCCAGCGCGGACGCCCACTTTGCGTGGTCGCAGACCTGCATGCGGACGCCCCTATTTCAGTGCGTGCTATCACGAGTGCTGGACTAAATGCTCACTCACGATGACGCTTGCGCAGCTGGCGTCCAGCAAGCGATGCTGCCTGACGGGTGCACGCACACGCTCGCCGACTACGTCAACATCCCTGAAGGCCCTGTTCGATCACACCCTGCGTCCGCACGCTGCTAGTGCAAGAGCGTCCATGAAAGTACCAAGGAGTGTTAGATGAGATTGGATCGAGGTGCCATGAACGGGCCTGTCCACGCCTCACAGACGCCACACGACTGCTACCCAAACGGCGCATCGCTGGTTGCCAGAGCGGGCGGCAGGACAGGGACGGGCGGCGCACGTCGTCGCGGTGGCTGAGCATCATGTACTTTGCGCCGCCCTTCGCCTGCAGGGCGGTGCCCGCGCGCGTCAGCGCTCGAGCTCAGCAGCCCTGCATCGGTGGGGAGTGGCATGCGCGGATGGGGCCCAGCGTTTGCTGGTGAGGACAGCGCGGTTGAGCATGCCTGCAGCCAGACGCTCTCGGCAGCACAATACATGCCCATTCGCACCATTCCTAAAGCATGCAGACAGGTGGTAGACGCCGCGGACCAGACAACATGCAACAACAATGCCACCATGAAGCAGACGACAAGCGGCAGCGGCGGCCAGCACGGCGCAGGCCCCGTGCGCGCGCCTTGATGCGCTCCAGCAGCCGCGCGTCAAAGCGCGGGGAGTCCATCATGACGTTGCCGCCCTCGCGCTGGATCAGCCACGAGTGGGCGCCAAAGCTGTCCTGCAGCCCCACAAAGCAGGCAAGTTGGCGGGCTCGCTGTACCCGTGCAAGCGACAACAGCCCTCTGCGCCCTGCAAGGTAGCCTGACCATGCTCACAAGGCGGCGAAAGTTGCACCAGGCAAGTGTGCTTGCCCTCCCTGCACAAACACAGCTCTCTCTGCACAGGCGCGGCTGCACAGCCACAGCTCTGTGTGCATGGGCACAGCGTCAAGACCGAAAGGCGCCGCCGGCGGCCCGGCCGCGCGCCTGGGAGGTATAGCCCAGGTGGTAGATGCCGTCCGTGCCGGGCCACGCCGCCGGGAAGGCCGCCTGGGCTGCCTGCAGCTCCCCCGGCCGCTTGTCCGTGCAGTGGATGGAGAACCTGCGAGTCACCTCTTGTTGGTCTGCCTTGCTGTCACCGCCTTGCAATTCATAACCCTGCGAACTAGCGCCACAGTCAATGTAGGGCTGTTCTAGACGCCAGTCCACGTCAAAACATTGACGAAACACAGACCAAATGCAGGGTAGTGCTTCTGTCAGCAGGGCTACACTTACGCGCGCAAGCACAGTGCAGACGACCTAACAGCTTACGTCATAGTTGTTGCGTTGCTTAATGCTCCTCTTGCGTGCATGAAGGGCGCTTGGGTATGGTGCTCACGTCGGGCAGGCGAGCAGCGCCTTGTTGGCCTCGAGACGGTCCTCGTCTGTCTCGGGCTGGGCCAGCACCGCGGACTGCTCATTTTTGCGCTTGTAGAAGTTAGGCGCCATCCAGCGGCAGGTGTCGCAGTCTGCGCAACACAAACGCTAAAAAGATTGAGAGCGCGTGCCGAAGCTGTGAGGTATATGGCAATAGTGTCACCGCCTCCGCTTGTTAAGCCTCAACAGCGTTTATCAGACAGATTTCACAAGCTAAAGCAGCCACAGTTTTAAAGAAAAAGCGAATCAGCATGCAGGAAGCAGTTGTACATATACAAAGCCGGGCGTGCACAAGCAGAGCGAGGGATACACCAGCACTGCCGAGCCAAATAACACACGAAATGAACACAAAACAAGGCAAGGAAGAGTGTGCATGCCCGGTACGCGCAACCTCCCAGACTCCCTCGCAGGGGCCAGCAAACGCACCGATGCACGTGTGGTCCACCCACCAGCCGCCTGCCACGTTCTCCTCGCGCGGCCGGCGCACGTTGACCTTCTCCTCAGTCTGTGCGGCAGCCTGGGGCCGGAACGCAGCAGCGCGCCGCGCCGGGCGCGACGCTGCGCGCGCCTGGCCCTGCAGGGCGCTGTGCGGCGCCGCGAGCGCCTGGCCGAGCAGGGCTGAGCGCGCATGCATACCAGTAGTGTTCATGCTTGCAGTGTGTGTCAAGTAGTGCGGGTGCCTGTGTGTGTCTTTATGCGTTGGCAACACTCTTCTGGAGTGTGTCAGCAAGAACTGCTCGGTCACGTAAAAGTAACAAACAGTCTTTTCGAAGGACCTATAGGTGTATAGGTATAGCTATAGGTCCTTGCCCCATTGCCCACCAAATGCCACTCGGGTGCAGCATATGCCATTATGTAGGCGCATGCCGCAGCATGTCCAACATGCGCACCACTGGGACAGCCTCCACAACGCCTGCGCCCTTGACGCTGTCTGCACTTGGCTGCAACACCATCTGCATTATCAACCCACATGGCGTTCAAGTAGCCTACAATGTAGGCCCTACGTGCAACTCTACAGCCTGATCAGCACGTCAACAAGCGTAGCTGAAATCATGTCCTGGGCGCCAGCAAACCTCCACAAGTCTCAAGCATCTGCCTTCCTTGCGATTTTTGCCTTCCCAGCCAGTCCTGCTGCCCTTGACCATGAACCCCTTCACAGTAACATGCAAAGTCGCATGTCTCGCTCTGCCAGTGCACATTCACGCTGAGAGGGTGCGAGGCGGGGGGGAGTGAGCACTTGGCGCCAAGTGAACAACAGCATGCATGAGCCAGCTTGAAGTAATGAGTGTGAGGCAAAATTATAGGCAAGTCATGCAGGCAGGCAGGCTGTGTCAAGCAATGCATGCTAAGCAGACCTTGAGGCATGCCAAGATGGAGCAACTCTGCGGACGCCCCGGCGCAACAGGCGCAACATGCTGCATGACCTTCTCCATGGTGCACCCAGGCGAAGGCAGGCGAGCACACTCGGCACGGTCACTGCTACAAGAGGGAACGCAGAACTGCAGGCGCTGCTCAGCGCCCAGGGCCCTACAACCCCACTTCAAGGCGCTGCACGCCAGCAACACTAATAGGGCCACGCACGGGAGCTGGTGACGCCCATGCCAGATGTGGACGTCTGCAAGCACCCGCGCCAGGTCTGGCTGCAAAGCAGTCAGAGCACCTTGCGGCGGGGGCCCGCAGGTGGCGCCAACCAGCGTGTGTACATGTAGTGAGTTGCACGCTCCCCGGGGGGGTAGGCGCGGGCACTCAGCAAGGCCTTGTCACCACGCCTGCTCGCGTGCGGTGGCGAGGTCGGTGACTGCATTAGTAAGCACTCCAGGCAGAGCAGCGCTGTCCTGAAGCGAGGTCCTCTCGCGCAACACTCCCACATATGCCACGCCCAGATATCCATATTTGTATCTGCGTCCCAACAGTGTATGCACGCCCGGCACGTGCGGCGAGCCAAACAGAATCCCAGCTTCGGCTGAAGCTGCCCACGACATAGCAGCGTGCGCAGCAGGCTTCGGGATAGGCCGAGTGGCATGGCCTGGCGACGATCGTCATCGAGCAGCAGAGCGCACAGGGCGACCTGGAAATCGACGACGCGCCGCACAGCGAGATCATGCAGCTGCCGTGGGGTGGCGGCGGCCTCGGCCACGCGACACCCTACGTTTGCAGCAGCTGCGGGACCTGCCGCTTCCGGGCGTCGTCGCTGTCCAAGCCGCCGTGCGCGCTCTTGTTGCTGACGGCCACCACCAGGTTGCGCCAGTTGGTCTATCCACAAGCCCACTGCGCACGCAGCTTATCGCTGGCAGCTTCAGCCGCACCCGGCCACAGTGTTCCTCCACCACGCCACGTCGTGCTCGGGCGCGCCCACCAGCGCATCCACCTCGCCCGCCTAACAGAGCGTTCACGAGGTCTGTGCCATAAAACTGCTTGGCCGCCAGCCGCTGCCGCTGCGCGGCGCCGCTAACAAGCCAGGGCGGCAGCCCGCCATCAGCGCCCTCGCCGTTGTGCAGCGGCGGCAGCGGATGGCCGGACAGTCTGTCACAATGACCTTGAAGCGGCTCTGGTGCTGGAGCCGGCCTGCAGCGCGCGCTTAAATTCGGCTTGCTGGCTCGCTACTGGTGCCATGGCTGCACCTTCGCACAAAGGTTGCTGGTTATGCAGTAACTGCTGCTCAACCCTTCTCCCGTGGAGACCTGGCAGACCTGCCTCGAGCAAGTCCTCTGCATCCGCTGTAGCGACTGATAAACGGACTCCCTCCCGCACAGGCTTCCTACGAGACGCGCCAGCTGCCATGAAGATCACAATCGAGCTGGAGATTGACCCGAGCGAGGTGGAGCTGACCACCGAGCTGCTCAACACACTGCGGTGCGCGGCCAGCTGCTGCCAACGCCAGTGCTTCAGTCAGATCTCTGTTGGACTGTGTGGTGTTGTGAAAGCAAGGAGGCTCACCTCACCAATTGACGTGTTTGATGCTGATGAACTCAGACTGTCCCCGTGCGACCAACGGGTGCTCTGCAAACGCAGGCAGCTCACGAGCCACGTCCGCGTGAAGACCGAGGGCGCAGAGCCCGGCGGCGGTGCAGCGGCGGCGGCGCGCGCAGAGCCGCGGCGCGGCGGCCCCGCCGCCAATGGGCCGCCCGGCTTCACCGGCGACCCCGCCAAGGTACGCGCCGCCTGCTGGATACGGCGTTTTTTACCCGACACTCGGTCGGCGCGCCGCC
>JAABUH010004494.1_pt1 | contig 11280 bp, 10 predicted proteins | sample 5559121 | NCBI WGS metagenome assembly JAABUH01 (sample SAMN10711871, study PRJNA513364) | rock metagenome | isolation source: Antarctica rocks | place: Antarctica: Victoria Land, Battleship Promontory nord | collected 2015-12-28 | reverse complement strand
GTGCCGCCGGCGGAGGCGGGCGCATTTGCCGCGCCGCCGGTCGTGACGTGGAGCGGCGCAGCCGTGGAGCGGCCGGGGCAGGCGTGGCGACCCGCGTGCCTGGCCCGCCCGTGCCTGGAGCCTGCACAGGAGCTCGCGCGCGAAAGAGTGCGCCAGCGAGGCTGGGTGCCTGGCCGATGGGTGTGACGGCAGCGGCGCCACGCCCGCTGTGCGAGGCGCACGATCCAGCGTGGCGCTGCGGAAGCACTGCATCAGCCGAGTGCCTGGCTCGCTCGCAGCTGCGGCACGCGCCTGTGCCGCCCAGCCCTCTGTGTGGGGCATCGGGCGCGGCCCCGCGCGTCGGCGCTGACAGCCTGCCGCGCGGGCAGGTGCGCTTCGTGCCGGTGCCGCCGCCTGTTGGGACGCCGCCGCGCGTGCCGCCCACGGCGCCCGCCGACGCGCACGACCCGCCGTGGCGGCAGGCCGGCCTGTGCGCGCTGCCGCAGGTGTGCCTGCGCTCTGGCCCTCTGTGCGGTTGTGCAGACTCGTGCGTGAGAAAGAACGAGCAAGGATGCGTGCGCTGGGGGCAGCACCATCAGCGGACGGTCAATACTGGCTGGCCTGCATGCCTGGAGCAAATCGCTGTGCAACACGTGACTCATGCGTTTGCTCATGCGCCCGCGTCTGCCAGCATGCGACGGCATGATCCGCCGTCGCAGTGGCTGGACACGGCGGCCGCGCTGCGGTGGCTGCGCGACCTCGCGCGCGGCGTGTCGCGCGCGGCGCCCGCGCTCGCCGGCGACCGCCCGGCGCGCGGCCGGCGGCGCTGGCGCGAGGCGCTGCTGCGCGCGCGCGGCGCCACGCACGCCGCGCCGGGCGAGGCCGCGGGCCGGCGCAGCGGCCGCGTGCGCAACCGGCCGGACGCGTTCGTGCCGGAGGACGGCCGGTGCGCGCCGCGGCCGCCGCTCTGCTGTCTGCGCTTTTCACGCCGGCGCTACCTGAGCAGCGCATCCACCAAGCACCCATCCACCATGCTGTGGCGCCCAGCTATGTCCCGGACGCATGGCCCGAGCCAAAGCAGGGCCGCCGCCGCGCCCCGCAGGGCGACAGAGCGATCGGAGTCTTCAGACTCGGAGGACGATCGCGACTGGAGCGAGATCCGCTTCGGCGCCGAGTACCAGGCGACGCCGCCGGCGCTGCGGCCGCGGCCGCCGGCGCCCGATGCGGCCGAGGCCGCCGCGGCGGGCGAGCTCGTGGCCGCGCCGGGCGCGAGCGGGCCGCCCGCCGAGCTCGCGCCCATCTGCACGGTGCCCGCCGTCGTAGCCGCGCTGGGGCCGGACGCCGCGGCCGCCGCCGCGCGCACGCCGCGCCGGCTGGACGCCGGGGAGCCGCGCGCCTGGTGTGCGCCCTGGGCTCTGTCTGCCTGGCGCTCTGGAGGGTCCTACCGCCTGCGCCGCCCGCTGGGACGCTGGCGCTGGAGGACTGCGCATCCATCTGCGCCCGTGCTCCCGCTGTGCATTGGCGCTACCGCCAGCAGGCGTGCTGCTTTGCTGAGGCTGGTGACGCAAGCGCAGGGCGCGCAGTGGCCTTCCTGACGTTCTGGCGCCTGGTGGTTCGCTTCTGCGTTGCCGCCTGAGGCCGCTCGGCCGCGCGCAGGGTGGCAATGCCCCCGCTGGGCCGCGCATGGCAGCCCGCGCTGCTGCCTGCGGCCACGGCGGCGGCGCTGGGGCTGGCGGGCGAAGGCGCAGGCGCCGGCGACGGCTGGCCCGACGCCGATGTGGCCGCGTTCGAGGACGGGCTGGCGCGCTTTGGGAAGGACTTTGATGACACTGTCGCTGAGGCGCGCGGCCCGCCCGGCGGGCAGCTTCGGGGGTACAGGGCGTTGCTGATGCGGCGGTCATTGCCTTAGGGCGGTAGAGTAGGGATATGCTCGTTGGGGGTGGCTGTCTCCGTGCTCGGCCTGGAGTCCCGGCTCTGTCCCGGGCTCCTTGCACCTCAGCGTGCACTGCACGCATGCCCAAGAGCGCCAGAAGCCTGTCCGGCCCGGGGCCCGCCGGAAAGGCTGCTGCACGCCCTGGACACTGCCAGGCCCAGGGCTGACTCGTACGACTGGCCACGGCCGCCGGCCCGTCTGGGGCCGCGCCGACGGGGGCCGCGCGTGCGCGCAGCTGCTGGCGCACCGCAGCTGCGGCGAGCTGGTCGGCTTCTACTACGGCGTGTGGAAGCAGCGCGCGCACCCGCGCGCGCGCGCGTGGTACCACCGCCTGGCGCTGGCATGCTCCCCCCGGGGATTTGCCGGGACGCTGGCTGTGAGTGTCTTGATGAGGGTGCCAGCCTGTGGCGCAGCGCGCTCCAGGCAGGCTTGCCGCCCGGAGGGGCGCCGTCCGCGCTGCGCTGGTGACGATGTGGTGTGGGGCCTGGCCAAGCGAGTGCTGCTCGCCCAGGTCGCTAGGGTTGCGGATCTGTCCCTGGAGGGAGGCGCAGGCGGGACGCGCCATGCGTCGTGCGTGCATGCCGTGAGTGTCACTGCGGTTCTTTTGCACGGAGAAATAAGACGGAGAAATTTGTCATTTGAAGATATCATGAAGTCGTTATGGTTTATGTACAAGCTGGGGAAGGGAGATTCATGCAATGGTCAACCCCCCCGCTCTACGCAGGAAGCTGCGGCGGAGGAGGCAGCGGAGGCGGCGGCCGAAGCCGAGAGCGAGGCGGCCGCGGCGGCCGCGGCGGCCGTTGCGGCTGAGGCGTCGCGGCGCCGGCAGGCATGCCCGCAGCGCGAATGAGTATTGCAGGCGTGAGAGTTTGCGACCTCGCGCAGTCCGTGTTCTGGCCTGCAAATCGCTGCGTCTTTGCCACATGTCGATGGTCACGAGCAGGTGGGCGCATGTGGCGCGCGACTCATTTCGCATCACTGGTGCGAAGTGTGCCGGTGGGTAGCATGAGCGTGCTCCCCGTCTGCCAGACCGCCCTGGGCGGCCGCGCATCTGCGTGCGTGTGTGCCAGCATGCCTAGCCCTACCCTGCCCAGCATGGCCCATGCGTGCGTGGTGAATGCGCGCGTGGGTGGCTCAGCTCCGCGCCCCTCACGCCAGCCTCCTGCGCAACGCATTCCATGTGCAAGTGTATGACCCTCCCCTGACCTAAGCCGCGAGCGGGCCCCAGAGCGCTCACGGCCGTGCCGGGGCGCGCAGGTGCGCGAGGCGGTGCACTGGCTGCGCCACACCGCGAGCGATGTCGACGCCGCGAGCTACCTGCGGTGCGCAGCGCTGCCCTGGGTGCATGGCTTGCCTGCTGTTGGGCGCGCCTGCCCGTCCGTGCCTTCCACTCCTGTGCCGCCCCGCCTGGCTCTCTGCCCGTGTGAGTGCTCCTGCCGGCGCCGCCCGCATGCGGCCTCGGCAGGGCTAGGCTCGCGGGCCGCTGCGTCGTGTGCCGGGGCTGACGCGAAGGCGGTGCGCGCGCGCGCACAGGCAGCAGAGGGTGGAGCGCGCCGAGCGCGCGGGGGAGGCGCTCGCGCTCGCGCGCGTGCAGCGGCTCGGCGCCGCCGCGGGCGCCGATGCCGCCGCTGCCGCCGCGGCGCTCCGCGCGGCTGACGGGCCGCCGGCGCCAGCGGGCCCCGCGCGGGCGCTCTCGCCGCTCGCGCCCGCGCCCGGGCATGCGGGCTTGGCCGCAGGCCGCGCCTAGAGGGCGTGAGCCTGCCGCGCCCTGATTAGATTGTTGCTGCATTGTCCGGGGTACGGAGCGCCCGGTGCTGCGCGCTTCGCACGCCTCTGGTTGAGCGCTTCGCTGGCGTACACATGTACCCGCGAAGGGCGGAGCGTGCTGTGTACAAGGTCACAAGCGAGCTTAGGGTTCGTGTCGGATCTGCATGTGCGCGCTCAGCCCTCTGTGTGCAGAGAGGGCCCCGAGGTTGAGTGATCCTCAAGACCGATTTGTCTGCTCTGTGCGTAGAGCTTTGTGTGTCTATAGAGGCGCCCTGTGCATTTACGTGAGTATGTCAGCTGCTGGGGCTGCGTGCAGGTTTGCTTGAGGTTTGTGCGGCAGACACCCTGTTTCTTGTCAGTAGCACAAGCACTGGTAGGTTTAGCCAAGGTGTTTGTGCTGATTTCAGTCTGGACCAGGCGAGCGACGCAGCATGCTGGCTTGGTTTGCTGCATGACGCTGTAAACTGGAGGAGGCGTGACAAGAGTATGACCAAGACTGCCAAGGGGCATGCGGCCAGGACCCCATTAGTGTGCCCACCCCTTGGCAGCCACGGCGCCCAGTCTACCCCTGCCGCGCGCGTTTGGGCCGCCGAAACGGCACCGCCCAGGCTCCAGCGTCGGCGCATGCCCTGGGCTTGCGTCGCCAGTCTTGCCAAGCCCTCCTGCGATCCTGCCCAAGCCCTCCAGCATGCCTCTGCCAGGCGCGCGGCCGCCCCGCAGCGCCGCGCCTGGCCAGGCGCGCTGCGCCCTTACCCCTGTCGCGGCCCCACCCCGGCCCCGCCCCGCATCCCCTCGCGCGCCGCGGGCGGCTCCCGCTCGCGTGGCCGTGCCGTGGCGCCCTGCCGTCTCGGCGGCACGCTCAGGGTTCGCGCGCAGCGCGCGCGCGTCATCGACTGGGCCGTGCCGCGCCGCGCCGGGCCTGCGACCCTGCGTGGCCGCGGGCCAGGCTGGCAGGGACCGCGGGGGCCAAGGCGGACCAGCGCGGCGCGGCGGGCTGCCCGGTGCGGCGCCCGCCAGGCCCAGCGCGCCGGGCGGCTCTGGACGGGCATGCGGCAGCGCATCCGGGATCTGGCAGGCGCCCGCCGGTAGCAGCCAGGTGCTGGCCGCCAGGTCGTCGGCCGGCCCGTATGCGGCCGCGGCTGGGGTCCAGGCGCCCGCCGCAGCCGCGCCAAGCGCGAAGGCGTCCTGCTCGCTGCCAGGCGCGGCCGCGGCAGCCGCGCCGGGCTCCCTGGCCGCGTCCCCAGCACAGCACCATGGGCTTGCATTTGAGCTGCCTTAGGGTCGCGGCTGTGGTGCGGCTGGCCGCTTGTGCGCGCAACATGCATGTTTGGGGTCTGGGAGGGAGCGTCCCTGTGCCGCAAGCTGGCAGGAGGCAGGGCTGGCGGGGCAGTGTCTGTGCGCGCCACCGAGCCGCTCGCTCTCATTTCATGCCTGTTCAACGCCTGTGTCGTCTGGGCATGCAAGCGCATGACTGCCTCCAGCGCACTGCACAGCGAGGGCGTGTCGGGCAGGCAGTCCGAGCAGGGGTTGCGGGGCGCTGCAAGCCGCCGGCACGCGCACCGCCGGGCGCCCGCCACGGCCGCCTGCAGCTCGAGCACGGCGGCGGCCTGGCGCGCAAACTCACCGCGCAACTGCGCCTGCTCCGCGCGCAGCTCGCCCAGCAGGGCCGCCACCTGCCCATGGCGTGCGGTGAGCTTCAGTGCATGCCTGCCGCCTGCGCGGGTGCACAGTGCGCGCACTCGACCTGGCACCCTGGCGTGGCGCAGAGAGCGCGTGCCACAGCGTCGGCCTGGCGCGCAGGCAGCGGCGCGCGCGGCGCCGACTGCGCTGCGTGCGCGGCTCGCCCAGCAGGTCCGCCACTCATTGGGTCTGATGAAGTGGGTAATGTCAGAGTATGTTCTGTGGTCCAATCCCTCCGCTTGTTCCCAGCGCCTGCAGGTGCAACGCAGGGGAGGCCGGGTCGGCCCGGCCGGTGCATGCACTTTTCTCGTGTGCTCTTGCCGCTGGTGCTGCTGCCGCATGTGACCCACAGCCAGCCGCATGCATGTGAGGGGGGCAGACCGGCATACGCGCGCTCGCGCGCCCCTCACCTGCTCTGCCTCGGGCTGCGAATGGGCGTCCGCGGGCAGCGGCGCCGGCACGGGCGGCGCGTCCGGCGCGCGCGGCCCCCGCTGCAAAGCCCCGCCTGGCGCTGCGCCTGGCCGTGCGGGCGCCGCTGCGCCGCGGCGCGCGCCGGCCTCCGCGTCCCTGCCAGGCAGGCAAGTTATGGGCTCGCCAGCCGTGCTGGAGCTGGGCCGGTGCACCCAAGCGGGTCGGATTTGTGTGCGCGGGGCGGCAGCCCTGCCAGGCCAGTACTTTGCATTCTCGCGTGCTCCTACCCACCACGTGCTTCCCGGCCACGCACATGATCAGCATGCGGAGTGCTGCTGATTCTGCTCTGCCCGCTTGACTCACGTTCAACAGCACCAGGACACAGGCGCGCGTGCTTTACATTATCATGGCGACATGGCGCCTGATGCATCAAGGTCATGCTGTGATCCTCTATTTATTGCGTGCAGGCCTGACTATCTGACGGGCAGTGAGCGTGCCTGCTGTCAGGGTCGGCGGCGCGCGGTGGCGCCGGCCTGTACTTCGCATCGCCAGCGGCCTCAGCAAGCTCCTCAGCAAGACGCAGCGCGGCCTCTCGCGCCCGGCGCTCGCGCTTTTCCTGAACCTGCACAGCATAGCGCGCCTGGCCTGCTGCCACTCCCCAAGGCCACTAGGGAGTTGAGCGCTCGTACGCACTCACTCTGGTGCCCTGAAGGCTGGTGTGCGGCCCCTTCACTACCGTCCCGCATGAGTGAAAATGGCGTGCCTTCCTGAGGGCTCCCTTGCTCCCTGACATGCGAAATTTGATACTCTCAACGGCAGCTTCTGCCGCCGTCCCTTCTCCTAGGCACCCGGCGCACATGCGTGAGTATCGCCCTGGTCCAGCAGGCGCTACCTGCGCGTCCAGGTCGTGAACGTACTGCGCGCGCACGGCCTCGCGCCGCGCGCGCTCGCCCGCATCGCCGGCGCCATGCAGGCCCGCCAGCGCGGCCATAAACGCGCCACGCGCCGTGCCGGCCTCTCCACAGCCGCCGGCCCTGGGGTGGGCGCCGCCGCCGACGCCGCCCCAGCGCTCGCCGTGCGGCTCTGCCGGGCTGCGCTCCAGGGAACGCCTGGGCGAGGTGCCGCGCGCGCCCGGCCGGCCCCTGTGGCCGGGCTGGTCAGGGTGGGGCGGTTTCCGCTCATCGGGGGAGCGCTCCTGGGCGCGCCTGGGCGGCGACGCGCGCGCGCGCGCCGCGCCCATGTGCTCGGACGGGGGCGCCTGCTGCAGCGGGGCTGGCGCGCCTGCCAGGCTCACCGGCCCGGCGTCTGCGGGCGCGGCGGCTGCCGCAGGAGCACTTGCAGCCTGCGGCGCCGCCGGGGCTGCAGCGCCGGCGGGCGCGCCGCGCCCCGCCGGGGGCGGAGGCTGCTGAGCATGGGATCGCAGCGCCTGTGCGGAGCAGCCAGTCAGGGCTGGGTGTCCAGGAGCTGGAGCTGGTGCGTCCGCGACGTCAGACCTGTCTCTGGGGTAGGACCGGGACAGGGCCGGGACACGGGCGCGACCTCTTTTATCGTGGCATCATACCTGTGCTCAGGTGTGCCTGGTATATGTCAGGTGGCAGCAGCCGCTGAGTCGCACTGCCAGACAAGGCTGCGCACTCTCGCCTGTATGCACGCTTGAGAAGCCCGCGGCCAGAACAGGACAACACGGTGCTTTGGAAGCGGGCGAGTTGGGTTTCATGGCGGCCGTGGTGCGGTAACAGCTGCGTGCCTGTGCTGCCGCCGGGTTGGCGCCGCGCTGCAGCGCGCGCTCGCGCTCCAGAATCTGCGTTGCCTCCACTGCTTGCTGCACTGCAAGGCCCACACACAAATACACACGCCGTGTCAAGACGTATGCCAGTGTGAGTGTCGGTCAGAGCGTTGACAGGGAGCCAGGACGCACGGAGGTGGCTCTCACGCCGCTGCCGCACGGCCCTCTCCTGCGCTGCGTGCGAGGCGCGCTGCTGCGTTTTCGCACGGCTGGGCGGCAAGCGCGCAGCGGCTGCCCGCAGTGCCGTGGCGGTGCGCCTGCCGGCGCCTGCAGCCCGTCCGTATCAGCGCCATGTTGGCAAGCATTTGACTGCAGCCTGTGAACATGCCGGGCACAGGTCGTGTCATCACACCTGCGGGCATCCTGCCCGTCGTTCCGTGGTGGAATACGGGTGCGCAACGCCTTTGATCGGCACCACTGTCCAGCCGGATTCCGACGTCTGTCTCTTATTGGTTTGAAATAGCAATTTTCCATATGCCTCCGTCCGAAGCGCGGCGATGTTGACCACACATGCGCGCCTGCCACGGAGCGCGCGCTGATGCGGCTGCCGCGCGAGGAGCTGCGGCGCTTCATCAAGGAGACGCCCTTCAACCGCGGCGAGGTGCTGAAGCTGTGGACTAAGTTCTCCTACCTGGACAAGGACCGCAGCGGCTACCTGGCCCTCAACGTGCGCACGGCCTGTCTGCGCCAGACAGCACGTGCTCTGGCGTCGGCACCTCGAGAGCAGCCTTGGGTGCATGCAGTCACGCCTGGCAGCCCTGCTATGGCACGTTGCAGCTCCTGCGCAGGCGATGGTGGTCAGACGGCAGAAGGTCCTTGTCCAGTGCTTTTGGCGCGGCGGACAGGAGCTGCTGAAGGTGCCGGAGCTGCGCTGCAACCCGTTCGCCGCGCGCATCGTGGAGCTCTTCAGCGAGGACGGCAGCGGCGAGCTGGACTTCCAGAAGACGATCAACCTCTTCAGCGTGTTCAGCCCGCGCGCCACGCCCGAGACCAAGGTTGTCTGGGCCTTTGCTGTCTGGGACTTTGACGGTACGAGCTGCCTGTCACGCCTGACTATGGTCTCACCAGTCTATTGGGACAGAGCTGACTTGCGTGTTGACTGGCGTCGGCATGTCAAGCATATGGGCGAGTACTGCTTGCTAGCGGTGCTGCCCCGCTCCACCGCGCGCGCACTGCATGCTCTGCCCAGCCTGTCCGCCGGTGAGCAGCAAGTGCACCTGTCCGTCGCCTGGAAGACGTCCTTGCTGATTGTGGGCGCAGGAGACCACCTGACCAGCCTTGAAAGGTCCGTTGGGGCAGGCGGCACCTGCTGACCTGGGGTCTTGCACCCGGGCGCAGGCGACGACCTTATTGGCCCCAAGGACATCGAGCGTGGGCTGCACCTGCTGACCAACGCGAACATGACCGTGCTGGAAGCGGCCGCCGAGGAACCCGAGGAGCAGGCTCAGGGTGCGGAGCCCGACTTGGAGCGCGCAGAGCGCACGGGCGGCGCGCGGGAGGCGCGCCAGCAGGCTGAGCTCCTTTCTGACGACCAGATCAACCAGGCATGCACCCCCTGCGCTTTGCTGTCTGCCGTGACCTGCTTCAGGTGTGACGCTTAACCCTACTCTCTTGCCAAAACATTGGTGGTCCAAGAAAGGCACAAGCGTTTCAGCTGTTGGCCAGCCAAGTGACGAGCACACTATCACCACGCTGCCTGTGCAGTGAGATCAACCTCTAGCACGGACGCACACTGGGGACAGAGCGCGCGCGCTCACGTCATTGTTTCCCTGGCGGTAACATCTGCTGACCCACCTTGGCGCGGGTGTGCAGATTCTGGAGCGGATTGGCGAGGAGATTGACCCCGAGGGCGTTGGCCTCAGCTTCAGCGACTTTGAAAACCTGGCCAGCAGGATGCCTGACTTTGTCAGCACGTTCAGGATTAGCCTGTGAGCGCACGAGCGGCGTCAGCAAGATCTATTTTGGTAGCTGTCGCTGTATAAATCAAGTGCAACCCTCGTGCTAGGTCATGCGCCCAGTGCTTTTTTCATAACAGCCGCTTTCGATCAAGTTGATGGTAATTCTTTCTCTCTCTGTCCAACCTCTAAAATATAGCCCACAAACGGATCCATGTGCCGCTCGCGTGCTTGTCCTGTTGCTGTGTGCATCAGGCAGACAGGCCAGGGCTGATATAGCTGCACACTGTGCCCGCTGAGCTCGTGCATGGCTCCAGCTGTGTTGGGAGAGTCCTCAGTGACGCCTTGTGACGTCAAAGCCCTCCAGGCCTGCCTGGAGCAGAACGGCGGCGACCGCTCCAAGTGCCAGCGGGAGCTGGCCGCGTTCCAAAGCGCGTGCGGCCGCCCCAGGGAGCCGCCACACAAGCCGCAGTGAGGAGCGACGCAGCGACAGCGGCTCCAGCAGCTCGTATCTAGGGGAGCCAGAAAGCAAGGACATGGCTGTGTCTGTGAGCGCTGCCGGCGAGGATGCCATCAAGGAAGCCATCAGGGCCTTCCAGGCTGCGAGTTTGCTGCCGGACACCGTAGCGCCTGCCGCTGCGCAGCCTCCTGGACGTGACCAAGGTACCCGCACACGTGGAGCTGCCATACTTGTTTGCCTAACTCAACCTGGCTAGCAGGTGCCCAGGCCTGACCTGCAAGCGTGGGCAGTCTTACTCCGGCATGCTTCGACTCACCTGCACACGCTCTCAACGACGCGTCCCACAAGCCTCGACACGGCTGCAGCGCTGCTTTCCTGACAAGCAGGCGTGCTGCGGGGTGTCTGCAGGGAGCGCTGTTGCCGCCGCAGCAGCGGGGACCGCGCTCGGCCCGCGCCCGCTGGCCGCCGCTGCGCGGCAGCTGAGCGCGGAGGTGGCAAAGTGCGCGCTGGTCTGGGGCATGGGTGGCGTCAACGGCAGCGAGAGCGTGTCGCTGGTCGCCGGCCTGCAGACCAGGATGCGGGCGTTCACGGCCGAGTGCGGCGCGGCCTCTGCGGGCGCCGGCCGGACGCTGCAGGTGAGCGGCGGATTATGCCGCTGCCGCGCTCCCCGCTCTCCCTACCACCGCGCACGCTGCTGGGCCGTCAGATCCATGATCGCATCGTGTGAGACGGTCAACGACCTGTGCCACTGCAGGAGACGGCATGGGTTGGTCACGTGAACCACTCAACGAGTTGTGAGCCCAGCTGCGCCGCGCGGCAGGGCGACGTCAGGGCGGCGGCCGCGGGCGTGGCCGGCGCGTGCGCGGACCTGGTGCGCAGAGCGGCGCTGGAGGGCGCGCGCGGGGACGCGCTGCGGCGCTGCGCAGGCCTGGCCATGGAGCGCTGCGCGGCGGCGGAGCGCGCCCCGCCAGATGACCGCACCGCGCTCGCGCGCGTGTTCATGCAGGCGCGCCGCGCCTCGGACGGCAGCCCTGTGCGCTCTCCTCTGCATGCGCGTGGCGCCGCGCCTTGGGACGAAGGCGTGCGTGCATGCACCATGGGGCTGGCGCATGCGGGGCCGGCCAGCCAAGCGCACCCCTGCTTGCGGGCATGTGCCACCTGCGCCCCAAGGCCCCCGTATGGCGCTTGCATGCGGCGCCTGGCAGGCGTCATCATCCCAGTGAGTGCCTGGGTGCCGGCGTGCTCGCTGTCCACACCATTCGGGGGCTGTCCGTAGCCGCTGCTCGAGAGTCTGTGTGCAGCATGCCCGCCGTGCCAGGCTGGGCGACCTTGTGCGGCCTGCCGGCGGCGCAGGTGGCGCAGGGCATGG
>JAABUH010004493.1_pt1 | contig 11284 bp, 11 predicted proteins | sample 5559121 | NCBI WGS metagenome assembly JAABUH01 (sample SAMN10711871, study PRJNA513364) | rock metagenome | isolation source: Antarctica rocks | place: Antarctica: Victoria Land, Battleship Promontory nord | collected 2015-12-28 | reverse complement strand
AAAGAATGTGTGCAGACATATAGTGTGCAAGCAGTCACGCTCAGTGGCGGCAACTCGCATCGAGAGGCCACATGCATCGTTGCATGCTCGCCTGCGCTGCCGTGCTCGCAAACGGCGACGCCTGCGGGCTCTCCGCGGTGCAGCTACTGGCGCTGCTGCCGGCCACGCGCTCTGGCGACGCAGGCGCCCCTCCCGCGCTTGCGCCGCTAGCGCCGTCCGGGGCGGGCGAGCGCGCCCGCCCTGCTCCTCCTGAGGGCTCTGCTGGTCGCGCACTGCCCACGTCCCCATCACGCCCAGGCGCGCCCACCGCGCCGGGGGAGCCTCTGTTTGCACCTCCATCCAGGCCCCAGCCGCCGCCCCACACGGGTGTGCCAGCGGCACCGCTTCCATTCGCTAGCCTGGCTTCAGCTGCCGGCGGGCCAGACTGTGCGCCCGGCCTGACAGCCGTGGGCCCAGAGGCATGCCCTTCTGCTTCCCTGGGCCCTGATGCAGACCCATGCACGGCCCCTGCGCTGTGCGCTGGCGGCTCGGCGCTCAGCGCAGCCGGCTCTGCCTCAGAGCCGGCGCGCGGCGCGGCCGCGGCGGCCGCTGGCGCAGCCTCCGCCGCGTCGCGGTCACCGCCCTCTGCGATGTCCTGCGCTCCCAAAGCGTTCCAGATTCACTCCTAGGGCACAATGACCTCCAATCCTCATACACAGGGTGGACGACGGTTGACGCCCATGCTGCTCTTAGGCTTCAACAGGGAGCAGGGCATGCCGCCACAACCCTGCATGGCATCCCACGTAGCTGCTCAACGACCAAACACATTGCAAACACCCTGGCCGCCCAGCACAGCCAGACACCATGATATATTTGGGGCGTGCGCCGCCAGCACTCTCGAGACGGCTACACCCCACACGCGCGGGTTGCTGGGGGCCGGCGCGCCTGGAAGGATCGCGGTATGTCCTCGGGCGTGGGCCCGCCGGCCTGCCAGGCGTCCACGCGGCGCTGCGCGCGCGCGAGCGCGGCCGGCGCGGCCTGGCCGTCCACGCGCAGCAGCGCGTCGAGGGCCTCTAACTCCATGCGCCCGCCCGCCACGTCCGGGCCCAGGCCGCCTGGCGGCCCAGGGTGTGTGGCTCGAGCGTGCCAGCGTCCCGGAGGCTCCGGTCATGGCACTTATATGCTCCCACCCAAAACATTATCGACAGGGCTCAGGCAAGCACTTCGTTCTTTTTTTGTCTGTTGTACAGCTGCCTGGACGTATGTATGTCGGCCGTACAGCTTGCGTTCCTTGTCAATGCAAGTGCCTGGATATCCAGTTTGATTTTTCCAGCTCCATACGCTTGCTGCAGTGCCCTGAGCCCGGGCTACCCGCTGGTTGTTCTAGCCTGAGCGCCGACCAAATGCTGTGATGGCACATGCAGGAGAGCACCCGTGAGCTCACACAGGTCCTGCTCAGGGCGCACTGGGCGGGGCCTCATGCTGTATCGCTGGGATGGCGCTGGCGGCGCCAGCTGCGCCGCCCCCCACGGGCGCAGCCGCATCCTCCGCGCTGATGACCGCCGGCGAGCCCTGCACGCCGTGATGATGTGTCTGTAGACGTACCCATGCTCAACATGCTCCGCTACGCCTGGCAGGCTATGCAAATGCGGACACCATAGCCACATCCCAACTGACCTTGGAGGCAGCAACCCCAGTCCAAGTGTTCCCGGGGGCAGCGGGCCAGGCCAGCCTGGCAAGCACTTAAGCGCAGCAGGAGCACAGCAAACACTGGGGCGCAGGGGCATGGATAGCAACTAATTGCCCATGCAGCGGGCTCTGCCCGGCTTATTATACCTACCCTACCCTACATCCCTTGCCTAGCCTGCCGCGGCGGCAATGCGCTGAACAGCCTGTGTGCATGCCTGCGCGCCCAGCGGCGTGGGCAGCAGCCGTGGCTGCGCGGTGGACCACGGGTGCGCGGGCGGACGGCTGGACGCCGTGCTCGAGTCCGCCCTGCGCGCGGCGCGCCCTTGAGTGCGGCGCATGTACAGCATGCCCCTGGGAGCCTGCGCCGCGGCGCTCGCAGCTGCGCTAGCACTGTAGGCCCGTTGCAAGAACCAGGACTCGCGCTGGGTGGAGCGTGCGCCTCTGCCGTACGCGCACCGCGCACATGCCAGGTGTGCGCAGCCACAGGCTGGCTGGACCAGGGAGCAGGACAGATCTCGCAGCCTCGGCACCAGACCATCCCGTCTGGGGCTGGGACCAAAAGGTGACGGCGCGGGCGCGGGGAGCTGCAGCCCTCACCGGTCCAGCGCCGCTGCCTCTGCCTGAGGCTCAGGCGCCCTCGCCGCCTGCTCGCCATCCTCCGCCGCCTGGCTCCGCCCATGGGCGCCCTCAGCTCCTCCCGCGGGCCCTGCGGCCGCCGCAGGCGCCGACGGGGCTTTGTTGGCCTCCGGTCCCAGCGCGCCGCCTCCCGCACTCCGGTCCGCACCGCGCGCCGCACCCCCCGCATCTGCCCTCACCGTCGTGCCCCCGCTCGCTGGCTGCCATGCGCCGCCGAGCGGCTCTGCAGCCTCGCCTAGGGCCAGCACGTCGCGCCGCTGCGGCTGCGCGCCGGCTGCCATGGCGTGCTTGGCCGGGGAAGCCGCCCAGCCGCCAGGGACCCCATGACCGGGCTCCTCAGCTCCAGGGTCCGCGGCCCGCTCGCTGGGGCCCGCGCCCTCGCCCGACGCGTCACGATCACCCAGGCAAAGCAACTCAATGACGGCGGGCGGCGCCGATGCGGCCTTGAGTGGCCCAGCGGCGGCGGCGGCGGCCGCGGCAGTCGGCGTGCCAGGCGCCGGCACGGACGCTGTGCGCGGAGGGCCGTCCTCCGCCAGCGTTCCCGGCGCTGCGCCGGGCTCCTGTGCCTGCAGGTCTGCGCTGGCCTGCGACCTGCCCGCGCGGCCGATGCCTGCGGCTCCCAAGCAAGAGTCACGTATGTGCTGCAACTCGAATGCGAGTGGGCAGCAACGCGAGACACCACAGATCGTGGCCACTGGCAGCAGGCTGACATCGCGTTGCGCTCAGGCCCAGGGCCTGCACAGCAGGCAACTGTAGACCATGCAAGCGGGATGGCACCAGGTGGCTGACGGGGGGGCCTGACGCGCCTGCGGGCTGCTCGTCCGCGCCGCTGTTCACGGCAGCAGGCTCCCGCCCACGCAGCTCCAGCAGCCTGTCCTCCACCGCCTCCTGGCCGCCGCAGGCGCAACAGCACTCGCACCCCCCGATGAACGATGAGTGTGAAGCAAGGACGTGAGCAGGATCACAAGACGAAGCTCGCATGCCTGCCAGCCCATGCATGAGGCATCCCCAGAGCTCACCACCTCTGTACCGCCGGCAGTGTCAGACTGGAGGCAACCCCCTGCTCGCCAGCTGCCGCCTGCTCTCATGCGCTTCTCGCAGCGGCTTCCAACAGCGCCACCTCCACGGCCAAATTGCTCGAGTCCGCGCCTGGATGGACGCGGCCTGCGCGGCGGTCGCATAGGGCACCGGCTCGTCGCCGGACGAGTACCCCGACGGGGACATCATGCCCGCCAGCGCCTCCTCCTCCCCCGCGGCCTCGCCTGCGCCACAGGGCCGCACTGGGCCCTCCTGCAGTTTTTTGCATGCGTGCAACGACGAGAGCCTACGGCAGGGCTCATGACGGAGCATTGATAGGAGAGCGCACCGCCGCTCTCGCTGGGCGCCTCCGACACGAAGTACGCCTCGCCGGTGCGGCTGAGATGCATGGCAAAGTTGGCCTCCTTGCCTGTGCACCAGCGCATGACCGGCTTCATTTGCATGCTCACTTGCAGGCGGTCGGCAAGCGTAGCATGCATGCATGCGTACAGGCAGCAGGCCGGAAGGGAATTTGCTTGCCATTGACATTGATGAAGACGCGCCGGTCGGTAGTACGGAGTCCGGTGTATTTGCCAAACCGCACTGCGCACCACAACTGCGTCTCAGCGCCCTGTGTGTGCTGCCCTGCCAGAGTGCTGATTAGAGGCCTGAGCGAGGCCACATTGCTTGTGTCCAAGCCGGTGACAAGCAGTGCTGAGCGGATGCACGAGAGTTTGCTCAGTCACGCGGCGCAGAGTCACTACAGCACACCATAAAAGGGAGAAGACTTCAGAGAGCCGTCCGGCTGCTCCACAATCACAATGTCGATCGCTCCCGCTAGCTGCGGCGCCAGCGTGGAGATTGTGTTGCCAAACGCCAGACCAGCGGCGACCGTGGAGCTCTGCAAGCACGCCAGGTGCTTCAGTGGGTACCTTCAGAACAGACAGGCTCGCACAGCAGCCAGCATGCACGCCGTGCTGTCCGTTCTTGCTGCACACATCAGCGCATACAACAAAGGAGGTTCAGCTGAAGTAACACCAAGCGCTTGTGCTTGTCTAGACCTGTGTAAACAGTATCACATGTAAGGACTGAGCTCACCCGCAGAGCACTGGCGGCGCGCGTGGCACGCCCAGACATGGTGCCTCTGCTGGACCTTGCAGTAATGCTGTGTTCAAGCAAGCCGTGGCTGTGCACGCCTCCTTCCCTCTCTGCGCTGCCAGGCTTGCACTCTGGGTGCCGCAGCAGCGTCCTGACTGTCGGGAAGCCGGAGTATGCTTTGCTGCTGTGGACGCATCTCACCCGCAGCAGTGAGCAGACCATGCGCTAGGTTCTGCGCATGTTGCTTCCGGTCCGTGTACAGATGCACCGCAAGCAGCTAGGCAACAGGGTGCCAAAAGAGGCACAAGCTTGTGTATTTCAAACTGTATTAAGCAGGCTGTGGTGATTGCATCAGTGGGAAGACACACTTCCCACTGGACGCGCCCCCTAGGCCATGTGCAGCGTGTCAGTCGCTTGTGTGAAGCCGGAACGCAGTCAGCATGGGTACATTTCAGAGGCCCCGGAGAAGCTGCAGAGAAGACCCCACGCGACAAGCCAAGTGAGGAGTATCAAGCCAGGAACTCTGTGAGGATACAACACGCACGCGAGCAGGGGTGCAGGCACGGGCTGTTGCAGTTGCGTCCGGAGGGGGCGCCTTGCAGTCGCGCCCGGAGGGGGCGCCGGCAGCAGCACGCGCACTGGGCCACCGCTCTGGATGTTGACGCACCGGGTCACAGAGCGGCCAGGCACGCGGAACCTGTACTTGGCCACGCATGGCCCCAACACCATTCATGGCTGACCACAGCATCGGCTCATCGAGAATGCAAAGCTCGCAGGCCGGCCAGCACGTGTGCGCGACACGGGCCATATTGTGCTGGAGGGCATCCGCACGCCGCCAGGCGGCTGGAAGACGGCAGCTGACAGCGCGCCACCATGGCTCACGGCCGCGCCCGCCGGTCGCCGGCCAGGCGCTGCAAGCTCAGCTCAGCGTCCCGAAGGCCCAAGGGCTGCGGCGGGCGCCAAGGACACAGCACGTAGAGGAGAGCTGCCTGCCAGAGGGGCTGAGCCTGCCATGCCGGGCAGCCTTGTGGTGAGCAGCGGGGTCGAGGCCCGCGACGTTGGCGCCTGTGAGGTGAGCTTCACGCAGGGCCTCGGCGGCGGGGAGCCTGGCGAGCTTGCATCCACGGCCCAGAGCAAGCGCGATACAGCGGCGGGGACCGGCGGCGAGGCTGCCGGCGACTCCGGGGGCGCACGCTGCACCGTAGGCACCAGCGCCACAGGCGCGGTGCACGCCGAGTTCTCTTTCACGCGGACGCGCTCGGCGGAGCAGGCAGAGGTTTTGTCGCCCTGGCACGCGACAGCGCCGTCAGAGGTGCTGCGCTCGCCGGCGGGCGCGACGCCCACGCTCGCGGCGCGGCGCAGCCAGGACCTTACGCTGCCGTGCCTGGGGCGGACGCCCACACGCGCTGACTGGCCTCCGCACGGCCCGCCCGCGCCCGCCGCGCTCCGCGCGCCGCGCGCTGCAGCGGCGGGGGACGCCGCCCTTGCTGCGACGTGTGAGCACAAGGAGCGCTTGGCGAGCCGCGCGGCTGCGGAGTCGACTCAACAGGGGGAGGCAGGCGCTGCTGCACAGGGCGCCGCGCCGCCGCCGACCCGGGCACCGGAGCCGGGCAGCCCGGGGCGCGCGGGGCGCAGCGGAGAGCCTGCGGCGGAGAGCGCGCGCACGCCGGGGCATGCGAGCGGCAGCAGCAGCGAGGCCTGCGGCAGGACCAGCGGCAGCGCCGGCGCCGGCCAGCTCCCCGACGACAGCGCCGGCCCCCCGCCTGCCGCCCCGAGCAGCCGGGGCGCAAGCGGCAGCCCGCTGAGCCCGCTGCGCGAGGCCGAGGGGCGCGCACCGGCGCAGCTGGACCCCGGGCGGCTGGATGCGCTGCTGGATGAGATGCGCTCCGACCTGAGGTGAGCGCGGCGCTGTCCTGCGTGATATCTGCCCTGCGCGATACTTGGGTCACGCGCAAGCGGCGAGTGCCTTGCCTCTGACTACTGCAGCGTGGGAGGCTGGGTGCTGCCGTGTAGCAAGCCTTAGCAGTGATGTGCCCTGTGGAGCAGGGCGCTGGCCACGCCATCGCCGTCGTGCCGCGACGCGCGGCGCCAGCGCGCGGCTGCGCGCGCGGACGCGGTGCTGCTGCGTGGCGCGGGCCTGGAGCGCCCGCAGCTCGCGGCCATGGCGCGCAGCCTGCCCTGCTCGCCAGTGGCGCGGTCCTCGGGCAGCAGCGGCGCCGCGGCAGCGGCGGACGCCTCCGGCACGCGTGTCCGGGTGCGGCGCGCACGCCAGAGCACGGTGTGCGAAGAGGCCGGGGCTGGCGGCTTGATATATGTCATACATTGTTACCTTTCAGGTGCAGCGCTCCTCGCAGCACAGACAAGCGAGCCGATCCTCGGCAGCACGTGGCATTCCGGCAGCTGCAGAAACCGACGCGCCTGGCTGTGCATGTGCAGGCATCGTCAGCGGGCAGCGTGCGCGCGTGCGCCAGGCGCCCAGCTCCTGCCGCGCCTGCCGCGACAGAGCCCGCCACAGCTCCAGCCAGCGAACAGGGAGGCCCCGCCCAGGCGGGCGCCGCGGGCGCTGGTGGCGTCAGCGGGGCAAGCGCGCCTGCTGCTGCGGAGCCCACGCCTGCGCGAGCGGCCCACACGCCGCCGTCGCGCGTGCCACAAGGCGCTGCGCACGCCGGGGACACGGTCGTGGCGCCGAGCAGCGGGCTTGGCAAGCCGGCGCCTGCAGGGCCTGCAGAGCAGACGATCCCAGGTGCTGCGGGGCCGCCAGAGCACCCCGCCGCCGAGCGCGCATGTGTGGGCGAGTCTGGGCAGCCGTGTCTGGTGTTGGGGGTGGAGCACACGGGCCGCGCGCCGGCCGGGCCGCACGCGCCTCCAGCGGCGGCCTGCTGGAGCAGATGGGCCGCAGACCAGGACGCCCAGGGACAGGCGGCGGGTGCAGGGGCGCGACTGGTGGGCCCGGAGGTGCCGCGCCCCGCGCGAGGGGGCTCGGCGGGCGCGCGGGGAGCGGGCAAGGAGAACGGCGCGGAGGGCGCCGCTTGTGCGCTCGGCAGGCTTCGGACCAGCCCCCGCCAGCGCTCACCGTATGCGCTGCGACAGCCAGCGCCGCCCGCAGACGTGCGCTCCCCGTCGCGCGACACGCCTGCTCCGGCTTCAGAGGCGCGCAATGCTGCCGCAGGCGCGCTCATGGGCGACAGTACCCCTTACCCTGATCTGCACTGCGGCCTGCGGCTGGAGGCTCGCCTGGCGCGCCCGGCAGCGGGCTGGCCGGGGCTTGTGCCTGATCTGGCGCAGCAGCTGTCCGAGCGGCGGCCGCTGGCGCCGCGCAACCGCACGCCGCACTTGCAGGCGGCACTTGGGGGCTGCAGGGCGGGTGGCATGGCGCATGACGGGGCGGCAGCCAAGCCTGCAGAGCCGTGCCAGCGCCCGGCTGCCCCAGGCCTGGGCGCACCTGGCCAGGCGCCAGCGGCCCGGCACGTCGCCGCCGGGGCTACCCCGGCGACGCTCAGTCAGACGCTGCTGCATGAGCGGCGCGCCGGAGCGCACGCCGCCCCTGCAGGCGAGCGCTGTGCCGCCCACGCAGCGCCGGATGAAGCAGTGGCGGGTCGGCGGCGTACCAGCATGCCTGCCGCTCCTGCGGGCGGGTCGATGCGCCGGCGCAATGCAGCGGATGCGGCGGCTGCGCGGCCCGGTCAGGCGGCCGTGCTTGGGCCACGCGCCGCCAGGGTCAGCGCAAAGCTGGCTGCCGCTGCGGCGCGCGGCGGGCCGCTGGCAGGCACAGGGTCCGGGCCGCGGGCGGACGGGGCTGCCGCGCGCCAGGGCCAGCACGCCGCCGGCGCTGTGCAGCGTGTGCTGGGTGCGCCCGCGTGCACAGGCATGCCCTATGTGCACACCCCTTGCAGGCAGCGCGCCCGCCCAGCTCGCGCTCGCTTCAGCCGGCCAGTGCCGCGCCCGCCTGACAGGGCGCGCGTGCCGGAGGCCACCCGTCTGCAGCACGCATGTGGTGCCATGTGATGCGCCCGGCGCGGGCGCCCGCAGCCATACCGTCCACACCCGCCCCGCACAGTGCTTACTTGCAGGCGTGCGCGCAGGGGCGGGCGGCATGGCGCCCGAGTGCAGCTGCTCGCCGATCTCTGATTCGCCGCCGCGGCGCCTGCCGGCGCCCGGCCGCCGCGTCGCTGCCAGCGCGGCTCTGGCGGAGTGCTTTCCCGCCCTTGCGCCTGCGGTGCCGGCTGCGGGCGCCGCTGCGAAGCAGGCGTGTCCGTGGGCGCTTGCGCGGGCGGACGTGGCCACCGTAGCTAGTAAAAGCAGTGCAGGAGCCGCGCCAGCCGCGTGGGCGGGAGCCTGTGGCAGCAACCCGGCGGGTCGGCCCGCCGTGGGATGTGGCGAGCTGCTGGCGGGCATGCGCCTGGGGCCGGCAGCGCCGGGGTGCGCCGCATGGGGCGGGCCGCACGGCGGGCGGCGGGTGGTCTGCCGGCTGGCGCCCGCGCCGCCGCCGCACTTTGTGGGCGTGCGGGCCGCAGCGGCGGAGGTTCGCAGCGGCTGCGGCGGCGCGGTCCTGCGCGCGCGGCTGGGCGCGCCGTCGGCAGACGGGCGCGCGTACGTATTTGACGAGGCGCGCCCACCTGGAAAGAGGGGGTTGGACAGCACAGACACTCCAACATCCAAGCTGACAGTACATGCAGCAGCCGTGCACGTGCGCTTGCGCAGTTGCTTGCGTTCATGGCACAAAGTGACCAAAGGTGGGATGACAGCACCAGCGTGCTGCGCAGCCGGAGTCCGAGTCAGCGTTGCCTGCGCGCTGACATGCATTCAGCTGCTGCAGCTCCCAGCCCTCCAGCCATGCATAAAGCAATGCCTCTCGCCGGAGTGCGCGCATGCAAGCGCATGCCCCAGGCCATGCCATGCCAACGACGATGATGCAGCCGGTGGACCCTCCCTGCACCGTCGCACTGCAGTGACACTAAATGTTCTGCGCCGCGCAGGTCTTGCTGCCTGGCGCGCCAGCGCGTGCGCTGGCCGCGCAGGCGGCGCCGCTGCTGGCGGCCGCGCTGGACGGGCGCGCCGCGGCCGCGCTGGCGCTCGGGCGCTCCGGGGCGGGCAAGACCTGGGCGCTCAGCGGCGGCGGCGACCCGGAGCAGCCAGGCGCGCTCTGCACAGGCTCTGTAGGTGTCAAACCTTTTGAACCTGACTGCACATTCTCCAGGTGCCACGTCAACAGGCAGCGTGCAGCATTCTACGTGCTTAAATGACCAGATCGCGGAGGCTGTCTAGAGGTTGGGGTGCGGGACCCAAAGCAGGGGGCTTGGTTTGGGGCATGTCTGGCACCCATGCGCAGAGCTCGCCTGAGCTGCTGCCGCGCCCGTGCAGGGCTGATGGCGCAACTGGCGGCGCAGCTGTTTGCGCGGCTGGCGGCGGCGCGTGCCGCAAATGCGCATGGTGGTGCTACCGTGCACATGACGGCCTTCGAGATCATGAACGAGCGCGTCGCCGACCTGCTCGCGGCCCCCAGCCAGCAGCTGCGTGGACGGCCGGGAGCAGGTCAGGCGCCCCGGAAGCGCCTCTGCTGCGCCCGGCGCGCGCCGCGCCCCCTGTTTGGCTGGCGGCCATCACACATTCGTCACACATTTTCCGTCACTGCAGGCACACGCGTGAACTCGATCTTTGCTGCAGGCCCGCGCCACAACGTGTTTGCTGATTCCGGCGGCCGCACGCACGTTGCCAACCTGGCCGCGCTGCCGCTGGCGGGCGCCGCGGATTTCGAGGCCGCGCTTGAGGCCGTGCGCGCGCGCCGCGCCGTCGACCCGGACGGGCCGCGCCGCGGGAGCCCCGCCCGCCACGGCGCCGCCACGTTCGTGGTCACGCTGCTGGTGGCCGCGCGCAGCGCTGGTGCGCCTCGCTGCCTTGCAAAGGCGGACCGGCGGCTGCTGGCGGCCACAGTCAAGCTGCTGGCTGCGGCGTGCAGCGGCGCGCTGTCGATGGATGCCTGCTGCGGGAGTAAGGGGTGCTGGGCTAGTCTCGTCATGCATGGATGAGGCTACCAAATAGGTTGCGCTCCAAGCGCTCATCCCAAATTGCACATGCCGGGACCCACTTGCGGTTTCCCACAGGAGGCGGCACGGGCCGCTTCCACTGGCAGAGGTGGCGGGCGGCAGCGTGGAGCCAAGGCGACTCCCGCCAGCTCACCGTCATGATGCACGCCCGGACGCTTGTGCGCGGCGCGCAGGCGGCCGGCTGGGCAAGCTGACGCTGGCGGAGGTGGCGGGCGGCAGCGTGGCGGCCGCAGCGACGGCGGCCGGCTCGTCCACCGCAGGGCGCGCCGGCGGCGCGGCGCTGCGGCAGCGGCTGGCTGCAGCCGCCGCTGATTGCGCCGGCGCGGCCGCGCGCACGCCTGCGCGCGCGGGTGCGCCTGAGGCAGCACGCGTGTCGTGCGTGCGCACAGAACAGAGCGGTGTTTCCAGGCTCCGGACTGTAGACTCTTGTATTTTAAAAACGGCGCAGACGATCATGTATTACACGACAATTGCAGGATGGCAGTCTGACATGTCCCATGGGGTCAGGTCCCGCGGCGAAGGCGCAGCCCGGCGCGGAGGCGCTGGCGGTGGCCGAGGCGCTGGCGGCCGCCGCGCGGCCGCGGGGCGCCGGCGCCGGCGCGGCGCGCGCGTGCCGGCTCACGCGCTACCTGGCCGACACGCTGCAGCCGTGCGGTGCGGCCTGTCTGTGCACGCACAGCCACACGCTCTGTTCCACCTGGTGCAGGCCTGGTGGCGTGTCTGTGTTGGCGCGCGACGCCGAGTGGCCTGTGCATGCCGTGTGCTGCAACAGCATGTCTGCTTTGTTTGCACCTGAATGTTGTCCAAGCATGACGGTGCTC
>JAABUH010004487.1_pt1 | contig 11291 bp, 8 predicted proteins | sample 5559121 | NCBI WGS metagenome assembly JAABUH01 (sample SAMN10711871, study PRJNA513364) | rock metagenome | isolation source: Antarctica rocks | place: Antarctica: Victoria Land, Battleship Promontory nord | collected 2015-12-28 | reverse complement strand
CGGAGGTTTTGGGGGCGGAGGTTTTGGGGGCGGCTTACACGGCGGAACTGGGAACGGGAGGTGGGATGGGGGCGCGTCCTACTGGCTGGGCCTGCTGGCGACGATGGCCGCTGCGGTCCTCGTTTATGCCCTGAGCGAATGGGTCCGCAAGGCGCGGGCCGCACACACGGCTCCGCACGGGCAGATCCGGATCAACATCGTCGCCACTCTGGACCGAGGCGCGCATTACATCCCCGCCCTGCGGGCGCTGGCCGCGCGCTCCCGGTTCGGGACTCCGACGGGCCGCGCCAAAGCGCGTGACTCGCTGGCGGCGCTGATCGTGCCCGAAGACGTGCGCGGCGGCTTTCTGCGGAGCGCGCCCGGCCGGGGCGATGCCTGCCAAGTCGGGCAGCAGGCGCGGGAACTCTGGGAACACCAGATGCGCCTGGCGGAGATCACGCCGGAAGTCCTGGTCGTGTCTTCACCCGATGAGAAGGTTCAGCGCCGGGAACACCTCGCACGGCGAGAGGGCGTTGGGGTGTGCATGGTCGGCGTGGTGATGACGGTCCCTGCCGCTTCATCCCTGGCCGATGGCGGCAGGGACGAAGCGCGTGAAGCCCTGCGCCGGCTGGGCCGGACATCGGGCGAGGCGTTCTACTTCTACTACGCTCCTGGCACGGGTGAGGCGCTGGACCTCTCCGAAGCCGACGCTTTGCTGGCGCGGCTCCGGCTGGGCAAGTAGGATAGTAGGACAGTCCCTTGCAGGACTCCGCGCCCGCCGTGCCGAACGAGCAGGGCATGACAGTCGCCGAACAACCCGCCCCTGCCGCGCCGCCGACCGAGCAGACGACGGACATCTCCCGGTTCTTTACCAACAGCGACCGGAGCGTGTACGCGCTCAAGAACCTGCCGGAAGAGGTCGTCGCCTACCTCTTTGCCCGCTACTCGCGCTCGCACTTGTCGCTGCGCGAGGACCTGCGGAACATGATCGAGGCCGAGGGCCTGGGCGCTCTCATTGGGGCGGGCGCACAGGGCGACCCCGGCGCGGCGTTCGCGCAGATTCAGGACCGGGCGCGGGCCTTCGCCGAGCGCTATGTGCTGGGCTACGGGCACGCGAGTGTGGCCGAGCACGGCTGCGTCCACCTGGCTCTCGAAGATGTCAGCATCATCGCGTCCAAACTGGTCGAGGACGCCCGGCTGGCCTCTTACACTGAGAAGAGCACCCGCTACGTCGCCTTCGACCCCAGCAAGGTCTACTATCCACCCGCCGTCCTGGCCGACCCGCGCTTGGCCGACGACTATCGGGGGACGATCCGCGCCCTTTTGGGCGCTTATGTCGGCTGGAACGAGGACTTCGTCGCCCGGATCAAGGCACGGACGCCGCGCGCGGAAAAGCAGACCGAGCGCGCGTATGAGGCGGCCTCCCGCGCGACGGCCTTCGACCTCCTGCGCTACCTGCTGCCCGCCGCGACGCACACCAATGTCGGCCTGACCCTGAACGCCCGGACGCTGGAACACCTGATTACCAAGCTGCTCTCGCAGCCGTTGGAAGAGGGGCAGGAACTGGGCCGGCGCATCAAGGAGGAAGCGCAGCACATCGTCCCGACCCTGCTCAAGTACGCCGACCACAACGCCTACCGGGAGGACACGGGGGCGGCGATTATGGAACTGGCGCGGGAAGTGCTGGGAGGAACCCACCCCGCCCCCAACCCCAATAAAACCCTGGGCGGCGACCCTCCCGAAACGGGAGGGCAAAGAGGTTTGGACAAAGCCGGGGGACTCCTCTCTTTCCCTCTCCGCTTCGGGGAGGGTGGCGAGGAACGAGCCGGGAGGGGTTCCGTCTCCCTCCTCTTTTCCGACCCGGATGCCGATGATAGACTGGTCGCCGCTATCCTGTACGGCACCGTGCAAATGTCTATGTCCGCGCTGCTGGCCCGCGTCCGAGCGATGAGTGGGGACACCAAAGAGCGGGTCGTGGACGAGTACCTGAAACGGCGCGGCAGGCACGATGCGCCGGGGCGCGCGCTGGAGCGCCTGTCCTGCACGGTCGAGATGACGATGGACTACGGCGCCTACCGCGATATCCAGCGGCACCGCATGGCGACGCAGACGACGCAAGCCTTGACGCCTGCCCTGGGCTGCGAGATGCCCACTGAATATGAAACGTTCGGCTACACCGCGCAGTATGGAGAGTTGATGGCCCGCGCGGCCCAAACGTACACCCGGCTTCACGACGCCGGGCTGGCCCACGAGGCGGCTTACGCGCTGCCGCTGGCGACCCGCATCCGCGCGCTGTTTACCTGGAACCTGCGCGAAGTCACGCACTTCATCGAGCTGCGCTCGGCCCGGCAGGGCCACCCGTCCTACCGCAAGATCGCGCAGGAGGTGTACCATGCCGTCGCCGCCGCCCACCCACTCATTGCGCGCTACATGCGCCCGAATCTGAAGACCTATGCCCTCACACGAGAATAATCAGGACAATAATCCCCGGCAGCGGAGGCCCACCCGCGAGGGCCTCTTCGACAAGGGCGCCAGCCCCATCCGGTTCGAGCTGCCCGACAACGCCCTGGCCGGTCCCCCGCCCGTCCCGGAGGCCCCCACCCCCGTCCCCTCTCCCGGAACGGGAGAGGGGACGGGGGTGGGGGCCGGGACGCCCGCCCTCACCCTGGCCGCTCCGTCCATCATCTTTCCTGGTGCCCGCCGGAGCATGAACCCCCGGCTCCGCGCCTGGGTGGGGGCGCTGCTCGGGCTGGCGGCCGGCGTCCCGATCACCCTCACCCTGATCGGCGCGCTCACTTCACCGCCGCATGTCAAGGGCATCCCCGTCGGCCACTTCGTCTATTTGGAGGCCGAGGCGCCCTCGGAGAAGACGACCACGCTGCGCGGGCTGTACGTCGCCAGCCCCGGCCAGCCTCCGCGCCTGCTGGTCCATGAGAATGAGCCGCAGGATACCGACGGCGGCGTTCGCGAGTGGATCACGCAGCCCGCGCTCTCGCCCGACGGCACCCAGCTCGCTTTTGAGAAGCAGCTAATCACGCTTGGGGAGGATAAACAGGCGGTCCAGAACCAGATCTGGGTGATGCCGCTCGCCCCCGGCAGCGCCAACCTGCCGCGCCTGGTCATGGACCTGACCCAGCAGAAGCTCAAGCAGATCGTCGGCCTGGCCTGGGACTCGGACTCGTCCCTGCTGTTCCTGGAAGACGGCGTGCAGTACAGCGTCCCGACGGATACGCCCGATCCGCCCCTGAAAGTCCCCCTCGACCTGCACGGGCTGACCCTGTCGGTGGCGCTCGATATTTCCGCCACTCGCAGCCCCGCCCTGACCGAGTCCGGCCGCTTTGCCTACGGCGTCCAGACCCCGGCCGGCCCCCAGACGCTGGTGCAGAACGCCGGGGCTGTCGCACTAGGCCCCGCCGCCGCCGTCTTCGCCCTGAACCCCACGGGCGACCGGATCGCCTTCATCCCACCGGACAGCAAAGACACCAGTGGCGGGGCCGTCATCCGCACCTATGACCTCGCCGCTCACGGGTACGGCCCGGACATCCCCGTCCGCTGGGGCTGGTCCGTCTTCGGCCGCCGCCACCTCACTTCCCTGCGCTGGTCGCCCGACGGTTCGCGTCTCGCCTTCACCGTCAGCAAGCCCCCCGTCCCCGAAGACGAGATATTCGTCGTGGACGTGGCCTCGGGCAAGACCGTCCAGCTCCCCTACCGCGCGGGCCGCGCCGCCTGGGACTGGTCGAAGTGACTAGGCGAAGTAGCGGGGCCAGGTCTGTCACGGGCATCGGGAGAGACCCGGCCCTGAAGAGCCGGGCTACCCCCGTGAAAACCGCTGCGCGGTTGAGGACACACCCGTAGGGGCGCGATTCATCGTGCCCTTCTTCAGTCGCGGAGCGACTTCCACATAAAATAGGCCGGCACTTCCAGTGCCGGGTCTCTCCCCTGCCGGTGGACGGACCTTGCCGCCACAGGGTATAATTCCCCCATGTCGTATGCCCTGCTGCATGCCGATGAGGAGGCGGAGCCGGGGGTCTACGGGGCTTACCTGCGGGCGCAGGCCGACGCCGACCTGCTGGACATCCTGCGCCACCTGGACCCGGAGCGCTACCCGGCCCGGTGCGATGCGGCGGGGCGCGAGCTGCGGAGGCGCGGCCTGCTTCAGACGCCCGCCTACACGGCGACTGAGGGCACAATGCGCTACCTAGCCCTGGCTGCCCTCGGCCTGTCCGCCGTCACGCTCCTGCTGACCGCCGTGCTGACGCCTGACGACGCGGCGGGGCCGTCCTGGCCGACGGGGGAGATGCTGCCGGACGGGGCGCCGCTGAGTCTGGTCGCCCGCATTTTCGCCGTTGCGATCCTGCGCGGTGTCGTCTTCTGGAGCGCGCGCTTCGGCCTGTTCACCGTGCTCATCGCTCCGCTCGGCGGCTGGCTGCTGGGCCAGCTTGGGACCCGCCAGGGGCGGCGCGCGCGCGCCGATGTCCTGCGGCTGGCCGCCCTGGGCCTGGCCGTCCTGCTCCTCGCCCTGGCCCTGACGGTCGTTCCCGGCAGCGCTGTCCCGTCGCTGTTCGACTCGTCGGCAGGCGAGGCTTCCGGGTGGCAGCGCGCCCTGCCGCTCTGGGACCCGTTCGCCGCGTAGCAATTTCGTGACACTTCCATGAAACACAAAAGCCGCCGCGCCGGCCCCAACCCGCTGGGCGAGTACCGACGCCTCCAGCGCGAGATCCGGCAGGTCTTCGACCCGTTCACCGCCCGCTACTGCCCCACCTGCGCCACTCCCTGCTGCATCAAGCCGACGCGGGTGACGCCCGTGGACGTGGCTCTGGCGGTCAGCCTGGGCCACTCCTTCCCGCACCTGGCCGGCGGCGATGCCTACGCGCCCGCCGTAGCCTACGCGGGCAATCGCCTCTCCGCCCCCATCCCCCTGCCGATGCTGTCCCCCAAGGAAAAGGGCGAAGACGCGCCGCTCCAGCCGTGCGACTACCTGGACCGGGGACGCTGCACCTTCCCCGACGACCTGCGCCCCTACGGCTGCACCGCCTTTGTCTGCGGCCCCATGTACGCGCACTTGCCCGACGATACCCTGCGTCGTCTGCGCCGCTTGATCCGCCAGCTTGAGGACGCCCACACCGCCCTGCTGCGCGCCCTGCGCGACGCGGGCAAAATGCCTGAAGAAGACGAGTGATGACGCCAACCCGGAAAGCCGACATTGTTTCTGGACTGTGCCTTGCTCTATGCTTCCTTTGCTTGGGGACCTCGGTGTTCCTGATCGCCACCGGCGGGATCGGTCGGGCGATGTTCCCTGTCTCATTGTCTTGCTGATCTTTCGGTTTGACCTGTGGTTCCGGCGGAAGCAACAGGCGCGCGAACAGAAAACGGACGAGACGCCAACGGAGCCGTGATGGCTTGCGGACCCGGCAACCGCGCCTGTTTACCCTGATGGTAACGTGGGCGGGTAGGACTGAGCCGCCTTTGATCAGATTGGTTGCGCCGCCGCAGAAGTAGGGCAAAGGAATCGGCACTGGAAGTGCCGGCCTATTCTATGTGGAAGTCGCTCCGCGACTAAGGAAGCGTCTGCGGTCGGTTCGTCTTCAACCGCGCAGCGGTTTCCATTGGGGGTAGCCCGGCACTTCCAGTGCCGGTCCCTTCTTCCTGCGGGTTCTCTCTTGCTCTTCGTCAGCCCACTTAACCCATTCTTAACATTTTTGGGCTATAATAGCGGCATGAAAGCCCTCATAACTCGTCCCCTGGTCCGTCCTCTGGCCGCCGCGCTCACGCTCGCCCTCACGTCGGGGCTGGCCGGGTTCAGCCTGACGCACAGTGTTCATAAGAGTGTTGCCGAGAAGAACGTCGCCCTGCCGGACCGGCCTGACGGGAACGGTACGGGGACGCGGCTGCCGAACGGCTGGCACGTCACGCCCGCCGGGGCGCCCATCGCGCTGCCGGGCGATCTGCCGCTCAAGATGGCGTTCAGCCCTGATGGGAAGTCCCTGCTGGTCGTGACGGGCGGCTACCATGACCACGGCGTCAGCGTCATTGACCCGGCCACCAACAAGGTCACACAGAGCGTCAATCTGGGCAAGGTTTGGGCAGGGATGTGTTTCGACGCCGAGGGCGACGACCTGTATATTGCGGGCGGCGGGCCGCCCTCGGAGGAATTCCTGGCGAACGCCGCCAAGCAGGGCGCGGACGCGGCGTTAACCGCGTCGTTCCACCACCCGATCCTGCATCTGAAGTTCGCGGGCGGCGCGTTGACACCCGCCGCGCCCCTGGACATCCCCGGCCTGAGCGACGCTGTTTCCAAGATCCCGGACGACTATCACGAGAAGTTCGAGCGGTTCACGGCGGGGCTGGCGTCCGGGCCGGACGAGGCGCTGTATGCGGTCAACATCCAGAATGACACGGTGTACAAGCTGTCGGGGCGCCCGCGCACCCTCGCCGCGTCTGTGAAAGTCGGTGACCGGCCCTACGCCGCCGCGCTGTCGCCGGACGGTCGGACGCTGGCCGTCTCCAACATGGGGCAGGGCACGGTCAGCCTGCTGGACGCGGCAAATTTGTCGGAACGAACCCGCGTCCCTGTCGGCAGCCAGCCGAATGAGCTGGCCTGGGGGCGAGACGGGCGGCTGTTCGTCGCCAATGCGGGAAGCAACAGTGTCAGCGTCATCCTGAACGGTGCGGTGACGGAGACGGTCAAAACGTCGCTCTCGCCCGCCGACCCCCTCGGCTCGACCCCCGATGCCCTGGCCGTCTCGCCCGACGGTCGGCGGCTCTACGTCGCCAACGGGGACAACAACGACGTGGCCGTCATTGATACGTCCGTCCCCAAACGGTCTCGCGTGCTGGGCTTTATCCCGACCGGCTGGTATCCGAGCGCCCTGGCCCTCGCGCCCAATGGCCGGACGCTCTACATCGGGACGGGCAAGGGCCTGTCTTTCCGCGCCAACAACAAGCCGACGACGCCCTGGACGCGCACTCAGCCCGTCTCGGGGCAGACCTACGACTACATCGGCGGCGTCCTCAGCGGCGCGGTTTCCGCCGTGCGCCTGCCCGACGCGAACGGCCTGGCGGCTTACACGCGGCAGGTTTACGCCAACACGCCCGGCCTGACCCAGAAGACGGCGCAGCTTGGGCCGGGCCTGGGAGCGACGCTGGGTAAGATCAAGCACGTCATGTACATCATCCGCGAGAACCGGACCTATGACCAGGTGTTAGGGGACATGAAGCAGGGCAATGGCGACCCCAATTTGACCATCTTCGGCGCCCAGGTGACGCCTAACGCCCACGCGCTGGCTTCCCACTACGTCCTGCTGGATAACCTCTACTGCAATGGCGAGGTGTCCGAGGACGGCCATAAGTGGTGCGACGCCGCCTACGCCACCGACTTCATCGAGCGCGCCTGGCCCAGCAGCTACAGCAGCCGGGGCGAGCCGGACGGTGACGCGCGCATTACCGATTCGCCCGCCGGGGAAATCTGGGACAACTGCGCCCGGCACGGCGTCACCTACCGCTCCTACGGCGAGGAGGCGGATTTCACGTCCACGCCCAACACCGCCCCCGTCTTCGCGGGCAGCAAGGGGCTGGCCGGCCACGCCAATGTCGAGTGGTCCCAGTTCCCCTTCGGGGTGGGCCGGGATACCCAGCGGGCCGCCATCTTCCTCAAAGAGCTGCACCAGGCCGAGAAGATCGGCGTGTGGCCGCAGTTCATGGTCGCCTGGCTGCCCGAGGACCACACGGCAGGCCTGAAGGCGGGCGCGTTCACGCCCGTCGCCGCCGTCGCCTCCAACGACCAGGCCCTGGGCCAGATCGTCGAGGGCATCAGCCGCTCACGCTTCTGGAAAGAGACGGCTATCTTCGTCATCGAGGACGACGCCCAGAACGGCCCGGACCATGTGGATGCCCACCGCACCGAGGGCCTGGTCATCTCCCCCTACGTCAAGCGCGGCGCGACCGACAGCACCCAATACACGACCGCCTCTATGGTCCGCACGATGGAGATGATCCTCAAACTGCCGCCGATGACCCAGTTCGACCGCAACGCTACCCCGATGCTGTCCTGCTTCACCGCCACGCCCGACCTGACCGCGTGGGCCAACATTGGCCCCAAGGTGGACCTGGAAGCCAAGAACCCCGGCAAGGGCGCGGGCGCGACCGCCTCCGCTAAACTCGACCTTTCCGGTCCCGACCGCGCCGACCCGGACGCCCTGAACGCCATCCTCTGGCACGCCCTCAAACCCAGCCAACCCGTCCCCGCCCCCGTCCGCAGCGCCCGGCGGAATCGGTGAACCCATGAAAATCGGTGAACCAATGAAAAACAGCCCCCGCCAATACTGGCGGGGGCTGTTTCTATCAGTGCATCGGCGGCGGAATAATAATGCGCGGCGCTATAAGCTGCCAAAACGTTTCCAGGAGAAGAATGCAAACGGCAGAAGCGCCGCCGATGCGTCCTACACTGGAGCCTCTGCTTACCCAGCCAAGCATTGAGCCAACCAGCAGGAGAACATAGCAGACCATCAGGAATGAGCCATACTCCCTGAACTCATCGTGAAGGCGACTGTACAACGGGATGGCATATCCTGTATATGTGACAGCAGCCCTGTAAGAGACGAAGTGAACGACCAGAAGGCTGGCCGCACCTGCTAGGGTGCAGCCTGAAGATAACAAAGCTGTCGGCGAACTTGCCGTGTCACCTCGCTTGTCCATTACCAGGTATGACCAGTGCTTGAGCATTTACCTTCAATCATCATCTCTTTTCAGAACACCTCGTCCTCGCCGATGACCGGGTTGGACAGCGTCCCGATCTCGGCGACCCGCACTTCCACCAAATCCCCAGCCTTCAGCAGCCCGACGCCGGGCGGGGTGCCCGTCGCGATCACGTCGCCGGGGTGGAGGGCGAAGTGGTGCGAAAGGTAGGAGATCAGGAACGGGATCGAGAACAGCATCTCCGACGTGCTGGCCTGCTGCTTCACCTCGCCGTTGACGCTCAGGGTGAGCTGGACGTTCCCCGGATCGGGCAGCTCGTCGGGCGTCACGATCCAGGGGCCGAGGGGGCCGAAGGTGTCGTAGCTCTTGGACAGGAACCACGGCAGCGACTTGCCGATGGCCCGCTTCTGCTCGTCGCGCGCGGTCACATCATTGATCAGCGTGTAGCCCGCCACCAGGGACAGCGCCTCGGCCTCCGAAACGTTCCGGCCCGCCGTACCGATGACGACCGCCAGTTCCCCCTCGAAGTCCACGCGGCCCACATTCGGCGGCAGCACGATGGGCCGGCCGTCGCCGATCACGCTCGTAGACGCCTTCTGGAAGACGATCGGCTCGTCGGGCACGTCGTTGTCCATCTCGCGCGCGTGCGCGCCGTAGTTACGCCCGATGGCGAGAATGCGGTGCGGGGACGGGAGGGGAGCCGCCGGGGTCACGCCCGCCTCCTGCCAGAGCTTGTCCAGCACGCGCGCCCGTTCCAGGTCGCGCACGGCCCCGGCATAGCCCGAAAGCCGCGCGATGACGAGGTTGAGGTCATCCGGGACGGACAGCCCTTTGGGGGCCAGCGCCTCGGCGACGGCGACGATGCGCGCCAGCGGCAGCGTCTTCCCCTTGTGGAAGATGCCCGGCAGGACCGGCTCCTGCGGGTCATCGAACTCTTTGTAGCAGACGAATTTCACGGTACATTCTCCTCAATTGTGTTGGGTGTCAGAAGCCCATCTCCTAAAAACCTGGTTTCCAGATGCGCGCCAGGTCCAGGGCAAGCCCCGCCGGTTCCGGGTCCGCCGAGACGCTTTCGGGCGCGTCCAGGAACCAGTCGAATTGGGCGCCATTGTCCTGGTACTCTGTCAGCTTGCCCTGCCTATCCGCCAGGCTATCCGAGCGCATCTCAACCACGAAATCCGGGCAGATCTATTTCCTTCACGACTTGTCATACCAGATTAAGTAGCGCTCGGCGAGGTCGCGGATGGTCATGTAGGGTGCTTCGGCGCAGCGCTCGCCCCGGAACAGGAAGGTCGGGACGTGCGTGACGTCGGCGGCGTAGGCGTCGTCGTCGAAGCGCACGATCTCGTCGTAGTAGGCTTTGGACGAGACAGCCTGGAGGAATGCGGCCCGGTCCAGCCCCGCGCCCTCGGCCAATCGGCCCAAAACGCCCAGGTCGCTGATGTCCTCGGAGCGCTCCCAGAACGCGCGGTAAACGGCCTCGTTGTAGGCGTCGAACCGATCCGGTTCCTTATCCTGGGCGTAAGCCGCGCCTTCCAGGGCGTTGTGGGTGCGGACGACGCCGATTGTCCGCCCTTCAAGGACGGGAGCGCCTTCCGCCTGCGAGAACAGATCGAAGCGGCTGGGCGGCGCGTCGGGGTCTTTAGGCTGCGGCTTGTAGTCGGGCAGCGGCCCCAATTCTTCCGGCAGCAGCTCATAGCCCCGCCAGACCTGTTTGATCTGGGGGAACTCTTCGCGCAGGCGCTTCGCCTGGATGAAGCCGACCCAGCACCAGGGGCAAAGGTAGTCGTGGCATATGGTAACTTTCAGTTCTTTGTTCTCGGCCATTGGATGATAACTCCTCTGAGACAATTTTACCCGTTCATGTACGGTTCATCACGAGCGATCTCCTGCTTTCCGAGCTGATGAAGCATCGCCCCCGCGCGACCCCAGCGCATCCCCGCCCCCTTCATCCGTAGCTGAACCACGTTCTTGCAGAACGATATCGGCCACTTCTCGGCCATCGGCATCCAGAACCTGCGCCTGCACTTCACCAGGGCGGAGAAGGCCCTGAAAGAGGGGGCGGGCGGCTCGGGCGTCGAGTGCCGAAGAAAGCCCAAAACGCCATAGCAAGGCGCATAGGGCCGAAATAGGGCATCTCTGGGGGAGGGCAGGAGGGGCGTATGTAGTTTTTTGCAAATGACCACGCCCTGATGCTCCGCTGCGCCGAGTGCGGCGGCGGGAAGCAGGCCTACCCGCGTCAGGGCAAACTCGGCCCCGCGCCTGGACTGCGCGTGCTGTGGTGTGGATCTGCGCGGATGCCCTACGGGGCGGCATTCGAGGCACGGCGGCATAGACGAAGGCAATAGGCATGTAGGGACAGGCCGGCCGTGGGCGTTCCCACCGCGTTTCCTTCCACCGCGTCTACTTCAGCAGGTACTCGTAGATGCCTTCGATGCTGCGGGCCGTGTGGGCGATGGTGAACCGCTCCCGCACACGCCGGCACCCGGCGGCGCCCATCGCCTGTGCCCGAACGGGGTCCGCAAGGAGCGTTATCATGGCTGCGGCCATCGCGGGCGCATCCCCCATCGGCACCAAAAGACCAGTCTCGCCCGGCAGCACGATCTCCGGCAGCGCCC
>JAABUH010004485.1_pt1 | contig 11295 bp, 8 predicted proteins | sample 5559121 | NCBI WGS metagenome assembly JAABUH01 (sample SAMN10711871, study PRJNA513364) | rock metagenome | isolation source: Antarctica rocks | place: Antarctica: Victoria Land, Battleship Promontory nord | collected 2015-12-28 | reverse complement strand
ACATGTACACGGCTTGCTGCTGTAACAAGCGCCTAGTGCTGGCGGGACTGATTGGTTGAGAAGCTACCATGCTCATTTTCTCTTCAATTTCGTCATCTTTCATCCTCAATTCCGTCAGTTTCACGCAATCCGTATCCGCAGCGCCGCGTTGCGTACCGGCTGCGGTGTACCTGATGACTAAAACTTGAAAGTGGCCGTCAAATTGGCAAGGTGGCTGGTTAGCCATTTATGGGGAAATGGTTGGTGGGCAGGGAAGAAGATGTCAGGGCCAATCATGATTTCGAAGCCCATCCCAGATTCCTGCGAAACTTGACATAATGTCAATGACATTGCCAGGGTACAGCGTCTTCCTGCACAATTGCACGTTCTCTATTCGCCAGCACAACATCATGATCTCAGTGATCTATGTTAGCTTTGCTGAAGTATCCTTCTCTGCAGTACTATCTTACAGTGTGATATATTGATCGCTGCAGCTGCCTGCTGTGCTCGAGAGAACGTTAACGTGACTGCTGTAACGTTGACCAAAAAATGACCTTTGTGCGTGCACTTCTTGGGTGTGTGCACTTCCTTCAACTTTGCGCGTATGAAAAGCTTACAGATTGCTGCAACAGCTGTCTCAGATATGTATCAGGCCTCACCTCACTGCTGTATGCCGTGACCGGGTTCGTGACAGGCTTGATAGAACCTTTCCGGCGCCTGTTTATAGTTGTGAAAACTTTGAACGTGTTGTGTTGGAAGCGTGCGTTCACAGTATACACAGTACCCTGGCGTTTATGGGACTTGACTTACACTTGGTACACGGCCTCATGCTGTATGCTTAGTGGCTGTGTGAGCCTCCTACGAAGCATACCCTATGCTTGTTTGGCATTGCTCTGCTGCATCTGCAGTCAGATGCAGGAAGCAGCACTGCAGCTGCTTTGGTTCTGGACTCCTGGCTGGATCCAGACTATCTGTACCGCACTGGCTCACTCTTGGTACAGCACTGGCAAGAAAGGCTCTGGTCCTGCACCTCCCAGGACATCATCCTTTGCTTTTGGCGGCTTCGTCATCACCACACTCACCAAAAGAGCCCTGACTAGCTCTTTAGCCCTCCTTTGGGGCGCCCCCTCTGCCTGTTTAGCACCGCTCGGCCACATCTGCAAGCAGATGCAGGAAGCAGCACTGCAGCTGCTGTGGTCTTGGACTCCTGGCTGGATCCAGACTATCTGTACCGCACTGGCTCACTCTTGGTACAGCACTGGCAAGAAAGGCTCTGGTCCTGCACCTCCCAGGACATCATCCTTTGCTTTTGGCGGCTTCGTCATCACCACACTCACCAAAAGAGCCCTGACTAGCTCTTTAGCCCTCCTTTGGGGCGCCCCCTCTGCCTGTTTAGCACCGCTCGGCCACATCTCCAGTCAGATGCAGGAAGCTGCACTGCAGCTGCTACGGTTCTGGACCCCTGGCTGGATCCAGACAACCTGTACCATCCTCGCTCATCTTTGGCACAGCACTGGAAAGGAAGGCCCTGCTGCTGCGCCTTCCGGGACAGCATCCTTTGCTTTTGGCGGCTTCGGTATCACCACACTCATCAAAAAAGCCCTGACTAGCTCTTTGGCCCTTCTTTGGGGCGCCCCCTGTGCCTGTCTGGCATTGCTCTGCCAGATCTACAGTCAGATGCAGAAAGCAGCACTGCAACTGCTGTGGTCCTGGACCCCTGGCTGGATCCAGACAACCTGTACCATCCTCGCTCATCTTTGGCACAGCACTGGAAAGGAAGGCCCTGCTGCTGCGCCTTCCGGGACAGCATCCTTTGCTTTTTGCGGCTACATTGTTACCATACTCGTCAAAAGAGCCAAAACTTGTCCCTCTGGCGTTCCCCCTTCTCCAAGGGGTGCAGTGGTAGCACCTGAAGTAGCTCTTGATATGCATCCTGCGCCTGCGCGAGAGATGCATTGCGATGACAGCAGTAGCGATCAGCACAAGAGGGGTGTGCCTGACACCGAGTCTACTGACAGTGATGACTCTCAAGAGGCAACCAAGGTAGGTTTTGCTCCTGTCATTCTCTGCTAGCACTGGTTGTAGGCCTACTGGTGTCTTTCTGGCAGCTTTGATGCTTCTTTCCTGCCTGCCTGCCTGCCTGCTCGTGATCTAAACATTGTTATGCATTCTTGACTGCATGTGGCATAGCATAGGACAGCCAACACATTACGTTGAGAGCCAAAAGCCTGTTTTGTATCACCCACAATGCAGTGCCTTGCGTGAAAGATGCTGCTGATGCACCTTGCCTGTGCTCATCCTTCAGGCTGAGCATGCACTTGCAACTTTGTTGTGAGATGATCAAACACATGAGACAAGTTTTGTTACATTGCTGTGCAGGCTGCAAGTGAGGTCGAGGCTCGGAAAGATGCTGACAACAAAGATGATGACAAGGCCAATGCCGTACCTCAGGAGGTGCCTGACACCATGACCAATGCTGCTCCTGGAAGCTGCGCTGGAACTGTTCAGGGCAACATTAGTGCGCCTATGAGGGTGCCTGGCAGCGGTTTGCGCGTCACGTCTGGCAAGGTAAGTTGCTGTAGCGCTCCGGGCACTTGGGTACTGGCTGTGTGTGTGTTTGTCTGTGTGTGTGTGTGTGTGTGTGTGTGTGTGTGTGTGTGTGTGTGTGTGTGTGTGTGTGTGTGTGTGTGTGTGTGTGTGTGTGTGTGGGTGTGTGTGTGTGTGTGTGTGTGTGTGTGTGTGTGTGTGTGTGTGTGTGTGTGTGTGTGTGTGTGTGTGTGTGTGTGTGTGTGTGTGTGTGTGTGTGTGTGTGTTAGGTGCTGAGCATTGCCACACACCTGTTGTTGACACGAGCTGATCAGTCCTTTAGCATTGCAATGCGCAAAAGCAAGCACTTTGCCCAGTCTATCAATTTGGGCATTATTCATATCGTCTGACTGCAGATGCTGGGAGACAATGGTGTAGTCACACAGCCTGTCTTTTGTCTTGGAAGTGTGTCCAAATCAGCCTCCTTTTGTGTTTGCTGCAAATCCACACTGCACACGCACCAAGCAAGATCTATGTAAAGCAGTCAGTTGTATCCTCTGCAGCTGCTGCTGATGTTTGTCTTGATGTGCTGTAGCTGGTAGTTGGGCTGTTCCAGTCCATGGAAGGCGCACAGCAGCGCAAGCCTATCTTTGGCTGCTCAACCCCTGTCATTGAGATGGTATCACCCTTTTGGGATGTTGCTGAGTGCCCGGAGCTGGGCGACATGGAGCCATGCAGTCTGAGCCACTCTGACAGACCGTCAGTCAGCAAGTAAGCCCCTCAGAATCTGATGGATCCTCATGACCTATTCGAGCAGCTGAAACCCATGTCAAAAACCCCCAACACCCTGCATATCACATGCAAATCTGCATAAACAGCTGAAGATGTATGTATGACATCGTCTGAGTAAGTCTGGTTCACAGTGTATCCTGGGTGCAAGCATCACTGCATGCAGTTTGTGTCTGATCACTTGCAGAAATACGCAACAGCAGTGTGCATGCAGCATGGTAGCTGTGGTAGGTAATAGCTGCATGCAGGCTGGGCAAGGCACAGCTTTCGATGTAGAAGCTTAGCAATCAACATAAAGCAAACGTTGGCCACAGCAACAGTTGTCAGTACAATGATATGGTTGTTCCCTTTGCAGGCCAAGGACAAGCGTGCAGAGCAAGGCAGCTTTGGCAGCGGCCATGCAGGTGGACTTTCCCTGCAGGCGCAACCACACATCAAAGGTCTGCAGGCACAACCAGAAGACTGCCAAGCTGCACGACCTAGCTAGCACGAGGGCAGGAATGAGCTTTGGCCGCTAGATTTTCCCGCAAGACTTTTCCAAGACTTATTTCCATAGGCTTCAACAGACAGTGGTAGCTCCAACCATGGCAGGAACACCCTCAGCAAGAGTGCAGCCGATGACTGTGACTCTCAGCACAGTCAGTACTCCACTACAGCTGCAGTACAAGTACTCACATGTGTACACTATTTCAGACGTTGACTACGCTTGTGATACACCCAAGTAAGGGATACCCTTTAGCGCCATGTATCGTAAATGAGCGGCTTTGAAGGCTCGTTTTGTTGGCTGTCAGTAGTGCATTCGGCAAGAAGTGTCATGGTGCAGTGCTTATTCTAGTATTGCACGCTGACACTTGTTGGCAAAAGCCTGTGTCTGCACAAAACCAATACACCACTCACAGAAAGGCCAGCAGGGCAGTTGCTCAGAAGATTGTGTCAAGCTGCAGGTGCTGCATACGGTTTGCAGCATGCAGTTCAAATTAATCAGCACGGACCATCAGACAGATTGTGCCTGTCCTGGTGTACCCCGAACACCTGTGAGCTCATCACGCAGGTACGAGCAGGTCTCGGGTCTTGCGTCGAAGCTACGATGTCATCTGAAGACCTGGTGTTAGATCGCAAAGTGCGAGACTGGGTCGTCGTCCCGCTGACTTTATGCATCCTTCTTATGATGTTACTGCGGCAGTATGTTTCGAAGGTTAGGGATCTGTAGAGTCTTCAGCTCCAAATTGCATGCGATCCCTCCTCCCAGTCTGACGATCACACGTGCTGCAGATGTTGGCAAGTCCGTCTGCTAGCAAACAACCTGTTGATACAAAGGAGTTGCGAGAGAAGCAGGCGCTCGGTCGCTCTCAGCTTATGCGCAACAATGCGGGGTACATACCTGCATTTGCTGTGCAGCAGAGACGTAACTTCTTCAGCGCCAAGGTAAATGGCTGTGCAGGCAGGCATAGTGCCTCTGTGCACACAGGGCTTCGTTCTGCAGTTTATATCGTATGGAATGCCTTTTGCTATGCTGAGTGATGCCATGTTGTGTCGATACCCTGTACTCCGTGTACCTGCTCAGGGCTCTGGCTGTGATCCCTTGTGGTTAAGCAACAATTGCTTGTCCTGCTTCTGCTTGCAAGTGACATACAGCTATTGCAAGTTTGTAACACAGCATTGCACCTTTGCAGGAGGTGGGGGTCTTCCAAAAGAAGTCAGAGGCCAAAGGAGTGCAAGAGCAGCTCATGACAAATCCTGACATGATGCAAAATATGATGAAGCAGCAGCTGACCGGATTGGTGCCTCAGGTGACGTACCATGCACAGTTGTTGACATAACATGCCTTTATACCACCACAAACACATGCTGCTTCTGCATGTGTGCCTGCATTGTTGCTACAGTATATCTACCTACATGCCTGCTGTCACACCACACCTGTGCATGTGAGTATTCACAACATCTCTACACGATCATATATGTCTTCATGTTGCACACAGGTGCTGAGGCACGGTATGCAGCATATGTTGCATTTCTGGTGTGCCTTGAGCATACACATCTCTGCTACAGCATGCATTTTGAAGCATGTCCAGGCATGCAAGCAAGGATTGTTTGCTGAGTACGCTCTATATGCAGAGCACGCAGGTGCTGCAGCACGTATATCTTCTCTCTGGCCACAGCTTGAGCTAGTCATGGTGCTGCAGATTGCCATGGGTGCCTTTGTGAATTACTTTTTCTCTGGCTTCATCATGGGCAAGATCCCTTTTCCCTTGTCCCCCTCCTTCAGACTGATGCTTCAGGTCAGCACACTTCAAGCCTTGTCACCCACAGCATGACTCACTCCTGTTGCATTTGAAAACAGCAGTCTCTAGCCTTATCAGTCAGCATAAGCCGGCAAGCGTTCAGCTGTCAGGATAGCATAGGTTCAAATGTTTGATTCCATGCACATCAGCTGTACCCTTACATGGTCTGAGTCAGTTTTTAAGGTCGCATCACATTCAACTGACCCGTTATACGGACTGCGTGCAGCGAGGCATTGACTTACCCTCTCTGGATGTAGCGTACTTCACCAGTCTGTCATATTACATGCTGCTGTTGTTTGGCCTGCGCGGGGTGATGAGCCTCATGTTCAAGGAAGACACCATTGATGAGACCCAGTTGCAGAAACAGCAGATGACCATGGGTATGGGTCAGATGGGGCAAGATCCCCAAAAGGCCTTTGAACAGGAGCGAGCTGCCCTTGATGCGGTGAGCTTCTCACTTCATGTCAGCATCAACTGATTGTTCTGCATTCAGCCAGGCAAGCTTATAGCTGCGTACCAAAACATGTTATGAGTGGGTGATGAGCTGTAGGGTGCATTGCTGAGCTGCTGTGCCAACTGTTGAGCATGCCATACCTGACTCACACTGATGACAAGCACACAATTGAGACACGAGCATGCAAATGGCGTGCTGCATACGTCAGAGCAGCTGAGCTTGTCATGGGGCATGTGTCCCACATAAGGTGACAGCACGGGCGTAGCAGTTCACATGTAATGTTGGCGTTGCGGCATGCAGATTGAGTATGTGTCCAGACTAGATGGCATCAATGAGCTGGCAGCAGAGACGCTGCAGAAAAGCCTGAATAAGCCTCCCAGAATAAGGTGATGCATGTGACAAACAGGGATCAATGGAGGCAGTGAGCCATAGTCGACTGAAGAATGTGAAGCATGCTGTGTACTGCTGTTCCTGTGCATCAATCAGATCCAAAGCTATGTATTGTTTGTAAAAAAATATTTACCTACGTTAGCTAAGCTATGTATCGCCAGCGCAACATGTTGCCGCTGTCTGGGACACATGTCATACATGTAAATGACTCATACACTGATGGAACTTGTTACAGGGTCTCGCGTATGCAGATGTGATGAGCTTGTTTATGAAGCTAGCTGTGACTCTGTACCAGTTCTGCTGTAATTGCTTTCCTGGCTATTCAGGCAGATTCACCTTGGGCATTTGAGCAATGTTTAGACAGCCGGCCGGTCACAACATGTTGTATGCCTTTTGCCTGAAGCTAGCTCTGAGTATCTGTCTCAGCGCTGGTATCTGCCTGTGCCTTTCAGCATGTCCTAATACTCTTGCAAGACCGTATTTCTCTCTGGTTTTTCCAGGTATAACCACTGACACAACCTCCAATCTCAGCTCTACATGTGCTTGCGGTTGTGGCCAGCCGTCAGGACTGTCAGCCTTGACCTAACAGTCAGCAGTGCACGCTACAAATGTTTCTCAACAGCTTTCAAAGTCAGCAACTCTATAGAGCTACTCCCCTTGACAGTAAATATGGCCTCCGAGATGAATTTCAATGCGTACTGTACCGATGGTAATGTTTGTCGCTCATTCAGAACAGTCCCGACAGTCGGCATTAAACAATTTCACAGTGCACACAGTGGCAGGTGCTGACAGTCAATGCCAGATGAAGATGAATACCTTGATGTGGATGTTTTTGACTACGGCCTATAGCCTGTGCTGAAAACAGCTTCAGACAAGTTAAGACGCCTTCAAAACACCTCTGAACAGGTCCGAAGCCAAATCAGCCTGGCTCCATTCCTTGTTGACCACCACCACTATGGGAACGAAGTGCGGCAGAACGCCTGTCTAAACGCTTTCAGCCTTGTCTTGTACTAGCTGAAACTGACTAGAGTATGACCAGCAACTTTCAGCTTACATGTCTGATGTTATGTAATACATGGCTGAACGCTTTCAGGCTTGTCTAGAGAATCTGATGCTTGCTGAAAGTGGCTAGAGTGCAATCAGCAAAATCTAGCTTGCAGTGTCTGATCCTATCCAACAAAGGCTGAAAGTGCTGGAATATTTGATGTGCTCTGAAGCTATCTCATGCAGGTCAGGAAGCAGAACACTGTTAACGTGTAGCTATAAAATAGAATGCCGTGCAGAGCTACTGCAGTGTACGACCGCTGACCTAACTAAATTTGACCTAAACAGGCATAAGTTGGTAGCTACATGCTAACACTAGTACTGGTGTTGTACCTTATGTGATGGGCTGCAGCGTGAACACACTGAGCCCGCATCTTGAGATCATGCCATGCCAGACGTGTTTTTGTAGACCAGCCCAAATAGCTTGTTTCCCTCTGTGGCTGTAACCAGCTTTGTGTCCAGCTCTGAGATGTCATGAGCCAACACTTACTGTGTGCGGCTGCTCAGGCTGGCTGTCATGACATCTTCAGCTCTGTCATACCTAGCAGGGTATAGCTTGCACACTGCCAACCTGAGCACTTCTGCATCTGCATTGATGACCCGCAAGAACTGCTGGATCTCAGCTTTGAACAGACTCTCTGTGTCATGCCAGCTGACAAAGCGCAGCCTGGCGTAGAAGGACACCCTGCAGTGAGAGCGTGCATGATGTGGCCGCTGCACTTTGACTGGAATAGGTCACAGGCATTGACATACTTAACATGTGACGTGGATGCACTGACATGACTGCTCGCTGCCACAATTGCTAGCTGGTAGCACAAAACAAGCAAGCAGGTGTGCATATAATGCTCTGTCCAGCAGACCTACTGTGAGTCAGACCTTCAAAGCCATCACCATGACTAGCAGCCCTCATGCCAGCAAAAACATGTAAGGAGGGACCATACACGCTTTTGCTTCTCTTGTGCGCCATAGACCACATGAGCTCATCGCCACGCTTGTGTGCCAGAGTGTAAGCTGTACAGGCTGGGCTCCTGCCTGTGAAGACGTTCCTAACCAGTGACTCTGTCCCATGCGATGCAGGATTTGGCTGACATGCTGCATGGCATTGCTGAATGCATCATGCTTCAGCTTCTTGCCCCTGCCTGTGATGTCATCCCCACTGTCGTATAAGGGGCCTCACCTCATGTTGGCTCTGTATTTTGGTACCAGCTCGTTGAAGGACTTGACTGCTGTACGTACACTTGCACTCAAAGAATCATCATGCCGCATTGCAGTCAGTGCTTCATCTACCATAAGACCATGGACATATAGCTTCTCAGGGCAGGACGTGGTCCTGTACTTGACATTGCATTTTACAAGCTGTATATTGCGCTCCACCCAGAGCTCACCCCAGGTTGCAACACAGCCCTTTGCTGTTTCCTGTTTTGACAGCCGGCACATCAGGATGTGTAGGTTTGTATGTGAGCAGGGACTCTGGCAGATGCTGCAATGCAAAGAACATTTGTATTGATGTCATGTAAGTGGGTGCCGAGCCATTGCATTGATCTCGATGTCTGAGATGATCACACACAGGCATTGAATGCCTGCTCATTGTGTTGATAATGCAGATGAAATGTCTTGACTATGTCTGCAAGCATGCATTGAGGTGTGCTGCAACAGACGCTGCAGCATCAAGTCATGAGACAACCTTTTACAGGCAGCCTGATCTCCAACAAAGACCCTTGCTGCAGACATGCCGTGTAACAAAAGCTCCAGCCTTGTGAGCAAGTTTTTTTTGTGGATATGTCATTGAAATCTGCAGCTTCACCCTAACACAAACACCTGATTTGACTGTCAAGGTATATGGCTCATGTGGTGTTGGATGGGAAACAATGACACTGGAAAAACTCACTTGCTCAACCAAGGAGGCGTACGCAAACAGGATGTCATGGGCTAGGCGCCTCACATCATCGTTGAAGGTGCTGCCAGGTGCAAGCATGTCATCATCAACCAACACAATGCGGAAGAAGTGCAGTCATGCTGACCTGCATCACGGCAGGCAATTGAGTAGTTACCAGGCTGGTGGCACTCTATTGCTTATGGCAAACAAACCAGCAAACAAGTAGCCTTTGACTCAGCCGGTCAATTTTAGTGCGGCAGAATGCATCAAACATGTTGTACTGTTACAGTTATTGCATCATATTCCAAGACATGGGTAGACACGTTTTGCTACGCATGCTTACAATGCAATGAAATGTAGTTTAGGTGTTAATACAGTGGCCGAGCTTTATTAAGTCGTTAAATTGATTCCAGAGACGTGCCGACAGTATTGAAATATTCCAAAACGAAGATGTGTTGCATTACTTTGACTTTGAAGGTCCCCGACAATAATTTCGGTTCGACAAAAATTAGTGTCGACGTCGGTATCAACGCATTAATGCACAGCCTAACACATCCTTGCACGACTGCATATTGTATCACACTCTCTATGATCCAGACACTTTAACAGGCTCTGCAGAACAGTGCATTCTTGGGAACGTGTCCGTGAGGTCCAATCACCAAGGGAATGACAATGACAAGCCAGGGGAACCGGTAGATGTGGCGTTCTGTACGTTATATAATATCGCAAGTAGCATTTCTTAAACAAAATCTTCAGATGCTGACGGCTGCGGCTGCGGCTCGAACACCCGGGAACACAGCCCAACCTTGCGACTTTTCATTTCGGTTCTTTTTGTTCTGTCCGACGACAGAGGAGGTACTTTCGTGCCGTCTTTCAACGACATAGGAGGCGCTTCCTTTTTGGCCTGAAGATGCACACAACAAATTCCTTCCAATCTGAAGCTCACAATTGACCACATAGCCTGTCCATTTAGGAACTGGCAGTTCCTTGCTATGCAATTTGCAGAAGTGCTTTGTGTTTGTATGGCTTACGGTAGCTGGATGAAGTTAGCACAGCACAGGCGGAAGCACAGCCATTGCAAGCTGTACATATGTGCACTGCACAGTACAGACAGCTAGCTGGACAAGCTGTACACATGTGCACTGTACACACAGCTAGCTGAAGCGTGTGAAGCCCACTTGACACTCAAGCAGAAGGACCAAGAACATTAGCACTCACACCAACACTCATGGGCGCAATGTATGTGACCTCTCAAGACTAAATAACCCTCTGGAATAAGCAGAGTCTCTATGTGGTTGCTTCGACAGCCCAAACAATGCCCAAAAATTTCGGCAATGGCATGCTAGAGCTCTGTGGTTTTCACCGCATTCTATTCCTCCCCTTCACCCCACCAAGAGATCATTCCCAGGCCCTCATCTTTGACAGAGGCGATGATGGTCATCGGGCTGAAAGGATTGTCTGTAGTTCCCCTGGGGTGCTTGTTGGAGTCATTCTCATTGCCTTTCCGTTCCACCTCATTTGGTACTGGGTGAAACTTGACATCCATGACTCGCACACTGCATGCCAGACGCTGCCTCAGTGTGGTGGCTTACAGCAGTGCATAACTGCAAATCATGTACTTGGGTGGATTGCAAAAGCCAGAGATGCCTTGGGACAGGTCCAGGGCTAGTCATGCAGTAAATCATCAGCATCTCATCAATGATGCAGCCCGCGTCATGTGGCTCCCAGCTGTGCTGTGTCCTCATATACAACACCCAGCAGGACAAGAAGCATACCGGATGTCATCCTTCAGATCCAGAAACAAGTCGTTGCCATCATACTTCCATGCCCACAAGCCGTCCTGGCTATGGAACCAATAATCTTCTGGGCAGTGATAATCAGGAACGTGAAGGTCAGAGAAAAATCCTAGATCAACCTGCAGTCCCTGCCTGCAACCATATGCATGCTGTTCCCAC
>JAABUH010004483.1_pt1 | contig 11303 bp, 8 predicted proteins | sample 5559121 | NCBI WGS metagenome assembly JAABUH01 (sample SAMN10711871, study PRJNA513364) | rock metagenome | isolation source: Antarctica rocks | place: Antarctica: Victoria Land, Battleship Promontory nord | collected 2015-12-28 | reverse complement strand
GATCGATTTACTGCATCACACGAGCGTGTAGATGCGCAAAAGCTGAGTCGTGTCTTCGCAGTATGTGTGTGTGTGATGTATATGAGTTGCAGCGCGTGCGCAAAGACGTTGCTGTCGTTCTGTGTATATGTGCAAAGACTGTGTCGTGTCTTCGCAGTGTATGTGATTGCGATGCGTGTAAATCGATCTGAAAATGCGAAAAATCAATCAATTTACTGCATCACATCTGTCTGTATGTGCGCAAAAGCTGAATCATGCCTTCGCAGTATATGTGTATATATTGTATATGAGCTGCAATCAACAACGAGATTTATTTGTACAAGATGCTGACTATGAATCTTCTGCAAGCTATGCTTGTCAGAAGAGCTGAACAATCTCATCAACATCAACAGAGCAGTAACAGCGCTTTACTCATGCGATGAGCTCACACACAGTCGAAAAGCGAAGCAATGACAACGCGATCATCAGCGCGTTGAAGCTCGCACATACACAGAATGACAGCAACGTCTTTGCGCACGCGCTGCAACTAATATACGACATTCACACAGTTATTGCGAAGGCACGACTCAGCTTTTGCACACATACACATCTGTGCAACGCAGTAAATCGATCGATTTCGATTTTCAGACCGATTTACATACAGCGCAATCACTCATAGAGTGATAACAGCGCGTTATTCACACGTTGAACTCATATACAATATACACACATATACTGCAAAGACATGATTCAGCTTTTGTGCATCTACACGTCTGCATGACGCAGTAAATCGATCGATTTTTCGCTTTATCAGATCAATGTACATGCATCGCAATTACATACACTGCGAAGACACGACACAGTCTTTGCTCATATACACAGAATGACAGCAACGTCTTTGCGCACGCGCTGCAACTAATATACGACATTCACACAATCACTGCGAAGGCACGACTCAGCTTTTGCACACATACACATCTGTGCAACGTAGTAAATCAATCAATTTCGATTTTCTGATCGATTTACATGCGTCGCAAATACATAAATCAAAGCTCATCTAGTTCGTTCAGCTGAGTGATCATACAGCGAACTTGAAAGCTCACATTGAAGTGATCAGCTTTCATCTACATAGATCAAAGCTCATCTAGTCTGCTTAACTAGATGATCAAACAGCGAACGAAAGCTCACGTTGAAGTGATCAACTTTCACAACACATCGATCGCTCGTTTAGCTCGCTCAGCTAAATGATCAAACAGCAAATTTGAAAGCTCACGTTGAAGTGATCAGCTTTCATAATTTCGATTTGTCTATATGATTACTTGATTATATAAACATGTCACGCGCTTGTATGCGCACTCTAACGATCTGACTGCTCAATGAGAAGATATACAGCAGCGATTATGACTAGATTACATGTAATTTAGCATACACACAGCGCTTCAGTGCTACTATTTAGATAGATAGCATCATGTTTCATAGTCTTAGACTGCATAAGCACGTAAAACTTGAAGAAATAAAAAAAAATGTATATGAGCTGCAGCATGTATGCAAAGACGTTGCTGTCGTTCTGTGTATGTGCGAGCTTCAACGCGCTGATGATCGCGTTGTCATTGCTTTGCTTTTCAACTGTGTGTGAACTCAACGCGTGAGTAAAGCGCTGTTACTGCTCTGTTGATGTTGATGAGATTGTTCAGCTTTTCTGACAAGCATAGCTTGCAGAAGATTCGTAGTCAGCATCTCATACAGATAAATCTCGTTGTTGATTGCAGTCGTTAGTCATAGACATGAAAATATTCAACAAACATCAAGTCTTCTCTTTAGTATAATGAATGCATTGTTGAAGATGTCATGTAAAGAGTATATACACTACAAATAATTGATAAACAAAGTGAAAGAAGAACTCAACATTGATGAGTCTGAATACATGCAATTAAAGACGTGAATACAAGATCAGATGAGATTTTTTTAACTTATAAAATGAAAGCTAAATATAAACAAGTCAAAAGAGATCATCAGATTGACATTTGAAGTCATATATCACAAGTTTCATATTATATTCAACGATGTTACAAGATAAAGAAGTGATTTTATGTTAATGTTCATGACACAATGATCAAATTACAATGTAAGAAGATGATTCAGAGTCAGAAAGATACAACGAGATAATCTCAAATACAATTCTTCATCATCTTCTTAACTGAAGATACACTTACATCTCTTGAGTTATGTTGTCTGCGATGAATGAGATCTCAAGAGATCTCAATCAGTATCAGTCAGATCAGTCAAAATTTTCATAATACAAATCAGTCGCGATCTCAATTGTAATACATGCTGCAGATCACAAGATCTTCTTAAACGTGAATCAGTGAAGAATTCAATTTGCATTAATGACATGAAATATGACAGATTTATAAAGCTGATTAAGAATGAGCTGAATTACGACTGTGTCACAAATATGATGATATACAATCGAGCTGAATTCGCGAGAATATATATCAGCAACGAGCGCGAATGAAAAACAGCATTGAAAGAAATGCATGCAGAAGAGTTTATTCACTTTCTTTTTACAATTCAGTTTGCTGCAAGCAATGATTGTAGATTTCAGATCTCTTGTGATACTTGATTCAAGCAGCTGATCATTGAAGAAATTATGTAGAATGCTTGTAGAAAACATGTTCATGCTCAAGACTCTCAGTATAAAATGACATAGCAAGATCATGTCATAATTGAAGAATCTCAAGATTTAATGACAAGACTTATAGTTTGTTCAACATCGATAAAGATTCAATGAACTTTTGTCAAGATTAAATGAACTATTCTTAGTGCTCAAAATAAGATAAATTCTTTTCTTATCATGAGAAAAAATCATTCGCAATCTGACATTCTCTTCTATTCTTCTTCTCGATCATTTGTTGCATAGATTTTCTTAATAATCATACATTGTCAAATCACATTAAACGACTTTCATTTTAAATGCAACATGAGAGTACATCAATCTTTATAATGATGAGTTTATCAAGATACTAAGTGATATTACAGGCAAAATGTCATCACACGAGCAACTTCAAGACATCATCATCATCAAAGCATAACACAGTTGAACACACAGAGACTCACAATGACAATAAGATTGCAACAGACTCAAGCAACAGCGATTCTGTAAAAGAAGTTTTCAACAAAGACAGATGTATCACTCTGAAAGTAATAATTCACTTAAGAATTCAAAAAAATAAATGACTAATTTGAAAAAAGACAGAATTGAATGCTGTCAAAGCATTTAGTGAAAGTATTCTTGTGAAGTCATCACGACATCTCAAAAACTTGATGTATGCAACATCAAACAGCTCAATTTTTTTCAATTAATCAATAACAGATATACTAAAATTGATTTTGATGATGATGATGTCAACGATACAGACTGAAAATCAATAACATCATATTTATGAGAAAAGATATCACGTTGAACTAAATGCAACTTCATCATCAATCATGAGTCAATTGTTGAAGTTTGCACTCATTATTTACTTACGTGAATATTGAGTGATCATGTTGATAGCAATAGCAATTCATGATCAGACTTCAAAAAGAAATGACTTAATGAAAAAATGAAAGAAACATGAAAGAATATTGCAAATCATTTAGACAAAAAGTCAAATCACAAACGTTCTGAAGTAAAGAACATTTCAACGACAAGAGAGACTTGAAAGATAATATGCTCAGATCTTTCGTTGCGAATAAAACTCATAATAAATAGATGTATGATATCTTTGAGACGTAATGATCTAGTGTACTGAGTTGAGTATGAATCATAGTCGAAAGTGAATACGATTGACAGAAGCAATTCACAAGAAAAGAGTGAAAGAATTTGATAAAAAGTCTGTTAAATAATAATGACTTTGCATGTGAAAAGATATGTACTAATCAAAGATTGCAACATCGTCTGATGTGAAAAAACTTCTTGAGACAGATTCTGTGCAAGAATCATAAGAAACATACTGACTCAGAAGATTTACTGCAAAGTCAGAAATAAGATAGCATATCAAGAATACTTGAAGATATTCTTTGATTCACTTTCTACTAATGTCATTCTCATTGCAGTGACAATGATCACTCATTGTATACAAGAATATAAATCAGAAGAGCACAGATTAGACAAGTTTGAGAAATTAAACATGAAGAGTAAGTGAACATTTGCATATATCAGTGACTAAAGTGATTGAAGTGAAGCTGAACTTGATAACACGTAACAACATGAATGCACATCAATGTGACATGAAATCAACAAGCTCGCAAACATCAACAATTAATATTGAAGATTCTGCTATGTTGTATCAAGCAATAGATTGATAATGATGATATTAAAGCAATTATGAATATTCAAGCTGTACTCAATGTATACATTGATTGTCTCAATAATCTCTCATTATATGAGTTAGAAAATGATGTGCAACTTGATTCAAATGCAAGTCATAAGAAAACACTCTTGAGTTCAGAAAGCATTTTCGTCTTTCAATTTTCGAAACTAACGTCACTTGTCTTTGATATACACAGAACGACAGCAACGTCTTTGCACACACGCTGCAACTAATATACGACATTCACACAGTCATTACGAAGACACGACTCAGCTTTTGCGCATATACACATTTGTGCAACGCAGTAAATCGGTCGGTTTTTCGGTTTTCTGATCGATTTACATGTGTCACAAATACATAAATCAAAGCTCATTTAGTTCGTTCAGCTGAGTGATCATACAGCGAACTCGAAAGCTCACGTCAAAGTGATCAGCTTTCATCTACATAGATCAAAGCTCATCTAGCTCACTTAGCTTGATGATCAAACAGCGAACGAAAGCTCACATCAAAGTGATCAGCTTTCACAATTTCGATTTGTCGATATGATCACTTGATTATGTAGACAGATCGCATGCTCATATGCACACACAAACAATCTGACTGAGCAATAAAAAGATATACTGCAGCGACTAAAGCTAGAACACATGTAATTTAGCTTACACACAGCGCTTCAGTGCGACTATTTAGATAGATAGCATCGTGTTTCATAGTCATAGACTACATAAGCACGTAAAACTTGAAGAAGAAAAAAAAGAAGAAAAAAACTTGTTTTTGATGTAATGTTATCGAATGAAGCTGTAGATATTGCAACTCATAACTAAATCTTCAATCATTGATGCTGTGTAGAAGAGATTGATTGAATCAAACACAGAGAATGAATCGTCAACTGATGATGCTTAAGTCAGCAAGAAGCAAATTCTTAGCAAGAGATCTCACTTTACATCACAAATTAAAGATCAATCACGTATCATATTGCAAAGCGATGAATATAAGCTTATGATAGCACAACAAAATGATGTCAAGTCAACAATGATTAAGATCAGCTGAAGATGAAAGTTTAATGACTTGTTAGATGCTTTAGACATGAAGAAGAATGAATGTTTATGATATAAAGCAGACAAGATAAACAAGATTCTAAGCGATGAGAAGAAATATGAAAGCTTCATGCGTAAGATGAGAAAGAAAAGCATCATGAATGTAACTCGCAAAAAGAAAGAAATTAAAGAAGAATAGAATTCAAGCACAGTAGTCACTATAATTAAATGATTTAAACAAAGTGAATATTTTGCTTCATACTGCAAAAGCACTTCTGTTGCATGTGCTTACATGAGAAAAGATGATACTGATAGTGATGCAAACGCATTGATTGAACACTTCAAACATCTTGCTCAAGAATGTGCAAGCGCTTATGTTGCAGATGCTGTCATGAAAGAACATAATGTTAAAGATCGACAATGAGATTTATCTGTACGAGATGCTGACTACGAATCTTCTGCAAGCTATGCTTGTCAAAAGAGCTGAAAAATCTCATCAACATTGACAGAGCAGTAACAGCGCTTTACTCACGCGTTGAGCTTACACACAGTCGAAAAGCAAAGCAATGACAACGCGATCGTCAGCGCGTTGAAGCTCGTACATACACAGAATGACAGCAACGTTTTTGCATACATGCTGCAGCTCATATACGACATATACACATATACTGCGAAGACACAACTCAGCTTTTGCACACATACAGACAGACGTGATGCAGTAAATCGATCGATTTTTCGCATTTTCAGGCCGATTTACACGCAGCGCAATCACACACAGAGCAGTAACAGCGTCTTATTCACACGTTGAGCTCATATACGACATACACACATATATTGCAAAGACACGATTCAGCTTTTGCACATCTACACGTCTGCATAATGCAGTAAATCGATCGATTTTTCGCTTTATCAAATTGATGTACATGCATCGCAATCACATACACTGCGAAGACACGACACAGTCTTTGCTCATATACACAGAACGACAGCAACGTCTTTGCGCACGCGTTGCAACTCATATACGTCACACACACACACACTGCAAAGGCACGACTCAGCTTTTGCGCATCTACACGCTCGTGTAATGCAGTAAATCGATTGATTTTTCGCATTATCAGATCGAATTACATGCATCGCAAGCACATACACTGCAAAGACACGACACAGATTGGCAACGAGATTTACCTGTACGAGATGCTGACTATGAACCTTCTGCAAGCTATGCTTGTCAGAAGAGCTGAACAATCTCATCGACAGAGCAGTAACAGCGCGATACGCGCATGTTACGCTCACATACACAGATCGAGCATCGCATTGCGATGCTCACAAACAACAAGATCACATGATCAAATGATCATGTGGTCAAACAGCGAACGAAAGCTCACGTCAAAGTGATCAGCTTTCACAATACACAGATTGAGCATCGCATCGCGATGCTCACAAACAACTCAAAGCTCATCTAGCCTGCTCAACTAGATGGTCAAACAGCGAACGAAAGTTTACGTCAAAGTGATCAACTTTCACAATACATCGATCGCTCGTCTAGCTCGCTCAGCTAGATGGTCAAACCGCAAATTCGAAAGCTCACGTTGAAGTGATCAGCTTTCACAATACACAGATCGAGCATCGCATCGCGATGCTTACAAACAACTCAAAGCTCACCTAGCCTGCTCAACTAGATGGTCAAACAGCGAACGAAAGCTCACGTCGAAGTGATCAACTTTCACAACACATCAATCGCTCGTTTAGCTCGCTCAGCTAGATGGTCAAACAGCAAATTCGAAAGCTCACGTCGAAGTGATCAGCTTTCATAATTTCGATTTGTCTATATAATTATTTGATTATATAGACATGTCGCGCGCTCGTATGTGCACTCTAACGATCTGACTGCTCAATAAAAAGATATACAGCAGCGATTATGACTAGATTACATGTAATTTAGCATACACACAGCGCTTCAGTGCTACTATTTAGGTAGATAGCATCGTTTTTCATAGTCTTAGACTGCATAAGCACGTAAAACTTGAAGAAATAAAAAAAAACATAGTATTAAAAGTGATGTGAATGCACAATAAGAAAAGAGTGACAATATTGAGAAGAATGATCAAGACGTTTATGATAACATTGATTACTAAAGAACAAAAGATACACTGAACACTTTGAGCAGTCTGTGTGACATTAAAGCTATGTTTGCAATGTATGATAATTGCGCAGTTGACAGCTTGATCATTGATGATGATTCTAACAAAGAAAGATCATGCAGAGATAACAGTGAATTACAAACTTCAATGATATTATTTGACATTGCAACTTTAATTGCTACAAATGTCAAGATTATATTTGTTGAATCAAATGATAAATAGACATACTGCACTCTTAGAAGTTCTAAAGATGTTGATGCTTTTATGAATATACATCAGCTAAAAGTGACGCAAATCTGAAACATGAAATTAAATGAATATTTGAGATATTGATCATTAAAGGTACTAAAATCTGTCTCTGTCACTCTTTACAAATTGCAGATGAAACTTGAGTCTTTAAAGATTCAAAAGCTCATTCTTAAAAAGATGATGATTATTAATGACATTTTTAAAGAAATTCTGAATGTAAAGTGCTTTGCAATACATTTAATCTTGATTATATATTATTTTATCAGCATTTTTAATTGTTCTGATATATTTTAGCATAATTTGTTGTCTTTTGAATCTTTATCTTCATGTTTCAATGTAAATCTGACAATGAAAAAGAAGAAGAAGTTTGCAATCTTGTCTCATGTGAAAGATGTTTGATGAAGTGATGATTGCATGATGTTTGCTGTATTGTGATGATTACGCTTTCTTGTTGAGTGCGTTTGAGCATCTTTGCGCTTTTTTCTTCTGTCTGTTGATTTACATATGTGATTATTTCATTAAAGAGCGAAACTATCATAATACAGTGATTCTTCTTTTCTAATAATGAGCTTATGCTTGAAAGTGAGTGATTATGCTTTTCGCTCACATTTCAATCTCATTTTGAAAGCTTTTATAAGTTTTGAAACATCTTTCATATCTTCGCTGTGATGATTGAGTCTACTAAATAAATAGACGAGATCTATTAGAGTGATATGACAATGTGATATTCTAAGCAGACACAGAATGAGTATATATTATGATAGAGCTAATTATTAAAAAGCTTTCGATAACTCGAGAAAATTGATCAACTATAGAGAGTTTGTCAAGCATTGTCAAGTTGAGCACGACATAACTCATGACATATTAAGTCGAAGATATGACGTAGTTTAAACGATGTCTTGACAAAGTCATAGAGTTTCAAAGCTAACTCAGATCTGATCTTCAACTCAGCTTCTGACTTTAGTCTCTGATTTAATCTTTATGAATCAATTCATCATGACAATTGTCTTCTCTTTTAAGTGAGTTTATTCTCAATCTCAATAATTAATGTCTTTGTTTACTCTGATAAATGATGACGCGCACTCATTGATTCACTTTAGAAGCTCTCGATAAAAATCTTCAAATCTTTGTGAGAAAACAAGAAAAAGAGAAACTTTTGATTGAATGATGATTTATCTTCGATTATAATGCGTATAAATGACATTGTAGATAGTATATGTGATGTGTAGTTGATGTAGATGACAGCAATGATGACATGTAAATAATGCATAGACATTGTTTATCTTTCAAGTAGATGATGTTGTTGAGATGATAGAGTGTAAACAAGAGTGAATAATAATTGTTGATTTGTTATTGCTCTTTCAGTTTCTTTCAACTTCTCATTTTCTTCAACTTCATCTTTTTTCAATCATGATCATATCTTTATCATTGTGTAATTACTTTTGACAAACTTTGAGTATATCTGTATAGTAAGAGTAAAAGATTTAGATGATGAGTTGTGAATGCGCAGCGACGCTCAAAGAGAGTTGTAAGATGATGAAGTTGATTGATGCTTAAGTCAAGATCATTACAAAAGTAAGTGATGTCACAACTTGAGATTTCACGACTATTACTGCAACTAACAGTATCATAAGTCTGCTCAAAAAACATTGATCAGACGTGATGATTATGATGCTGCTGATGCTGAATCACTCATGATGATGCAAACATCATTAAATTCTGATCGAGAACTCATCACGTTTACTATTCAAACTTTCAAGTACATCTCAGCTATTGAAGAGAAAATTCGAAAGACAATGAGAAAAGAAATGATTGTTAACGCTTCATCAACGATCTTGTCAAATTCACAGACTTCGCGAAATTGAAGAATAATGATGAGATTCGCTTATCTCACTTCTTGATGTCATTACTGATGCTTTTCAGCTGTCAATTATGAGAATAAGCGAAAGAAGCATTGCTGATCTTGAAACTCTAGATAGAATGATTTGTATAAAGTGTGCTTATATTTTACACATCAAGAATAAAGCATCGCTGTGTGACATCATTTTTCAAAGAAAGACAATGTACAAAAAGTGTGCTCGCTATGCGAGTAATGAAAGTTTCTGTATTATAATGAGTATACTTATATGATATGTTTGCTAAATGCTCATGATTTGATATTTAAATTCTCGACATCTGCATTTTGATTGTCAATGAATTCTTTCGTCTGCAGAAAATTTATGATAATGCGATTGAAAATGAAGAAGAGAACATCACTTTGAAAACATTCACTGCTCATCAGAAAATTCTTTACAAGAAATTGATGACAGCGACTCATGTGAAGAATCATCTTGAAAAGACTCACAAACCTGAGTCTTTAGAGATTCAAAAGCTCATTCTCAAAAAGATAATGATTGTCAATGACATTGTTAGAGAAATTCTGAATGTAAAGCGCTTTGCAATATATTCAATTTCGATTATATATCATTTTGTCAGCATTTCTAATTGTTCTGATATATTTTAGCACAATCTGTCATCTTTCAAATCTTTGTCTTTGCATCTCAATGTAAATCTGACAATGAAAAAGAAGAAGAAGTCTGCAATCTTGTCTTGTGTGAGAGATGTTTGATGAAGTGAATTTTTTTCTTCTTCATTAAGTGCATGCAGTCTATGACTATGACACTGTCTAGACGCTGTATGTATGCTAAGTTACATGTAATCTGATCAAAGTCGCTGCTTTATATCTTTTCGTTGATCAATCACATCGATAGTTTGCACATACAAGCGCTCTCGCTCAAACTCTCGCAATCGTACTCTTGTTTTTCTTCGTTTCTTCGCACTCTTCGCGTTCTACTCTTTCATTTCTAATAGTCATTTTCTCGTTGCAATTCGAGTATTTTTCAAATACTCTAGTGTTGCAATTCTTTCGATTTTGATGATGAACAGCGTCAATATGATGTCTGTGTTTTTGAGCTGAGTCTTTTTCTTAAGCTTTATCTACTTTGATCTATAATGCTTGCAATTTAGTAGTAAATGCTCTGACGTTTGACTCGCATTGCATATTTCATAGCATTTGTTCGAATTATTCTCTGATAATCGATGCAAATAGCTCTTGAAATAGTCATGTTTCATTTTCAACTGAATAAAGATTGAAAACGTTAGTCTATCGATTTTTCTAAGCTCTTTTAGTGATTTCTGACTTAGATTCACGTTCGATATGTGATTTTGATACTGATCTCCCTTCTTGATGCTGCTTTTTCATGCATTTAACCATTGTAATTTCGTCTCTTTGCAAATTTGCTTTTTGACGAAGCTTATGATGATTGCTTTCATGTTGTCGATAACTGATAGTTCTTGAGCAGCGCTTTTGATCAATTGATCTGCTTTTTCGTTCTCAATAATGCTCTTGCGACTCGATATTCACTGTATGCGAATTTGGCACTGATTCTGACGTAAATTGATCAAGTTTTGTCGTATGTCATCGAATAACTTCGCATTGACGTTGCTCTTTGCGTTTAATCTTTGCAAAGTTATTTGACTGTTCATGTACATTCAAATTTCGCTGT
>JAABUH010004482.1_pt1 | contig 11304 bp, 18 predicted proteins | sample 5559121 | NCBI WGS metagenome assembly JAABUH01 (sample SAMN10711871, study PRJNA513364) | rock metagenome | isolation source: Antarctica rocks | place: Antarctica: Victoria Land, Battleship Promontory nord | collected 2015-12-28 | reverse complement strand
TCAGGGCAGGGCTGTTGGCTTCGGCCCCTGAAGAGGTGGTCATGTGACTGCCAAAGGGGGCAGGACTGATGCTTGGAGATCCTTGGCTGCTCAGGCTGTTCTGTAGATCCTGTAAAGACACACACACACACACACCTCACAGGTTATATGCCAGGACAATTCTGCCTCTCAGACACAGGCAACTACACATGTGCAACCGCGCAGCATAACCAAAATTTACTGCTACTTACAAGCAAAAGATCTGTATTAGTCTGCTGACAGGCACATCAGCAAGCCTCATGCCTTGACCAAACATGGTGTCCACACAACTAAGAGATTCCCAATAGAAACGCCTAATAGTAATCCCCAGGCACTTCTGAGTTTGGATTGTGCCTATGAAATGCAAGCTGGCATAAGAGCCCATGTGGCGGGCACCAGGTCTTGCTTTGTTGAATGAAGCTCAACACATGAAGACACATTCTCAAACTTCCTGGTGGTCGGACGGTAAATGACTGCTGGCTATTGAGCGAAAGGGTCTCAGGTTCAAATCCAACGTCTGCAAACTTTGACACATTCTCAAAGAAGATACGTTGGTGGAGCGCAACTGTCCCTAGCATGTAAAGAACAGTGGCAACTGCCAGCTTGCATACCTGCAGCATCCTGCCCTGGTCAGAAAACTGGTGAGGCAGCGTTCCAGAAGCTGTTCCTGTAGCTGAAGGCCAGTGGCTCATGCTGGTGGAAGCTGCCTGGGAAGTTGCAGGCTGCAGCAGCGTGGCTGAGTGTGATGGGAAGATATCTGCCATGGAGGTCTGCTGTGTGTGGAAAAAGGGGGAATTGCTGGAAGGTAACGGGAAGCCACCAAAGCCATTACTGGATGGCTGATGACTACCAGAGCCAAACTGAGGAGGCCCTGCATGGTGGAGATAACATACTTAGGGTGATATGCTTACGGCACCATGCTTGAATTAACATGCTTATGGTAACACGCTTGAGGTAGCATGTCTTAAGGCACAATGCGGCAAAGGTTAGATTAGTATTCGTGGCCACACAGCATCAACGTGCCGGACTTGAAAATGCATTGATGAGCCAAATTGCTCTGTTCAATCCCAAAACATCTATATAGGAACTGTCCATCCTACAGTGGAAATCTAAACTGTAGAAATGCCTGGGGGACAGTAAAAACGCGTTTCTACATTGGGGAGAGGTTTTAGGACAATGCAGTAATGAGCCAAATTGGACGATGCAGGCCTGCTGGATATCAGCTTTGCAATATCAGCTGCAAGGCGGTGCTTGCAGCGAGCTCTCCCTAACGTGAAAATGCCTGATGCTAGCCCCCAAGTGCTTCTCAGCGTGAAACTCCACCGCGAAACGGAAGTTTCTCTAGAACAAGTGAGGTGTTTACATCCTCAATGGCACTGTCAGAGCTAAGCGACTACTCAGTCAATGTAAGGTGAGTTTGAGCACGACATGAACTGTTGCCAGATGTAGATGGCTGCAGGGTGAATGCTCACCCTCGTTGCTCTGAAAGGGCTGGGTGTACTGCCCCAGGGCAAAAGGGCTCTCAGATCTTGCTTGTCCTGTCAGGGACTCACCACCAACCTGCCCTGCCCCTGTCAGATGAGGGCTGCCCCTAACCTGCCCTGCCCCTTGCCAACTGGCAGCACCTGTCAAAGAGCCCGACCTGTTCTGTCCCAGAAGCTGACCCAGAAGTTGCCCAGAGCCTTGACTGTTGCTTGCGCTCAACTGCCCTGACTGCCTGGGGCTGACCCCAAACTGCCCTGACTGGCTTGGACTGAAAGGCAAGTGGCCTGACCCTTGGTTGAAGCCAATAGGCAACTGCCCAGAGCCTAGACTGGGACTGATAGGCAACTGCCCTGAGCCCTGATGCTGGCTACCAAAGCTGGAGCCACTGCCAAGACCTAGTCCATGATCCAGATGCCTGTTGTCAGGTATGGGTGCATACACAGTCTGCACCAAAAAGCAGCAGGTCACGCAAATGATGCTTGATCAGAAACGGAAAAGGCATCATAATGAGGCACATCAGATCACAATGTAATGCACCAGCCAACAAAACTTTGGGTGTGTCTGCTCATGCCAATTGGCAGCGAATGGCTTGCAATGGCCTTTCAGCACTGCCAGCGATACATGAAAGACTGCAAGCTCTCACAAGCAACCGCTGACACAAGCAGGCACATCTCAAGTGACACCTCCAAGCTGCATGAGACTTTGAGAGCATCAGCCTTCACATGCAACTATCTCAGTAAGATTCTGCCGGCTATTCATTCCAGATGCAGCCATTCCAATTCGGTCCACTGAAAGAGGATCAGATGACATATTGTTGGCCAATGATGTTTTTGCGATGCATCTGTGACGATTACTTCAACGCCTCAGTACAATTGATGAGCGCAGCTTGCGTTGTGCTGTTATTGCAAGCTCTGAGAAAGATTAATGACACATGCAATCTGGTGTGCAGAAAAGAGAAAGGTTCACTAGAAGCTCCAGAGTGACAGCTTGTGAAAGCTTACTGACGCATTGGCCAGGTTGCAACACAATACTTAACAAATCAGCCCACAGCCACTGGCATGCATACACACGTGTGCAATCAGCCTTCGGAGCTCTCCCAAGCAATGCATTCACCAATTCAAGAAGGCAAACACAGGCTGGATGCAATATGTCACCAGCACAGCGTGGCATGTGGGCATGGGAAGGGGATGGGCATGGGCACGGGAAGGCAGCATTGTGCACAGCAAGCCAAATAGCAGGCTTGGAAAACGCAAATGCAGCCAATGCACCATGTCACCCGGCCAAACTGCCTGTAAGACAGTGCCAATCCCAGCGATACATTCACCAGGCTACAGACATGGGCCCTGACAGACAAAAGCTTGTTACCTGGCCAGGTTGCATATGAGAGTCCAGGAAGGCAGCACTGTCCATATCCCTAATGCTCCAATTTGGATGGTCGGTGGCCTTCCAGTCCTCTTTTGCCTTGTGGATCAGGCGCCGCAGCGCCTCCCTCTTTTCCCCCTGAGCCTGGCTGCAGGGGGTCAGGTCTGGCTCTGTTGTGCCATTGGGAAGCACCTTGTGCTGCACCAGCACTGCACCCACAGAAGCCCTGGTTGCACACTGCCCTCAACATGTGGTCACTCTTGCTCAATGGGCTGTGTACAAGATCTGTCTGATTGTGTCAGTCTTAAGGGTGCTGCTAGGCATGAAGGGTGCGCGCAGTCCTGTCTTGTTTCAAAGTCTGTCATGCTGTATGGAACCACCTTGTGTAGAACCAGAATAACACATGGTTGAGTGGATCGCACACCTTGGCGGTCATGCCAATGATGGCAGAGAGGGCGACCAGACATTCCACCAAACCTTCTTGACCATACTACAGTGAGCAGTGCTGAGTCAGCATTGCCTGAAGCAGAAGACCAACAGCTGCTGCTGTGTTCATGCATGCACAGCAGCATGTGTAACAGTACAGTGGTGCAGGAGCGTGCAAGCAATGGTGTAAAGGTGGCATGCTGACCATCGGGATGCTCCAAATCCACCCTAGCCCTGACACTACGGTACAGCAGACCCCCCTCAATGTTGTTGGGCTCGGGGTACCACATGCGCAGCCGCTTGTCATTCTCCACGGCCAGAGCCACATGCTCCCGAGCCTTGTTGGGGATCAGGAACTGCTTCAGCTTCTCGTTGAAGCGTGGGTCTGTGTTGGACAGCTCTACCAGCTGCTTGAACTGGCCCACTGCACGAACGCTGACACAGAGTGGGAGCAGTCCCCAAGCATGGGCACAAAAAGCTGCATCTGAGCTTGTCTGGAGTACATGTGAAAAATTCAATAGTGTTCACAAAGTGTGGACACATGAAAGACAGCTGATTGGACTTGTCCATCACATGGGTCATCAAAAAAAGTGTAGGCAGACAGTCAGCAGAAGGACAGCAAGAATGATGCTGTTCACAAAGCCTAAACTCGACACCAAGGCAAAGGTTCATGTAACAGCTCAAAAAAGTGCTAATAGACCAACTGTGAGTGTGGGTAGCAATAAAGTCAGCATTACTGCTACATACATGTCTCGCACGCCACACTTCTCAGCAGTCCAAGTCGTTGGTCCCATACCTGTGGTGATGCTCCTATCAGGAAAGACCAGGTCATGCACTCCAGAGGACTCTGCAGCAACCTGGATGTCAAGCAGCTTCTTCTGAGTCTTCTCGCCAATGTCCTCAAGTTTACTCACTGGATCATCGACACAAGGGATCTCTGCTTTGACTGCCTTGGCCACACGTGGTGTTGCCACCTGGCAAGAGGGTAACAGGCTTCAGCGCTTGGACAAAGTTGATGCGGTGTCATGGATGCCTTAACATGGCACCTGTTGCAGCTCAGTGCAGCTGTTGTGACAATCACGCAACTAAAACTTTCTATTTTTGGGACTCATCAGGGGAGTCGACAGACAATGACTGGGTACAGTAAGGACGCGATGTGCAAAAGCATTGTGGCGAAGAACATACAGAACATCATGGGCCAGCAGCATGAAGAACAAGTAGCAAGAGAATCTACGATCTTTTAAGACCCATGGATCAGCAAGGAGCTCATGCAGAATGAGCCAGACAATCTGCTGTTTGAGGGCAATCACCATGCACAGCACATCTGTGCTATCCTGTACGCAACATTCTGAACACTTACACATTTCACTTACTGTGCTATGCTTGCATCAGCTCATCTGCCTTTTTCTGAACGCAACTCAGTGTGATGCAGCATACCCCCTTGCAGAGGCAGGTTCTTTCAGAGGCAACTTTGGTGTTTGGTGTTCCAGCAAGGCAAGGCTGGATGACCAGTGGTGACTCACCACAAAGTCTTCAGACGCCACAAAGGTGATGTAGGGCACTTCAATGCCGGTGTGCTGGTTGACGGCCCGCACCAAAAGCTTGTAGGGCGACTTCTGCCCGCCTAACATTGCCTCAGAGCTCACTGCAGTCGTACAGTTCTACTTGTGGCACCAAAAAAATGTCATGTATGGGACACATGCAAAATGACACCAGCTGTCTATATTTTAGTGTCAGTATGATGGAGCATGCGCAGCGTGATCAAGCTTGATTTGCAAAACTGCAATGTGACACAGTACACATGCAAGAACTTTGAACAGACAAGGTAGTCATGAGAACAATACTTGTTGGTGAGGGAGTGCGTGTGGCAAGCAGCAATAGAGGCATGACAGCAAGCTCTAGAAATCTGCATCTCAAGGACAAGTGAGCATCTTGCTATCATGCTGTCTGGCACAACAGGGACTGTGCACTGTCATCATTGCCTGGCCACCAAATGCAGGCTCGCCTGTGGAGTTGCCACCAGAACTCATCCCAGTCAGCCCAACCTATCTTGCTGATGACAGTACCAGCTGCAAATGCGCTGCTACTGATTTCAGCCAGACAGAATGGGCTGACTGGGCTGACTTCGATGGGAATTCCAGTGCAGAGGCAGCAGCATTGACACTGGTCTCATTGCATATACATGATTGGTATCACACACACACACATATATATATGTCACAGCCCTACATTGTAGTGCTGTTGCAGGGGCTGAGCTCGGTGCAAGAGTCTGACACCTGCATGTGTGATTGTGGTAGGTGGTGGGTGTGAGACCTACCCTGCACATTGAGGTCTGTGCTAAGCACAGCCTGGCCGCGGGGAGTGAGCGACATCCTGACTCTCTTGTCTGTGGTGAGAGTCCCAAGCCTGCCAGGGTTCAGGAGCTCCTTACCCTATACATCACATACTGTAATGCCTCCATGCTGCGTGACACCTTACGCGGGTTGAATGGAATGAGGTGATCACACTTGCCACAAGGCAGACAGCATTCTGGTGGTAGCACACTCTTCAGTCCCTGCTCAAAATTTTCCCTGACCTGCATGGCTCTTTTGGCCATCTGGGAGACATTATGGGAAGCAATGATAAGAAGTTGAACGCAAAGTTGTTGACAGAGATGCTGTATGAAAGGTCACCTTGGGTGTCAGAAACAGCTCACAAGATGCCATGTCTTCCCCTGTCTCATGCAGGGCAGCAAACTTCTTGCCATCCAACATTGATAGCTGCAGCATTGCCACACAGTCAGTACATTGACAGTAGGTACTGCATTCAACCTGTGCTGCTGGAAGAGCAACAGCTTCAGACATTTACCTCGAGCTGGACATCTTGTAAGAGCTGAGAGTGGGCAAGCTCTCCAGTAGCAGCATTTACAACCTCTATTCTGATGCTGGCGCCACATTTAGACTTGAGAGGGTTCTTCTCCAGATACTTGGAGGCGAAGTTGACAGAGTCTGGGCAGCGTTTGTTAGGATTTTGACAGCACAAAGCACAACGAGGGTTGAGACAAGTCAGATTCCTGCAGATAGGCAGGCGGGCTAGTAAAACACCATCAAGGTCACCTGAAATGCAGTTTTGCACAACAGATGTCAGCATGTGGCGTTACTCACTGGCAGTCGTGCCGGAACACGAGCTTCAGTTGCGAACTTGATCCGTCCCGAGACCCAGAGGCGCACAGCTCGTCAAAGGTGGCCGCTACTGCGTCTCGCAAATCGGCTGGGCGTACCCGCAGCCGACTGGCCAACGCTGGTGCAGCAGCAAGCCTGCTGATAACACTTCTCAAGTAATCCTGCAGGAACGGCATTCCTGGGTCACGTCATTTACACCGGTACATCTACCGGGCGATCGTGCAGTGCTCCGCACCTGCAGAACATCAGGCGCTACATGCTGTAACTCCGGAGGTGGTAGCGCAAAAGTCATCAGTGCGCGCTTGGGCTCTGCCAAGATTATTGACGGACAGAAGTCATGAAGCCCTCAAGACCGAGCCGTTCCTCTGGGCGGACGGCACAAGCGACCAGCCAACGTCGATGCTAGCAGCTAGCGGCAACCTGGCCCTGCGGACTCCCAAGCAATTCGCTTTTGCAACTTCGCAAGAGACTTTGCGATCTTACCTAACTCATGTGATCCACGCTGTGCGCAAGTTGAACGGGCAAGTTGGTCGTCCCCAACCCCCACCCCCCCCCCCCACTCCCCTCCCCCGCGCAGATTTGCCCCCCGGGCGCAAATCTCTTGTTAGGCGGTCCCTGCTCTTTTGAGTTCCTATGCCCGTGCAGTTCAGGGAACATCAGGACGTGCGCGCCAAGTCCCCATGAGCTTTTTTATTCTAATCACAATCACTGCCTAGTGTTGATGAATGACAAGCACTGATCAGGGTAAGACAGTTTTAAAGCACACCGAGGAAGTGGCTGTGCATAACAGCGCAGAAGCACATGCATGTCGTGCTGTTCTGACCACGCATGCCGTCGATCTTGCAGGACATTTGCGTAGCAGCATTTTGCATGCTTGCACAGCTGGTTTCGGAGCATATTGCGTCTATTTTCGCAGCCTGCATATGCTCAACTATTATTTGGGAAACAATTTCACGCGCGAGACAAAGGTGCTGCGCAGTTCGTCAAGATGCCGAAGGTTAAGATTGCCCGGTCGTATCTTGCAGCCTACAACACGGCACAAGCAGCAGGATGGGCCACTGCATTATACCACTGTGTCTCCAGCTTCTGGTCCGCTGATGGTTATGCAACAGTCTACGAAAACACAAACGCTGTCGTGAGTAGGTATACTCACCGCCTGACGAGTGTGTAAGTGCTCTTGTTATGTTGAGTCACCTCCCTGCACCGTATGTGCAGGATGCTTTCAGCTTCTATCCGCCCTGGAGATCTTGCATGCAGCAGCAGGTTAGTTAAAGAGTCCGCAAGAAACTCAGAGTAGTAAAACCAGGTAGTACACTAGGTTACTGGCATGTGAGACTGAGATATGGACTGTTTGCCCTGCAGGCCTGGTGCGTGGCTCGCCACTAACAGCCCTCATGCAATGGTCAGGCCGGTCTAATGTACTTTTCGCTATTCTGCACCACATTCCACAGGTATCAGTCAAGTACTGCATCAACCTCAGGGTTTGGTAACTTTGCAGATCCCAAAAATCCTGCTCTTCAATGACAGTTGGTTGACCTGCTTCTGTGAATGCTGATCATCCCTGCAGTGTGCATGTTCTGTGCTTGTGAACCAGCTAGCATAGTTGCTATCAACATCACACGTGCATGCAAACTGGATTTATCAAGCTTGATAGCCATCTAACCACACATGGTGTGTCATGTCTGCAGCTGTGGACAAATTCTGCAGCTGCTGTGCTGATATATGTCTGGGCCTTATCAGAGGTACAGCATGATCCCTCTGGCTTAGTCATGTCCGCTTGTTTGAATGCCAAGCCACCTGTGCATCTGGCGCCAAAGAATCATGGCATTGCAAACCTCAGATTGCAATGGCACACAGTGTGTGACAGGCTGTCTTATGTTGCCTGCAGCAGATGTCTGACCCACAGAGCTGCAGTGACATCTCTGCTGCATCAATCAGCAAACTTGCAAACTCAGTGTGCAACAGTGGCTGATGAATGTGTACAGGTGGTACGGTATCCCTGGTATGCCACTAGCCTGCTGAATTGCTGCCCTTCCTGGCTCACCTGGCTCAGGTCTGCACTTTGACTCTCCTTGCACAGATACAGATACATGTACATCTGGCAAGCATTATATTGCATGTATACCGCGCAAGTATTGTATTGCATGTGTACCTTGCAAGTACTGTGTTGTATGCGTTACAAAGAATGGTGTAAAGCAAGTGCGTGACATATGTTTGAGCACTTTAAAGGCATTGCCTGCACATCATCTGTGTTAGATGCTGTGCAATCAGAAGTACCAGTGGTTACCCTGAGTTGCAAGCATGCAAAGCACGCATGGAACTACCATGAAGTATCATCAGAAAGACAGTCAGGCTGATATATCGGTGTCTCTCTGATTGAGGCTGCCATACTGATACAGGTACACCCTGTTCATTCCACTGTACCCTGTGGGCATGCTAGCAGAGATGGTCCTCATGGTCAAGGCTTTACCGTTCCTCAAGAGCCAGAAGCTGAACAGCGTTTCCCTTCCAAATGTTTTCAACTTTGGTTTCGACTACCACTTGTTCATCCAGGTGTGCCTCCTTGCAATTTCTGCTGGTACCTTGTTCAATAACAGCTGTGCTTTGGCTGCACACGCTGTCATCCATTTCAAAGGCTGTTGCAGTGTAACCGCCCTGCTGCAACAAGGCACATGACACTGGCATGCCCACTCTCACTGCGCCATACCAGCCATGCCTTCAATCACACTTGCAGGCTTTACACAATCCCTTTTGAGCCTGATAATGCAAATGGGTGCTGTAGGGTTTGCTGTTTGTATACCCATTCCTATGGTTGTTTCTGTACCAGACCCTGCTACATCAGAGGAAGAAGAAGCTCCAGTCAGGCAAAAGAGATTGAGCCTGTTGTGATAAGGCCAGAAGTCACCCTGCATCTACATGCAGCAACTTCAACACTGATTGTTACACAGTCAGTGTCAGTGTGAGCGTGCCTTTGACAAGGTGGAAACTGCGCACCCTGATATGCTAGCATTGGACTTTTAGCTCTGGCTCCATAAACAATAGCCCACTGTGTATGCCAGGATGACCTTATGTGCATACCAGGCACAGATGTGTTGCATACCAGGCACAAGGTCCCTGCTAGTGCGTCAGACCCCCTCAGCACGGTGAAACCCTCAAGCCTGTAGAGCAAATTGTTTGCAACGGAATTTGAATCTGCAAGCTGCATGTCTTGGCTCAGCTAGAGCCCGCACTTTGATATGGCCACTCACTTGGTCTAGCAAGAAATGCTGTAAGCCGTCTGCTGGGCATATGAAGAGGATTTTGCACATGTTGCATGACACTGATTCTGTGATTCTGTGATTCTGATTCTGATTCTGTGACAAACTTTTGGTGGTTTGGAAACATGATTGGACCTGCTTGGGTGCATCCAAGCAACTGGTTTGAACCTTCAGCTGGGCCATTGCATCTGCAATCACATATTCATTCACCTTTGAAGACACAAATTTGCGTCCTCTGTTGCTGCAAAGCTTGCCAAGGCAGACAAGCTCCAGCTGCCACTGCAGATAGTATTCCGCCAATACCACTCTGCTAGCAGCCCATGTTCTCCCTTAACCATGCTGCAAACAGGGGAGGAATCAGGGAGGGAGACAATACAAGTGTCTTGTCATCGTCTGGTTCTTGATCGCAGGTCGCAACATGCAGCTCCTCTTACCACGCATGTACCATGTATCAACGTGTAGCAGCTGTAGCTGACAAAAGAATGCACAAACAAACCTCACAACATCAAGGGAACGAGTTGCCGATGTCACAGCAGAGCTGTATGGAGCGTGACCGCAATGTACCAGGTAGTATGCCTGTATATGCACTTGACAAGAGCTTTGCGATGCCTGCAGCACCACAACCTTCAATATCGCCAAAAGCTGTGCTTCTCTGCAGCTGGCACCATGCAGTCATGCTTACACACTTTATCTTGAGCGTCGTGTTTTGTTCATCAAGTTGCCTGTGATCTGCCGGCAACCTTGGACTGCCTCAGACCAAATCACCCTAAGCAAGCTCCTACTTCCACTTGCCAGGCTAAGCTGAATCCACCACCAAGGGTGCCTTGTACCAGGCAGAAGTCTGTTGCATGCTGGGTAAAGTGTCACTGCTAGCCTGTGAGAGGGCTCAGTACAGTGATGCCAATACACAAGCAGAGTCCCTGCACAGTAGTGCAGAATGATGACTCTGCCTCGATAAGCATTTTGAACCCCCAACCCCTTGGGACCCTGTCTGATCCAAGTGGACCTCTCAGTTGCAAGAGGGGGACTTGACTCAGTTTTGATGTTTGCTCACAGTGAATCTCTGGAGCTTTGGTCAAGTGATATTTTGCCACCAGCCTATTTTGCATATGCTGCTCATGTCACTTATCTAACGATCACCACTCATAAGGTAGTTCACCGCGAGCTTCAGATCTGGCCCACCTTTTTTGCCATATCTGCAGCAATGTTTCATTGTCAGTGTCTTGCTCATTGCAGCGCTTGCTTGCAGTCCTTGAGAGGCAACAAGCAATGGCTGCTTGAACATCCAAATTGAGTCATGCTGCAATCCAGCAGCTCGTCATGACTCCTGCCATGGCTGCAACAGTGAGCCATCAGCATGCATATAACCTGTTTCCCAGCAGGTGGTTGTTTAGCAATAGCTGACAGAGTGGCACAGTGGAGTTTCCAAGCCAGTCTGTTACCTCCAAGGTATCGTCTGAGTCAGATGAAGTCGAAACACAGCTGTCTCCAGAATAAACATGACCAAAATGTGACCATGACCTTTCTCACAACCACCATAACCAAGATCATCACCATTACCACATTGCGTGCCTGTATGTTTGTATGCAGCATGC
>JAABUH010004479.1_pt1 | contig 11305 bp, 10 predicted proteins | sample 5559121 | NCBI WGS metagenome assembly JAABUH01 (sample SAMN10711871, study PRJNA513364) | rock metagenome | isolation source: Antarctica rocks | place: Antarctica: Victoria Land, Battleship Promontory nord | collected 2015-12-28 | reverse complement strand
GGCAGTTGCTGGCTAGTGCGTACAGGGTGCAGCGCCATTATGCTCAGCTCACCTGCTTGTACAGCAGAAACAGGTCTAGTTCCCTGCCAGAGACCTGTGGCACTCTGTATTGTGTACGCATCTCCTCATGCAGTCGCTTGAGTGCTTGAGTGAAGACCATTTTGTCAGCAATGACTTCTTGTTGAGATAAGTCTGCTCTAGGATAACGTGACTCTGTATTTACCCCACTGGTTCCTGCTGCACATGACTCAGCATGAGTACAGGTCTATGCCTGTATAAGCTGCTGAGGCAAAAGCTGCCAGCGAACGCTGTTGGGACGTGCAGCTGCTCCTGTTGAACGACCTTCGGGCATAGCCAGCAAAAACGTAACACTGTCAAATTGACAGGGTCTGTTAGTACCTGCGACTGAGGGCACTACAGCCATGGCTGACGGCCCAACAACGTCATCGAGATCCTGACAAGGTTGTGTTGCTCCCAACTTGCATATGCGTTGGTTGTCAGCAGAACTTGATACACAGAGGTCGAGATGTGGCTGACCATCGAGCTTAAGCTGAAAGTCAGCCAGGAGAAGTCACGAAGAGCTGCGAGGGTTGGTGCGACGACCGAGGCGGGAGCTAAAAGCACGCCATCAGTCGTCGCCTGTGACTACTTTGCTTAACTGCCTTGCGCTGAAAAGGGATTCAAAACAAAACGTTATTCTGGCCGTGCACCAAAGCGCGCCCCGTGGCTGTAAAAACGGGTTTCGCTGCCTGTTCCAGCTTACAAGCTATAGCTAGCCTTGATGGGTTACTCCTGGTCTGCGGTGTTGTGTCAGCACACTTACGCTGAAGAACCTCGGCGTGACGTAGCTGGTAGTTGTCGCGTACAGTCTGAGTTGCCTGATCTCCTAGCACAGCACGGATAGAAAGCCCAAATCGTGCGACTGCTGGAACCCCTCTGCTTACTGAAGCATACCGAATCTGTTCTCAGATCCTTCAGCGGTCGTAATCCTCATTTGTTTGTCCCAAAAGGAACGAATCCATACTAGAAACTCAAATCGTCACTGTCATCGCAGTTGCGCACAGCAAGGGCGATTACAGCTTGAGAAGTTGGGGGGATCAAGTCAGTTGCAAGATCGCTGCACGTACCGTCACCAAGGTTACGTAATCCGTTCACAAGGCCTTCGCCTTGCCACTGCGGGGGGGTGCATGGGGGGTGTCAGCCCGCGCATTTCGGCAAGGCAGTGGGATGGCAGTGGAGTTTACATCTGAGCCCCAGTCACTACCATCCCCCATTGCCCATGATGTGCTCATGGCGCTTTGATGATTGCCACTTGTCATCGAAATCATACCTAACAGAAGAGCAATACATTGAGCAATCGAAATCATCTACCAGCACTGTGAATTACCAAAGACTTGTTACAAAGACTTCTCTTTCTGAGATAGTCCCACAGGCGCTGCATCTTGCATGCCTAAAAGCAGCATGCTGATCTTATCGACTTCTTGCTGCAGTGGCACCAATGTGCGCTGTACAAGCTCATTTCTGGCTGCTCTATCCCTCTGAGCATTCCCCGCAGCCTCTAGCCTCCCAACTGTGGCAGCAACCTGAGCAGATGCTTCTGCAGCCTGCGCCTGTGCTTCTTGCAATCTGCAAATCAATGCCTTGTCACCTCACTATGTGATGATCTCTAGCGCACTTTGGTTCAGGCAATTTAAGGCACCCTTTGTAAAACGCAATCAGTCTTCTGTTGCAATCAAAATCTGCAAGCGACTCAGTCAGCGCAGGTGACTTACACAGCTGTAAATTTAGCACACTCAGACCAGCAACATTTACTTCTTCAAAAGCAGCTCTATGCGCAAATTGCATGAAAGCTTACTGCTTTGTAGTAGCGTGTTCCATGGCGTTCTGGTGGTGCAAGGCATGCTGCAGGCAAACCATTGTAGCCTCTGCAGCAAGCTGCTCCTGCTGCCCTTCCACAAGTTCGTTTTGAAGAACTCGGCACCGCATGGTCAGCATAGTCATCTGACTCTGTAACCTGCACATGTCACAACCTGTTTTAGCCTGTGATCACCAAGGTGCCGCCGTATTACTTCTGCTACCACAACAAGCACCTGTCATAGCAGTTGCTGAAGGTGACACACCTGGAGGCAGTCAGAGCGTCAGGGTCTGGCAGAATGGTGCTGATTGAGGTGTCATGCTGATCAGCACCAGAAATGCTGTCATGTTCTGCAGTGCTGACACGTGGCGCAGGCTGCAATCCAAGCTGTCTGCTCTGGGCTGCAAAGCTGGCAATGAGCTGCTGCAGAGACACGTTTGGAGCCTGCAGACAATGATTATGCCTTTGCCGTGCAGCTTGCGTCCCTGCTGGTGCCCTTGTTGAAATAGGAGTCAATGCAAAAGGGATGCAGATAGAATCAAGCAGCAGCTGCACAGCTCCACCTGTGACTGTATGACTTCTCGGCAGCAGGGACACAGTCTCTTCTTGTGCCGCTGAGTGTGGGACTGAATACAAACGCTGCAGAAGGTATGACCTGCACTCAATACTACAAATGACACAGCAAATAACACCGCAACATAATACAGCCTCTCAAGATGGCATGACTCCCTGACAGGCGGTACATTTTGCGTAGTGCTGCAGCAGTGTATCAGGGCACAAGCTGCACAGTTTTGCTGTGAATCTTTATGCTCAAGACTTATTTATGCACAACTGTGCATACCACAAGGGAACAGAAGGATGGGCGCATTCTGAGGAGGAACCATCAGCTCATAGCAGATAGGGCATGTGTGGCTCTCTATCTCTTGGGACAAACTCCCCTCAATTTGCTGCCGGGCACGTTGATGATTTGACTCTGTTTTGACTGAGCTCTTCTGTAACTCAGCTTGCAGTTCAGATCTTAACCTCACTGTGGATGAAAAAAAAGCTTTGAATCAGAGCCGTGTTAGTGCATTGGATAACTGGATTGCCCAGAGTCACTGGAAAACTCACCTGTGATGCGCTGTGTGAGCTGATCAAGCACATCCTCTGAGCGCACGGAAGCAGGCAGATGAGACTCACTTGCTGACGTGGCCATCAAACCTGCAGCCACAAAAGGTCCATGACGCCCAGAAGTCTGCTACGGATAAGGCTGATGTTCTTCACGATGCAGACCTGTGTTCTGAAGTTGTTGAAGTACGCTGTCCTTTTCTTGCTCTGCAGCACGCTGTGCAAACCAGAGTGCCTGCCTGCGCACAACACATGACGGATCAGAAAGCGTGCATCATTGTATATAGCAGCAACGACAGGGTGTATGAGCCCCGCACCGGGCTCTCAGCTGTTCAACCATGCTGTGCTGCTTAGTCACTACTTGACTTGAACAATGCGCTCGGTCCAGAAATGCAACCTGTTGATATGACACACTCAGGGAAGCCGGAATTTGTGGTGCTGAAATTGGGTGAGTCTGGGAAGCCCAAGGTTGTCAGCCCATGGGTCTCAAGGTTGATCGGTGGCGTTATAGGGCGCTTCGAAGCGTCCCTACCGGAGACCGAGGATTCCCCCCAAGGGGGTAAAGCGGGGTAAAGCAGTAGGGAACCAGTAGCGATCGTGTAGGGATTGCCAATCACTCCCGAAACCCCCCACGAGAACCTGGAGCGTTTGCTTAGGGAATGCTATTTGCGATTTGAGCGACCAAGAGCACGCAAGAGGGAACGTGAAGGCTTTAAGAAGGGGTTGTCAACGCAGAAACTGAAGTGGTAGGGAACAGGTCGTGTTTCATTGAGAGTGTAATCCACAATTTGATTGTACGTACACTATTGTGTGCACAGTTTGCAGACATACTGTTTGCCAATCAGTTATGACTTTGGAACACATATCTATGATCAACTTGTAATACACGGTCTTGCACATGCATGCAGCTCCTCCCAAAGGACACAGAAAAGTCTGCCTACCAAAGCCTAAGCTGCGACAGCAGTGTAGAACAGCCACAGCACGACACATACAAACTGACTCATCACAACAAGACCACAGCAACTTGATTTTGACATGACACTTCAAATCCATCAGCAGTACTGCCTACTGGATAGCTATCTTATCATATACAACAAGAGCTCAGACCAGGCTGTCATCTCCAAACTGGCCACCCTCTTGCAAAAGGTGTGGTGCAGTCAGAAAGCTCGAGGTTTCGTAGTGCAGCACCCACACCCATGGACTGCCCATGCTGATGATGTCAGGGACTCGTGTGAAGCAAACTTGCTTGATAACCTTCTCTGCAGATACAACAGCACTCTGCCGTGCCTAAGGGCTGTCCATTGCGCTTGCCTTGATCAGCATCACATTGCTGCACTTGGGATCAGGTGCCACATCTTCTGCTCTGTACCACCAGACAAAGAAAGACACAGCAGGAGCCGAAGCATGAGACAGACTCAGCTTCAATTTCAATTTAAAACTGCACTCCACACTATTCCACCAGCAAATCACAATGGCGGCAACAACGCTGTTCTGATAACAGTTACCAGACCCTGCATGCTCAGCTCTGGATCTCATGCCACAAACCTCTGCATTGGTCCAGCTTTTGCACACAGAGGCCCAGCTGATAAATACCTTCTGCTGCTCCAGAGAAAGCTTATTGCAGTCAGCAGTGGATGTCTGCCAGTGGCAGAAGGGATATACCTCACCAGACTCCTTGCAATCTGCATGCGCATACAGTGTATTGGGCATAATTTCAATGTACTCATGCAGCCTCTAAGTCAGCTTCTGAGACAGTGCCATGATGCAACAGCTGTCATAGCAAAAGCGACCACAAATGTGTAGCACCAAATAAGCCTTAGAATAGGGTGTTGCTGACAGCTCCACCATCAGGGAAGAATGCATGGCAAGGCAGAAGGAAGACATATGAAATGACAGGTGTGCAGCAACAGATGCCATCTTGCTAGTGAGGCAAGCAGCAAGGCTGCAGTGAAAGAACAAACAATGCAGGTTGCAGAAGCGTTTACACCGTCAGGAGCACACAACAGTAATTGCAGGTCAGCAGCCACCACCATCCAGCATGGACAAGCACAAAGCCTAACCAAAACTTGCACAAGTGTTGGCAGTTCCAGTCAACAACAAGACGCACGAATATTGAGAAGAAGACGAAGAGACCTGCATGTTCCAGTTTTTAATGCTTAGTGTGGGATCCTTCAGCCACTGCAGAGCTGGTTCAGCAGGTGGTGCTGCTCAATGGGCAGGCACTGATAGAAGCTGCCCATGATCCTACAGTGTCACCAGAACACATGCTGGCCTTGACATCTGTGTTCTGAGTGCCGCCGGCCCAACTTACCTGCAAATCGTATGTTTGTGTTAAGTTACAGAAGCGCTGTGTCAATTGCACTTGTAGCCATGCACAATACGGCATCGTTCAATACTCATGAAGGGCTTGCTGAGCATGCAGCAAGGGAGACAACTGTTGCAGCAAGCGCTATACACCTGAAGCAGAGGTGTGATCTGCAACAGCGACTGTAGATGCATGTCGTCCATGTACCTCAGCACCAGACAAAAATGAGAAGCTTCAAGCACAGAAGCCATGATTCTGCTCTTGATGTTTGCAATCCTGATCCTCTGCTCAGTATAGACTTCAGCGTGTGCGAACAATCTTGGCTGAAACGCAGATGGCATGATGCTTCCATGGCTCACACCACTTGCAGTAAAACTTCACTGCAAGCAACATATGCATTTTTGCTGCCCACCAGCATAACTTACAGTGCTGGCTCATTTTGAAAGCAGTACATGATCAGTGCAATGCATTGTTGAGAGAGATGCTGCCATCGATTGGCTATCTCAAGGTGGAACAGCAAGCCACTTGAAGGAAATGCCTGTGGCTCATGGCGTGCAAAAGTCAGCATCTGGTATACACACAAGCTGAGTGAAGTCAGTGGGTGTGTGCCTATAGGCTAGGCTGCATTCTGTGAGCTCAGCACATTTTTGCTGCAGATCTTCAGTTTGTGTCTTGGCCATCACCAACCCAACCCCAAACCCGGCAATAAATGGCAAGAATTTGGGCAGCAGGACCAGAAGGTACGGCTATTACAAGCAAGCCTTCAAACATGATCATGTCCTAGTACCAACCTGTCACACGGTGCAACAGCCGTGTGCGGCGCAAGTGCTGTGATAATAGCATGTACGTATGCGTCTCACAAGGGATCGATACTACAGCAATGTCTCCATCAAGTCCGCGACGCTGCAGACTTGCAGAGCATGTGCATGCAAAGAGACAATTGAATTAGGGTTAGAGTTCAGGCGTTAGGGTTGTCGAAACATGCAAGAATCTGAAACGTCGCGAAATTGCCAACGCCAACAGTTTGAATAAGTCTCGTGTCAACGCTGCCTGCATCTTTGTAACTGCGGCGCGTCTCTGTGATGGCGCATGTTTGTTGCGTGTGCACAGACTACATGCAGCAGACTGTAACAGGGCACGAACACAAGCAGCCAAGTTCTCCTGATCAGAGTGCAAATTCAAACTACCTTTGCACTGGTGGCAGGCGTAGGAGAAGGATCTAGACAACTCGTGAGGCAAAGCTCTCAAGCGACAGCTGGCAGACATTTTGTTTCTGTCAGAAATGGCAGTCGTACACCTCCTGCTCCTTCCTCAAGGACCTCCAGCCTTGACCTTTCATGCTGAGCTACCTGCTGGTTGGCAGACCACAGATGAGGCAAGACCGTGCGTGCTACAAGCACAGCAGTTCTAAAATGGTGCTTTCTCTTAGTTTCTGCTGTCTGCTTGCTGTGTCTCAGCACACTCGCTTGTGGTGCTGCAAACTTCCAGCTTGACAAGCAAGTCTGCATACGCAGGCACTAGAACCTGTTATTCACAAGCCTTTGATGTTGTCTTGCAGCCTCAGTCATGGCTGAAATTGTTGTTTTGCCCCGCAGAATATATCAGCGCCGCTCTCCACATGTCAGATAGCTTCTCCATGCATGCGACAGACTTGCAGAGCAATACTGAACCAGGTCCGCAATACTTACATGTTTCCACATCTATGATCTGCCCTTGAATTATTTGTGCGTCATGCTTCCTGCAAAAGTGTTTTGCCTTGACAACATGCTGAGTGCTCTTGGTTACAAGCCAGATGTCTGCTGATTTGTAGTGCTTTTACCTGAAGCTAACACCTGCATGCTCATTTTCAGGTGGATCTGCTAGCTTCTGGCTGCCAGGACTTGATGCCTCAGCTTCTGACATTGTCTTGATAGCCAAGGGATCTAACCGATTGCCTTCATCATGTCCCGGCGTCTTTGCTGATCAGTTGGCCTAAAATGATGGCAGTGCACCTGCTGCTCATCTTAGACACTTTGACAAATCTTAGCAGGTGATGTATGTCAAGTGTGCAGTCCTGTGAGCTCACTGCTGCTGCAGCCAGTTCACAACAGCCAGGGCAGCAACTCAGCAACATATGTGTTACCATTGAAGCAACATCTCAAGGCTGCTATATTGCTGGGACCATGCATTGTAAGCTGCTTTGTTTGCTGCAGTTGAAACAGTTGCTGGTGTTGCAAAACTAGTGGAGCAGGCTTATGCCAACATTTTCCTGCAATTCATATCTAGATGTGCCACAACCTTCAGCTTCAAGTTTGTTCTCAAGCTTGTTTGATGACTACTTAATTTGGCAAGCTGTGGAACGCGTTGTGAGGTGAGCGCTGCCACAACACACATGCTTTGAGCTACCTTGCTTTGTCATTGGGCCCTGTCTGGTGCACCACCTGCTGAGTTGAGTGCTTCAGGAGCCAGGTCAGCAGGGCCTCTGGACCAAAGTTCTAGCTGCAGCTCAAAGTCAAGTTGAGTACTGGCCTGATCCTGCTATTCAGTCACTGGTTGGGCTGTTGCTGTTTGTGTCACTGCTGTTGCATCCACAGACGCTTGCCCAGCCCATGCAGTAGTGTGTGCTACCAGCTTCACTGTGTCTCTGTGATCTTGTGCAGGATGTTGGGAGAGCAGCAGTGGGACTTGAAGCATGAGGGAGCAGATGCATTGCAGACAGCGTCACAGCAGACTCGTGCTAGTGGCAGTACTTGTGGGGACTGACTGGCTGCATGGTTGAAGACTCAAGATCACGTCATCACCAACCAGCGAGGAACAGCTGCACAGTTGTGTGCATGAACCTGTCTTGCTTTGTGTTAGTTCTGTGCAGTATAGCTCATAGCCTGTTTGTAGCCTTTGGTTCTGACTTGCACTTGTAACTATAGTAAAGACACCAATACCAAAAGCCTACAGATTCCCCCCCAATTCACTCCCGACAAAACAGCGGGAAAGTCGAGGTTTACCCTGCAAACGCTACCCGTTCACTACCGATTCCCTCATCATCCGTACACTGGAAAGCATTCGCTCCCGGTTCCCTATCTGCTGATTCGCTACCGCAACGCTCAACGTCCCCTCGAGTCAATCCCTCATCGAACGCTCACGAAACACACCCTGAACCCCCCCGCTTTACCCTCTTGGGGGAAATCCTCGGTCTCCGGTAGGGAATTCCCGATGCCTTGATTGCGGCCTTGCACGGCAATTGCAAAGACTGAGGAGGGAGCCAGCTACGTATGTATACATGTGCATTACGAGCAGGTTGTTTTGGTCTCGTAGCAGGAGCAGCAAGCAGGGCAGCGGAATCTACGACCGCCGGTCAGGTTGATCGGCAGGCGACCTGTTCTTCAGACTGACTGTGCTCCCTGCAGCTGAAGCAAGCTGACACCCTGTTAACAAGCTTGCTATGGTCTGCATTAGAGCGGCAACAATCAATGATTTGTTGGCAATGCAAGCCTGCAACTTGCTTTGCCTGCCCGAAAACTATCAGCTGAAGGTGTAACAACTTGCTGTCTGGGATATTGGCTTTGCCATGCATCGCTTGACTTCCGTTGACGAAGGTCATGCTATGCAGTACTACTTCTACCACGTCCTGTCGTGGCCACAGCTTCTTCACGTGGCTGAAGACTACAATGGGCACATAGTTGGCTATGTGCTGGCAAAGATGTAAGTCAAATTGGCTGTGCTGCAACTCTTTCAACAGCTTTCAGACTCAATTCTTACCCATGAGAGCATTGCCTGAAGATACATGCCGCGGTCTGCAGGGAGGAAGATGCTGCTGAACCTCATGGGCACATCACATCTTTGGCTGTTGCAAGGACACATAGGAAATTAGGCCTGGCATCAAAGCTAATGCAATCAGCTCGTAAGACACATATGCTTGCTGTGCTTGTTGTCCTGGATGCTTGAGACAAGGAATCAAGATGTAATACTGTGATTTGCAGACAAAGCTATGGCAGAGGTGTTTGGAGCACACTATGTGTCTCTGCATGTCCGAGTGACAAATCAGGCAGCATACCATCTGTACAGGGAGACCCTAGGATATGAGTAAGCTACGACCTGTCTCTTGTTGCTTGCAATGCAATCATGTACCTGGTATGTCAATGTGGGCCATTACAATGGATTGCAGTTGCAATTGCCCTATGCAAACAGAGGACACCTGTGCTCCTGGAACCATACTGGGGGTTTGCTCATTTGGTCCTACAAAGCTTGTGACTCTAGCCCACAATCCATCATTGTGACATCATTATTGTTGTGCAGTGTCAATGACGTGGAGGAAAAGTATTATGCTGACGGTGAAGATGCATATGATATGCGCAAGCCCTTCAAGGATGTCAAAAGCAAGCCTGCCATACTGCCAAAGGGGTCTAGTCAACAAAAGCCTAAGCAAGCAAAAGCTAGAGCGCCAGAAGTTGTGGAGCCTTCTGTGTCCCAGGTCAGCAACGACGAAGACCCAGCAGCTGCAGCCCAAGATGAGGAAGCAGGCAGCAAATCAGCTGATACTGCCGATAAGACTGCTGTTGCTGGCACCACTGAAAGCAAAAGTGCACAGGCAAAAGCCAAGACGTCCAAAAGCAAGAAGCGATAACAGCTGTCTCATGTCCAGTAATGGGCAATTAGTGCTTATGCACTGTGTTGGCAGGGCAGTCTCCAGTGTGCATACAGGCGTCTCTTTTCAAGTCTGTGCTCGGTGACAAATCTGAACCAGGTCTTGTGAGATTGCTCCACAGTATGCAACTCTGTCGTGTGGTCACTGATTGCTTGCGTCCATTTTGTAAAGTCTATTGACCCTTCAATGGGTGCTGCAATTGTTTGCAACTCTGTAACCATGTCCCTCACTTTGCTGCTATTGACTAATGTGTGAAGCAATTCTGTTTGCAGACCACTGGTGGCCATGTGTAAAAGAGTTGCATTGTTTGCAGACCACTGGTCAGAGAATTGATAGCTGGGACTTTTGCCCCCTTAAACACAAAGGTTGTGATCCTCTCAGGAGAGAAGTCATGGGTTTGACTAGTCAGAACGCTTGTCTTGATCGGTTGTGTTCAGCATACACATATTGAATGTGCGCGTGAAGCATATATCAGTTTAGCTCAGGCATGCACTCAGAGAAGCATCAAGTGATGTTTCATTACAAAAGGACCGATCCAATGGACAGTCGTGTGAGACTAGATGAGTAGCAGCCTGAAGGACTTCATTTACAGTCCCTGCTTCGTCTTTGAACCTATCCCTTGTTGTCAGCAACCTGTTCTCAATGCGGACATTGAAACCAGGTGGGGAGGAATGTAACAAACTAGACACTCAGACTGCTACATGTTTAATGAGCAGGTCCCTTCAGCTGATCCCTAAGCCGGGTCTGGGATTCACTCAAGTGAGACTGAGTAGTTGAGTTTGCTCTCAGCCGCTGGCCGTCCCTGTAAGATATCTCATACTCACACTCTTGTGTGTCAACACACAGCCTAGCTCAGGACTTGCGCTATAGTGCAATATATCAACAGCATGCTACACCATGATGTTTGATATGGTTTGTCTGTGAAGCAGCTCAACTGTGCCACAAAGCGAAGCACTAATCTGGCCATCTTTCCGATGACTTTGCTGGAGAAACTTGAAAGTCACGCCCTGTTACTAAGCAAACATTTGGTTCTGACTTTTTGTAACATCTATAACACACTAGGGTCCCATCAGGATATACTGCAAAAATTTTGCTGCCAATGCGAGTATGACACATGGCACATGCACGCTCCTCGCTCGTCACAGCTCTTCTGGAGAGCAACTGCAGCCAAACATCCCAAATGTCAACCAAGAAAAGGCAAAGCCAGCATGCACGTCAATCCTCAGTTGCAAAACACAGTCACAGCAGTGTACATACAACAGCATACCTCAGCTCTGTCAACCGATGCTGACAGACTGCAGGCTTTGTGCAAGCTCCTGATGATGCTCCCCTGCCGGTGGCGATGCAGGCGCTCACAAAGCAGATGAGACAGTATGTCAACTCCTGCTGACAGCAGCATCTCCTCTGATAAGGCTCC
>JAABUH010004476.1_pt1 | contig 11312 bp, 13 predicted proteins | sample 5559121 | NCBI WGS metagenome assembly JAABUH01 (sample SAMN10711871, study PRJNA513364) | rock metagenome | isolation source: Antarctica rocks | place: Antarctica: Victoria Land, Battleship Promontory nord | collected 2015-12-28 | reverse complement strand
GAGCGTGCCGCTGCCTGCCGGTCGCGCTCGAGGGCGCACCAGGTACAGGTTGCGGTTGTCGCTGCCGCCCGGGGCGGCAGCCTTGCTGGCCGCCAGGCTGCGCGCCGCGTCCTGGCTGAGCGCCATGTCGACCTCCACAGGGCGGCCGCCCACGGCCACGGCGGGGGCGGCCCCTTGCCTGCGCAGCGGGCGCCGCGCAGCGTCACAACCGGGGTGCGCGCAGGGTGCCTGCCGGGCTGGGCACTGGAAGGGCAGGCGCTCCCCCCCGCCATCAAGCGCACTCCGCATGTCCCCGCACCGCGCTTTGGCGCAGGCGTCCGCGGCCTTGAGCGCGGCCGCGGGCGCCTCAAACTCCACAAAGGCCGTGCCCTTGGCCACGCGCGTGCGCCCATCCAGCACCAGCCTGCCGCTCCGAGCGTGCAGCTGTGAGCGCGCGCGCGCATGACCAGGTGCAGACATATAACTCTGCGTGCGCTGCGCGCCTGCACGCCTTCACGCGCCCAAAGCGCGCCATGCAGTCCTGCAGCGCAAACTGGGACGCGTCCAGCGGCAGGCCCCGCACAAATACTGTCGCAGCGCTCGCGCCGCGCTGAGCTGCCGCGGCGCCGCCAGGCTGCTTGCCGCTCTCCAAACCCGCCTCCGCGCCGCCTGCCGCCTTGGCTGCGGGGCCTGCCGTTGCCGCGGGTGCGCTGGCTGCGCGAGGCGCGCGTGGTGCCGGCCGTGCCGCCGGCTGCGGTGCCTGCCGCCACCAGGACAGGCCATCAGCGCATGGAAGCGCATCCAGGACCAATGAGGCAAGACTTAGCACCAGCTCGGCGCGCCGAGCATAGCCGGGCCGGCGCACCTCGCCGCCCTGGATGAACTGGTCCACCACGCTCTGCAGCATGCGCTTTTCGGAGCCCTGCGCCTGCTCCGCACCCGCCCTGTCCGCATCCAGACCCGCCTCGCCGCCCGCGTCTGCGGCCGCCTCCGCGGCGCCGCCCTCCTCGCCTCCGGCAGCAGCGTCGGCGTCTGCTGCGGGCGCGGACAGCGTCAGGGCGCGCAAGTCGCACCCGCGTCCCAGGCAAGGGGCTTGACTGCGGGCGGTGGCGCGCGGCGGGCGCACACCCTGCGACGGAGCGGCCGCGGCTGCGTACTGGGCCTTGGGCACCGCCCAGTCGACCACCACCATGCGCCCGCCGACGGCCTGCGGGCGCCCAGCCTGACGCCAGCGCGGGCGCTGCATGTGCGGGGCTGGAGCGCGGGGCTTGCACGCGGGTCACCTGGCCGTTCGCCACCTTGACAGCCTTCTCCGCATGGCCGCGGCACATGAAGTTTGCGAACGCAAAGCCTCGCGAGCGGCCTGCGTGGGCGCAGGCGTCAGGGCAGCGCGCGGCGCGGGGGCGGACGACGCGGAGCGCTCGCGACCACGCACCGTCGGGCTTGCGCGGGATGGTCAGCTCCCACACAAAGCCAGCGGGGCTGAACAGCGCCTGGAGCTGGCCCTCCTCCACCTGGCCCGTCCACGACCCAGTCGGGGCCGGGCGCCCTGGGCGGGACGCCGCGGAACACGAGCGCCGAACGCAGGTAAGGACGCAGACAGGCGTGCACAGCGCGCGGGCGGGCCCGCACATCAAACGCCAGGTTCCGGACGATCAGGCGCCACTTCTTCATGTGCAGGCCCTCGCCCGACACCTGGCGCGCCCACATCAGCGTCCCCGCGCTCGCCTTGCGGCTGCTCGCGCCGCGCTCGCTGGGCTCCAGCACGCGGTTGTGCAGCTGCGCCACGGCCTGCAGCGCGCTCTTCACCTGCGCCGCAGCCAGACGCGCCGACCTGGGTGCCGCAACATCGTCTCAGCAGACGTCCCGAGCCTGGGCCAGCCGGGAGCGCGCACGCTGTCATACACCAGGAAGGCGAGCTGGCCGGCGCAGCCGTCGCGGTGCAGCATGTACTTGGCAGCCTCGTCCTCCGGCACCGGGTACACCACCTCCTCCACCTGCGGCCGGGCGGCCGGCTGCTTCGGCGCAGCGTGCGCCGGAGCCGGGGCAGGCTGCGCGCGGCCACCGCGTCCAGGGGGCCGCCGCAGTCCATATGGCGGCCGGCGCGGGCGCGCGCCTGGCCCAGGGACCGCGCGAGCGCCAGCGCCGACGCGGCGCACGCGGCCGTCAGGTTGCCCAGCGCGACCGTGCGCATCAGGCGCTGCTTGCCCAGGCTGCACTCGGCCTGCGCTGCCGAGCGCGGGCGCTTGGCCGGCCGCGCGACGGGGGCGGCGCCGGGGCCGCCGGCCGCCGGCTCGGCCGCCGGCGCTCCCGCGTCCTCGTCGGCGACCTTGCGCTTGCGCTCCTTGCGCACCTCGTTCGGCGGGCGCCTGGTGGCTACCTCCACCTGCAGCCGTGGCAGGCCACTGTTGCCATGTGTACGCTGGAAGAGGAGCGCTCGCAGGCTGACACTGGCCGGCAGGGGTGCGGAGCAGGGAGTGCCTGTATGGCGCGGCCGCCGAGCTGGTGCCCGTGCAGCTCTTGCACGGCGCGCTGCGCATCCTCAGCCAGAGCAAAGCTTACAAAGCCGCAGCCCTGCCGGCGGCCACCGTCAGGCGCTGCCAAAAACACTCTGCAGGCTCCCACACCTCCGGCCTGCAGTTGCATACCTTATGGTGGCCCTTGCCCTGCAGCAGAAAGCACTTGCGCACGGGCCCAACATCGCTGAACGCCTGCTCAACATCCTTGTCTGCCAGCTCATAGCTAACGCCTTTTACGAACACTGTCTTGGGGTCCAGGCCCGCGTCGGCCATGGAAAGCGGGCCTGACCATACACCGTCAAAGCACTGTAATGGAAGAAGTGCGCCCTCAGTAAGGAAGCAAGCACATGAACACGTGCAAGACGCTCTCAAAAGTCCCACTTGGGGGGGGGGCCGTCAGGCGTCAGGCGTCAGCTTAACCTAGAGAGCGTGCACGTGCGTCCTGAGGGTGCTTCGTCCACCGCCATGCACCTCGAAGAAATTTTGAGTTATACGAGCGCCGAGGAGGCGAGACGCTTACTCTGCATGGCGGACCTGACGTGTGCGATGCACGTTCCCAGCCCGTTGCTGCGCGCTGCGCGCTGCCGTCCCTGCTGCTTCGGCGCCGCACATGCGAGCGCGACGCGGCGCACTGAGGGCCAGCCTGGCGTTCAGCTGCTGCAGTGCCCTCTTCGCCAAGGGTCGCGGTTCGCATTGCCGCAAAAATGCAAGCGTTGCGGCGATGGTTGAGGAGGCTGTTGCGCTGAGCGCCTTGCGGGCGGATGCAGGCTATGGACTCAGCACTCTTCTGGTAGCTGCGGTGCGCACCCAGGGGGGCCCAGTGCGGCCTGCCTGCTCTGAGATGTCTTTGAAGCAAGTCATAACTTTGAGCACATCATCACCACTTGTTTGGGGAGCAGGGCACCCCAAAGCAGGAAGGCAAGCTCGTCGCGTGCAGCGCCCTGCGTCCCGCTTAAAGGCGGAGGGCGATGATGAGGCGAAAGGGTGGGGCGTGCTGGACCTGCAGCGCCTCGAGGAGCGCTGGGAGGCGCGCTTTGCCCTGGTTCCTGCACGTGCGTGCGCTTTCCTCGCGCCGTACTCGGCAAGCATTGTGCTGGCGCAGGTGCCCTGGGGAGGCCGGCAGCTCACCGTGGGCCTGCTGGCCTGGGCGTCGACCTTTGTGGCGGTCGGCCTGCTGGTCATGCCGCTCCTGGCACGCGCTGTGGGAGTGCAGGTACGCGCGTCGGCTAGTCCACTGCAGGCCCAGGCTGCGCCACGGTGCTGACTCTTGCGGCCCCGCAGAGCTTGTCCGGGCTGTCGCCTGCGGACAAGTCCACATTTGCTCTCGCAAACCAGGCGCGGCCCCGCCCAGCGCCGCATGGCCGCAGGCTCGCCGCGCCAGGGCGCCCACCGCGTGCAGCGCGCGCAGGTCCTGGAGACAGTGGTCGGCCTGAGCGTCATCGCCTGGGCCGTGCGCGACTGCCAGCCCCTGCCCGACGAGCTCTTCCGCATCAGCTGGAGGCAGGCCCCTGCGCACTGCACTGCGCACTGGCTCTCTGGGCTGCCGGCTGAGCTCGCTGTGGTGCATGCAGGGATCCTTTCGCGAGGCCACGCGGCTGGCTTGCTTGGGGCCTGCTCGGCGTGGTGGTGTCGCCCTTTGCGGTCGGCTCGACAGCCGCCATCTTCTCGGCTGCGGGGTATGATGTACGCAACCCCACACGCTTCATCAGAAGTTGAACCACTGCCTGTATGCCACGCTTGCTCTCGTTTGCGCATGCGCGCTGTTGGGTGCTGTGCCGTAGGCTTCAAGCAACCCGCTGAGCAGGGTCCCGGTGCCGCAGAGCGTGGGCGGGCGCGGCACAGCAGACGGCGTGGCCGCGATCATCGCCCTGGACCTGCCGACCTATCTGTCGCTGTTCTCCGTGACAGCCATCCTGGCGCCGGTGCTGGAGGAGATCGTGTTCCGGGGCTTCCTGCTGACTACGCTCACGCGCTGGGTGCCAACGCCTGTGGCCATCGTGGTGCGTGCCTGTTTGCCCGCCCACCCGCCCGCCGCTCTACCCAGCAAGCGGCAGAGGCGCCGATCCGCTCCTGCTGCGGTGCAGGTGAGCGCGACCGCGTTTGGTTTTGCGCACTTGTCGCTCCGTGACCTCCCGCAGCTCGTCGCGCTGGGCTGCCTGCTGGGCATCACATACACGCGCTCGCGGAACCTGCTGACGCCCATGCTCATCCACGGCGCATGGAACGGCACGGTGCTCACAGTCCTGTATGTCTTGGTGTCGAATGGCATCGACGTCCAGAAAATGCTTGCTACATGATGGCGCGCAGCCGAGTTTGCACCTTGTCATGTGGGCCATGCATGCCACAGCTCTGGCCATGCGGCAAGCTGAATGATGCATGCACTCCATCCCAATGTCCTTGCGCATTTCCGCGACCATGACCCGTACCCAAATTGCAAGCATTCGGAACAGCCTATGAGTTGGAGGCATAGGAGAGGTACGCCGTCCACAACACGCTGCAGGTCGACATGTACAACACCTGGTGCCGCAACGGCACCGCCCAGAAGTTGAGCGAGGCCGCAGGCACCCAGAACTTCCAGCCTGTGCGCGTAGACAGACAGCTCATTGCGCTTTGCCTGATTCAGGATTCAAGCACTGCACGCGACAGGAGCAGGTGCAGCCGCACCGTTGACCATTGTTGGTACCAAACTGTGCCTGATCTTGTCAGGGATCTTGCTGCTCTGGCCAGTCAGGGCCAAGTTCCACGAGAAAACAACCGCCAAGACCTGCATAAGTCAGTTGCTGTAAGTAAGCAACTGTGTGTCTCTGGCCATGCATGGCGTACGTGTAAGGCATGCGGCTCGGGTGCTTCAAGGGGCATGAGGGGCGGGGCATGCCACTGGAGCCAGTGCTGTCTGGTTGAGCGCCACCTGAGCACCAGCAAGCCGCAGAGTGAGGTGCTGGGAGGGGCAGGCGCTGTGAAGACAGGTGTGGCAACAGCTTGGGCTGCTTGGGCTACCTTGGAGAGGAAGTGGGGTACGCTCCTGGTGGGGAAGAAGCGGTCCAGCGAGCGGTACCAGTAGAACCTGTGGGGCAGCGCCTGTGGCTTACTTGAAGCGCTCGCCCAGTGCAGCGGCAGTGTTCCACAGTCACACTGCCAGTGACTGGCGTGGTCTGTCGGGCTGCGCACTGGTACGGCCCGTAGAACAAGAGGCCAAAGCCTCCCATACGCGCGAGGCGAGCGATGTCCAGGTCGCCGGGCTCGGTGCCCCGCTGCACGACCTCAGGCACAGCGCTCACCCAGGTGGTGAGGGCGGAGGAGCACCCAGCAGCGAGCACAGGGAGAGCACCTGCTTGTGAAGCTGCCTGTTGATGACCTGAGCCAAGCAGTCACCGAGCATCGACATACTACAAGATGTCAAGGCGGCCTTTGCGAGCGGGCTGCCTAGCACCCCCTGCAACCCCCGAGCCCGTCTGAGCGCTCTGAGTAAACACACAGGCTTGGGTCAGCACTGGCCCGTGAGCTCTGAAGGAGAGGTCAAACCCTCGACGCCGGGGAAGCAGCGGTGCCAGAGGCTGAGCTTGTTGCATGACAGCGGCCCCTGCCAGGCCTGCCTCCAGCGCCAGGAAGCAGCCGCAAGCCACTCAGGCCTCGCATCTTGCTGCTGTGCTCAAAGCCAGCCCTTAGAACCCACTCCCTTGCAGCGCTCTTGCCGGCTCACCCACACAGGCCACCCAGCATGTGACAGGGGCAACTGGTTCCGTGGTACTCTTGACACTGAGGTTAGCACATCATTCAGGACGATCGAGGACCGAGCCAGCCGCGGACGCGCGGCAACATGACTCAAAATTTGCTTTCAAGCCCGATTTGGCTCGGTGCAAACTTGCTCTCGGGAGTCTAAGCGGCATAGGTCGATTTAAGGCCTCCGCTATCATTCTGCTGCGCTCGAAGATGGACAAGTGCGCATGTTGCTGCTGGCGTAAGCCGTGAAGACTGCGTGAGCTGCAGTGTCTCTATGTGCCGAGCAGCACCACCGCTCCGCCACCCTTGGGCAGCACACGCAGGGCACGCCGGCGTCCCGCACGCAGTTGATGCCGAGGCCGCGCCAGGCCTCGCACGCAGGGTCGTGGTACGCCGCGGACGGTGAATGCGCCCTCGACCCGCGCCCGCACACCTGATGTATGTGCAGGATGACCTCCTTAATGGCGTGTGCACGCTCAGGCGAGACGCTCGCAGCAAACGTCGATGACTGGCTTGAGCAAGCGGCTACCAGCCAGGCTGAAGCGCACACCCGGGCCATTATCAGTCCGTGAGCTTGATCCCCTGGCCGCTGCGTCAAGCCTGCGCAAGCCCAGAGCTGGACTGAGCTGCTGTGCTTTCTGTAGGCACGCTGGCTATGCATACTGCGGGCACGTAATGGCGCATGCCTACAGGCACCTTGACCCGTCGCTGCTGTGAGGCCCTGCGCTTGCTGCCATTGCAACCAGCCATGTTGCGCCTGCGACGGCACTGTGCAACCGCTCCCGCTGCTTCCGACGCCCTTTGCAGACCCTCTGTGCCCTACTCACAGGTCGCGCGTGTTTGTGCTGGGGCCCTCGCACCACGTGTACACGCGCGAGTGCCTGCTGTCACGGGCGTCGCACTACTGCACGCCATTGGGTGCGGATCGGCACCCCCGCTGCACCACGAGCACCGCTGTTCTGTGGACGCGCCTTCCCACACCGGAGTGGACAGGGGATGTGGAGGTGGACCAGGCTGTGTGCAGCGAGCTGCGGGCCACAGGCGCATTCAAGTACATGGACCTGGATGTAGATGAGGTCCGGGCCCTCTGCGTGCCTCTTGCGCTGCCCGCGCTGCTCGCTCTGCGGGCAGACATGTAGCGGCGGAGCGCAGGCCGAGCACAGCTTGGAACTACAGATGGCGTTCCTGATGCGCATAATGCGGTAAGGGGCAGGCCGGGCTCTGTCCATGCATCATTTCATGCCGCGATACAGTGCTCCCTGAAGGGAGCCGCTGGATGCATGCGACAGGGGCAGGCCCTTCAAACTGGTGCCCACAATGGTGGGCGCCCTCAGTTCGGAGAGGTGCGATCTGCGCACATGCATGGCGTGACATCGTCATGGTGCAGTACCAAAGGGGCTCACGCGACGCACCACCTGAGCAGCGAGGCGCGCTATGGGAGGCTGCTGGCGCCCTACCTGGACAACCCTGCGCATGCGTTCATTGTTTCGTCGGACTTCTGCCACTGGGGCACGCGCTTCAACTACACATTCTACGACTCGTCCCAGGCGCGCCGCTGCCTGCGCCTGCGCGCGCGGCTGGCGCGGCGTGCTGGCCACGCGTCACAGTGTGGTGTGTTGCTCGCAGGGCGCTGTTCACCAGTCCATCGAATGGCTTGACAAGCTGGGTATGAACGCCATCGAACAGGCGCGTCCCACTCCTCGCTGCGAGTTTCATATCACCGCGCAGGGAGCATCAAGTGTGCCACACTTTGGTTCGCAATAACGCAGGGGAGCCCCCCAGCCTCATTTATTGCAAAATTATTATGGTTTGCTGCGCATACGCAGGGGAGCCCCCAAGCATTCTCGGAGTACTTGCGGCAGTACGGTAACACCATCTGCGGACGCTACCCCATTGGGCTATTCTTGAACGCGCGCCCCGGTTCCCGCCTGCGTGATGCATGTGCTATGCATGCGGTGACTGATGACTTGCGCCGCCTGCAGATGCTTGAGGCCTGCCGCACCCGGCACGCTGTCAAGTTCATGGTGTATGACCAGTCCAGCCGCTGCACGACTTTGCGCGACTCGAGCGTGAGCAATGCAGCCGCCGTGGTGACGGCTGCGCCGCATGTAAGTCAAGAAGTGTGAGCAAAAATGTGAGTGAAAGAAGTGTGAGCAAAAGTTCATGCTTTCAGAAATTTACAAATTTGTAACGTCTCGCTGAAGCCCCCTCCTAAAGTAGGGTTATCCTTGACTGGCATTTGGCTTAACATTGCGATGACCATCTTTGTATTTTGCACTCGTATTAACTGCTAGGCAAGCGCTCCCAATCTGTAATCAGTTGTGCATACAATGCTTTTGGCCATTGTGTAGGCCCTCCCAGAAAAGGAAGCGGGCGCAATGTTGACAAAGCAGGCGGTGGGCTTGGGATTGGGCATGTCAGGAGCAGCACTGATGCAGCCTATGGCAGGCTTGCCGGCTATGTACCTGCTGCGGGCGGCGAGCTGCACCCATCCGCTGCAGCCGTGGGGGGTGAGTTACGGCCGGATGCTTCCACACTGCAGTCCAGCGTTGCTTGCCCCAAGGTCTCACCCGTGGTTGCCTGGCGCCCGTGCAGAGGCGACCGGCGTCGCCGCTCACGCTCTTGTGCGCTTCCCTGCTGCTGTGCTTGCCGCTGGCGTGCTGCGCCGCAGCGTCGTTGAGCTCACAGGCGTCACGCTCCCGAGCGCTGCGCGCAGGCGGGCGCCTGTTTGTGCGGCCGCGACAGCAGAGTCGCCAACAGCGCAGAAGGCTGCCCCCTCCCTGGGCACTGAGGTGAGCTTCCCTGTCCGCCGGCACGCTTGTCGAGGTTGTACACGTCGGGTGGACGCCGCACCAGAGCGCCCGCGCAGGTCCGCGTGCGGTTTGCGCCGTCGCCGACTGGCTACCTGCACGTCGGCGGCGCCCGCACCGCCTTGTTCAACTACCTGTACGCGAAGAACGCTGGAGGCAAGATGATTCTGAGGCGCGCGCCCTGGTGCCGGGGCGGCGCACAGACGGGCGGGCCGCGGCCCGCTAGCGAGCGCTGACGCCTTGTGCTGGCGCAGGGTCGAGGACACTGACCAGGCGCGGTCGACGCGGGAGTCGGAGGACGCCGTGCTGGAGGACCTGTCGTGGCTGGGCATCCAGTGGGACGAGGGTGAGAGCCCTTGCCGCTGCAGGCCGCCACCGCCCGCACGCGTGCCGGCGGGCGTCGGCGCGCTTCAGGCAATGGCTGCCCGGCAACCGCACTGCGACGGCGCCCGCAGGGCCCATAGTCGGAGGCGACGTGGGGCCGTACCGGCAGTCGGAGCGGCGGGAGGTGTACCGGCGGTATGTGGACGAGCTGGTGGACAGGGGGCTCGCGTACCCCTGCTTCTGCACCGACGAGGAGCTGGAGGCCATGAAGCGCGACGCGGAGGCCAAGAGCCTGCCGCCCATCTACCGCGGCCGGTGGGCGCGCGCGGGCGCGGCCGAGGTCGCGGACATGCTGGCGACGGTGCGCCCGGCCGGCGCCGGAGCATGCCGGGAGGCCGCCGGGCGCGGCGGCATGCGGTGCAGGGCGCTGCCGAGGACGCTGCTGGGCACGGGGCGGCATACCAGCTCGCAGCGTGGGCGAGCGTCACGAGCTCCTGTTGGCGTCTGCACGGGCCTTGCTGGCCGTCTGAACGGGCCTTTCTGACCGTCCGTCCAAGCCGGCAGCACGTGGCCCGGCGTCAGCGCGCAGGGTGCCTATCAAGGTGCTGACTGACGAGTCGCGCGAGCGGCGCGGCAGGGCGCGCCGCACTGCTACCGCTTCCGCGCCCCGGCCAACCAGGAGGTGGTGATCGACGACGCGATCCGGGGCGACGTGCGCTTCAACACCAGCGCCGTGGGCGACTTCGTCGTCATGCGCAGCAACGGCCTGCCCGTCTACAACTTCTGCGTGGCCGTGGACGACGCGCTGATGCGCATCAGCCACGTCATCCGCGCGGAGGAGCACCTGCCAAACACGCTGCGGCAGGTGGCCCCCGCCCGCCGCGGTCCGCCCTTTTTGCGCGCGCGTGGGCGCGCGCTGACCCGGCGCGGGGCGGCCGCCGGCGCGCAGGTGCTCATCTACAACGCGTTCGGCTGGTCGACGCCGACGTTCGCGCACGTGTCCCTCATCCTCGCGCCGGACAAGAGCAAGCTGTCCAAGCGGCACGGCGCGACGTCGGTGAGCGAGTTCCGCGCGCAGGGCTTCCTGCCGGGCGCCATGGTCAACTACCTGTCGCTGCTGGGCTGGAACGACGGCACCGAGCAGGCGCGCCCCCGGGCCTCTACTGCGCAGGCGTGCTTCCTGCAGGTCTTCTGGCGCGCATGCGAGCTGGTCTCGAGCACGTATACCTCTGCGCGCGCTGCGCGGCTCAGGAGCTGCTGTTGTTCGCTGCGCAGGAGATATACACGGTGGAGGACCTGCAGGACAAGTTCTCGCTGGACAGGATAACCAAGAGCCCCGCCGTGTTCGACAAGACCAAGCTGGCGTGGATGAACGGGCAGCACCTGCGGGCGCTGGACACCGAGGAGGCGCGTCCGTGCGCCTCCCGCCGCTCGCCGGCGTGCGGCTGCCGCACCGCGTCCGGCACAGTCCACTGCAAGCAGCGCAGCCTTGCGCACCGGGCCTGGTCGCTGAGCCTCACCCATGAGCGTGCGCGCGGCGCCGCCTGCTTCGTGGCCGCTGACGCGCGGGGCGGCGCGGCGCAGCTGCTGCCAAAGCTGGCGAGCGGCTGGACGCAGAGCGGCCTGCTGGCGCGCGAGGACGGCGCGTTCGTGGCGGCGGCGGTGCAGCTCGTGAAGAACTCGCTGGAGCTGGTCGTGGACGCCGAGCCGGAGCTGCGGCGGCTGCTGGCCTACCCCCTGGCAGACACGCTCGCCTCCGCCGCCGCCGCGCCAGTGCTGGAGGACAACTTCCTGGAGGCGCGCGCCCGCCCCCCCGCCCGCCCGCGTCCCGGCACGGCACAAGTCTGCGGCTGGAGGGCGCGACCGCGGAGGGGGCCGCGCCGCGCGCCACGCGCCCTGAGCCGCACGCCGGGCGCGCCAGGTCGCGCACGCGGTGCTCGCGGCCTGGGACGCCGGCGAG
>JAABUH010004475.1_pt1 | contig 11314 bp, 9 predicted proteins | sample 5559121 | NCBI WGS metagenome assembly JAABUH01 (sample SAMN10711871, study PRJNA513364) | rock metagenome | isolation source: Antarctica rocks | place: Antarctica: Victoria Land, Battleship Promontory nord | collected 2015-12-28 | reverse complement strand
GTCATCCGCGACCGTGCCCTGCCGGTGTCCTGCGTTACTCACGCGCGGTCGCCAACCGGGCACCTCATCGAACAGCGGTATCCCAGCCGTGCAAGCCGCAGCGGCGTTCTCTCCGACAAGCTGCTAGCTCGGTTCGTCCAGGGCCGATCGCGCGACCCACCAGGCCCACCAGTTCATCCAACGCGCCGATAGTAAGATCGGCGCACCGCTCCATGATCGTCGCGGGCCACGCCTGCCCCCGATCACGCTGGAGCCACGCCGTCCGCATCCCCGCGCGATGGGCACCCCACACGTCGGCCTCGGGGTTGTCGCCCACGAAGAGGACCGCGCCGGGTGGCACCCCCAGGCGAGCGGCGGCCGCCGCGAAGATGGCCGCGTCCGGCTTGCGGCAGCCGACGAGGTCCGACACCAGGATGCACGGGGTCCGGCTGTCGAGGCCGAGGGCCTGGATCGTGTGCAGCTGATACCGCGACCCATTGGTCACGATGCCAAAGGGCACCCCCGCGCGCTCGAGCGCGTCCAGCAGGCGCTGGGCGCCCCCGTCCAGCGTCGCATACGTCGGCACCTGCCGATAGAAGGCATCGACCAGATCCTCGACGCTCGCGGCGAGCGCGGGGTAGCGGGCCTTGAGGGCGGCGAACATCGGCGGCTTGGCGCCGTAGCCGCGCGCATCGAGGGCGAGGGCGTACGCGACCGCCTCCGCACGCGCGCCGGCGTCGTCATCGGCGAGAGCAAGGCGCGCGTGCGCGAAGGCCTCGGCCCAGCAACGTACGGCCCGGTCACGGTCGAAGAGTGTGTTGTCGAGATCGAAGAGGAGCGCCGCCACGGTGAATGCATCGCGCGTCACGAGCCCGGCTCCCCGTCCGTGCATCGCGGCGTGCGGGCCAACTCGTCCATGAATGCGTTGCCGTATGTCGTGCGCACGACCCGTTCACGGATAGCTGGCAGGTCGGCCGTTAGGTCATCGGCGGTGAGGTCCGCGGCCGCCACCGCTGCGGCGGACCGATCCAGCGCGGCGAGCAGGTCGGCCAGCGCGGGGTCGGTGCGGAAGGACTGCCCCAACTCGTCCAGGGTCGCCATCGTACTACCTCTCCTCTTGCGTCGCCGTTTTCGATAGTGCGGCAACGCGCGTTTCCATAAAAACTCGCCGGTCGTCGCCGGTCGTCGCCGGCACGGAATACCTGCCCTGTATGATAACGCCACGCATCGCGGTGACACGGACGGCAACGATGGCCTTTACGCGTGGCGTGAGCCGACCCTTGTGGTGGATCGGGGTGCGCCGGGATGCATGAACTTACAAGACCATGCATAGCCTTACAGTCGACCAAGAGCGCGCGGCGCCGCGATCGAGCGCGTCTGTCGCCCGTTTTCCGTAATTAGTTGGCGATGCTATGCGCATGCTGGGCACCGATACCTCACGGACCGGTGCGGGAATCGAGGAGGGCATGTCTTGCATTGTCATTTTCATGGTGTGCGCTATTTTCATCCGTCGTACGACTGTAGTGACGATGGAGAAGGGGGGTGAGTTGTGTAGAAACGCTGTGTAGTGTGCATCTATTGAGATTGCAAGTGTTAAGGCATGGTTCGATTGGACTTGACAGTTTAAAGGTGTTCCACGCTTCAGACTGTCAATCTAGCCCGAGCGTACGCTAAACCAAGTCTAAAGGAAACAGCACTGCGTCTAACGCTATGCCTGTGGTGATAAGCTACATAGTAGGGGATTAGCTTGCGAGCCAAGAAGGGGCCGACGTGAGGGATAACGGCGACAAAGAACAGGGGCAGCCGGTAGCAGCGCTACTTGGGGGTGATCCTAGTGCGGCGCGGCGATCTCAACAGAGAAGCACCGAAAAGCTCGTTCTGCTGCACCTTTCCGATATCCACTTCCGCAGTCATGACAACGGCGATCCCGATGAGGATTTGCGCAACGAACTTGAGCGGGATGCCGTACGCGTAATAAATCGAATTGGCCATGTCGACGGTGTTCTCGTGACGGGGGACATCGCCTTTTCGGGCAAAGCGCGCGAATACGACATGGCGGCCGAGTGGCTTGACAGATTGTGCGCTCTGATAGGTTGTCCGATCGAGGACGTTTGGGTGATCCCCGGTAATCACGACGTCAATCGGGACGCGATCGGCAGAGACCAACTCATCCCTTTGGTGCATAAGGACGTGCGGCCTGATGTGAGCGTGGACGCGCCAAGGGACATATCGCGACACATAGATGCTCACCTGAATGCTTTGTTGGGTACAGAGGCTGGCGATAAGTTCTTCGCGTCGATCGAGCAATTCAATCGCTTCGCCCTTCGCTTTGGGTGCCAGAGCACCCGGACTCAACTCGTCTGGGAGGATGATCTGCCTTTGAACGATGGCTCGACGCTGCGACTACGGGGCATCAACTCTACTCTGGTGTCCGGGCCCCACGACAATCTCGGCACGAATAAGCTGGTCGTCGGGGGACGGCAGTCGCTGCCACCGAGTCATGATGGCGTCGCATACTTGACGCTGTGCCACCACCCTCCGCGGTGGTTGTGCGACGAGGATCAGGTCAACGACCACTTGGGCAATCGCGTGACCATTCAGCTCTTTGGGCATCGGCACCGACAACGCGCCGATAAGATCAATGAGAGCTTACGTCTCGCAGCTGGTGCCGTGCATCCGGGGCGGGACGAACCAGAGTGGGAGCCGAGGTACAATGTCCTCAGTATCGATGTTCTCGTGAACAATGATGGCAGGTTCCTGCGCGTCGTCATCTGGCCGCGCGTCTATCGCGCGGCCTCTTTCTTGCCGGACAATACCTACACCGCACCAGGCGGGGAGTCGCAGACCTATCTGCTGCGGCTCGCAAAATGGGATGGGCCCCCGTTTTCCTCTCCGAACACCGATCCGCCACAGGAGGCGACACCGATGGTTATGTCGCCAACCACATCGGCAGGCGCACTCGCGCCGTCCCAGCGTAAACGCGCTACGAACGCCGAGAGGCGCCTCGTCTTCCGTTTCTTCGGGCTGGGGTATGCGGACATCATGACCATAGCCGCGAAGCTATACCTCTTCTCCAATGAGGACGAGGGAGTGAATGACACCGAGCGCTTCCAGCGCTATTACCATCGGGCAAAGAGCCGCGACCTGCTCCCCACCCTTTGGGAGGAAGTGGAGCGGCGCTATAGCGATGGGAATACGGAAGCTAATCCCTTTGCCCAGACCAAGCCGGTGGCGTGACCGATGCACGACCATTTCGGCGATTGGTACCGGGTGGTGAGTTTAGACCCGCGGCCCGACCTCTTGCGGAAGCGTTGGCAAGCGATCGACAGGGTGGCCCGCCGTCTCACCCTGCCGGATGCCCTCGACCTCGTCCGTCTATCGCGCGGCGACACCCTCGACTCGATACCTTACGCTCCTTTGTTCGACAAGGCCGTACGTCGCGGCGATGGAACGTCGGCCCCGATGCATAACGGCCTGGAATTGCGGATTCTGGCGAGTAGCGCTTTGGTGGGTGTGATGGAGAGGGGCGAACGCGATATTGCGGTGGCCGCGTCCCTAGCCATGGTGTGTTCCCGTCTCGGCAACCCCGATCCCCGCCACACGCTCCCGGATCTGACTGGTTACGCTGAGGAGTACCTGGCGGTGGAGGGTGAGCGAGTACGCGGCACGGACATCCCGACTTCGGTCGAGGTGGTGGTGCCAGATCTCCTCAGCGAGTTGCGAGGCATCGAGGAGCTAGGACGATGGCTAGCCCAAGCGCAGCAGTCGGGGGCGGCCCAGCCGGTTCTGATAAACCAAGCTTTGGGAGAAGGCAGTGCCCGCATCGCAAACGCTTCCGCCTCCTTGGCAGACAAAATAAACGCTGTCTCGGCTATACTAACCGATTATCGAAGTGCGATGAGCGATTGGGGCGAGGAATCGATCATCCGCCGAGAGGAAAATGCGCTCCTCTGGTGGTGTGCTGGGCGCTATAGCCACGATTTGCAGCAGCCGCTGGAGGAGCTACCGCTCGCCACAGCGTGCGTAGTGGCGGCGAAGGAACTCGCGGATCGCACGGTTCTCTCGCCTGGCCCCATCTATGCACGAGCGGCCCTGGCATCGGTGTTGCCCCTCGACGGGACGGAGTCGGTTTCGATCCGGGAGGCGCTAGATGACACGCGCGCAGTATGGCCACCGTCGTTTGGCGAACACCTGGACGACGCGCATATCACCGACCTGTGTCCCGCTCTTGCTACGATTGCCCGCAACACACATGGCATGGGCGAGGCGAAGTGGTCAAATGTCGGCAGGGAGGTCCTGCCCGACGCGCGTTATCGGCCGCTGGATCTCGCGCATCAGTTGTATCGAGAGTTCAACCTGTATAAGCTGGTGCTGCTAGCCCTGCATCGCACGGTGGGTTAACGGAACTAGAGGGGACGGACAATGGCAGATGAATTGGTCGGCTCCTGTCAGCAAGCCGCCTGCAACGTGGCCGCAGATGGGATCTGCCTGGAGCAGCACGACGATGTGGCGGACTGCCCCTATTTCGCGCCCGTCTTACCGGAGACCAACCCGCCGTTGGTCACGGTCCATGATGCGGCGCCGGATGCCGATTATGGAGATTTCGCGGCGGATGGCGACATGTTGGCACCAGGGCTCGATCTGTTCTCGGGCGAGGACTTGGTGGGCGACGCCGTCGACGAGGTCATGCGCTCCACCCTAACCCGGGTGGTCGTCATCGCGGGCGGCCCGGAGAGCGGGAAGACATCCTTACTTGCCTGCCTGTATGAGCGTTTCCAGCAGGGACCGTATGCCTCGTTCCTCTTCGCCGGATCGCGCACGCTCCCAGGTTTCGAGCGACGGTGCTTCTTCGCGCGGATGGCGTCGGGTAGGACGAGCCCGACTATGCAGAGGACTGTACGCGACGATAAATTGCACTTCCTCCACCTCTCCGTGCGGCCCACAGACATGGCTGCGCAAGCGCAAGACATCCTTTTCACGGACGTGCAGGGGGAGTGGTTCGAGGCGGCACAAATCAACAGCGACGAGGCCGCGAAACTGCGACCTTTCCAGCGAGCCGATCATTTTGTCTTGCTCTTCGATTGCGCGAAGCTTGTCGATCGGGGTAGGCGAGCGAACGAAAAGAACTCTGGCTCTTTGCTCCTTGAGAGCTTGCTCGATGCGTCCATCATCGGCGCGCATTCATATGTTGATGTGCTGTTCTCCAAGTGGGACTTGGTGGAGGGACACCAAGACGCCGCCGAATGCGAGGGCTACGTCGCGTTCATGCGGGCTGATCTGAGCGATCGCTTCATGAGTCGCCTCGGACGCCTGCGCTTTCTGGAGATCGCCGCGTTCCCGGCATCCGATCGGCTGTCTCTAGCGTACAACATTGACCGGCTGTTTCCGTCATAGGTGCGGGAGTCGCCACTCTACGAGCGGCGATGGCATCAACCTGTGGAGATGCCATCGTCGCTCATGGACGTTGCGCGTCAGCGCGGAAGATGACGGAATACCATGACCTCCATCACTGATCGCGTGCTCTTGTTGGGCCTACCTGCCACCGGGAAATCTACCTTCCTCGCGGCCCTGTGGCATATCGTCCAGACACGGCAACTCCCCGGTTCGCTGGAGATCGACCGCCTAGACGGGGACCGTGAGTATATCGAGATGCTGCGCACAAATTGGCTGGCCTGCAAGGCGGTGCCACGGACTCGCAGGGGTTCTTACCAACGCGTCACCGTGCGGCTCAAGCGGCGCGGCCTCGGTGACGTGACTACGCTCGTTTTCCCGGATCTGGCCGGTGAGTTATTCAACACACAGTGGGAAGAGCGCCGATGGGAACCCGACTATGCGGATCTCACGGGCGGGATGAGCGGCTTGCTCGTGTTTCTGAACGCTAAAGACAAGCATATGCCGGCTTTGATAGCGGACTTCCAGGACACGCTGCGGCAGTTTGACGATGACGACGAGGATCAGGAAGAATACGACCCTTCTAAGGCCGCACCGCAAGTCAAGATTGTTGACCTCCTCCAATTCCATGCCGTGCACGCTCGGCTCCCTCGCCCAGCGCGTGTCGCCGTGATCATCTCGGCTTGGGATGTAGTGGAAGCCACACCTAGCTGGGAGGATTTGACGCCGGAAGAGTTTCTGGCCAACCATGTGCCGCTCCTCGATCAATACCTGCGCGCGAACCCGGAGACATACGTCTATCGGGTGTACGGCGTCAGCGCCCAGGGAGGGGATGTCGAGCGAGATCGAGAGCGTTTGCAAGCGGCGATGGTCGAGGCGGAACGCATCCGTGTTGTCCACGCGGGTAAGCAATCGCACGACATCACGGAGCCCCTCAAGTGGCTCGTGTATGGCTCCAATTAGGGCACGGTTGCGAAGATGCGCGTACACTACACACTCCACGGCTATCAAGACGGACACCAACTCCTCGCGACATCGCGCGAGTTGCCAGCGGTGACGCAACGCCACATGCTCCTCCTCTCGGACATGTCGGGTTCGAGTATGATCAAAGGCTTCGACACCTACATCACGGGCTATCCGCTGCCGGAGATCGCATCCTATGCCTTCGCTCGCACATGGTACGCCCCGGAGATGAGGAGGCCCGGGTGCGTCTGGACGCATACCCTATTGGTCGATTTCTCGGAGCTAGACGCCGTCAGCATGGCAAGTGTCCTGTGCTCCATGTTCCGCCGCCCGAACGGCGATTGGGATTGGTACAACTCGCCCCAGGCCGTCGTTGTCGATGCGGGCGACGATAGAGGTGTTTTCCCTTCATCGCTGACCCCGAATGAGATTACACGCGCGCTCCTCGACGCGCTCTACGGATCACCGAGCGCCCCGGTCGTCCTTGCTGCGGATAATGCGGAAACGTTCGAAGGTGCCGTGCTCGCCGTGTGGGAGCAGCAGTGGCCGCGCCTGCGCCGCAACTTCACCTTCTGCACCGGCGCGCTCTCGCCGCGCTCGTTCGGCGATAGGATGTTCGATCTGCAGGTGGCACCGTATTCCAGTCTGCGCTCATTCACCCGCATTATCGACGATCACAGTGTGGTTACGGCGAACAAAATGACATTGGACCCCGCGCCATGGCTCGATGTGGTCGTCACGGATCTTACGTACAGGACAGGCGGCCATCTCCGTCGATTTCTCTGGCGCTATAGCGGTGACACGGCACCGCATCGCTCGACGATGGCCCCCCTCGTCCATCTCTACGGCGATATTGCGCGAGTGAACGGGGGAACCATGCCTTTCTCGACAGTCGTCGAGCATCTCGCGGCATCCTTCCCGGATCCCAAGATAGGCCGGCATTTGAAGACGGTCCTATGCGGCGATACTCGGCAATCGGAGATTAAACAGGCGACCGTGCCGGAGGAAGAGGTGTTACTCGCGCTAGCGACAACTCGCGGTTACGCCGCGTTCGATGCGCGCGACCTGAATTTGGCGGTTCGCGCACGGGCGTGGGGACGTCTCAATAATCGACGCATGGGTGAGGTAGTGAGGACGCTCCTCCAGTCGCCAATGACACCCCTCGGAGAGAGCGTGTTGGAGGGCACCTTGGATGGGCTCGCGACGGGTGACGCGCTCGCACTTGTCCGCGAACAGCCACTGCTCCTCCCGCTCCTCGCAGCCGCAAATCCGGCGCTCGCCGAATCGCCGGACGTGTGGCGCGCCTCGATCGACCAGCAGCGGACGTTGCTCGACACACTTTTGAAATCCAACTCGGGCACCGTCGCATGGGCGCTAGTGATCGCGGCGGCGCTCGACGCACAGGCGGATGGGGTTGCCGAGGAACTGATCGAGCGTTTGGGATTCGACGCCGTCCATGCCGTGCTTGACTGGCTCGATAAGGTGCGCTCTGCTCACGTCATCACGCCAGACACGCTGCCGAAAGAGTGGCGGCGCGTCCTTGCGCTGCACCCTGCCCTGCTGCTCCGGTGGCTAGCCGCCGCCGCGCCCGAGGCAGTCGAGGTCAACGCCTATGTCACGACGCTTCTGGACCCCCATTCCCCGGACGTGCATGGTTTCCGTGATAGTTGGTGGCGCGCGTTTGCGCAAGACGCGTCTGCCATCCGTGATCACACGCTCCTTGTTGAGACGATGGCGTTCCTACTGGCGCTTGCTTTTGATGGCGTTGGCGCCTCTGCCCCGTTCCTTTTTGCCGCATCGTTCACTGTGGTTCATGCTGCAGCATCGAGGGGGGAATTACCGTTTGACGCGTGGAGATCGTTGCAGGCACACCTCTCAACCCTTGACGGATGGAGAGACTGGGACCAATGCGAGAAGTTACGACGGGCCTCAGTGTGGGCATTCATCGCCTATCGATGGTCCCCCGAGTTTTTCCTTGCCGCGCTGAAGGATGGGAAGGACGAGCGGGTTTTTCGCTGGACGATCGACTATTGCGACGACATACGAGACGGTAAGGTATTTCTCCAGATGGTGCGTGCCTGCGTCGAGGACAACCCCAATTGTGCAACAGGGTGGCAAAAGTCTATCCTGTTCAAGAAGCGTAAACGGAGGCGATTCGAGTAAGGCTTTGGGCGACAAAGGATCAATGCTGTAGCGGTACTATCTGTTAGGGGCAAGAGCATGTTGCACACAACTGGCGGCGACACCTACGCGTCGATGCACGGAGAGATAGTGGCATCCGCATCGGGAGCAGTCGGGTGATCTGCGTAGGACTCGTTCGGTGCTTGTGCAATATGCTGTTACCACATATATATAGTTGTACTATTATGGTAACTTACAAACGAGATGAAGGGGTAGGAATCCCTAATACGCAGCCGTTGCCTTGCTCTTCTTGTAGGTCGATCCCTCCGCCATTAGGGTCCCCTGCCACCGCTACATGCACGAGCCGTGTGGCGTGGTGGTAGGACTGATGTGTTCGGCGTTCAATAACTATGCGTCACGCGGCGACGATAACCAGTGATGCTGAATTTGGTGGGTGTACGCTACAGGCCAACAAGAGTGTTCACAAGTCATCTCTTCAAGGTGTCCAAGTGAATGACATTGGGGCATGTCGTGCAAGGCATGCGCGCCCACCATGCGCCGGAACGGTTCGCCCACACGCCCTATCCGCTGCCTCCGTCGCCGATCCTATCGGATGGCCTGCCGGCTGCCGGCCTGCATACTCATGCAGTCTCTTTGCCAACGGCGAGAGGTTAGTTGAGTGGGCACTGCTGACGACGCTTCGCCACGATTGCCTGGCTCTCCCGATGACTTGGTGAAACAGGTTGGATGAGAATGTGAGGGGTCATGGACCAAAATGTGAGACGGCACGCTCGGTGGCCATCGTTGAGCCGCGTAGGGCAGCGAGAAATGCCCAGCGCGCCTTCACATTTTTGCTCCCCGGCACCGTCCGTTTTTCGGTGCAATAGCGCCACCATAAAGTGCTACCTGGCGTTGCGCCTTTCGTAGCTCTACGCGGTGATCTCTCCCTGTCAACGAGCTCGCTAGACCACAGTTCGTCAGTCACAACACGCTTTTTCTGGATTCTGGCTTCACCAAGTCATCGGGAGAGCCACCGAATAACGGCGGAGTGTGCTGCTGACAGCGTGGGGGCATACCGCACAGATCGCCGATGCAAGCCTTAGGCCCGAGGCTCGTAAGCATTGAGCTCCTGGATAACATACGTTCCGCATCGTGCGTGTGTCATCTCGGCGTGGCGCCGGGCTATCGCCGCTGATCGGCCCTGGTGTCGTGGTCGCGCTCCCGCTCAGGGCCATGCCCCTGCTCGTGCTGCCGGCTCGCGTCCTGCCCCGCGCTGGTGCGTAGGGCGTCGTTCCAATCCTTGCCCAGCGCCGGCGGCACGTCGCGCACGATGGCTCCCGCCATGGGGTACAGCTCGCGCACCTGCTGCCACCGCTTATCGCCGGCCTGATCGTTGTCGAACGCGCACGAGACCACCCAGCCCTGGGCCAGCGCCGCCTCGATGGCGCGCGTGGGCAGTGGCCCCGCGCCGTCCGTCGCCGCCACCGTCGTCCGGTAGTCGGGGTAGAGCAGCGTCGCGGCGCTCAGGCCGTCGAGGGGCGACTCGGCCACCACGAGCACCCGATTCTGACCCGGCTGCCCTTCCCCCAGCGTGTGCGAGAAGTAGCCCGCCTCCTTGTCGCTGTCGCGGCTCAGGCCCTTGAACGTCGAGCCCGCCCCGACGCCGCGCAGGCTCGCCCCGACGGCGCGGCCCTCCGCGTCGTGCGTCAGGAACACCGCGTTGACGTGCTCACGTCCGGCCCGGTCGGTGTGCATCGCCGCGTACACCTTCCCCTCGGCGTGCAGCTCGTCGACGATCTCGCGCCAGATGGCGCGCTGCTCCGTGAGGTAGGCCCGGACCTGCGGCCAGCGCCGCTCATCGGCCTCGGGTGCCTTGAAGGGGATGGGCTCGTTGCGCGCGACGATCTCCTGGGCCTGCGCCGCCCGTTCGCGCGCGCCGTGTTGGGCGGCCGCAGCCACGGCCAGCTCGGCGCCGGCCTCGCGGCTCAAGTACGTGACCGCCCCCTTGAAGTCGTAGCCGGTGACGTGCATCACCAGGTCAATTGGCCCGCCGCCGCCCGCCTGCCGGTCATGGTTGTAGAACTTCTCGCCGGTGATGCTGATGTGCTCGCCGTCGATGCGCCACTTCGCCGTGTCGTGCCGGTCCTGCGCGCCGCCGAGCTGGCGCATGGTGTCGCGCACGTCGATCTGGCGCACCTGCGCGACGATAGCCTTGTAGTCCCGCCGCAGCGCGTCCCGCTCGCATTCCACCTCGCGCACCCGCTGCTGCAAGACCACGACGTTGGCCTCGGCCCGCGCCGCCTGGCCTTCAAGGTGCCGCGCCTTGGTCAACGCGGCGTCCAGCGCTGGCGCCACGCGCTCGACGATGCGCTCCCGCTGCTCGCTCGCGTACCGCTCCGGGTTGCCCACCAGGCGACCCGGCCGCTCCACCTCGACGTGCCGCAGCACCTCTTCCCTGGCCCGCGTCGGGGCCTCGATCTTGGCGTAGAACTCGCGCACGGTCTGATGCTCGGCCGTACTGCGCCGCACCCCGCGCGTCAGCCCCAGCTCCTCCACCGCTGCGGCGTAGCTGTCCTGCATCCGGCTCAACTTCTCCCCGCCGCCGACGAAGCCCCGCGCGTTGAGGCGGCCGCGCTCGTCGATGGGCACCACCACCGCCTGGATATGCGGGGTCATCTCGTCCTTGTGCAGGATGGCCGCGACGACGTTCGCCTCCCCATACCGCTCGCGCAGCCAGGCCATGCTCCGCTCGGTCCACACGGCCAGGCGGTCGGCGCGCTCGGCCTCGTCGCCCCGCGCGTACCACTCCCGGCTCGCGGTCATGACGTGCTCGATGGCGATGACCGCGTTGGCGCGGATC
>JAABUH010004473.1_pt1 | contig 11319 bp, 10 predicted proteins | sample 5559121 | NCBI WGS metagenome assembly JAABUH01 (sample SAMN10711871, study PRJNA513364) | rock metagenome | isolation source: Antarctica rocks | place: Antarctica: Victoria Land, Battleship Promontory nord | collected 2015-12-28 | reverse complement strand
GCGCAACTCGTCGACGAGGCCGAGCTGGATTGCTGCCGCGGCCAGGCCGGCGCCGCCGATCGAGACGTCCTTGTCGGTCGCGTCGAGCGCCGCAGCGACCTCCTCGGCCACCGACGCCTCGGCGAGCCGGGCGTTGCCCTGAACGCTGTCGAGCGTGCGGCTGAAGACGACCTTCGGGATAGCGCACCAGACGTCGGCGAACGCGGCCCCGAGCTCGTTGTCGCGCAGCGACGGATCCGTCTCCCAAACCAGCATGGTCTCGTAAAGCCTGCGGCCCAACAGATAGCCGCCGAGCTCGCGAGTCTGCGCGAGGCTGAAACGAAACCGCTCCTCGTTAGGGGCCGTCCACCCGAACGCGCCCTCGCGGTCGGCGATAAAGCCGTCCACCGAGACGCTCATCGAGTAGATCAACATGACTGCAATCTCATCACACTGGAGCGACCGACCATGTTCGCGGTGAAGTTCACCATTGAGCTCGACATCCGGCTCTCCTTCCTTCTCTAGGCTGCTCTGCCACGGTTAGTGACGCATCGCGAGACGAAAACTCATCGTCGTGGGCGGTCCAAGCGAGCGTGCCGCCGCGGGAGGCACAGCGGCCGGTCGGCGAAACTGACCGAGGCGCAGGTCCGGGCGTTGCGGGCTGGTGGTGAGTCGATCTCCGAGCTCGTCGCCGGCTTCGGGGTCTCCCGGGCCACGGTCTACCGAGCCCTGCGCGAGGACACCCAGGCACAAGCGAGCTGACACGTCAGGCAGTGCAGGCCACCTGCGGTTCCGGGTCGCCGAGCTCGTTGAGCAGGGCTTGCAGGCGACCGCGGGTGGCCTCGTGGCGCTCTCGACCTCGCGGGCCCAGCCGCGTTCGGTCGCGTCGGCGATGAGCTGCTCCTCGACGCCCAGGCGGGCGCGCAGGCGTGGGGCGTAGGCGCTGGTGGTGAGGAACTTCGAGCAGCTCAAGACAAGGTCGCACTCGCACGGTCCCTCAGCAGGCAGGCGCAGGCAGTGGCCCAGCTCGAGCTCGGTCTTGAGGAAGTTGGTCTGCAACCAGTGGACCGCATCAGGATCCAGCTGGTACTCGCGCAGGGCCTGGGCGGCGGGTCCGGCGAGTGTCAGGTCGGGGCCGAGCTTGCGCTCCAGCGCCGCCCGGTACTGCGCCTTGACGGTCGGGTCGGACAGGCTGGCGTAGATCAGCGACATCGCCGGCGACTTGTGACCAAGGACGGCCATGATCGTCTGCAGGCGGGCGCCGCCCTCGGCGAGCTGGGTGCCGATGGTGTGACGGAGCCGGTGCGCGCTGACCGTCGGTCGCCCGGTCGCGTCGACGAGCCCGGCGCTGGTGCAGGCGGTCTTGAGCGCGAGGTCGAACAGGAACGTGTTGGACAGCAGCTTGCCGCGGACCAAGAACACGTAGCGGACCGGCCGGCCCGCACTGCGGTCGTAACGGTCGCGGGCGTCTTGAGCGCGGGCCCGCTCGATGAGCGGGCGGAGCACGTCGGCGGCCTCAGGGTGCAGCGGGATGCTGCGTTCGGTGTGGCCCTTGCCGACAGGGATCCGCAACCGCGGGTGGCCGTCGGGGTAGCTGTCGAGGCAGTCGATGCTCAGGCGGCGGATCTCATCACGCCGGGCGCCGCTCCAGCGGGCAAGCATCAGCGCGGCCCGCTGATACGGGTCCTCGAGCTGATCCACGGTGGCCATCAGGGCAGCGAGCTCGTGGTCGGGGATGAACCGGGGCAACGTCCTCGGGGTCTTGGGGATGTCCCCGCGGACGAACAGCACCCGCCCCGGGACGTCGTCCCAGCCCCAGGCGGCGGTCTCGTTGACGAACCGGGCCAGCAGCGTGATCACCGACCGGCGGGTCGTCAACGCCAACGGCACCCCGGTAAGGGTGCTGGTCTGGGCACCGAGCCAGCGCAGGAACCCCTCCGCGTGCTCGCGGTGCAGCTGGTCCAGGCTCACGATGTCGGGGTGCTCGACGGCCAGCCAGCGCACCAGCCGGTGCAGCGCGTCACGGAAGTGCCGGACCGTCTGCGGCCGGTCCAGGTTCGCCTCCAGGTGCAGCCGCAGGTAGCGGTCAATCACCGCCGCGATCCGCGGTGGCGCACCGGCCGGCGCCATTCGGTCTGTCCAGGTCCCGGCATCGACGCGGTTGGCCGGAGGTCGGTCGATCTGGCCGGTGTTGAACAGCAGCACCTGCGCGGTGTGCAGCCGGCTGCTCGCGGTCGCCAGGTACCCGCGGGCGGCCTCTCTGCCCTCCCGGGAGCGTTGGCGGCGGCCTGGGCGGCCGTAGAAGGCGCGCAGCGGCTCGGTCTCCAACCGGACGGTGAACGCCCCGATCGCCTCGCGCAGCCCGTCGAGGTCGGCGACGGTCAGGGCAGTCAGGTCCGGGTCGCCGCGGTGCAGCAGCATCCGTCCCAGCGGCCAGGCCAGGTGCTGCCGGGCCCCGGCCGCGGCGTAGCCGAGCTGGACCAGCCGGTCGACGTGTCGGCCGAACAGCGCGACGTCGACGCCCAGGGACTGCCGGTGGACGCTGGTGGTGAACGGGCTCGCGAACGTCCTGGCCAGCAGCAGCTCGTAGTCCAACCCAATCCCACCCACCAGTGACAGGTAGGTCAGGTAGGGCATGACGACGCTTGCGCCCCCGTGCGGATGCGCCTTGGGGACGCAGCCCTGTCGGTCGAGCAGCCGGTCGGTCAGCGGGGCGTCGAACCAGTGCCGCAGACTCGGCCAGCGGGAAGTGAAGTCGTCGTAGACCCGCATCCGGTTCGACCGCACTGAGCTGCTCGGCGTGTGGTCCCACACCCACGCCCGGTAGACGGCCCGGTCCGCGTGCTCCCGGGCGACGACATGTCCCGCTGGTGCGAGCAGCGCGGGCAGTGTCACGGGCGGGCGGCCAGGGCGGCGGTGTAGTCGCTGAGGACCTGCTCATCGCTGACGCGGGTGTAGCCACGCAACGACTCCGGGGAGGCATGACCCAGGCGCTGCTGCAACGCCAACTCACGCATCCCGCCCTCCCACATCGCGGTCGCGTGGGTGTGCCGCAACGCGTGCGGGGTCTTCTCCGGCGACCGGATCCCCAACCGGTCCAACCGGCGGGCGAACCCACGGGCCAGCGCCTGGTAGCTGAGCGGCTCACAGCGGGTCTTGCCGGCGCCGCCGACGAGGAACACGAACGGGCTCACCGCCTCGACCGGCCGCTCGTGCAGCACGTACCGGCTGACCGCGTCCAGCGTCCGCGGCTCGTGCAGGTCCACGACCCGCTCCCGGCGAGCCTTCGCCCGGGCGCCCCGAGGGTGGTCGTCGCGCTTGCGGATCGTGACCCGCCGGCGGCCGTAGGCCAGGTCCTTCAGCTGCAGGCACAGCACCTCACCCGGCCGCAGCCCGCCGTCGAGCATCAGCAGGAAGATCGCCAGGTCTCGAGCTGTCCTCAGGCTGTCCAGGACGGCCTGGACGTCCTCCTCGCCGAGCAGCCGAGGCAACCGGACGGGCAACCTGACCCGGACGGTCCGGCGCACCGGCTGCTGCCGGCTCGCCCCGCCCAGGAAAGGCTGCGGCCGATCCGGCACTCGACCCAGCACCGGGTCGACTTGGCGCTGCATCGGGTTACCAGCCCCCGTGTAGGCCTCGGCGGCGATCGCCCACTCGAACAGGGTCGACGTCGCGGTCAGCGCCCGGGCGACAGTCGCCGGCGACAGCAACCGGCCCTGCCCCGTCGCGACCGCCAGGCCCAGGCGTTGAGCGGGACGGCGGCTCGGGACCCGCCGCAGGTAGCCGAGGAACTCCATCGCTGTCGCCGGTCCGAAGTCCCCGAAGCCCAAGTGCCGCTCGTCCAGGAAGGTAGCGAGGTGGCGCAGGTCGTAGGCGTAAGCGCAGACCGTGTTCGGGCTGTAGTTGGCATCCATCAGATGCGACAGGAACCGAGTAACCGGCACGACGTCGCGACCAGCGTCGTCGATCAATGCCACCCGCCGGACGATCCCGTTCTCGCAGTGCTTGATCACTCGCACACCGGCCTCCCTCGCCGATGCTCACTGCATCAGGCAGCAGCCCTCGAATCGGGGAGGCGAGCATCTCGGCGTGTCCAGATAACAGAGAACTCCACCAACGACCCGAAGATGTGGAACACCAACCTGCCCCCGGGGGTGGTGGTATCGATCGACTCCCGCAACGACCGGAACCCCACCCCCCGGTCCTCCAGGCCGCGGACGGTGTCGATCAGGTGCGGCAACGACCGACCGAGCCTGTCGAGCCGCCACACACATAACGTGTCGCCCTCCCCCAGGGCGGCCATCACCTCGGCTAGCTTCGGGCGGTCCGCCCGAGACCCCGACGCGGTGTCGGTCCACACCCACCGGCACCCGCGGCCCTCAGCGCGTCGAGCTCCAACGCCGGGTCCTGCACGGTCGTCGACACCCTCGCGTACCCCAGCAGCTCACCCACGACCACGCACTGTCGCCACAACCCAACGACGACCCCATCCGCAACACGCAGAAAGTGTCTTGCGGCGCTGGCCCTGGACCGGGCCGATCATGAGCTCGGCACGACGACGCTGCCCGGCTGCCTGCCGCTATCGGGTAATGGGGGCGGTACACCGGGGCGGTCTTGCTCATTGCAGCCCGGTGTCGGGGCTATCCCCGAGGAGGGTGTCCGCGTCCAGCGGCGCGCCGTACTCGTAGTGTTGCTCGTCCCCCCACGGCTCGGGGTGGAGCCGGCCGAGCGCGTCGACGGTGATGATCCGGGACTCCAGCGGGCGTCCGGCGGCCCGGTCGGCCATCCAGTCGGGGATGTACCGGAACACCGGCGGGCCCAGCTGTCCCGCGGAGCGGGTCACGGGGCCGTGGTCCTCCCCCACGTAGAACAGCAGCTCCTTCGGTCCCGGCACGGCGTTGAGGTGCGAGAACGTCTGCTCCGGGTCGGTCAGAGGGTCGTCCTCGCCCATGATCACCAGGTAGGGCATCGTGAGCTTCGCGCTCAGCGGCCTGACGTCCATGGTCGCGACCGCGGCCTCGAGCTCCTCGACGGTGGACGTGCCGGTCATGTACATGAACTTCTGCCGGAACGTCGGGGACTGGGCGGCGAACATCGAGGTGTTGTGCGGGTCGAAGCAGGTGAGCATCACCGCGCAGGCCGCGTACCTGGGCTCTGCGGCGGCCATCTGCGTGGCCCAGAACGAGCCCTGGCTCAGACCCGTGACCGTGATCCGGCTCTCGTCGACCTCAGGCCGGGCGGCCACGAGGTCGAACGCGTTGACCCCCACCTGGCCGAACTTCTCCGGCTCGTAGACGATCTCGCGCACCAGCGAGGTGCCCTGGCCGGGGACGTCGACCACCAGCACCGCCATGCCCCGGCTGAGGTAGCGGTCCCCCGCTCCCAGCAGGCCGACCTCCTTGAAGGCATCCATCCCCGACGTCATCACCACGCACGGCACCTGCCCGCCGCTGTAGCCGATCGGCAGGTGGAACCAGGCCGCGACCGAGGCGTCCTCGTAGGGCACCTCGACCGCCTCGATGTGGTGGTCGGCGTAGCGGGCGTAGGCGAGGTAGCAGTCGGTCTTCTTCTTTTCCAGCACCACGTTCAGCTTCGAGGTGGAGTAGATCGGCCACTGCGCGCCGCCGTAGAGCACCGACGCCGCGAGGAAGTCCGCCCCGGCGGAGACTTCGTGCCCGACCTCCTCCTCCGCCTTGGCGCGCAGTTCGAAGTGGCGGGCGACCTTCGTCATCTCCCGAGGCAGGTCGTCGAGCTTGCGGATCGAGGACTTCAGGGACTGGAACGCGCCCTTGTTGTCCGGGCTGACCGGCAGCGCCAGGTACTCGATGCGGCCCTGGTCCCAGTCGGGCCCGGCAAGGCTGATGATGAGGTCCAGGAGCCAGCGCTGGTCGGCGAAGCGAGGGTCGCGCTCCTCCAGGGCATGCGGGTTGATCGGCATGAGCTTTCCTTTCGGGTCGGATTGTTCATAAGTGCTCTTGGGCCGGCGCGTGCCGGGGCGGCACCCGCGTGCCGTCCTGAACCGTCGTCGGTGCAGGATCCGCAATGGTCCGGTCCAGCGGCTCGAACGCGAGAACGACGAGCCAGTAGGACGAAGACGGCGGCCATTACGGGCGGGTCGTCAGGGCCCCGCCCGGTGGGTTCTCCTACTCCCCCGCGGTCTCTTCCCGGGCCAGCCGCGCCCAGTTGCGCCACTCGACGGCGAAGTGGCGCAGGTGACCGTCGAGGAGCGCGTCCGGAGCGGCGTTGGGCAGGATGACCGTGAACTTGATCTCCATCCCGTCCGACGTGTCACGCATCTCGTGCATGGCGCTGCCGATCTGTGTGCCGTTCGAGTTGAAGATGATGGCCCCGACCCGCTCCGGGTAAGCGTCGTCCCAGCTCACGGGGTACTTGTCCTGGTCGGTGCTGAACGTCAGGTCGATGTACCAGGGCAGGTCGTCCTCACCGAGGTTCTCGATAACCTGCGCCCCTCCCGCACCTCCCTCCACCGGGTGGTTCAGGAAGTGGTCGGGGTGTCCGGCACGCATCTCCAGCTCACGGTCCTGCTGCATCAGGCTCAGGAAGAACTGGTGAAAGGTCACCGCGTCGGGTCCCGGCAACACGAGCGTGAAGCTGGCGTTCTTCCAGCCCGTGGAGTCTGCCGCCCAGGCCTCGGTGCGCTTCATGGTCTCGGCGAGATCGTCCGCGAGGAGCTCGCGCATCTTGTCGTTGCCGATCCTCGCTTTGAGGTAGGCGAGCGCCCCGTGCGCCCGGGTGAGCTCCTCGGCGTCCAGATCGGCCGGCTCGAGGCGGCGGTCCGCCATGACGGCATACGTCGTGTCGGTCACGTGGTGCCGTGCGGTGGTGGTGGTCTTCCAGAACATCGTGCTTCCCTTCTCAGTAATTCTTCTGTGGGTGTTCCCTGGCCAATAGGCCTGCTGCCGATTCGACGTCCGGCCATGGTTCACCCGTGATGCGGCGGACTCCTCCGTCTCGGCGCGCCCGGTGCCGTGTCGATCACGGCGGGGCCACGACCTCGCGCACGGCCTGCATCAGGGCGACGAGGGCGAACACCGTCGAACGATCCCGGTGCACGCGCTTGGGTGGGGCGCCAGCAGCGGCGGCGGGCGGGTGGTCAGTCGTGGTGAACATGTCGACTCCTATCGCGAACGCTCGTTCGTCTTGGTGGTCCAGTGTCACCTCAAACGTCGAGTGATGTCAAGAACGATCGTTCGCTATAGTGGGGTCATGCCCAGAATCTCCGAGCAGCGACGCCAGCAACTTCGCGGACAAATCCTTGACGCAGCACGCGATACGTTCGCTTGCAACGGGTTTCATGAGACCTCAATGGACGACATCATCGCCGCGGCCGGGATGTCAGCCGGCGGGGTTTACCGCTACTTCCCGTCCAAGGCGGCGATCATCACGGCGATCGCCGCGGATGTCATCCGCGCTGTTACGTCAGGTCTCGACGCGATGCCGGATCAAGGGTCGGGAGCCGCTCCGCCGCTCCATCAGGCCCTCGGTGAGGTCCTGCGGGCCGTCGACGCGATAGCCGACACGACCGGTCGCCTTACCCTTCAGGTCTGGGCAGAGGCCCAGCGCGACCCGGAGATCGCAGCACTCGTCAAGGGCGAGGCCGAGAAGCTGCAGTCCGCGGTCATCGCGGTGGTCAGTCAGGCAACCGCCGCGGGCGAGCTCTCAGCTCCGACGGATCCCGAAGCCCTTGGTCGCCTGCTCTACACCCTCGTGCCCGGCTACCTCGTCAAACGTCGCCTTCTCGACGATGTCGACCTCGAGGGTGACATCAAGGCGCTGGCCGTGCTGCTGCCCCCCCGGTGACACCGCCAGCGACCACCGCTTGGCGGAGCGGATGCATCGACTGCGCTCCACCCTGCACGGCAGCCGCCGCATCCGCATCTTCACCAGCAACCCCAACATGAGGTCCCCCGCGGTTCTCGGACAGTGGATACGTGATGAACTTCTCGCGCACGCCCCTCCGCGCTACATGGGCCCGCAGTCGAGGCCGAAGACGGCTCCGATGCCGGCACGAACCGGGGTGACTGTGCCGCCCGACGCCGCCCCATGTTCATCGTGGACAACTACAACACTTGGAAATGAAATTCGCATGGATGTATCGGAGCAGTCGAGGCGCCCGGCAACACCTCGGTTGACGCGGGTCCGACCGCTGACGTGGAGCAGGTGCCGACGAGTGTCGACTACATCGTCGTCGGCGCTGGTGTCGCGGGTTCGGTAGTTGCGGCCAGGTTGAGCGAAGACCCGTCTGTTCGGGTGATCCTGATCGAGGCCGGGGCGAGTGTCGATGACGCGCAGACGATCTGCGGGAGGCCGTCCGGACCCCGGGGGCTGCACCGATGTTGTGGGAGGACGAGCGCGTCGTCTACGACAACCAGACCGTGCCGCAGGAAGCGCTGGGCGGTCGGCGAGTCCGGCTGCAGACGGGCCGCGGGGTGGGTGGGGGCGGCATCGTCAACGCTATGGCCTGGTACAGCGGATTCCCCGCCGACTACGCCAGGTGGGAGGAGGACGGGGCCGTCGGCTGGGGCTGGGGCTGGGACACCATCAGCTCTCAGATTCGCGCGGTCGAAGACCACGAGCTCGGGGCCAGCGGTGATCACGGGTCCGGTGGGCCCATGCCGGTGACGGTTCCGCGTCACCTGCACCCCGCGGCCGCAGCATTTGTCGAGGCGGGGGTTTCTTGCGGCATACCCCTGAGCCGCGACCTCAACGGCGAGGGTCGGGAGGGGATCGGACCGTTACCAGTGGCCGTGCGGGACGGAGAGCGGTACTCCGTCGTCGACGGCTACCTTCGACCCGCCTCCGTCCGAGACAGTCTGTTCGGTTGTCCCGGGTCAGAGGGTTGATCGCGTCGTGATCGAGGACGGGGTGGCTGTGGGAGTGACCGTCACCGCATCAGCGGGGACGTCCGGGCAGTCTCCCGCTCGGGACTTGCGGGCCTCACGCGCCGTCGTGCTCTGCGCGGGGGCCCTGCGTACTCCCCAGCTCCTCATGCTCTCGGGCATTGGACCCGCTGGGCACCTGCGTGAGCTGGGCGTTCCCGTCGTCGCCGACAGTCCGTCCGTTGGAACCAACCTCCACGACCACCCGGTGCTCACGATCGCCTGGCCTCTGTTGGACGCTGGCTCGCTGCGCGACAGTCTCTACGCGGACCCGCGCACGGTGTATCAGCTGCTTCGTCGCGGACCGCTTTCCGCACTGGGTCAGTCCGTGGCCGTGACTCGTAGCAGTCCCGACTTGTCAGCGCCGGACCTGCACATGATCTTGTTTCCCCTCGGCGAGGATGCGGGGGACCACCGACCCCGATCCCGATGGTCGCGTGCGCGCTGGCGCTGCTGACACCGGAGAGCCGCGGCACCGTGCGGCTCGCCTCCAGCGACCCTGCCGCCGACCCGCTCATCGACCCCGGATATCTGAGATCGGTCGCGGACCGGGCGAGACTGGGTCTGGGTCTGGGTCTGGAGCGGATGCAGGAGCTGTTCGACGCGCCGGCGCTCGCCAACATTATTGGGCCACGACTTGCTCCCCCACGAGATGGCGATCACGACAGCATCGACGAGTTCATCAGCGAGAACCTTGCTACGTACTGGCATCCTGTCGGTACCGCGCGGATGGGGGACTCCACCGCAGTTCTCGATCCCTCGTTGGCGGTTCGGGGCGTCAGCCAGCTGGTCGTCGCAGACGCGTCAGTCATGCCGCGCATCCCGGCCGCTACGATCCAGGCCCCGATCATCGCGATCGCCGAGCTCGCCGCCCGAACCCTGGCTACCCGATGACCTACGTTTGCCGACAGTCAATCGCAATTTCGCCCTAGCCGGGAACATAAGCGGACGCGGGTAGGTTCACCAACCCAAGGGTTGAGCTCTCAACCTTAATGACTTGCTCGGGAGATCCCATGACTACTGCCACGCTCACCGGCCTCACCGCGGGGACCTGGACCATCGATCCGGTCCACTCCGCGGTCGCCTTCCAGGTCCGCCACCTGATGGTCTCCAAGGTCCGCGGCAGCTTCGACGAGTTCTCCGGCCAGGTCGTCGTGGCCGAGGACGGCACCCCCAGCGTCACCGCCGAGATCGTCGTCGACTCGTTCAGCACCAAGAACGCCCAGCGCGACGGCCACGTCCGCAGCGCCGACTTCCTCGAGGTCGAGAAGTACCCGACCATGACCTTCCGCTCCACCAGCGTCCACGGCACGGGCTCGGACTTCACCCTCCGCGGCGAGCTGACCCTGCACGGCGTCACCCGCGAGGTCGAGCTCGAGACCGAGTTCAACGGCGTCAACCCCGGCATGGGGCACGGGCCGGTCGCCGGGTTCGAGGCCACCACCACCATCAACCGCAAGGACTTCGGCATCGACATCGAGATGCCCCTCGAGGGCGGCGGAGTCGTCGTGGGCGACAAGGTCCAGGTCACCCTGGAGATCGAGCTCAACCAGGCCTGACGGACCGGCACCGTGGTGGTCGTGGCGTGGCGGGCGTGCCCGCGTCCGCCACCGCGGCGACCCCCGCCACTCCGCCCCCACCCGGCCCGGCCCGCACTGTCGGTCCTGCCCTACTGGTCGGCGTCCTCGCCGTCACTGCCATCGTGCTCGCGTAGTTGCTGCCAGCTCCCGCCTGCGGTGGAACCGGCGAAGTCAGCACACCCCATCAGCAACAAGCCTCAGTCGCCTTGTCGGCGCTGGTCAGTGACGCGGGAGACCTGCCTCCTGCTGGTGGGCGCCCGTGGGGTGCAGGTGCCGCTCGCGGACGAGCAGGAACAGCGGGAACGTGAAGGCCAGGGCCGACGGCAGCGCAAGCAGCGGGTAGGCCCAGGGCGCCTTCATGCCTACCCGGCGTCCCTCGACGACCATGAAGATCCCCGAGACGCCGAACACGGAGATCAGGTCGACCGCCGCGGAGGACGAGGCGGGGTTGGCGAACCACGCACGGAGGTAGCCGCCGGGGAAACCGCCGGGCAGTGAGCGAGCGCGGAGGTTGTAGAACCAGGTCCCTGCGAGTCCGGCGGCCGCGCTGACGGCGTAGACCGCGACCAGCGCCGGTCTCCCCCGCCCGCCGGGGTGCCTCAGGGAATTCACCGCTGAGGGCGCGCTCATCAGGCCACCACCGGCGTGTGCGTGGGGCGCCGAGCTGAGCGGGCCCCGGCGCCGGTCGCCGCTGCGGTGACGACGGCCACCAGCGCGCTGCTGCCCGAGACCACCGGGTCGCGCAGGAGGGCTTGCCCGGTCAGCGCCGCCACCAGCCCGGCGACCCCCCACGTCAGCGTCCGCAGGATGGCGAGGCGGGTGGGGACAGGGACGTGGCGCAGCACGTGGGCGACGACGAT
>JAABUH010004472.1_pt1 | contig 11321 bp, 10 predicted proteins | sample 5559121 | NCBI WGS metagenome assembly JAABUH01 (sample SAMN10711871, study PRJNA513364) | rock metagenome | isolation source: Antarctica rocks | place: Antarctica: Victoria Land, Battleship Promontory nord | collected 2015-12-28 | reverse complement strand
TTCTCATGCGTTTTCTTCTTCATTCTCGTTGTTCAGCTCATGATTTGCATCATCGCTTTTCTCGTTGTTTTCAACATTTGCATTGAATGAATCTTGAGCGAGCTGAGTTTCTTCTCAGTATATGCGCAGCATATGCGAAGTGCGACACTCATCTTCAAGTCGTTCATCGATGTTTCTTTGTGCTCAGTTGATGCTACGCATATGCACAGACGAGGCTTTGATGACCAGATGTGAATTTTTTTGTGACCTCGCTTGGCATATGCTTCGCATAGGGCCCGAAGCTTTTCCAACCCGACGTCAGATCTTGGATGTGCGGGGCATATGCCAATTTTAAAGTTCAACCCGACGCCAAGAATTTTTTCCGACCTCGGCTCAACTTTTTCAACCCCCCGGCCAGCTGTAACCCGGATTCTTCGGTAGGTAAATAGTGGTGAGGGGGGGGGCTGACTAATTAGGCCCCCCCACTCGGAAGGAACACCCGGAAGGCGATCCTCGATCCACAGCTCCCTTAATGATATAACAAAAAGCCCCCGCGATCGTCTGAACAGCAACAAAAAAGAAACGAAAGATAGGATCGGTGGCTAAGGTACACGGCTAAGGACCTAGTCCTCCTCCAGCATAATCTCTAGGTTCCCCGGTAGGATAGCCTGTTCTTCAACTAGAAGGTTGCTGCTACTTCGGAGTTGGTCATACACGGGTCGCAGGATCGGATTGACAGTCTGGGTAGTGACCGACCTATACGGTGTATGATTCATGGAAAGTTCGTAAGTATAAATAATTTCCTTCTTTAAATGGGGGTGATGTCATCTTCGGCCGAGAAAGTTTCGATGCGTGCAACTTGAACCATGTTCTCTTTGAGTCACTCGTAGCTATTGAACAAGAATATCGAAAGCATCTTTATTCTGTTGTTGGATATAGGCCACTGTGTTGTAGACCTCCTCAATGGGGGTCTCTGATGAGATGGAGAAAAACATTAGAACAACCAATACGTGAAGATTCCTGATATCAAAGACGCCCATAGTCTATAAATATAACGTTGTAACGAAGCAGTGTTATAGCGTTCGAAGACAGTATTGCGTCCGTAGCCGGTTTTCGGAATGCCATCTGTGGCTTTGCCGTTCGTTCTGCTCCCTTTCTTCTCATGGGATGACACATCGAAGTGTGAAATTGACGTTTCGCAGACATATTTTCGCGTCGACTGAGGAATTAAAGTATTACTGCGATGCACGTTTCTATATGATCTAGAATTTGAAAGCGTGCTCGTGTGCAAAAGGAACCCATCTGATCTTCAGTAACAGTGGAACAGCTCTGGTGAGCTAGAGAAACTAAGGCACGGGTGGATCGAAAGAGAAAGAGGTTGGTAAGTGAAATCAGATGCAAAGAGAAACAAGGCGAAAAGAGGAAGTGGACGTAAAAAGGAAGAAGACATCGAGATTTGAATTTGTCGATAAAAGCCAGCGGTAGCAGAGTCAAACACTTTCATCTTTGACGGTCAAAATCCTTGAATTTCATTGCGAAAGGCCTGGTTTTTCGACTCGGTACAGGTAGAGTCAATTTTCGACTCTAGGAAATTTGAGTTTTCTCTGTCTTTCCCTTCAAGCTCATACTAAGACTGCTAGGTTGAAAGCTGTTCGTATGCGTTGAAGAATCTTGCGTCAACGTCAGTGTTTCCCTCTGCGAACTGAGCCATCGATTTTGCTTTTGTCGTTCGAGTTTAACGAAGTCAAGGTGAAGTAAAGAGCTGAAAGCTCGAGTGCATGCCACATGTTTGCACCACCTTAAGCAATTGAACAAGGCTCCCACATGACAGTGACCACCTCTGCACTCTGAGTTGGGATTTATTATTCCGAGAAACAGTGAATCCCAATGAGCGGCGGTGGAAATCGTTCATCTTTGAATGTTCATGAAGGTCGGCGAGAACACTTTTGTACTTTAGAGACGGTTTGATGGTGTTTTTGTAAAGTCGGTGGTCAGGGGGAAGAGGCAATTCCACCTCCTGGTTAATATGCTCAACCTGAGGATTCGTCGCAGAAAGTCCTTGATCTTGGAGATCACGTGAACCTTAGGTACATCGTCGGTTGGAACTGTCAGATCCGCAAGATTGGCTGACGAAAGTATGGCTGGAATACTGGATTTTCCAGACTCGTCCTGCCTGCCCCTCTGGATAGAACACCTCGACTTCAGAGGCTGTGAATAGGCCGCATATCTTCAGGCGCGGCGGCTCCTCGTATCTGCCATGCCCCTAGGTGAGTTACATCCCGTAGCTTCTCTGCAAAATGGCCCGTGAATGCGGAAAGGATTGAAACATTGCTATCTCGTAGTCGATCGGATTGGCCTAGGATTTATAGTCAGAAGAGTATGGCTCGACCAGGACCTCGAAAATGAAAGGACTGCTGAAGGATGAAACCGGTTGTCGTAAATAGCTGAAGCTATGTGGGGGTTTAGTACAGAGTGCTTCAAAATTGTAAGATCTCAACTATTCCCTCTTTATCTAATAAGGAGGGCTCGCAGAAATACAAAGTATAAGACAGATTCGGATTATTATATACATGTGAAAAGATTTTTGCACTAGAACCTCTTATAGGTATCTGTAATATTGTGGTTGCATACACAAAATTTTGTATTCATGTCGGAAATTAGAATTGCAGTGGGAAATGATATCAGCATTGTTAAGATCCCTTTGGAAACGCCGTGACAATTCCTTTGTCGACGACGATTAGTAAGTCTGCTAGTAAAGCTCGCACCTTGGATACTTATAACGTACGCATGACCAAACGCTGTGAGAATAGACGAGCACCTTCTGTCTAAGGGACGGCAATGCGACAAGCTCTGCATGAGAGTAGTAAACTGGTACTGGTTCGTATTTCGAACTAGTTAGTCCACACCCCGAGATTGGCTAAGGTCATAGTTAGCCGGAAGAAGAACGAACCTACAAGCAGAGACTTACCTTGCTAGAAGAGAACAGTTAGCCCCCCATATATTCTGCTGGCTGACGACAAGAGCACAAGTGTGATAAAAAGCCAGGTTCGACTCTACTAGACTCTACCGATGGTTATCTGTCTAGAGTATGACCTTCTATTGTTCGTTTCGATCAACGCTTTGTTGGCGCGACCCAGTCTGGATGCTCAGCTGCCCCTTCAACTGGATGAATCATTTTGTAGTGACGATTCAACGACTTTTGGCTCATGATTTTCCTGTCAACACAATTGCGACGGCACATAAGAGTTGGCTGAGGAGGGTTTAGAATATTGTCTTTCATGAATCTGGCGTTGCCGAATCGTTGACCCTCCGTTATTTCCCAAATTCAATGTTCTAGGACTGCCGATCTTGAGAACAAAAGGTCACCGGCTGTCTGCCCCAATCTTGCCCAGAGTTCGGGAAACACGGCATTTCCACCTCTAAATGATCCAATGCAGTAGCTGGCAACCCACCCACCTCTGTCATCGTCATGGTTCCTGTGGGGTTTTACGGCCACGTTGATTAATACAGCTTGGCCAGTAAAGCAGCCATCATCCCCTTGGTCCAGATGGCCAAGTGATCCTGCCCTCCTTAAAGCTTGATAGCAGTCGTGGTATTTCTTCCAAATGTGAGGATCGATCACACGAAGCCATTGACTTACGACTACATGCTCTGGCTCGGTTTCCTGTATGTAGCCTTGAACTGCACCATTAAGTCGGTCTGACCGTGGGCGTAATTCTTTGGATATGTTCGCTGGATCATATGGGCGTCCTTTGGCATGCCAGTACGCGAAATTCTGTAAGGCTATCAGCTACGAAGACCACCTGTCTGCGATAGTAGACTTACGTAGTCACCGTATTCGCAATGCTTATCATGCCATTTCTTTTACTCGTTCAGGGCATCTTCAACGTTTACTGAACTTCTTGCCATTAGAAGATGCGGGGGGTAAATTTCCACCAGAGATTCAATTGCAGAAAGCGATGTTATCTCTATACTCTTATCTCCGGTGCCTTGTGTGCGTCCCATCACTCCTTTAATTAACCAAAGCATATCAATGCCGTCAGAAGTTCTGAAAACTAAGTTTTCGTCGTAGTATGGAAAATGCGCCGCCTGCACTTCAGCTAGATCGAAGTAAGCCTTGGTCTTCGCGACCTCCTTTGCTTTGCGGCTGAAGAAAAGTGTTTCGAAGGCAGCTCGATTATCAACACGCGAAAACTCGTCGTGCTTGATAGTCGCTGAATCATAATTGATCCACCGTCACGCAATGCAGGAGAGGCCATTTCCTGCTCCTCACTGTAAACAACACTTCTGTCTGTAGCTGCTTGGGTAGGGAGTATTCGAAACTTATCAATAAATCCTAGGAAGAGCTTTTGTCAGGAGCACTTGGGGTAGACAATGGTGCAGTGCCTATCAGTAGACTCTAGTGTGGTGCCAGGATGTAATTAGAATGTCGATTGCTGTTGAGTAGAAGGGCAGAAATATCGGCTTTGTGCCTTTGTGCCTACCGACAACACGCACACTAGTGTTGCAGTGAGGACCGTGCCCAGGACACCGCTGTACCAGGGACCGATCGAGCCACTAAATTAATCCATTGAGGTTCACAGCCGGGGTTTATATAAATCATATTCATAAGCCTGATGCAGGTCCTAGTCCGAAGAACCCGTGTACTCAGTGCTCAACGCTTAGGTTCGGCTGTAGTAAGGTGCTTCTGAAAGGATAGGGAGTCAGTCTAGCTAGGGCAGAGCATCATGAATTGGATATAATAGACCTTCCAGACTCACTTCTCATGCATTTCCTTTGATGAAAGACATATCCTATATCTGTAGACACAAAGCGGGGACTCCATAATGGCCTGTAATTGTACAATGAAAGCCAGAGACATCCAAAGGGCATTAGACTTGATTTCCGGGTTGCACCAAGATATTTCGCCCCACAGAGTCGAGGTGGCCGCCGCGCGTTCAGGCAGTTGAGTATGAGCATAAGCTGGCTTTGGGGCGATGTCGCTAAGCCAATCAGTCTATGTGAGTTTTACATTAGGCTCTGTTCAATGGTATCCTGCTCTCCTTGCCTCAGGAAATTTTCTACCTTTCCCTGCTTGGCTGCTGGTATCTCATCATCTCCAAGTTTAAACAGTCCTTTTGCCGATATTGATTGAAAAACCTCGGAGCGTGTCAAAGTTTGTTTCGCCTTATCCTTTGATATATACGGTCCTCTGGAAGTACTTGTCCTGTATACACCAGTTCAAGATTGAAGATAGAAATATTATAAACAAAAAATGGAGAAGGGAATCGAATGCCAGAGGGTATGGCCAGGGAATTTCGTCTTAATCATTCATAGCACCGAGTGGAGCAGATGGATTGACATAAGAGATGGTTGATAAGGCGAGTACAACAACCGATGTTAGGCACATGCTTACATGCCAAATCAAGCTGCTGATCGTGATCGCCAAAGTGATCTTTTATGCAAAGATGCGCAAAAACTGCTAGGTGGCAATCTACACGATGCTCAACGACGGCCGTAGGGGCTAATCTGGGCTGCCGCCTAAGATCGACATATATAACTGCAGCTCTCCCAATATCCTAAGCTGCAGATCAGCTGCCTTGGATTCCAAGCACTTCCGGCAGACCTCAAGGTAATGACCATCTTCCTTAGTAACAGTTCTCAGTAGCGCAAGGAACAGGAAGAGCTGAAATCAGAGGTAAGCATGACACAAAGTCCGAATGGCACACTGTCCTGTTCCGAGGGTTTCATTGATACGTTCAATCGCTATCTGTGTGTTGGTGTCCTTTGATAAGGTTTTCTTGTTTTCAATACACTTACTCTCTGCAATCGTTCTTTAAGCTAATGATTTCCGCATGGACTGCTTGATGCTCACTTGAAGTCAATTGCCGTGGCTTTTCTGAAAGTAGCACCAGGGGGTATAGCAAGTGAGTACACAACAACCGCTTTCCATAGAGATGTCTCAATGATCACCTGAACGCATCGACATCGTATCCGTGAAATGATACGAGCATTGACCCGAGGTACATCGATGATCGTTACATTGGATGAGCCAGAATTGCCGGATTTTCCGGCCTACTATTCGTAAAATACGGACAATTACAGCACTATTCTACCACAAAATTACGGTCTCCACAATTTTTCACCACACGAGTCATGACCAAAATCTGGATATGCGAAGAACGCCCAATCTGCTTTTCCGGTCTTCCTCATGTCGCTTCAAAGAGAAACCCTACAACGGCGAACTGCAAGCTGTAGTCCGAATCAACAATGGAACCTTCTATAGAAAATTTCCCTCGTCCTTGGGGAAGAATGCCTCCCCGAACCCTTCTCTTTTCCCTAAATTGACCTTTTCTATACCTTCTTTCCCCTCTGAGCCTCAGCACTGGGCAGTTATCGGTCCCTCTAATGCAGGCAAAACAACCTTCTTCGAGGTTCTGCGGGGCCAACATTTATGCTTTCCACCCAATGCTCGCTCCTACCCATATATATCTTCGGCAGAGCTAGGATCGAAAGATCCTCGTCTCCAAAATATCAACCGCGCGATACAGTACGTAGGCTTCAACGGCGAAGGCGGCGGCGTTGGGCGGTTTGGGACACGAGGGGCGTACCTGAGCGCAAGATATGAGAGCAGGAGAGAAGACACGGACTTCTCTGTGATGGATTATCTTAGAGGGACCACGGAACTCAATCCGTCTGAAGGAGACTTGGGGACTGTAATGGACGAGAAAGGGCTTGATAAAGTCATTAAAGATCTAAGGCTAGAGGCTTTCGTAAACATGCCGATGGGAAATCTAAGCAATGGTCAGACTCGGCGGGCTAGAATAGCGAAAGCCATATTGCATAGACCTGAGCTTCTTCTACTAGATGAGCCATTCAGTAAGCCATAAAGCTCTCCGCCTTCAAGCAATCTTAGCTGATGGGTGGTTATCTCAGTGGGCCTTGATCCGCCAACCCTGACTACACTCTCCCCACTTTTGCATAAATTTGCTAAAGCGCAATCACCTCGCCTCGTACTGGCATTGAGACCACAAGACCCGCTGCCGGAGTGGATCACCCACTTGGTCTATCTCGGTCCTTATCTCAAGGTGGATTATCAAGGTGAGAAAAAGAACGTTCTAGAGCAGATCCATGCCTTCAGTCGAGAACAACCCACGGATCATGGGCACATCTCTTCACAATCACTGCAGAAAGGAGAGAAATCGTTGTCAAAAGAGACACCCGCTAGCGTCCAAAGTGAAATTTGCACTCCACCAACGTCGGAAGATAATGACAACGATCAGAACAATAAGGAACTACCAAAGGTTCAAGAATCCACTAAAGACCATCCAAAGAAGTCATTACACCCACACGTTCACAGTCGTGAAGGAATCCTGTTGCACGATGAAAAGCCTCCCAAGATCGGTGAGCCAGTAGTAGAAATGGAGAACGTCCTTATCAAATATGGAGACAAACAGGTACTGGGCGGATGGAAGCAGGACGTGAAAGGTCATCTAAGAGAAGGATTGTGGTGGACAGTGAGAAGAGGTGAAAGATGGGGCATCTTTGGTCCTAACGGTCAGTGTCAATTTCCCTCCGTTCTCCTTCCACAGTGAATTTATATCTTACAGGTTCCGGAAAGACTACATTATTGGCCTTGATCTGCTCAGATCATCCGCAATCGTATTCCCTTCCAATCAGAATATTCGGCCGCGGCCGTCTACCACGACTAGGACAGCCTGGAATCTCTATCTTCGACATACAGGCTCGTATAGGCCAGTCTTCTCCGGAAATACATGCATTCTTCCCTCGGAACCTCACCATACGTCAGACTCTTCAAAACGCCTGGGCTGGTACTTTCCTTGGCACGCCTCAACTGAGTGACAAGCGTTGTTCTCTCGTGGATCATTGCCTACGGTGGTTTGAATCTGAACTGAACCCTGGTTTTAGGTCTGATGGGCAAGACCAATCCCTGGAGTACGCAGTATTTCAATCAAAATCCACTCACTGGGCAGATACTCTCAGGTTTGGCGATGCGCCTTTCTCGTCTCAGCGAGTAGCACTTTTCCTTAGGGCCCTGGTAAAAACGCCCGACTTAGTGGTCCTGGATGAGGCATTCAGCGGTATGGACGAATCTGTTCGCGATAAATGCATGCTTTTCCTGGCCTGGGGAGGAACTCGCCATTTCAGGGTTTCCAGGGCCAAAAAGACGGTCGTCATGACCGATCCTCGTGTCTGGGGGGATCTGAGAATGAACGGTTTGACAGAAGAGCAAGCACTGATCTGCGTTAGCCATGTCAAGGAAGAGGTTCCTGGGCTAGTGAGAGAGTGGATGTGCCTTCCTGAGGCTGTAGAAGGAAACCCTCCCCAGTTTGGACGATTTGCGGGACCTCTGGAGGGCTATGAAAGTGAATGGAACACGGTCTGGCAGACTTAGCCTATCATGGATCCATGGTCGTTAGGTAACGATAAACCAATCGTGTTTTTGCATTGCCGTGAATGCTCAACATAGACATCAGCCCTACTCGTAACTTTCTACAGTAAGCCTCGCTTAAATATCATACGTCGCTTGTATCGTCATATCTCAGCATAGTGACAGTTGACCGGGCATAATTGCTCCCCACGTTCAAAAGGGCTCCTTGGATTCTTAGCTCGTTCGCAATCATCCTTGGGGTCTGTCTATCAACAGAGTATGAAATGGCCATTTTCACCGCTGTCACCATGACTACCCGCATTCATCCCTAATGTCTTCTACTAACACCGTTGCCTCTGGGGGGCTTGCTCCGGATATGAGTGCGGAGCTCTCCGATTTACCTTCCTCCATCTCTTTCCTGGCGTCGATCTTCGGACAGGTCAAGGATTCCGCGTCGAATGCGACCTCGTTCCTCAACCCTTCCCCTAAAGATCTTCTGTTGGCTGTGCCTCGTATGATAGCTCGGGCGGGCTCCTTCGCCTTCGTCACCGTGCCGGAACGCATGGACAATCTCCTGGGCTTACGGAACAGTGGCAGCGTTATTGCAGAAGCTACGGGAGGAAGAATACAGAATACATCTCAAGCAGCACTTTCTGGGCTGGGTTCTGCGCGCGGCACCGCCGCTGCCGCAGCAGCGGAAGCTACGGTCATGGAGGGGACATCAGGAGGGATTCTAAGCCATACGTTGAGCTTCCACCAGGTCAGGAATTTCGGAGGGGTTTTCACATACATGACAAGCAAATGGGCGCTTGCCTGTTTCACTCTGGTACTCTATACACTTCCTACGTTTGCTAAACACAGTGAATATCGCTGATATCGCTTAGGCTATTTTCCTCAATCGAACCGAGATTTACGCCTCTTCGCGTCGTCATCTCAATCTGACCTTCACCATACGTCTGGCTTTGCGGATAGTGCCCATTGTGATGTTCATATTCCATGCCAGGTCTCTCTTACAGGCTATGCGCTGCCAGTCTTCACCGAACTTCTCTTATCTCAAATATGGCAAGGTAGAAAAGCATGTGGGCCTCGACTTCGCGGAAGACGCTGGCTTACTTTACTATCTGAGTTCGATGCTGCTATTCTGGCAAAGTGATCAAGAGTCGTGCCTCGCAGTGAACATGATACAATTGAATCAAGAAGCCCCACAGCTAAGGGGATCTCTGTCATTGCTTTGGCCTCTTTTCCAATCACTATGCTTGAGTCAATTCATCGAGACAATATCCTGTGCAGTTCAGGGCCGTCCACTCATGACTGAAACTGGCATGTCCATTTTTGAACACTCTCTGGCATTTGCGGAGGCCGAGGCTATGATCAGCAACCAGTTAGGCCTTGCACCGTTTGGGCCGCCCAAGGCCACTACAGCTAAAAATGCTGCTGCCATCAATGGGATATCTGGGGCGACTGATTTCGTCACCAAAAGCGTCGTATTTGCAAGATTAAACACGCCACCAGAGGTGCTTCTCATGGGATTGATTTCTTGCTTGAACAACCTAAGCAGCCACGTCCTGGGTGTTCTGAACCTGCAGAATAAGTTTAGGCTTATCAACACCGGGATTTGGGGCTTGTGTTTTATGAGCTCGTTCATATGGGGGTTCTTCACCCTCAAACCCGAAGCGACAGCAGATGCTGTAATTCTACGGTTTCCCACCGTGTGCATTGTTGGATTCATACCGCACCTCTTGATTCTTATCGGCATCTGCATGTGTGCTTGCATATATACCCTCGCTTTACTCCTGTCTATCCTTGCTCCTCCAATTGGTTCACCTCCTCCTCAATCGTGGTCGGAGAGGTTCAGGGCAGCCCAGGAGAACCTGCAAGCAAATGCACAGCTATCGAGCATCCGTCTCAATCTGGAAGAAGACTTCTATACGGCACTACTCAAAGTTGGCTTTACGGCGCTGACCGTTGCGAGTGAGGCAGTCTATCTCAACGAAGGACAACGAATCAGTGTTGGGAGGTGGACATGGCTAGAGGAAGAGAGGCTGAAAGAGGTCGAAGAATCAAAACATTCTTCACTTAAAATCCCTCAACATCTCCTCGATGATCCCTCAGGTATGGTTGCTAGCGGCGTGTCGTTGGCAGAGGACCGCGCTCCGCAACCACGGAATGGATCAAGACCCTGGAAAAGTGGTTATGCTCGCGAAAGGACCACCAAGATTCTGAAGTCAGGACCGAGTAAAATTAATGCGCGAATAGGCGCAGATGGTGTTGGTGCTCTCCAAAGAAGTGGACGATACTTTATGGTATGGGAGTTTTTCACTGGTATTTTCTGGCTCATGGTACGCTGGCTGGCCATGTGTGCGGCAAAGGCGCTAAGCAAGGCTGGAATCACTCGATTACCCCAATGGTTGAGGAAGCTGAGCCGCAACACTACGACGTTGGTACATCATAAGGAAGCGGAACAACCAAACCAAGAACAAAGCTCGCTAGAGTTCTGGCTCTTATCAGACGATGGCGTTCTTTCTTTGCCAGAAGATTACAACGTTGATGTAGAGGTGGAGACGAAACGGAGGTTCATGAACGCAGGCGATCGGTGGTGCGAAGAAGACGAGCAAAAACTTGATACTACTCTCTATGGCTGGTGGACGCTTGGCGGCTGGTGGGGTGAACGTGACGAAAGCGGTACCTACCAACCACCTTCTCATGACGATGATACCACAAGCGTTGTTTCTATGTCTACTAACCAAAGCGACGCCGACTGGGAAAGTGATAACGCCGAAGACGGTTCCACCACCCCTACGCAACGCCATCCCCACCCCTCCACCCGTGAATCCACGCCTATAATGGACTATGCCCTTGATCCTTCCCAGCTTGCCCGCCTCCTCGACCCGAAGGATCCCGAAGAGCGCCTGGAAGCCCGAATGCTCGCTCATCACCTCAATAGTGATCGCGTTGTCACAAGGTCCCAATA
>JAABUH010004471.1_pt1 | contig 11323 bp, 17 predicted proteins | sample 5559121 | NCBI WGS metagenome assembly JAABUH01 (sample SAMN10711871, study PRJNA513364) | rock metagenome | isolation source: Antarctica rocks | place: Antarctica: Victoria Land, Battleship Promontory nord | collected 2015-12-28 | reverse complement strand
GTATCGTCAACGACTGCCGACAGGTGAGTCAAAGAGCCAGGTGAGGGCGGTGTCGCTCAAGGTAGGTCAGTAGTACCTCACCTTTCCCTCGGAACATCTCGTCACTTTCCTCGTCTCACTCGCACGAACCCATCACATCTCCATCATTGGCTCCATCGTCCATCGTACACTACCCACCTCTTCTCGCCGTCCACCTTGTCTCGAGATCTCTCCGTTCAGTCACATCCCCTTGTCATCTGATTCAAACACGGAGTCGCCAAGAATCACCGACGCCCAATTGGCATGGGCGAAATTCCTTCAACAATATCCACAGAGTGCAGAGGAGAACGCTGAGCCCATACTCAAAAACGTCGCCTTGTTCATCGAAGGAGGATCAGGTGAGATCAAGGGCGAGTACGCAAAGAGGAATCTCTGGCATCCGGAAAGGTAGGTACATTCAGAAGGTGACACAGTCTGAGGTCTAGGGAGTATCTCACCCCGGGCGATGAGGATCATCAGGTATTTGACACCAAGTGGGGCAGAGCTGGATTGCTCATGTGTGAGTTTTCGTGTCATTCAACACTGAAGAGACAGGTTGGGACATCTCCCATCCTGCCCCGGCACAGGCGCTAGCGGATCAGGGTGTCGATATCGTCTTCGTACCCACTTACTGGCTTTCGACAGATAGCGAGCCGTAAGTCTTTGCCGAAGCGCACTCGTTGACGATAGACTCCTGCACAACCATTCTCACTCGTCTGACTATGAGAACGAAGTGCTCTCGTCACTCTGTCTGGCGAGGGCGTTCGAGACCGAGACCGTGTGGATCATGTGCAATCCGGGTGGAGATCCACTGCAGGGTTTCATGGGCGGCAGTGGGGCGTGGGCTCCATTACGGGGAAGAATAGGGAGACAAAATGGCGAGGCAGGTTTGGAGGTCATCGAAGTGGATCTGAGCGTACTGAAGGTCTATCGTTTTAGTGCCTCCAGGACAGGCAGGACGCTGACGCTCACTTCTCATCTAGGATTCACGGAAAACCTACAAGGTCAGGGAAGATTGGAGTCAACGAGAAGCCTCATGATGGGCGATAGCGTCATCCCGCCTCACCTGCCCTGCCTAGCAAGCCTGATTCCATATCGCGGTATCCAAGGCCTTTGACGGTATGCATGCTTGGTACTACTACAGCCACAAGAAACGCTTGACTGCATAGTCCATGCGTGCGAGCAGCGAAGTAGATTGTTGCGCTTCGGTCAAGCTAGTCTTGTGTGAGCCGGGACACTCAGGTATCTCAAAGACTGACCTGACGATGTCCTTGTTCACTATGAACCCGTCCGGTAATCCTACGCGCTGCCGCTCACACTGGTCCCCGATCCTGTTGACGATTCTCTCCGCTACAGATCTACAGCTCTCGCTTGTCTCGGCTTCTGTGTCGACCTCGTCGTCGCTGTCATCCACAAGGGTCGATCCACCCCGTGCAACGAATTCTCGTGGCATCACTTTGAAGGCAAAGTATCCGGAGGCGAGCGGATCGACCTCGGCATGTCCGATCTCGGCAGTGGGCGTGCCGGCAACCGCGGACGGCGATGGGGAAGATGGTGTTTTGTTGCGGAGGGAATAAGTACTATAGCGAGAGCTCTCGTTCATCGGAGAGAAGTTGATGAGGAATCCGGAATTCTGTCATATCTTGAGCTGACATAGAGGGCCAGGCATGCCAGCTTACCTCGGCAGAATCACGCCCGGCCTCCTGTAGGGTTGAAAGAATGTACGCGCCTGAAAACACCTCAGTATCGAACATGGATAGAATGACGAATCATACCCTTCTGGAGTGAAGTAATCGATGCAAGCGGTATCCGAGTGAAACCAATGACCTTCTCGAGAGAGTAGTTGAAGGAGACAACGTAGATCGCGGGTTTCGTCTGATGCTATCTCAATGGGAGGTGAATGCAAGGGGGAGCGCTGACCAGAATTAACACCTTCTCCTCAAGTTTCGGACTAAGCTTTACATTACGCCCTACAGGTGAGAGCAGTGTCCATCCAGATATACGTTGTTCGCCTTCAGTGAGTACGCGGGCCGAGCTAGTCTCGACTGGAGCTCATATCAGCTCCTAGACAGTGAAGCAACAGGACAGAATGTACCTGCAGCTGCTCGCACGCGCGACAATTTGACGAGATTCGACTCTTCTGAACTCTGAAGGTTTTCGAGGAATTCACTGAAGACTCCTAGGTTTCGATGTCCAAGAAAGAAGGAGATGACGGATTGGGCGAAGAAATCGGAAATGGCGCCATAGAACATCCGGCTAATCGAGCTCACCCCATCATGTAGCTGTGGAAACATAAGCATTTGGGCTCCAACGAGCGTCAACAGCTCACCATCCCGCTCAAGTCTCGCTTGCCCGTACGGACAAAGTCGCCCTTCAATGCCGAAGTGTGAGCGTAGCAGAAGCTAAGCATGTCGCCATTATTCGCCCATGCTTACAAGTCAGTCCTCAAATCCTGGGCGTGACTTACCGTTATTGAAAACCGACTCCACAGCCGAAGTAGCCGGATCTAGGATGAGACCGAGTTGGGTGAGCATAGCCGACAAGACGTGCCGCGCCAGTGCCGATTGAACGACGTTAGTGCGGTCGAGACAGTCGATGCAGCTATCGAGCAGTCAATTGCTGCAGAAGAAAGTAAGGGACGTATCACTTCGTCCTGAAGGCCCCAGCCTGCTCGCGGATGACTTCTCCCTGCAATGTCCACAAGTAACCCATTGTGTTCACGTCAAAGTCCTCGACCAGCTCGGAGATGTTCTCCCACTTCATGCCGCGACATTTCGCATGGAAGTCGAACGATTTATAACTGAAGAGACTTGGCTCAGCAGGTCGATTCTTCAGGAGATGCTCGCCCGGCTCACACTACGTCCGGCCGTGCCAGGCTTTGCGCGAGTTCCCGATACCCGTTGGTGACTAGGCCCTCCTTCCCCGTTTGCTCGGACAGGTTGATGATTGTCTGACTCTACGTCAACTTCAACGGGATCATGCAACTTACGATCGGTCCATATCGAGTCGTAAGATCCTTGAAATGTATGTTCGCGACAGAAACCGATTGTTCGACTGGCTGGTCGAGGACGGGCGGGGGTTTCATCGAGTAGGGCGATTGTGACCACTTCAGAGGGATGGAGCCCCTGACTTGTACGAAGCTAAAGAGTGAGACTTTGCCTTCCACCTAAGGTAGCATCAGCCGGACCCGGCAGTCACGATACCGCACACCTTAGCTCTGACGATCATTTCCGTTTCGACCATATTGGCGACATGTCCTTCATCATCAATGCCACGTCTCTGATACCTGAGTCCAGCTCGGTCCCGGCTCCGCCTCGATATGAGGACGAGGTCAACGGGGACAGCTCCGAGCGATATTGAAGGGTCGAGAGGATTGGGGGGAATTGGCACGGAAAATGCACTGGATTGAACCCACCCTTGCGTAACCGGCACGACATAGGCGTGTAAACCGAGATCGAGAAAATCCTTGAGCAACCATTCGTTCCAAAAGAAGCGTCGATCGACTCGACGCCAAAGAGGGATACGGACGTTTGGCTCGACGAAATCATCCTCCAGTGATGAGTCTGTTTCGCACCAATTTTCCGGCTTTACCTTTGCGTCCCGCGCTGAATGAGAAGGAACGGGTGATTCAGATGGGCAGGGCGGAAATGTTTGGGAGATTCCCTTCTCATCAGAGAACAGATTGACGAGTGCATTGCCTGAACTCAACCGGGAAGTGAGGAGGCGCCGCTTGTGCTGGAGTGAGTGGGTGAGATCGAAGTCAAAGCTATAGAAGAAACCCCCCGAGCTGAACTCGCGGATGATTTGCCGGATGATTTTGGTTTCGAGCTCTCGACGCTGTGGAGGATCAATGGTGGCCGGGTGCGGACCCGCGCTTCCACCTGCTGGGTCCTCAGACGCCTTCTGTCCTCGGCGAAGCTTGACCAGCACTTCCGGGACGTTTCCAGACAGGGCAGCTTCAGAAAGCAGTTTCGATGCCTGAGTCATTCGAGACGGTCTGCGTATGGCGGCTGATGTGCCTTCGGTTTTCGCTCTTTGTGGGTCCCGTACTTTTGGCATGAATCTCCCCCAGCCTACGCTGAATTTCTTCTTGCTTTGAGTTTCAGCTGACTGGCGGTACGGATCTACGGCTTCGATCGAGGTCGACTCGTCGGCCTCAGGAAAAAGGGAGTCTCGGCTGGCATATGACCCCGCCGCTGAACGTTGATCCAAAGAAGCCGCGTCCGTGTCCGATGATGCATATGAGTCATCTGCCACACTGCGATTTTCCTCGCTTGGCACTGCGCCCGCCCCACTGATGGTGAGTTTGGGAACGAAAAGGCTCCATTTGAGTTTTCCCGACTTGGACAATGCGGCGGGTACCTTGTTTGGTCTTCTGCTTGACTGGGAGGATTAGCTTAGGAGAGATGAATAGCCCCCAATTTGATACTCACCTGAAGGCGTTCAAATTCTTCAATGACACGTCTAGCTAAGTCTGGCACAAGCGGCACAGCATGTATGTCGGTCAAGGTATACACTTCGTGAGAGTTTGCAGTCGCCTCATGTCCAAGAGCCTCGTCGTCTTCGCCAAGATCCGGGTCGATATGATTTGAGAAAAGCGGCGAAGGGGGTTTTGAGGTCGGAAGGAAGACTAATAGGTAGGCAGCTGTTGAGTGGTGATGCCATCACCTTCAGCCCATTTTCAATTCAGACTACATCGCAGCTCACCATCCCATAGCCGGACGATGCCTAGGACCCCTCCGAGTTCAACTCCACCCTCATCCCCATCGCCTAATGATCCTCCTTGAAGGACTTCGACCTTTCCTCTGACCCCCCAGCTTATCAAGACGCCTTCACTTCTAGCGTCCCAAGCAGTGCTTTCATCATCGGACGGCTTGGGTCGTAGCAATACGCCATGCTCTCTGACCTCCATCACCAGTCTTCGGTGGATCTTGGGTGGCATAGGAGGTACAGTGAAACGAGACGGCAAGGTGAAAGACGCCGAGGAGGTCGATGAGGAAGCTACATGTCGACGTGGCGGCATCGCTGGGTGGTCACGATCGCCTGAGTACACATGATCTCAGCAAATTCCGATAAATCACAGAAGGGATGAAACAGCGGCCTCACGTGACCTATCATTGATTGATTGTCCACGCCTGGAGTGCCTACGGAAGAAAACGTGCATGTGTACTGATCGTCGAGCTAAACTTTACGTTTATCAGGATTCTCACAGAGCATGACGAGTCTGCACTCCAACCACCTCATAGATGAGCCTCAATTGATCTGGCCCCTGCACGAGCATTCCTCGCCATTCCCGAAACTGATCCACCGTCCGTGCGATTTCATCATCTTCCACGCTCGATGGCAACGGACCAAGGGGTGAGACGGGCAGACCAGCAAGAGTGTCACTACTTTGAACCATAGGTGGAAGTAAGAGCGAAGATAGCGCGATAAAGGTTCCTGTCCGACCTACGCCTGCAGAGCTTCTCGCGCACAGGTCAGGTATCATTCCGTCATGCGATGAAGACGAACCAATGGACCCAGACTTCGCACCCGTCCACACCGCCAAGCTCATTCCTCCGTCGCCCGATCTCCTTGACCAGAGCTACCAAAGCGTTGACCCCTTTTCCACGGGGAACACCATGATCTGGCCAAGCGTCAAAGTGATAATGCCATAGCATCATCGCCTCAATCTCCGCCTCTCCTCCATGTGCGACAGACGATTGTGGATCCGGAGACTCATGAGCATAAAGATGCAGCTTGGTGAGATTGGTTGATAGATCCACAAGGCGTTCTTGAGCCAATGTTCGGACCTGCATGGCAATTGGCGACCTAGGCGTGAGGTACGAGTTACCTTGTCCGGGATACAACGTACTACTCAACTCAGCAGATGATATACATTCGTAGATCCTAAACTCACGGCATGTACCGGTCGGCTTTGCTGACGCCACTTTCATCCCATCCAGTCAGTTGAACAAGTATTGCCGCTTTCCTCTCAGGCGCATTTGACGATTTGTAAAGCAAAGCTGGACTCGTCGAGGCCGCGCGCGTATAGATAGCTCGAAAGAAGGCATGAAAGGAGTCTGGCACAGGCGCCTACAGTAAGTCCCTTTCAGCCCACGCGGAGTTGTACGACTCCTAAACTGACCTGAGACGCGACCCACCACCCACCCTTCGTATCGCAGATCACATTCGCGTTCAGGTAACCTTCCGCATTCACTGCTACCGCAGTACGATCATAAGCCAAGATATTATAATACCGGTTACTCGTCCTGAAATTGAGCGAGTTGGCGACAGAGTAGAAGACCTGCTCCGGAGTAGGGTAGCCGGGTGTCTTTTGCGGTCGTGAGCAATCCAAACGGATGCGTTCGCGCTCCGAGAGAATCTTGTATACATGTTGAAGATACTCGAAATATACAGACATGATAAGACTCTTCGAGTGTCCAGACCGGTCACAACAAAGCAAGATTATTCTGGACCGCTTTACTTTCCCACGGTTTCCATTTCGTCGACCCACGTTACTGTATTTTGATGTTCGCCGCTTCACCCAACGACGATCATGCGCTTACCAATAACAGCGTCCCCAAGACTCCTGCAGCTCGGTATCCGTCCCCGTGATGGTAGTCTTGCTGGTCCGTCCTCCTACTTCCTGAGGTCTCTTCCTTTCTGCTCTCGATCGATCACAACCGACCTCCGACTGCCCGATCGCTCACGATGGGTTCTTGCTTCTCGCCAACGACCCTTCCATGTACTCGTCTCTCCCTTACGGCGCCTGCAGCCAGCTTTCTCCCCATCATATCGTCGCTACAGCACCGTCACCGCCCATTCTCAGACGGGCTTCCAAGATGTCTCCACCTCCTCCGTCCGCCCAACGACCATTCCTAGATCCCTCCCGAATTGGCTCTTGGGATGCTCCGCTCTCGTATTCGGGATCCTTGTCATCGGAGGGCTGACTCGGCTTACCGAATCTGGGCTGAGCATCACCGAGTGGCAACCTCTCACTGGGATATTGCCGCCTATCACTCAGGCGGAATGGGACATCGAGTGGGAGAAGTACAGGGTGTCACCCGAAGGGGTCCTGTAAGTCCGCCATGCTGTTTCATTTCTGCCAATATCTGATGTATACAGAACGAACTCCAAGATCGAGATGAACGAGTTCAAGAAGATATTCTACATGGAGTGGGCGCACCGATTAGCGGGTCGAACTCTAGGTATCGCGTTCGTAGCTTACATCTCCCGAGGGTCCAGTATCGCTGATGCATCGCAGCTTCGTCGTCCCCGCGATCTACTACGTCAGTAAATATCGATTGCCTCGGCCCCTCCCGGCCAAGCTCCTCCTCATCGCGGCCGGCATCGGCTTCCAAGGCTTCCTTGGTTGGTACATGGTCAAATCTGGTCTCGAACAAGAGATTATCTATGACAAAGGCATTCCTCGGGTCTCGCAGTATCGACTCGCTGCCCATTTCAGTTCCGCACTAGCGCTTTTCATCGGGATGCTTCACACCGCCCTTGGTTTGCGGCGTGATCTCAAGGTCGCCAACTTGTCAACTGCTGGCGAGGTCGGCAGAACCGTCCAATCTCGGCTCGCCGAAATCATCAATTCCTCGGCGATTCGAAATTACAGAGGCTTGGTCCGCACAGCAGGATTCATGGTCTTCTTCACTGCCGTATCCGGTGCTTTCGTGGCGGGTTTAGACGCCGGTCTGGTGTATAACGAGTTTCCGACGATGGGAGGGCGTCTCATTCCTCCCACGGACGAGCTTATGGATCCGCGATATGCGAAGGAGAGCGATGGAGGAGATCGGTGGTGGCGTAACATGCTCGAGAATCCGGTCACCGCTCAATTTGACCATCGCGTCTTTGTAAGCTTACCATTTTATGGCTGCGTACTTTAGCTGATGAAACGGAGGCGACCTCAACATTCGCAGTTGTGATATCCCTTCCCTTCCTAGCTCGTCTACGCGTTCTCCGAGTCGGCGCCTCCGCACTTCCCGTAGCCACGAAACGCCTTGCCGACCTGACAGCCGTCGCCGCGCTGACCCAAGTCACCCTCGGCATCACAACGCTGCTTTATCTCGTTCCTGTACCGCTCGCTGCGATGCATCAAGCCGGCAGCGTTGTACTTCTCACTTGCTTGACGGCACTGGGCGTTTCTTTGCGAAAACCGGGGCGGGCATTGGCATCTATGAAGCAGGGTTTAGCTGTGGAGCGAAGAAGAAGTCAGCATTGAATACCCTGCATTTATCGCAACATAAGCATGCAAAGCCCAGCAAGGTCATTTCTTTATCGTATATTGCGTCGGAAAAAACTAGTTGTCCGGCGTTGTGGCGATTATCGAGTTTTGAGTTTTGTTTCACGGTGTATCAAAATTCCTCACATTCGATCAAAAACGGCAGTGGAAGATTGCTTTGGACCGCATCTCACGCTCGCTTGATAGCGAAAGAGACCAGAGAAAGTGTCTCTGAAGTATCGCTCTGCGCATTTAAATCCAACAAAGGGTCCAACATTACGCTGTAACTTGGATCCCCCTCTCATTCGCAACGTCTGGTAAGATGGCCGAGTTTGACCTCACCCAGGTGAGTCTTCCTGTTGCATTCGGCGAATGCAATTGATGGAACTGACGTGACCAGAAACTCATACCCCATCTCGACCGTCATCTCGCCATCCCCCTCCTTGATCACCTCGCCGATATCTCCATCTTCCCTGCAGATCAATTGGCAAAAGCTCAGTGAGTGCGAGTAGGCCAGAGAGATCCAGGATTGACAGAGGAGCCAAGATATGACCTCGTCAAGGAATCAAACATGGTGGACTATGTGGAGGGACTGTATGAGCAGCTGAAGACCGATGGTGTGAGGACCGACGCAAAGGGTGGGTCAGGATTCAGACAACCCTTGGACCGAAGGACCGAAAGCTAAGCTGTAATCTGCTCAGATTTTGGACGGCTCCGGGAAGACGTGACGACAAAGTACCAGGACCTACAACAGAAGGCTCAACCCGTCATGAAGGTTATCGAGGATCCCGAGGCGGTCGCCAAATTGAGGAGTGGCATCGACCGCGAGAAGAACCTGGACCTCTTGCGAACAGATTACAGTGTAAGTTGTTTTATTATGGCTTATTGCCCTTTACTCCTACTGATCAACGTCAGATCGACCTCGACCAAATCAACGCACTCTACCATTTCGGCCAGTACCAGTATACGCTTGGCGCCTATGCCCCCGCCGCAAACTTCCTCTATCACTTTCTCATCTTCTCGTCTTCCTACGACCTTGCCATCTCCGCACATTGGGGCAAGCTCGCATCCAACATCCTCACCGCCGAATGGGAAGCTGCATTCACCGAAGTGAAGGATTTGCGGGACGCTATCGACAATCCGCATGGCACGGCGATGGCGAAGCCGCTGAGCCAGCTTCAAGCCCGCACTTGGCTTCTCCATTGGTCTCTCTTTGTCTTCTTCAATCTCGGTGAAGGTCAAGGCTGTCAGGGCCTTCTCGAGATGTTCCTGTCACCAGCTTATCTCAATACGATCCAAACTTCGTGCCCTCACCTGCTCCGCTATCTTGTTGCAGCCGCCATCATCTCCCGTCGAGCACCCAAGCCAGCGGGGACGAGGAGTAATCGCGATCACATCCGAGACCTGACCAAGATCGTTCAGATGGAGGAGTATCAGTACTCAGATCCAGTGACCGGCTTTTTGAGAGATCTCTTTGGCGACTTTGACTTCGAAAAAGCACAACAGCGGCTCAGCGTGGCGGAAAGCGTTGTGCGCTCGGACTTCTTCCTTTCCGGCTTTGCGGACGACTTTGTCGAGAATGCGCGGTGGTTGGTCAGTGAGGTGTTCTGTCGGATTCATCAACGCATCGACATTTCGTGGGTGGTGATTTGATCTCATCGTTTACAATATGCTGATCTTACGGTTAAGGGATTTGTCTAAAACCCTCAATTTGTCGAATGAGGAAGGAGAGAAGTGGATCGTGAATCTCATCCGGGACTCGCGAATAGGGGTGGAAGCAAAGATCGACCTGAAATCCGTGAGCTACTGCCTCCAGTAGTATGATCTTGCCTGATTGGAGGAACGCAGAACCTGCTGCACATCACCCGCCCCCATACAACGCCAACCGCTATGCTCATCGAGACCACGCGTAGCCTCGCCTTCCGATCGCAAGCGGTTCACTACGCAATGCAGAGTCCGGCTTCGGGAGATACTCAGCGGACAGGAGGTGGAGATCGAGGAGGACGAGGGGGAAGGGGAGGGAGGGGCGGAGGCCGAGGTGGTGGAGGTGGTGGAGGTGGTGGAGGCCTTGGTCGGGATCAGCAGATGCCAGACGCTGCGCCGGACCCCAGCGAAGTCGCAGCATAGGCAGATGCATGCGCATGAATATCAGCACTTGCTTGTGTGGCAAAGAGCCTGGCTTGGTCTACGTGACGCATAAGGTCTCCGCTTGTGCTGCGGAGGCATGGGCTCGGTATTCTAGGCGCAGATGGTCAAAGAGATCAGGTATGCATCGGCGCGTATTGCACCGCAAATGACGATGAAGATTCAGACAAATGCGACGGTCCCCCACGATGTGTCTATGCTAACGCCATCACCTAGTCTCCTGCGCCATCCAATTCCTTCTCCCTGCGACGACAGCGGCTTGTTCGATCGTCCACACGACCGCCTTGATCCAGTTGAACAGTTCGCGCACGGCTTCGTCCTATTGCCATTCTATCAGTTGCATTTGATAGGGAGCCATACTTACTCACCAGACGCTCCGGGTCATCCAGCAGCCGCTTCCGTGGGACTCCTGCTTCTTGTGGAATACTTTGCTGAGGCGGAATGGGTGTGCCATTCCCCTGAGCTGTACCGTAACCGGGCCACCCGGCAGCCTTGAACATTCCGGTAATCTCATCCAATCCCCTAGCCGCACTATCTCTCTGATCCTGATACGCCTCGAACGCCTCGGCGTAGGTCATCTTGGATACATCCAGCGGTAATTGCGGTTGCGGTTGGGAAGGGGGTGGTTGCTGCGGATGGGTGAGGTATGGATTCGGTACCGTTATCGGCTGTTCCGCTTCGACGTCCGCTTCTCCCTCTTGCGCATCGTGTTGATGGTCGTGGTGATGATGATGGTGATGCCCACAGGTATGTTCGTGCTCGTCTTCGCCGTACTCGTCGTGGTGGTGGTGGTGATGGTGCCCGTCCTCCGTTTCGTCTTCGTCGAGATCATGATCGCACTCGCATCCTTCCTCGTGGTCGCAATCGACATCATGACAGGAGCAATCGCAGTTGTAGCATTCGTAGTCCGACTCATAGTACTCGTCCTCATCGACACCATCCGCGGAGTTG
>JAABUH010004470.1_pt1 | contig 11329 bp, 13 predicted proteins | sample 5559121 | NCBI WGS metagenome assembly JAABUH01 (sample SAMN10711871, study PRJNA513364) | rock metagenome | isolation source: Antarctica rocks | place: Antarctica: Victoria Land, Battleship Promontory nord | collected 2015-12-28 | reverse complement strand
CCTCCCCGCCCTGCCGCTACGCCGCCCCTGCCACACACCGCCGCTGCCCCGCTATGCGCCGCCTAACCCCACAGGAATTCATGAACTGGAGCACTAAGTATGAAGTACGAGCGACGAAGTACGGGGTGGTTGAGCCGTCGGGGCACGCGGTGACGCGGCGTGCTACCCGCATCGAGCGAGCGAACGAGCGGCGGGGCTGTCGGCCCTACCAGAGGAGGAGGCGGGACGATGAGCGGGGAGCGCCAGCGACGATTGGAGGAGATTCGCCGTGTCGATGCCGAGGCGCGCGCGGCGCGCGAGGCCGAGACCACGGCGATGTCCTCCCCACCCCCCGAGCGCAAGCGGCGACCACCGTTCGCCCTGCCGGCGCAATTCGAGAGCTGGATCGATAAGCAGATCCGCGAGGCCCAGGAGCGCGGCGACTTCGACAATCTGCGCGGTGCGGGCCAGCCACTGACCCCCGACGATCCGAACGTGCAAGCGTTCGCCGGGGACGACGCGCTGGGCCTGCGCCTGTTGAAGAACAACGAGGCGCTGCCGGCCTGGATCGAGCTGAACCGCGAGATCGCCGCCGATCGCCAGGCGTGCCTGCGGATCCTCGACTATTACACCGCCGAGCGCGACCGCGACCGCCGCGCGCGCTTCGCCACCGACTATCGGCGGCGGGTGAGCACGCTGAACGAGAAGATCGATCAGTACAACCTGATCGTCCCCGGTATGCATCTGGAACAGGTGCGGGTGCGCGCCGAGTTGGAATTGCGCGATGCCGATCGGCGGCGGTGGGAGGCGCTGGACCGGCGCGAGGGGCGCTAGGAGATTCGATGGGGTGAGGCGAGCCCGCCGCATCCCGTAGGGCGGGGCGGGCTCGCCCTGGTGGGGTTAGTACGACTCGCTATTGCGCCGCTGATTCAGCCTGGCGCGCAACTCCGCGAGGTCATTGAGACGTTGATCGATCTGCGCGAGCGTATCCGGGCGCGGGCGGCGCTCGTATTCGTCGCGCAGTTCGAGGAGCATTTGCGAGAGCCGTCCGATCGTCCGCACGATGTGAATCGGATCGTCCTCGCGCGTTGGGGCGCTAAAGCCAGCCATTTTCCCTCCAGGGTCTCAACGCGGCCCGATCGGCGGCGCTCTATGCGAGGCTAATGACCGATTACGGTCAAGTATACCGCATGGGCAAGGGACGTGTATAGGCCGAATGGCTGCCGGTCCTTCGGTACTATATTCTCGTTGCGGTCGTCGCGGCCTCGTCTTCCGGCGCGGCGGGCGCGTCCGCCGCCGCCTCAGCCGCCTCCGCGTCGTCGCCACGCTCGTGCTCGGCGAGGAACGCGAGGAACGCCGCCTCGTCGAGGATCGGGCGCTTCAACGCCTCGGCGCGCTCGGCCTTGCTCCCCGCGTCCGCCCCGACGATCGCCCAATCGGTCTTCTTGGTGACCGTCCCGGCGACGGTCGCGCCGAGCGCCTGGAGGCGCGCGGTCGCCTCGCCGCGTGTCAACGCTTCCATGCGCCCGGTGAGGACGATCGTCTTCCCGGCGAGCGGGCCATCGGTGACGACGGCGGGCCGCCCGACCGGTGGCCGGACGCCGACCGCGAGCAGCTTGTCGATCAAGCGCTGGTTGCGCTCCTCCTGGCAGAAATCGTAGACGCTCTGCGCGACGATCGCGCCGAAGCCGGGGATCGCGTTGAGTTCATCGAGCCCCGCCGCGCGGAGCGTTTCGATGCCCTCGTAGCGCTCCGCCAGCAGTCCGGCGTTGCGCTCGCCGACGTGCCGGATGCCGAGGCCGACGATCAGGCGGGCGAGCGGGCGCGTCTTGCTCGCCTCGATCGCCTGCAGCAGGTTCTCGCTGCTCTTCTCGCCCATTCGTTCGAGCGCGACGAGTTGCTCCTGCATCAGCTGGTAGAGCTCCGCGATGTCATGGACGAGGCCCGCCTCCACCAGCAAGACCACCCGCTCCATCCCCAGCCCCTCGATGTCCATCGCGCCGCGCCCGGCGAAGTGCGCCAGGTGCTCCTTCAACTGCGCCGGGCAGGAGATATTGGTGCAGTAGCGCATGACCTCCCCCTCGACACGCTCCGTGGAGGAGCCGCAGGCGGGGCAACGGTCGGGGAAGTGGTACCCCTGCTCGGTGCCGTCACGGCGCTCCTCGATCACCTTGTTGATCTGCGGGATCACGTCGCCGCGACGCTCCACCACCACCCAGTCGCTGAGGCGCAGGCCGAGCCGCGCGATCTGATCCTCGTTGTGCAGCGTGGCGCGCGACACCGTGACACCGCCGATCGTCACCGGCTCCAGGTGGGCGAGCGGGTTCAGCGCGCCGGTGCGCCCGACGTTGATGCTGATCGCGCGGAGCTGCGTGATCGCCTGCACGGCGGGGAACTTCACCGCCGTCGCCCATCGCGGGTCGCGCGCGACCGTGCCGAGCTCGTCCTGCACGGCGAAGGCATCCACCTTCACCACCGCGCCATCGATCTCATAGTCGAGCGCGTCGCGGCGTTCGAGCCACCACTGGCAGCGCGCCCAGACCTCTGCGAGACCCGTGTGGCGGGTGATATCGGGGTTGACCGGGAAACCGAGCGCGCGGAGCCAGGCCAGCGATTCCCACTGACTGCGCGGCAGGGTGCCCCCCTCGATGTAGCCGATCTGGTAGGCGAAGAAGCCGAGCGGGCGCGAGGCGGTGATCCGCTGATCGAGCTGGCGCAGCGACCCGGCGGCGGCGTTGCGCGGGTTGGCGAAGAGCGATTCCTCCGCCTCGGCGCGCTGGCGATTGAGCGCCTCGAAGGCGCTGCGCGGGAGAAAAACCTCGCCGCGTGCCTCGATCGTCTCCGGGATCGGCGGCGTCGCCGCGCGCAGACGGAGGGGGATCTGCTTGATCGTCCGCAGGTTCTGCGTCACGTTCTCGCCGATCGCGCCGTCGCCGCGCGTGGCCCCGCGCGCGAAGAGTCCCCCCGCGTAGGTCAGCGCGATCGCCGAGCCGTCGATCTTCGGCTCGACCACGAACGCGATCTCCCCTTCCGCGCGCCCGGCCAGCTTGAAGACGCGCGCGGCCCACTCGCGGAAGCTCGCCTCATCGAAGACGTTGCTCAGCGAGAGCATCGCCTGGGGGTGCCGGACCTGGGCGAAGGCGCTCTGCGGGGTCGCGCCGACGCGCTGGGTGGGGGAGTCGGGCGTGACCAGCGCCGGGTGTGCTTCTTCGAGGGCGCGCAACTCGCGGAGCGCGGCGTCCCACTCGGCATCGCTCAGGGTCGGGTTGTCGAGGACGTAATACTCGTAGTTGCCGCGATCGATCCGCTCGCGCAGCGCCGCGATGTGCTGCCCGATCGCTCCGTGCTCGTCGCCCATCCCTGCCCTCACCACGTCGCTCCCACACCGTCGGGCCGCAGTATAGCACAGCTGAGCGTGCGTGTACGTTCAGTTGCGACGTTCGCCGGAAACGCGAGGAGGCACCGCCACAATGGCGGTGCCTCCTCGTTCGTCTCGTTGCGCGGGACCGGTTTGGCGGTTAGTCGATCTCCTGGCGGGCGAGCGTGACCGGCTCGTGGCGCGGCTCGGGCTTGCTCGGCAGGGGCGCGACCGCCGTTGCGGCGGGCTTGCTCTCCATCGACACGGCGGAGGTCACCGACGAGGTGACCGAATCCTTGATGTCGGTGATCTCTTCGGTGCTGCGCTTGAATTCGCGGATCCCCTTGCCGAGCGATTGGCCGAGCTCGGGGAGCTTCGATGGACCGAAGACGATGACGACGATCGCCACGATCAGAATCAGGTGCATCGGCTGTAGGCCATTCAGCAGGGGCATAACCATGTCCTCCTCATGCGCGCTGTTCGGTGCTTGCTCAAAGTTTACCACACCATCCCACACTTAACTACGCAGCGAAAGCCGATCTGGATGACTGGTATCTCCGCGAGCAAGCCGATTCAGAGGACTGGCATCTCCGCGAGCAAGCCGATCTGGATGACTGGCGCGTGCCGCTGCGCCGCCCCGGTTGACGCCGTGGCACGGCAGGCGCATCATCAGCGGCGTGGCCGTTGTTGTGACGAGGTGCCGCGCCGCGCTGACGTGGATGGGGCGGCACCGGGAGAGAGGGACGATGTACGAAGGCATGTTGGCCGAGAGTGTGCGGGTGCGCGGCGCGGGCGGGGACGATGTCGCCGCCTACTACGCCCGCCCGCTCGGCCCCGGTCCGTTCCCCGGTGTGGTGGTGATTCACCACATGCCGGGCTGGGATCAGTGGACGCGCGAGGTGGTGCGGAAGTTCGCTCAAAATGGTTATGCCGCGATCAGCCCGCACCTCTATTCGCGCCTCGGTGCGGGGAGCCCGGACGATCTGGCGGCGCGCGCCCGCGCGCAGGGGGGCGTCTCCGACGATCAGGTCGTCGGGGATGTGGCGGGATCGGCGGCATTCCTGCGCGCGCAGTTCTACGCCAGCGGCAAGGTCGGGGTGATCGGCTTCTGTTCCGGCGGGCGGCACACCTATCTGGTCGCCTGCCGTCTGCCCGACATCGACGCGGCGGTCGATTGCTGGGGCGGGCAGGTGGTGGTGGACGATCCGGCGCAGCTGAGCGAGCAGCGCCCGGTCGCGCCGCTCGATCTGACGCCGTCGCTCGGCTGCCCGCTCCTCGGCATCTTCGGCAACGAGGACCAGAATCCGACGCCGGATCAGGTGAATCGCACCGAGGCGGCGCTGCGCGAGCACGGCAAGACCTACGAGTTCCACCGCTACGACGGCGCGGGACACGGCTTCTTCGCCGTCGATCGCCCGGCCTATCGCCCGGAACAGGCGACCGACGGTTGGAAGAAGGTCTTCGACTTCTACGGGCGCTATCTGGGGACCGAAGCGTAAAAAGAACGATGAACAGGAGGCGCAGAGATACAGAGAGGGACGGGAGAAGGAACGGTGTTGGGGGAGATTATGGCAACTGTCAGCCGTTCTCCGTCTCGCGGTCTGCATCAGCCGCCATTTCCCTCAAATCGGCCCTTCCTTACTCTCTTCTGTCCTCTGTGTCTCTGCGCCTCCTGTTCCGTCCCTTTTTAGCGGCCTAATGAGGAGGATGCGGACATGTGCAGCTATATCACGGAGCAGGTGGCGGTGAGCGGCAGCGCCAAGGGGCCGGAAGGGTGGATGGCGATCGATCGGGCGACAATCTACTTCGATCATCCCTTCCACGCGCCGCTCGACCATAGCCTCAACATCGACTTCGTCAACGCGGTGGCGGGCGCGCCGACGCGCGTGGCGCTCGAACTGAGCGCGGAGTCGGCGCGGGCGTTGGTGGACAAGATCCTGGCGGCGCTCGCTCAGGGGGAGTTGGCGCACGGCGGGACGATAGTAGCGCGGTAGTGTCGGTCGGTGCGGCGTCATCCTTCGTCGTGTATACGCCACCGCGAGCGACGTTCATGATGTTCGGGTGACATACCATTAGGACGTACGCAGTTGAGCACGAACCAGGCGCGATTTCGGCTCGCATCCACGTTCAACCGCCTACGTCCTAACCATGTTCGCCATTCGCCATTCGCCGTGCCGCTGTCTTGCCGATCGAGCGAGTGGGGGGAGAGGGACGATGCCGACGATCGCCGCGAATGACCCGCAGGCGCTGGCGTGGGCGACCGATGCGCTGGCGCGCGGGGATCTGGTCGTGATCCCGACGGACACGGTCTACGGCCTCGCCGCGCGCCTCGATCGCCCGGACGCGCTGGCGAAGATCTATGCGGCCAAGGGGCGCGGCGCGGAGAAGGCGCTGCCGGTGCTGATCGCCGATGCGGGGCACCTGCCGAGCCTGATGGGCGGGGCGCCCGATGGGGTGGCGGAGTTCGCGGCGGCGTTCTGGCCCGGCCCGCTGACGATCGTGCTGCCGCGCTCCGCCGCCGTGCCCGATCTGGTCACGGCGGGCGGGCCGACCGTGGGGGTGCGGATGCCCGCGCATCCCTTCGCGCTCGAACTGATCGCGGCGTGCGGCGGCGCGCTGGCGGTGACGAGCGCGAATCGCTCCGGCGAGCCGAGTCTGCGCGAGGCCGCCGCCGTGGCCGCAGCGCTCGGCGACGCGGTGGAGATCATCGTGGATAGCGGGCCGACGCCGGGCGGGGTCGCCTCCACCGTCGTCGCGCTCGCCGCCGACGGGCCGCGCATCCTCCGCGCCGGGCCGATCGCTGAGGCGGCGCTACGCGCGGCCTGGGTCGCCACCTGGGGCGGAGGCCGATGACGAATGACGAGTGACGAATGACGAATAGGGACGGAACAGGAGACACAGAGACACAGAGGACGAAGGGGGAGAAGAGCACGATTAGGAGGGGCGCTGTGCTGGTAGCGCGTGTGCGTCGTGCGACAGACGAATGCGGCTGCAATGCCCCTCAGTAAAATCTCTCGTCCTTCTCTACGTCTCTGTGCCTCCTGTTGATCGTTCCCTCTCTCATCCGTGCTCTGCGTGCCCGGTCCGCTTGCGGGCTCCGTGGCTACCGTCCCTTCTTCTCGTTCTCCCTCTCGTCCCTCTCTGTGTCTCTGTGTCTCTGTGCCTGCTGTTCCGTCCCCTCCCCCGCGTTGACAGAGCCTCCGCGCGCGCATTAGGATGGCGGCGCAGCGGGCAAATGGGACCATGATGCGCGAATGGGGGCGGGATGGGGCGGTGGGCGACGTTGCCCGAGCGCGGGCGGGTGGCGTGGCGGACGCCATGGATGCGGACGCTGATCATCCTCTGGATCGCGCAGGTGATCTCGGAGTTCGCGTTCAGCTTCGCCCTCCCCTTCGTCCCGCCCTACCTGCAAGACCTCGGCGTCAGCGACCTGAACCGCGCGGGGCTGTGGGCGGGCGCGATGTCGGGCGGCTTCGCGCTGGTGATGGGGATCATGGCCCCGATCTGGGGCGCCGTCGCCGACCGATACGGGCGACGGATGATGATCCAGCGCGCCCTCTTCGGCGCGGCGGTCGTGGTCGGGGCGATGGCGTTCGTGCGGAGCGCCGAGCAACTGTTCATCCTCCGTCTCCTGCAAGGGTCCGTGACCGGGCTGGTGGCGGCGATCTCGACGGTCGTCTCGCTCGTGGTGCCGCGCGCGCGGTTGGCAATGGCGCTCGGCCTGATCCAGACCGCCCTCTTCACCGGAGGGGCGCTCGGCCCGCTCGTCGGCGGGGTGGTCAGCGACCTCGTCGGCTTCCGCGCCGCGTTCGGCCTGACCGGGGCGCTCTTCCTGGTCGGCGCGATCCTGGTGACGATCTGCGTCTCCGAGCCGCCGCGCGAGCCGGTGACGACCGCGCAGGCGACCGCGACCGCGCGCGATGGCGGCTGGCGCGCGTTCATCCGGCAGCGCGAGATCCTGGCGGTGCTGGGGATGTTCATCATCATCCGCTTCGCCAACTTCGCCCCGAACCCGGTCCTGCCCCTCTACATCCAGAGCCTCGTGCCGGACGGCCAGCGGTTGGCGACGCTGGCCGGGTTGGTCGTCGCCGCGACCGGGGTCGCCTCGACGGTCAGCGCCCTGCTGATCGGCACCGTCGCGGATCGCTTCGGGCGTCGCCTGACGCTGTTGGCCTGCATGTTGCTGGCGGCGATTACCTGCTTGCCACAGGCGTTCGTCGGGTCGGTCGGGCAACTCCTCCTGCTGCGGATCGCGACCGGGCTGGCCCTGGGCGGGATGCTGCCGATCGTGCAGGCGATCTTCACCGAACTGACGCTGCCCGATCGGCGCGGCATGGCCTTCGGCATCCTGGCGGCGGCGGGCTCGATCGGTCTCGGCGGCGGGCCGCTGACCGGCAGTCTGGTCGCGGCGCGCTTCGGCATCCCGGCGGTCTTCCTGGTGATGACGCCGTTCTTCCTGCTCGGGGCGTGGTCGCTGCTGCAACTCCCCCGCCAGGGGACGCGCGCGGTGGTGCAGGCGCGGACGTGACGAATAAACAGGGTTGTTCAAGCTATCCTTTGTTCGCGCCTCCTATAATGCTTGTGTTGTACAACGTATAGGTTATACTTGATGTGGAGTTGGGATGAGCGGCGCCCTCTGGGAAGTTGAGTTTACGGATGAATTCGGAGAGTGGTGGTCTACCCTTACTCTCGATCAACAGGTGTCGATAACTTCAGCGGTGGAGATCGTAGAGCTACGAGGGCCAGGGCTTGGTAGGCCGCTCGTCGATCGCATCGAAAGCTCGCGACATCAGCATATGAAGGAGTTGCGAATACCCCAGGGTAACATCCGCATCTTCTTCGCGTTTGACCCGCTACGCAATGCCATCTTGCTCATCGGTGGTGACAAAACCGGTCGACGGATTGAGTTCTATCGTGAGATGATTCCATTGGCTGATGCACTCTACGACGAGCACCTAAGAATCCTCAAGCGAGAGGGGAAGACATGATGCCCAAAAAGTTTAGTGCCTTGAGCGCTCCCTTGAAAACCGATCCATGTCAGCAGGAGCGGATCAATCAGCAGAAGCGTGCAATCTTAACTGCACTGGAGCTTGGCAGACTGCGCGAGTCCCGCGCTGTGACACAGCGCGAATTGGCTGAGAAAATGGCCGTTTCGCAGGCGAATATCTCGCGCATTGAGCATGAGGAAGACGTATACATCTCGACGTTACGGTCCTACGTTGAGGCGTTAGGTGGTCAGCTGCAACTCCGCGCGGTGTTCGAGGATGGGTCTATCGACATCGCGGCGGCTGGTTTGTACGAAGCCACCAGCCATCACCCTACCCGCAACGCACATGACGATTGATCGCGTTGCGGCGTGCCGCGATCTCTGGTGGGGACGATGACGCTCGCTATGGTACACGAACTGACCGCGCGTATGCGTTCCGACGCGGCCTTTCGTCGGCAGCTCTTCGCCGCGCCGCGCGCCACCCTCGCGGGCTACGATCTCACCGAGGACGAGCGCCTGACCCTGATCCTGCCGAACTTCGGCTGGCTCGTGCCGGGCGAGTTGGCCGGGTCCGCGCGCCCGCTGAGCGACGATGCGCTCGCCGCGCTGGTGGCGCAGGGGGTGCGCGCGATCGTCAGCCTGACGGAGGAGCCCTTGCCGGATGCGGCCTTACGCGCCGCCGATCTCGACGCGATCCATCTGCCGGTCGCGGACTTCACCGCGCCGACAGGGGCGCAGATCGCGGCGGCGGTCGCGGCGATCGAGGGTTTCGTGGCGGCGGGGCGTCCGGTGGTGGTCCACTGCGCCGCCGGGATCGGGCGCACCGGCACGATCCTCGCCTGCGCCCTCGTCAGCCGGGGACATACCGCGCCCGCCGCGATCGCCGCCGTCCGCGCCGCGCGCCCCGGCTCGATCGAGACGCCGGGGCAGGAGGCGGCGGTGGCGGGGTGGGCGCTGAGTCGGCAGTCGGCGGTCGGCGGTCGGCAGTAGTGGCGCGGTGCTGATAGCAGGCAATAGTTACCAACGAACCTTCTACGGACTACGGACTCATTTTCTCTGCTGATTGCCGACCGCCGACTCACTCACCGGCCCCGCCCTATCCCCTGTCTGCTCCGCTGCGCGCGCTGCTCCAGCTTGCGGCGCTGGATCGGGTCGTTCTTGTCGCGCGTGCGATCCTGCGGCGGTGGCGTACGCCCAGCGGTGTCCGCGCCGCGTGTCCGGCGCGGGACGCCCTTGACGTTGAGCAACGGCAGGAGTCGCCCGACCGGCGTGACGAGATCGGTCTGCTCGGCGAGCACCGTGTCGAGCCCCTTGTAGGCTTGCGGCGCTTCGTCGAGCAGCTCGCGCCCGGTGTCGGCGACGATGCCGCGCATCTGGTGGGCGAACGCTTCCAGCGTGATCGTGCGCGCCGCCTGCCCCCGGCTCATCCGGCGTCCCGCCCCGTGCGAGCAGGAGCCGAGCGCTGCGGCGTTGCCGAGGCCGCGCACGAGATAGGAGCCTACCTGTTAATCCCCTGGCTGTCCTGGCGCTGTCTGCGCGATCGGGGTCGCACGAATCGTATGCGCTACCAGCGCATACGAGGTGACCACCGTGTGGCCACGCTCTCGCCCTTGCGCGGTGGTCACCTCGCCTTAACCTCCCGACGCCCACAGGCAGTCCGCGCGGTGGCCAGGCGAACACCGGAGGGATTGCGTCGGGATCGGTTGGTGCTCGATGCGACAAGGGCGTGCCGCACAGGGTGTTGCCGGGGCCGATCAACCGCGATTCGCTCAGGGCGGGGATGCTGTCCAGGGCGGTCCCGGGGTATCCAGCAGGAAGCGCATGACGGCGAGGAGGTAGCTGAGGGGCCGCTCGGCCCAGGAGCGCTGCGGTTGCGGCGCGGCGCCGAGGGTGACCAGGGCAAAGTACAGATGGTAGCGGAGGATGCGCGCCTCGGCGGTTTCATCCTCCGGCAGCGCGGCGATCGCGCGATAGCCCGCCAAGACCGCCGGGACCGCCGCCAGCGGCATCCCCGAGAAGTCGAGCGCCGGGTCGCCCCAGCCGCAGCCACCCCAGTCGATGAGCGCGCGGTACTCGTGTGACCCAGGGTGGACGAGGACGTTCGTCGCCTGGGTGTCGCCGTGCAGGAAGCGGTGGGTGTCGGGGGCCTGGAGGAGCGGGGGCAGGCGCTCCAGCCAGTCGCCGAGCCAGCGCGCCTCGCTCGCCGAGCAATACCCCGCCACCGCCAGGCGTTCTGGGAGCGGGAGGGGATCCTCCTGGGGCATGTTCGGCACGCCGAGGCGGCCGACCGGGCCCGTGCGCGCCACCCCGGTATGCAGGCGCGCGAGGTCGCGACCCAGGGCGCGGTAGGCGGCGGGCGTCGCGGTGGGGTCCAGGCCGAGCAGTTCGAGCGGTTCGCCGTGGACGCGCTCATACACGGTGTAGGGCACCGGGAGCAGCTCAAGGGTGTCGTCGAAGGCGACGAGCCGCGGCGTCTGGACCCCCGCAGCGCGCGCCGCGGGGACCGCGATCGCCTCATTGGCGAGCATCGCCATGACCCGCGGTTGTGCCCGCGGGACGCGCAGGATGAGGTCGTCGCCCAGCAGGTAGATCGCGTTGAAGACGCCGATCGAGGGCTGCCGCGCGATCGTGGACGCGCCGAGGCCATGGCGTGGGTCTTGCCGACATTCGCCGATCGATACGAGCCATCCACAACAATTAACGTTACGCTTGCCGGTTGTGCCGTTGTCGCGCCAGCTTGGCGTAGCCGGTGGAGTTGCCCGCATTCCTCCCCCATCTCGCGGGCCTGCGCCTTGACGAATACACGGCGACGGCGGAACGGATCACGCTCCGGATCGCCGCCACCAGCCTGACCGCCCGCTGCCCGGCATGTCAGTCGTGTAGACTGCGAACATGAAGTGCGCCGCCGTGGCGAAATAGAAATGCACCACTGAGACCGCTGCCGTAGTAGAACCCCGTCGAGTGACGGGGGGAAGGATGTTACGGCAGATGGAACGCAGCGCGAT
>JAABUH010004469.1_pt1 | contig 11330 bp, 23 predicted proteins | sample 5559121 | NCBI WGS metagenome assembly JAABUH01 (sample SAMN10711871, study PRJNA513364) | rock metagenome | isolation source: Antarctica rocks | place: Antarctica: Victoria Land, Battleship Promontory nord | collected 2015-12-28 | reverse complement strand
TGGAGCTGGAAATATACCTGCTTGTCTCGGTGCCTCCACATCCATGTAAATGTGCTTCTTGCTTTTGCCTGGTGGGATTCAGTCTCCGGAAAGACCGGTGGAGGTTCCTTCGGTCTGATCAGCGGAAAATCGGGACCTAGCTTAGGCTCGATCGGACCTGATTCCAGCGGTTCCGATTTTGTTTACTCTCCCATGTACCTCCGGATCCGCACATCACCCTTCTCGCAGATCCGCAGCATGACTCGCTCAATCCGGGGTATCGCCCTTCCGCCAACGAACGGGACTACTGAACCTGCTCCCAACTCGAGTCAACCTCCCGAGTTTCCACCGACCAAACCGACCACCCTCTCCAGACCCAGCACGACCCGACCCACCCGGATCCTCTACTGGCACCGCACCGACCTCCGCCTCACCGATTCCCCAGCTCTCACCGCTGCCCTCCTTCTCCAAGGTATCTCCGTATTCTACCCCGTCTGGTGTTTCGACCCAAACTACGTCTACGGACACCGCGTCGGTCTCAATCGATGGTCATTCCTCCTATCCTCCATGTCCGATCTATCCGCCTACTACACCTCTCTCAATCCGCAGCAGATGCTACACGTGGTGAGGGGTCCGCCGGAGGAGGTGTTACCGATCATGTGGAAGGAATGGGGGATCACGCATTTGGTCTACGAGAAGGATTCGAATGCCTATGCCCGGGTCAGGGATAAGAAGGTGGTGGCGTTGGCGCAAGGGGCGGGGGTGGAGGTTGTGGGGGTGCATGGAAGACATCTATTTGATCCGGAGGTGGTGGTAAGGACGAATGGCGGGAAGGGGACGATGACTTTGCATCAATGGCAGAATGTGGGTCCCCCCCCCGCCCCCCTTCACTCTCCTGGCTCAGGATAATGGTGTGGGTGGTGGGAGTGGGATGGCTGATGCGGTGGGTTGGCAGGTGACGAAGAAGATCGGGAACGTCCAGGAGATTTTCCCCACGCCGACTAGTATACCCGATCCGGGCGAGACGGGATTGCCCGAGAGGGAGGGGAGGTATAGGTGGGAGGGGGTGGATATGAATCAGCATTTGAGGAACGGGGAGGATACGTGTTTTGGTCGGTTCGCTGCTGTCTCTCACTCCTGCTTCTATTCTCTTGATTCCCGTGCTCTCTCTTGACGGTAATTGCCTTCCTCGCTGGTCCCCTCCTCGTATTTCGCCTTTACATCTTGTGCTCACCTTGATTTCTTATGATCACCTTCACTTCCTCCCTCTGGCTTTGGGCGTGTTGCTCATGTTGCTGGACATGACATATCCTGCTGCTTCTGCTTCCATTCCATACCATCCCGCATGATCCCTTCCGCTGGTTCGCCTTAGCTAACGCTCTTCGGCCCAGACCACCTCGCCGGCCCGCACGGCACCTACTCCATCCCCACCCTCCTCGAACTCGGTTTCCCCCCCTCCACCACCTCCATCCTAGGGGGAACCACCTCCGCCCACTCCCGTCTCTCCCTCTTCCTCTCCAACCCGCCTGCAGTCGCAACATTCTCCAAACCACGAACAGCCCCCACCTCGCTCGAGCCCAGTACCACCCTGCTCTCACCCTACCTCAAATTCGGGTGTATCGGAGTCCGTGAGATTTGGTGGGGTTGTAAAGCCGTCATTGAGGAGTGGAAGAAGGAGGGGAGTAGAGGTGGGGGGGAGACGAAGGAGCCTGAGAATATGTTTGGGCAGTTGGAGTTTAGGGATATGTATGCGGCTGCGGAGGTGGGGGTACCGCATTTCCAGCGAATACGTGGGAATTCGGTCTGTCGGTGAGTCAGCCCTTTTCCGTTTCGTTGATTGGCAGAGTGACTGATTGATGTGTGGTTGGGGTCGTAGATTTGTGGATTGGGGATTACAGAATCAGTATAACGAGGCTGGGGAGGAGATCCTACCGAGACCGAAAGGGGACGAGGTGGACGAAGAGAGGTTCGAGGCGTGGCGAGAAGGACGGACAGGGTTCCCGTGCGTTGGCCTGCCTGCTTACCCGTCGAGAAGGAGCTTGAGCTGATGAACACCGGGGCCAGATGGATCGACGCGTGTATGCGCCAGCTCAAAGTCGAGGGCTGGATCCATCACCTCGCACGGCATAGTGTCGCTTGTTATTTGACGAGGGGTCAATGTTATATCTCGTGGGAGAGGGGGATGGAGGTGTTTGACGGTGGGTGTTGATGCGCCCTGAGGCTTGATTCTCGCTGAAGCTGATGATTGGGAATAGAGTGGTTGATAGATTGGGATCCGTCGTCAAACGTCAGTCTTGGAGACCTATACACTCAGGAGATGATCTTGAACTGAGGTGAGCAGCCGGGCAATTGGATGTGGCTCAGCTGTTCAGCTTTCTTCTCGCAATATTGTCAGCGGGATCTCCTAATTCTGGTGGAACAAGGGCTGATGTGAGAAAGTCCGGGTGTATGGACTCGTCTCTTGGCCTCTGAAAACCGACAGGACCGGTGCTCTCGTCCGGAAATACTGTACGCCCCCTCTCCTCTCCCCTGTTTCGACTGACTGGCGCAGGTCCGGAGCTAAGAGATTTCCCCGACAACGTGATTATACCTCGGATATCTTTTGTATGTGACGCAGTTGACGTGAGCAGTACATCTACGCCCCACATACAGCCCCTTTGTCCGTGCAAGAGAAAGCTCACTGCATAATCGGCGTCGACTACCCCACCCCCATACTCGACGAAGGTGTAGAAAAGGACCGATGTATAGCGCGAATCAAGAACGCCTATTCCTTGGGACTGCATGGCGACTCGCCGGAAGTGATGGATGGCAGTGCGGGGGAGATGCTTAAGCGGAAACATGAAGGCACGGGTGCTGGAAAGGTGAAGGATAAGGAGGAACGGGAGGAGAAGAAGAGGGAGACGGGGGGGAAGAGGGCTGGGGATGGGAATTTGGATGGGTTCGTTAAGCGGGGAAAGCGATAGGGAGATGGATGAGATGACTCTAACGGTAGGTGTGAGGATTGATCGGCGGATATTGAACGTGGGCTGGCTGATGTCGGCTGATCGGACGATACGATCGACGTGGTCCCGCCAAGAACCTGGTCGGACTGATTCTACCGTACCAACCGACGTAAACAGTCGATGGAGCTACGAAGCCTTGAACCCCCGATTTCAGTGAGATGGGTCTTGGGTGCACTGCTAAGCCGATAAATCCGGTCTAGGACATGCCTCTCCCCACTATTCCCGTGCTGCATCCGATTGGCGAGCCTGGGCAAAGCACAACTCCTTTTCTCGCTGGACCGTCCAGTGGGAGCCTCGCTCCAAAAACTGCCATGTAATGGACGCCAATCTGGACTACACGGAGCCCATCGAAAATGGTTCCACCCGAATCACCCAGCTCAGGGAAGTTGCTGTCCACTGGGCCCTGATGCCTGGGAGAAAATGAACAGGTCAGAAATCATTGGCAGGTGTCTGAAACACAAATGGTGGAGATCCACGCCTCGCCCTTCCATGCACAATATGTAATCAGAGGTAGGCATGGATACACTCCCTCTTTCATCCACACTATCCTACCAGACACCAACACACAAATACAAGGCAATCACTGTTTGGGGGACGTCTATTCCTTCTGTGGAGATGATTGGAGCCGAGAGAGTTCCGGGAGATGGGAGAATGGGTGTCCTCGGGCGCCGCCTCATTGACTTTCATGACCTCACACACTACCGGACCCTCTGTTTGGGATCCCATCCTGCAGTCATGAGGAGATATGGCGGCTTCCAATACTCTCAAAGTTAGCTGTAGGCTTTATGATCTGAAACGTGGCTATCGATTTGGGCGGGTCATAGGCAGAACGGAAGACGCTATACTCAAATGTACTATCTGCTGGGATGAACAGGTGGGAAAATGCGGGCCTGCCGTCGGAAGCATCCGCTACAGCATTCGACAGCAAGAGGAGCCCGTCACTCGACATCATGGAAGTCAAGGCTTGCGTCCTGTTTACGTTCTCGAGTCGTAAAATCACTAGAGGTACGGGAACAACCGTAGAGTCCAATTGCGCTACCATGCTCTGCCCAGGACTGACGAAAGAATCACTTGAATTGTTCATATACACTACATGTTCTTCTCAGCTGACCAACGCCTTCGACCCCGCCTTCTTCCTCACCCCCCTCGGCACGAACTCCAGATTACTCGGCAGCCCGCTCATTTGTTCGGCCAGAACGTCCATCGTCCTGTCCGCGGGCTTGTGCTCTTCCGTCGACATCTCTCTCGTGGGCAAGGGATCTGGCCCAGGCTCGCTATCGGTCGTGTTCTTCGGCGAAGATGATTTTGGAGTATGATGTTTCCTGGGTCGAATCAGACTGATCCCAAGCCCGTCCTCCGCGGCGATCTGGTTCAGCTGGTCCTCATGAGCTTCCTCCTCGAATGGTCATGTGAAGATAGACTCACACCATGGTTCGTGATGGCGAAGAAGTACTCTTTCGGATATCCTATCGGGTAACCATCCATCAACGAGATCGGTACGCCGTAGGGAGATCGTACGCACGGTGCTTCTCGATCAAATGTAGCCTCCTCCTCGCAGGCGTCGTGAAAACCCGTCCACATGTCGCTGGCTCGAGGAAGCACTGAAACTGCTCCTTCCCCATCAGTCATGCCAAATTACACAGGTGAGCAATGTTCACGGACGATCTTCTCCCCGCGAGCCTGTCGTTCACGAGCGATCGGGTCGTGTGTCTCTGTCTGATGCTGCTCCTCATCAGCCGCTTATCTGTATCGTATAAACGCCGAAGAAGAATCAGCAGAGGAGTGACTCACGAGGTTGAGCAGTCTCTCATCAGGGAAAGCTTTCCCACACTCCCTCCATCCCATCCTCCCGCTAAAGCTCTCGGGTACTCTACCCTCTGCAGTCCTACTCCCAGTCCCAATCTCAGTCTGGGCCGGTCGTACTCGTATAGGCGTCCGGCATAACCAACGATGGTACGACTCCTGATGCCGCTCGAGTTCGGGGAGTGTACCGTACGATGTTGACGTGCAAGGCTGAGAGCAGGTGGGCGGGAGGTTGCAAGTGAAGGATTTGCTGGATAAGGGGGTCGGGCAGGCGCGGTGGTATTTCGGAGGTGGAGAAAGGGAGGGGGAGGAGGGGCGGGAGTGGGAGGTGGTTGATGGAGATGATGAGAAAGACGGGGACGGAGAGAGGGAGCGTAGACGTTTGGAGGTCGATCTGTCGAGATCCATGCCGAGATTAGGTGTCGACAAGGACAATGAAGAAGAGGATCGAGGGAAGCCAATCAGTAAACCAAGGCACGAGACGCTAGGGTAATTCAAATATTGGGTTCGTCCAATCACGTGACTTCAAGACCCGATAGCGACATTAACAATTTGCTATGGGCTTGACACAATCTCGACTGAGGCTATGTGTTACAACTGCATTTAGTACCTTCAAATTTGAAGCTAGCGCCTTGAAAATACTGCTGTTGGACGTGCAGAGGCTTGTTTCCCTAGGTTACTACATGACATCTCCGTTCGACACCACCCATCCCCTTCCCGCCGTCGTCCAGCCCACCCCTTCTCACTCACTCATCCCTCTCGATATACCTCCACTTCCATCGTCTCAAGCTGCATCAACACCTCCTCAAGCGGCGCCGGATGGTTCCGTAGCAGCTGAAGACTCGACAGTTAAGGGTCCGCAGGATCCTGGCAATGACGCTAGCTTCGGAAACCCTTCGTCTCTCCCTCCTTGTTGAGTGGTTGGGCTCTGGGAAGAACTTCGAAGCCTTCAAGTTTGGCCTAAGGGCAAGACGAAAGCGCAGGTGGCTAAGGAGTGTGAAAAATGGCTAAGGCAAAGTGGTTGTCCCTCTCCGCGGTCTGCCAAAGCGATACAGAGGAAGGTATGTCTCAACTCGACTCCGGCTTGTCTGCTGATGAGTATTCCCTCTAGATCAACTACCTCTGGGACGGGTGGAAGGTAGCGCTAGACTGGAATCAGGGTACCGGCAACGGTCAAGGGCAGAAGATCATTGATGACGCCCCCGAGAGCGCTAGAGACGATGCGGAAGCAGAGGTCATGGGTATGCACTCGGCTTCGTGCTCTGGTCGCTACTCAAGTCTTCTCTAGCTGAAGTCTACCTGAGATATCCCGAATGGAACGCTCTAGACCCTATCTTCCGCAACAAGGACGGCGGCACAGCTTCCCGGAGGGCGGTCAACTCAAAGCTACAATCCAACACTTGCGGCATTCCTCGCATTCCCAAGCGTTGAAGCATCCCCTGCAGCTTCAAAGCTTAGCAGACTTTCCGCAACAGCTACCCAGACGACATCAGCAGTCCTTCGCCCAACTGCATCCGAGCTAGAGGACAGGGAGCATGCGATGAGTGAGGTTCAAGCTCAAGTTCCACCTATAGGACACAGTTCATCTTCCTCGGGACGACTCCACACTATGTCCATCTCTGACAGAATGGGGTGTGTGTCTACGCCCTTCACGCCATATGTAGCTGATTTTCAAGCGGTCAGATGATTACATGGAAGATGCCGCCAGTACTGATGCTTCGGTTTCATGTCCGCTAGCGACTTTGTTGGCGGCGAGCAAGCTTGGAGGGAGAAGAAGGAAGCGGATATGAAGGAGCAGGCGCGATACAGGGAGGAAGTGCTGCAAGTCAAGAGGAGGAAGGCGGAGACCGCTAGCTTTGGGGAGAAAATGCGTGCTTCGGACATGTTGAGAAAGGACGATCCGAGCTTGTCTTGGGCTGAGGCGTTGAGGAAGGCAGCGGGCTTAAGGGAGAGCATGTGAGCGCAGTGCGTACATCCCTTTACAACGTCCATTCGTCCACGTTGACCTCGTCTTCCTCTAGTTCGAGCATTTCATCCACCAACATCTCCCATTGCCGATGCGACTCCAACACCTCGACGGCGTCTTGACGCCTTATAATGCGTCTTCGTCGCATCCTTGCCTCCCTCTCCAGGATGTTCTCCACCTCATCCTCGCTCAGGACGTCCAGCCAAGTGGTTATGAGGATGTTATGGAGGATGCAAGCCGCTTGGATGAACCCATTTGCTCGAGCTTCGTCTTTGACGGTCTTGACCTTCAAGCGTAGGTAGCGGAGGCTTGACCAGCGAGCTTTGAGGATGCCAAAAGCGTGCTCGACCTTGACATGCGGTGTAGCAGCTTTGGTGTTGAAATACGCCAGTGTCTAACGGTCAAGCTGAAACTCACAGGTCTCTTGCAAGTCTGGTTCTCCTCTCGAGCGGCTATACATTGTGATGATGTTGCGGGTGCAGGTGAAGCCTGAGTCTGCCAGGACGTATTCCCCGTTGTCAAAGTAGTTGTCTGCGTCGGTATGCAGTCGCATTGACCTCTGAACTCGCTTGTCGCTGGCGGATGCGCCAGTGCAAGTAGCGAATACGCTTCATGTCGTCCACAACGGCTACCATGTTGAAGCCGTAACGCTCCTCGCGACTGTCGAATGAGCCGGCGGTCTTTGTAGGGCGAGTTGGTTCACGCTCAAGGTTGATATGCGAGCCATCAATGAAGCTGACGCAGTTGGGAAGCGCATGAGGAGCTTTGATGCGGCGCTTGAGGTTGATGCACTCGTTGATAGCAGGCCAGGAGACGTGAGAGTTAAGCTGTCGGACAAGGGCTTGGATGGTGTCATCTGTCTACCGCTCGACGGTGCCGGCTGCGACCCAATCAGCGGGGAAGAGGGGCACAGGAAGACGCACGAGAGATGCCACATAGCCGCGCTATTGCGCGTACCTTGTGTCCATGGGCTAGCCTATAGATAAGAAGAGCTATCTGGTACTTTGTGTAGGCTGGTTGCCGCTTGGACCGAGCCTGAGAGACGATGTCTTGTCCAAAGCGAAGCACAAGTCGTACATTTCGGGGTGGGTCATGCGGAAGAGGAACCTGAACTCGTCAGGGGGTGCGGAGAGCAGGGGATCGATGTGAGATGTGTAGCGAGCAAGCTTGTAGGTTTTTGGACGCTTCCAATACCGACATAGCACGATTTCGTTTCGAAGACAGAGGAGGAAGTAGATGAGCCTGCGGATGGTTTTTGTGCGTGGTGTAGAGCCAATTGTGCTAGTTGACGGTGAATTCTCTTCATCGCACGTGGTCGATATGATAGCGTAGGCATCCTAAACGAAATTTCCAGTCTGTCAAAGCCGTACAAACTGAGTAATGGGGATGTAAAATCCAAATGTTTTTAAGTTGAGTATGAGAAGACGTGGGAACCCCGCGGAGGCAAAGTGGCGGACGATATCGCCCGCCACATTCAAACGCCGAAGATCCGACCTGGTTCCGGCGCTTGCTCGCCGTCATCGGGAGCCGCATCACCACTCTCCTTCGCCTCCTTTTTGCCTCCCCCTGTCCTCGCACTGATCGCGCTATTCCGTTTCAACATACCCCTGTACGTCAGTAGCTCGTCATTCCAGATGCTTTAAAGCCATTCGGTGGGGAGCCTATTGCTTCCCGACAACTGGCAGTAACCGATCTGATCTGGCTGACTCCTTCTTTCAGGCCTCAGTAATCCAGCGAACCCGATCCACCCGCCAAAATGTCTACTACCGCCGAGCTGTGTCCGGTCTACGCACCGTTCTTCGGTGCCATGGGATGCACATCTGCCATCGTATTCACCTGTATCGGGGCGGCGTGAGTCTATATCTCCATCGTCGACACCCCTTAATCCCGCCTGCCTCACGCCCTCATTCCCCTTCCTCCTCTCCTATCCCAAGCCAATTTCCCGTGAATCGCAGTATGGAGACGAGACAAAGCGCCTCGCTGACGTTCGCCGCAGATACGGTACCGCCAAGTCCGGCGTCGGAATCTCCGCGATGGCCGTCCTCCGTCCGGACCTCATGATGAAGTGTGTCGTGCCAGTCATCATGGCCGGTATCATTGCTATCGTCTGTTTCCTCCGTCTTTCCTTAGTCCTATCGCTCATGGTCCGGTAGTACGGGCTGGTCGTGTCGGTGCTAATCTCCGGTGATCGTAAGTCTTCCGACCTTCCTTCACACCATACCTCGCCATTCCCCCTCTGCATTCCACCCTTCTTGCCTTGCTTCGACGATCTTTCGGCCAGAACCGGATCTTGTCAATCTCCATCTGCCTCGAACCTCGCTGACGCTCGGCTCTCGGCAGTGGCCTCCCCCATGCCCCTCTACACCGGCTTCATCCAACTCGGCGCCGGACTCTCGGTCGGTCTCGCCGGTCTCGCCGCGGGCTTCGCCATCGGGATCGTCGGTGATGCCGGCGTACGAGGAACGGCTCAGCAGCCCAGGTTGTTTGTCGGGATGGTGAGTCGAGCCAGACCTCCTTCTGATCCGATCCGGATAGTGGGCTGTGGTCGGGAAGCGAGACTGATTATGGGACTAGATCCTTATCCTCATTTTCGCCGAGGTGCTCGGGCTTTATGGGCTTATCGTGGCGCTTATCCTGAACACCAACTCGAGCGTTGACTACACCGTGCGTTACCTACCTCACTGCGAGAAAAGCAAGCTGATGTGGTCTCGATGATCAGTGCTCAATCGCAAATTAAGCCGCGAATCATCAGATTGCATTCCCTATTCCCGAGAACCGCAAACCTCCACATCCATCTTCTCGATCGGACCGACACATCCGCATTCGCAAGCGAGCCCGGGACGGCGCTAGAATGTTGCACGTAGTAGGCATGCATAACCTGATCAGCACCGCATCGTCCTGGCTTTTTAGCACGTCACCTGAAACATTCCTCGCGAGTATACATCTGCTGAAGACGACCGCTTGCATTGCCTATCTGACTTGCGTCTTCTTCCCGACTCTTCCTGGAACCAATAGCGCTCGCTGCACCATTAGTTGAGCGGCGGCGATGTCGAGGCAAATGACGCATCCTGATCCCTCAATACAAACCCTCGCGCTCCCTCATCTCCTACTCTCTCACACCAAGCTGCTCAAAAGCCGGACCAATGAGTTAAGCTTCCCAAAGCGTCATGCGTATGCCGTTTTATATCCCATTCCCCTATATCCCCCTACTCCTCCTTGGCCATCTTCCCCGTCCCCTTCGTAGGCGGCCCCGTCAAGATCTCACTAATGCTCCCCCAAACAAGCTTGGGACTCTGCGCGGCATCGATCGGAGTCCAAAGTCCTTTATTCTTATAATAATCCACTACGGGGTCGGTCTGGGTGTGATAGGTCGAGAGACGGGTCTTGAGGGTTTCCGCGTTGTCGTCGGAACGCTGGATCAGGGGCTCGCCCGTTTTGTCGTCCGTCATCGCCTTTTTGGGAGGATTGACTACGCCGGGCGTCAGTGAGGCGCGGCGGGGGAGAGAGAAGGGGGGAGGGAGACGGGGAGGGGCCAGGAGGGGGTTGGAAGGCAGGAGAAGGGGGCGCTGGCAAGCGAAGTGGGCGTTGGAACCGACGTAGTGGTATGGGAGAGAGCGGAGATGAAAGAGGGCGAGGGTGGAGGGCACAGCATGGAACAAAGCTGCGCCAGGGACGGAGGAGAGAGGATGGAGAGCGATTCTCAAGGGCAACGAGTGGGAACCGCTTCAGGGGTAGAGAGGGTAAGGACGTGAAGGCAATTCTGGCGATCAAGATACAGCGGAAACTCCGCGATCCGTCAAGAATGATTGGCTCAGAAAGAATTACAAGGACAACGAAGACAATTCAGACCGCCAAACGAACCGTACTCGACCAAGCAGAAGGACGACCCCACTCACATTCCTTATGATAGCTCCTCCCGCTCGCGGGATGGATCAAACGCCCCGTGATCCTCGAGATGAGCAACGCGTCGGGGATCTTGAGCTCGACCGCATGATCGATCGCCTGTTTGCCCTCTGCGAGCATGGCGTCGAGCTTGGACGCTTGGGGGACGGTGCGGGGGAAGCCGTCGAGGATGAAGCTGGGCCGAGCGTTAGCGAGCCGGATGGAGGGGGGAGTGAGCTGGCCGGAGCGAATGGACAAAGGGACGCAGCAGATGGTCACGGCCACAGCCAGGAGAATCGGAAGAGGAGGAGGATTGGGAAGGGAACCAGGAAGAGGGCAACGGGCGCTGTGTACCCTCCGGCTGTTCCCTTTCCTCATTCCTCCACCCGGGTTTCATTCGGCAGTGTCGCGAATCGCATCTCGCCTCTGCCTCTCGCCCCTCGCCCTTCGCTGCGCTCAGGACTCGGAGCAACTCACCCATTCCGACACTCCTCATTCTTCACCAACTCCTCCCTAATCATCCCTACCATAATCTCATCCGAAACCAATTTCCCCGAATCCATGATCTTCTTCGCGGCCTTCCCCAAATCGGTCTGACGCGAGACTTGGGATCGGAGCATGTCGCCGGTGGCTAGGTGGCAGATGCAAAATTTTTGGGAGATGTTGGGGGCTTGGGTGCCTTTGCCTGCGAGCCGAGC
>JAABUH010004468.1_pt1 | contig 11330 bp, 11 predicted proteins | sample 5559121 | NCBI WGS metagenome assembly JAABUH01 (sample SAMN10711871, study PRJNA513364) | rock metagenome | isolation source: Antarctica rocks | place: Antarctica: Victoria Land, Battleship Promontory nord | collected 2015-12-28 | reverse complement strand
CGTATACGCCAGTCGTGTACGCCCGGATTTTGGCGTATATACAGGGCAGATTTACCGTGGACACGTATGTACGCCGGTATATACGCGTACACGTATGTTATACGCATCCGTACATCCCAACCCTAGACCAAAGCAACAGGAGCAGAATCAGAATCACTCGCGATATATGATTTGTCCCATATAACGAAACTCGTTTGAAACCGCTGCAGCTCGATCAAACAGCCGGCTCGGACTTGCGACTTGCGAGTTTGACCGAAGACAACTTTGACCTGCCGGCAGCACAACCTGCACAGTCTGCTGAGCCTTACGTTGCCTGACTCACCTCCACAACGCGTATGGAATGCTAGCATGAAGCTCAAAAGACCGTGTGATGTCTTCTGACGCGGCCAGATGCTGACCCGCAAAACTCGAGATGGCCAGCAAGATCAGCTGGTTTGGGGGTCACATGGCAAGAACCGTCCGTGAGCTGCAGGTCAGTCACAATATCGATGTTGTGCACAAGTTATGCATTACTAGCTGAGGTGCCAGCTCATTTGGAACATGTTCTCGTAAAACGAATAGTTGAGAGGAACTCTGTTGCTGGCTTGCTCATGTGATTCAAATTTTGACACTTCAGGACCGGCTTAGGATGGTAGACATGGTCTTGGAGGTTAGGGATGCACGCATACCATTCTCATCTGCGAATCCTGAGCTTGAGAAGCTGGTGCGCCACAAGCGCAGACTGCTGGTGTTGAACAAAGCTGATCTGGCTGCCCCTGACAAACAGCAGGTCACTTCTGGCTACACACGTATATGTACTATACAATCCCTGCTCCTCATAACACTGTGTTGTGACCCTGCAAAAGTTGTGTGATGCCTGATTACAGCTACATGCTTTCAGCAGTTCATCACATCTGCAAGCAAACATTGGTGGCAAGTGGCAATCACTTTGAACAGGCCAACTGCAGCGTCTGAGTTGCACCGGAGCAGAGTTCTGACCAAGACTTTACTTCAGTGCATTTGCTGCCTTCCTAAAGCTGAAAGTCAGACGAGGAATCGGCACGCTCGATCATTGCAAAACAGCTGCCTCACAGCATGATGATAGTTGTTTCATGTAGGCCATACTGCACCGGCTAGAAGAGCAGAAGCTGCAAGCTTTGTTCACCAGCAGCCAGAAGCGTGGCAGCATACAGAAGCTGCTGCAAGCTGTGACAAGCAGGCTGCAACAGGACAAGCCCAAGGCTGACATGCTGATGATCATGGCTGTAGGTGATTAGGCCGCATAGCAGTTGCTTGTGGGGTTCAAGTATGCAAGGGTCTGTTGTCTGCAATGATAGTACCAATGCCTCATCAAATTTGCAGACTTTGACTCTGCCTGGCACAGTTCTACGTGCAGTTCAATGCCAGCTCTGTCAAGTTGACTCATCTTCACCCTCATGACAGCAGTTGCAATGAAGGCTTGCTTGGGACTCAGTTTGCTGCATTTGCAGGTGCATTGAATCGGCATGCATTCCTTTTGATGTGTCCTACTACCCTGGCGTACCAGTCTTAGTTGCAAGCGTTTCTGGAGACTGCTGCATTTGGTTAGTGTTTGCATGCAGGCATCCCAAATAGCGGCAAGTCCACCTTGATCAATGCTCTGCGGCATGCAGCCAAGCTTGGCAAGCACAACAGCAGCGGTGGGAAAGCAGCCACTGGTGCCACCCCCGGACTCACTCGCCATATCGCAGGCTTTCAGGTGATGATCTTGGTACACCAATGGAATATGTGAAAACTTCACTGTGAAAGCTGTGATGCGGTGCTGCAGCAAGCAATGGCATGGTGTTTCAGTATTTTGTGTGCACTAGCCAGCTGATTCCATTGCGTAGACAGCATTCACATCACTCCATTTCTTCAAAAGGGTCCTTGTGTCATGCTTCTTCATGGTTGCTGTTGATCTCCCAACATCTCCCAGGCTCGCCATCCCTCATCTGTGACTGTCAAAGCAGATCAGGACTGCTGTCAGGTAACTCCAGCAGGACCTGTGCGTGAGTGTGGCCTGTCTGGCAGAGCACCAGATTGATGCACAGGCTCAGTGGTTTGCCATCACTGCATTACATACATTTAGAGCGTGGATCTTGGTGCAAGGTAGGAGAGCGCCCAACAGCCTTTTTGATGGATACCCCAGGAGTGATGCTGCCCAATGTGCCTAATGAGCAGACAGGCATGCGCTTGGCTCTGACAGGTATGGCATCTGTCAAGTTTGCACTGATACAGCACTGTCCTGTAGATCATGTAGGATTTGCTGATCTCTGTATGTGCACTTGTGTCTGTGCATCACTAGTGTCTACTGAACTTGACTTGAACATATCATTGGCAGTCACCTGCACGGGTGTGACTGCATAGAAACATGCCGCTTTTGTGAGCTGTGTGTCACCTGCATGGCTCTCAGTTTGTGCAGGTTGGAATGCATCTAGAGGCTTGCTGTGTCACTTTCCTGTAGGTGCTGTGAAGGATTCCATTGTGGGTGAAGAGCGGCTGGTGCAACACTTGCTGCTGGAGCTGGCTCAACAAGCATTACAATCAAAAGGTACCACAATGTAAACTACCATAACACTGTGCGCTGATCCAAGGCAGCCATGCACAAGGTGTGACACAATCTCATGATGGGTAATGATCAAGGCTCATTTGTAAGAGTCAACATAGTTTGGCCTGAATTTTCGCCTGTTCACTGGTCATCAGGAAGCTTTTCAGCAAAGTCAAGCATTGCTTGTTTGCAGGTGCAAACCCAAAAAGGACGCAATGGCCTGGCATGGCAGAGGGTGAGAAGATGTCATTGCTCCAAGAAGCAGTCTTGTCAGCTGTCAATGCTGCAAGCCCAGTAGCAAGAGACAACCATGCATTGAGTTCTGAAGTCCAACATGATGATAGTGTTACAGCTTTGCAGTCGTCACAGTATGGTGTAGATGTGGATGCAGGCATGGCAACGTTTCATCTTGCAATGAAGCAAGACATGCTGGACCAGGACAGACTGAGCGCTGTCTATAGGAAAGTTTTAGTTGCATATCGAACAGGAGACTTTGGTAGGTACACTCTGGACAGTCTGACCTGACCTGCTATTTCAGCACCATGAAATCCAGTTGCCTATCTTTAAGCACAAGCAATTGATTGATTGTGGGTGGTGGACAGTCTGTGTAATTACAGCGCACTAGACCAGACTGCAATGTGAAAGGCACGACAAGTTGCAGTCAGCAATAGAGCCCATGCACACAGGCAAGCAGACTGAAAGGCAAGTGAGCATTGAAGTGGCGCAAGGCTGCGAAAGGCAACTTTCGCAGCACTTACTGTGCCAAGTGTTTCATACTTTGACAGTGAAACGCCGTGAGGTATGTGACGACTTAACCAAAGTCAGCAAGCAACGCCTTGCCTGTCGACATGACCCAGCAAACAATTGCCGAGGCAATACATTTTGCAATAGCGCATGGGCTCCTCATCTATGCCAACAGCTCCCCAACCAGCTTGTTCACTCTGCTTGACTAAGCACCTGAGAGGAAGGTGCAGGTCATTGCTTCTTGTTGTTGCGCCTTCGGAAGCTTGCTGCCAAATCCTTCATGTGTTGCTGAAGCAAGCGAGACACAGACTAATGAGGCCTTGAGCAAAAGCAGAGCAGAACTCTGCAGCAGGCAAGGGCTGACCTCCTCTTCAGGTGACAGCGGAGCAACCTTGGCAGGACCCGACTGTGTGGTGGCAACCGTGGGTGTGGTTGCCTGAGCAGGCTGTTGAGTTGCTGCCTACGGCTCAAAAGCTTGTTTTGCAGATCGGTTCACACAAGGCAACGCTTGTACTATGCAACCCCTACCTGGTCTGAGACTTGAGGCAACATTGTACAGTGGACTGGTCGGTCGTCACTGTTGGCAATCAGTGTGTATAGTGTCGCTGTAATGTCGTTTGTGAGTTTGAGCTCGAACTGTCGCCTGTGAACATTCAAGCTTGTAGCTGCTGGCCCAACTCCTCCGATGAGTCACGATATGGTAATCATGGATTGACATCAACAGGCTAGATGCGATGAAATGTTGTGCCTTGAACAGTGAGCGTCAGCTTTGCCATTTATACTACCAAGCTGCATAAAGCCCTGTGGCTACATGTGTCTGGTGCTTACAGCAATGGTGTGGAAAGATAGGTGTTAAGCCCTTGGCCACCATGGAGATGTTCAAGGAGTTCATTCTCCTCTACATAGCTGATCACCTACAAGACGACTAATGCCGTGCAGGACAAATTTGCGCCATTCAGAAAAGTTGCCATGCTGATGGCTCATTACCATGGCCACCTGTCAACCTTGAGAGAGTGTCGTAGATTGCTGCGTATTGTACTATTGTTGCTTGTAGGTGCGTCAGAAGCATTTGCATGAATCCGACCTTACAGCTGTAAGGAAACAGTTGGTCAATATGAACGACTCTGATTTGAGCATTCGACAAGGGAGAGTGATTGTGGGCACTGCAACCAATTCCATGCTGCTCATAGGAGATCAAAAGATTATGGTTCAAAGGCAATAACTTGACAGCCTTTTAGAGTACGCGTAGCCATGGGTGGCACTGACAAAGATCCTTGAAAACTCGTAATACCAAAACTTTTATATCAAAATCTTTGCCAAGCATTTGCCACAGATGTTTTTTCTAATTATGGAAACAACCCCTGTGGATGGTCCAGTCAGATGTGTTCACAAACCCGGGGTATACAGATTGATTGCAAGGTCTACAATGCAGAAGGGTGAACACTGTCTGAACTGTGTATACGAACAGGTGCTACCAGCAATAAGAAAGATTGGCTCTTACTCAATACAGTCAGTTTACAGTTCAGCTACTCTTGCTGCAAAGCAGTGTGCTAGCTTGCTTGACAAGCGCCGGTAAGGCTAGGAGGTAATGAAGCTCAAGAATGCTAGCCTGCAATTTTGGCAGGGCCGTCTAAGACGTTTTCAGAGCGTCTCTGAGACGCCCCGTCTCTGCAGGCGTATAGAGACGCTCGTTCAAGAAGGGGCGTCTAGAGACGCTGGTCGGCGATTGCTCCCTTTGCTTTGAGTCGCTTGAAGAGCACTTTGTCGAATAGCACGCACCTTGCTCACAAGCGTTGTGTTGAGTTATGTGGTCTTATGCTACCATGGCCACTTTTAACACGTCTACCACGCATCCCACTGTCATAGCAAAACTTGCAATTGACGTCAAGTGGTCTATATCCCTGAAAATGGTGAGGTCCATACGTCCAAAGCATGTCTTTTATATTGGCTTGCACGATGAGCTTGAGAAGGCCCGCCACAGGTGACTCTCACCAAGCAAGTTGTTCCTAATCAAACACTACTGGATTTGCTTTTGGTACACAAGTTCTCATGGCCTTTCAGAGATGCATCACGATGACATATAACCAGGCAAACGCAAAGGATGAACTGAGTCTAACACTGTAAGCTATAAATCTTCAGCCATGCATTTCACCCACCTCTGATATGCTGTCCAAAGGGTCCATAGGCCCAAGTTGATACTGAAACTCAGGATCAGCCAAATAATCCTACACAGCGTAGGATCATTTAGTACTCGGCGTTGTTCATGATGCATATGTGAGACATAGCTCATACAGAGCTCACCTTGATTTGTTCTAAATAGTTGCTTTGGCTCCAAGCGCTCCCATCTATCTCTGGCACATCTGATGGACTGATGCGGCCTTGGGACAAAGCAGAATGCCTGCTTTGACTAGCTTGGAAAGCTAAGCAGCGTTTGAACGGGCGTTGGTCCCCTTCAAAGTGGAGTTGCTTGCCTTGCAAGGCTGCAAAGGTTGGAATGTCGCCAAAAGTGTCCTTCAGTACTCTGCAAGAACACTAACTGGCTTGAGCACAGATGCACAATTGCCTCATTTGCTAATGAAACCGATCCACTTTGGTAGCAGCTGCAGCACTCACTGTGTAGCATGTTTCATAACATCTTGTTGCTTGTTGTTGGACAGCTTTTCTTGGCCAACTGGCTTCAGCCATGGGTAATTTTTCATGTCGGTCAACTTGATACTGCGTAGCCTTGTGTCCAACAAGTGAAGGCGGTGTTCACCATCTTGACCAAGAATGAAACACAGAAATCCAGCATCAAAAGCTTCCTCAATAGGCCTATACATCAGAGAAGTAATTGAATGGTATGGCGACACAAAATCAGGACACGATACAACATCATAGCAACGAAGTCACTCACTTTGCAAGCAAGAGACCATTCCTGGTATCGTTGATATTGCTGAAGCCTAAGACCTCTTGGACCGTCATATGCCATTTGAATTTGAAGAGATGTGACCCTGTCACATAGCCTGTTGGCAATGACACATCCAATACCATGCACTTGCAAGTTTTGCAGGGTTTGTTCCCATCTTCATCATAGGAGCTTTGCTGATAAGCCTGCATGAAGATCCTCTGAAACTATTGAACGATGCTGCATTTACGTTTGAGGTTCATGTGCACTGTTGGAGCTGCTACACACCTTGAGCTCCAGCTCCAGCTTAAAATTTGGATCTCGCAGACTTGAAGCATTACTGGGGGTGTAGACAAACTGTGTTGATCTTACAGCCCTGAGTGATGATGCAATTGCTGTACTAAGCTGCAGAACGGCATGAGTCTGCACCTCTGCATAAGCGAGTATGCGTGGAATGCTATGTTAATGGAGCAATACAAGCAAGAGATGCCAGAACTTACCTATGTTGCTAATCATCTTCTGAAAGGTCTGCTCTGCAAGGCCAGTTACCATTCCTACAACACCACCAGCGACATTGCACAGATAGTATGGTCTTGCGACAAAAGGTTACGCTGGTGCAATCTCTTGCTTGATTGTCCGAAAGACTTCAACAACAATGTAGTGACAGATTGTGCTAGCAGGAGTCTTGCTCATGGTTGAGATTGATGCGGAAAAAACAACCAGGAGTCCACATGCACATAATACATCAGCAACAGACAGAATTCTAGTTTGGCTTACCAGCAGGTTGTCAACAAACAGTTGCTATATGACACCAGCCAAGTGAAATTGCAGCCACAGGTGAAATTGCAGCCAGAAGGGATGTTAACGGACGATGCTTGTAGTGATGGCACTTGCAGATCGGTCATGATGCAAATGGAGAGTCAGAACTGATATGCATGCCTACACAGTCCTACCTTGTGTAATTGACCTCACATGTTGGCTGCCAACACCTGCAAGAAAGGAAGCCAAAGAGTGGCTGAAGCTTCTGTTTTCAAATTGAGCATGGTCTGAACCTAAGATGCAGCACGCCTCAAGGCACAGACAGGGCTGAGAGATTGCATTGATTCCGACAAGTGTGCTCATGATTAGATGTTTCACTGGATATTGCTACTGCGTGCAAAATGACAACATACTTAGCTCACTGTGCTCTACTGTTGTATGCTGCACAAGCAACAGTCATGAGACATCAGATAACAATGCACCTTAGCACTTGCATCTTGATAGTCATGCCCCTCATTGTCTGTCATTGTATGCCTAAAATTATTGTCACCAAGTTGGTTCACTTACCTTGCTTGACGATTCTCAGCTGACGGCGAGCTTGCACAGCAGTGTCCACAGCATCAATGGTGTCCTCTGTTACATTTGTCCAGCCTGGAAGATCGTCCGCTGTATCGTAATAGCTGATGCAATGTCCAGGAAACTGGCGGAGAAGTGCTTGGCACCGCTCTTGCGCAGACCCAGAGCTAGAAAACACAACCTCCCGCTTTGTACCCTGGTTCTCGAGTGGTGTGTCATTGGAAGTGGCAGCCTCATAGACTATGAGCTTGAGCTTCATACTGCCGAATGAACTTGAAGGAGAGTACGGATCTCACTGTGACTTGTGCCAGGAAGTCCTAAGCCAGCCGTTGACTCTTGTGCAGGATCAGTCAGCACCCTGTTTCAAGCAATGACAAGTAGTGGTATGCAGTGAGAGTGCACAAGACCCATTAATTCTCACAGGCTAGCAACTATACGCAGGTGAGGGCCTTGTTCAGGAGACCAACGAAGCAGGAACAGCGTTGCAACACCAGCAGACCTTGAGAGTTCATGAGATTTGCAATGAGCTTCGGTTGCTGCAAAATGCAAGGCTTCCGGAAACCTGAGCTGTACACACCGACGCTGTGGTCGAAGCTGACCACTCGATCGCGACCAAACTGTCTGCAGTCAGCTCATCACCTTGCAGGGAAAACCGACTTGATTGCTGTCGATAGCTAGACGCAAAACACACCTGCCAGCTGCATCGCGAGGGACTCTTCAACGGCAGACAGGCAAACGCAAATCAGCGGAAATTTCATTGTGACGGTTTGACCCAGGACTGGTTACGGTACAGCCATCCGTCACTGAGACTATTTATGGTATAGGAAGAAAAAGCCTAGTATGAAAAATCCAAACATCATAGAGAACGCGCTAGCATAGTAGGGGTATGCCGGCAACAGGAACCTCTCATACTCATCGTGCTTGAATGGTCGGACTGAGACCTGCCATGACTCCTCTATGCTTGTATAAGCAAGGCGGTGATAGCTGATGACAAACTTGAAGACTCCATACACATCTGGCACCTTCATACGGGTCGAAAACTGTCCCTGCACCAGCCACACCATTATCACTGTCACCACAGTCACACCAGCTTTTTATGCGTTGTGCACCTGACATCAGATAATGGAGATTATTGTACCAAGCGGATGCTTCCACGGCCGAAATGGGTTTTGCACCGAGTAGACAATTCCATTACAGTGCACCGCATGCGCTATGCACTGCGTTAAGAAGGAGCATTTGTGCCAAATAGAGCTGGCTGCAGTGTATGACAGCAACATTGGAGAAACAAACGCTTGCAATCCACATGCATGTCCCATACACGCACCTTGTTGTCTGGCTTCAACGTCGCTCTGACATGGGGATCCAGCATGGTGAACTCCACTTGCACATCATTGGCTCTGCAGGGAACATGCATCATCACATGCATGTGGCGTCATACCCAATCAGGTTGAAACAAGGCCACCATCAGCATATGAACAGCAAATTGCTTCACCTAACAAACACCTGCTGCAACACGCCTTGGCTGTTTGTTATCATCTGCATGTTCACATGCTATCAAAGTGCACCAGTGTTGTACAAGCTGTTGTGCTTGGCGCGAGCTTAGCCACAATTGAATGCATGCCACAGCAACAAGTTGTTGGGTTGCTGGTGTGAATGCCTACTTGAAGGGCTGCCATCGGTCGTCCACCAGCTCTTGAATATTGACAGAGAAGTTGATATCGTCGCTGACACGATACCAGGTGAGCTGCTCATGCTCCCCAACCAGGTGATGGCTCATGTTGGTCAGCAGCAAAACTCCCCTCTCATGAAAGCCCCATTTGGTGACTTCAGTGCAGAATGGTTCGTTGCCAGCACTCGCACCACTGCACACAAGGTTGACTTGAAGACAATGTGCAATTCCTGAGCATACGCTTTACAGGCATGTGCATGAGCTCTGCTTGGTGGAGCTGCAACTTGGCAGCCATCAGCGCCATTGGCAGTGTAATGACAGTTTAACACAAGCAGCAACATGACAGCATTGTGCAATGAGATGCACTGGTGCAACAGAATGGTTATGTAAAGACGGCCTACCTGCCAAGCGTCGACTGGAAGAACTCGTTGCTGAACATGTCAATGGAGCCAGCAACAACAGCCCTGGCATTGTTACGTGCCTGCAGTGTAAAGACACAGCATCAGCAAGCAGTCTACATCAAAGTGCATGATAGGAGACTGGCCGAATATTTTGGGACTGCAGAGTGCCTTTGATGAGATTCACCTGAACCAGAGCAACCAATGTGGCATCCTTTCCAGCCAGTGTGCTGCTGTCGGTGATGCCTTTGCTGGGGACTGCTGAGTATGCTGTATCAGCAGCAGTCAGAGCCTTGACAACCTGCAGCAGCAGTCGAGGTCGTGACAGATCAGCACAAACATAGTGCTCTGGGCACAATGTCGTACTGAGCAAGGCATGCAAAGTCCTCAGGGCAACAGGCACTGTACAAGGGCACTCACCAGTGTGCTTTTTGGTGAAATTGAGGCACCAATCCCTCTGTAAACAACTGGAGCCTACAATCACAAAAGGCAATGTGACACATGGTCAACAATGCAGTCTTTGCCTGAGGCCCCAAAAAGGGCTCAAATCATAGAACTCTTACATGCTTGTGACTGTTGCCAAATACAATCTTGGACTCAAGCGCATTACTAGTCATGATGGCTGACTGTTGCTGATCATGTCTGTTGAAGTGGTCAGTGATGACTGAGCCCTTGGTGTCAAAGTTGACTCCCAAGTCTGCTGCAAGCTCCCTTAGTTCGTCTGATGCATCTGGGTCTATTGCCAGAAACAGGTCGTGTCCAGCGTCAACAAAGTCAAGGAGTCCAGTTGCGTCAACTGAACCCCCAAACTCTGCAGCACAACATGGGCAATAATGCAGGCATCCGTAATCCAGCTTGTGACCATTTTTTGCATGTACCACACACGAGCATGATGGGCAGAGGGTGAGTCAAGTACCTGGTGTGCTGGAAGCAAAAACGATGACTTTATCGTAAAGGTAGTTATCCCAGTCTTTGATGGACAAGTCTGGGGCATTCGCGGCAGAGTATGTTAATTGGTACCCGCGAGATGTCAATGAGCTGAAGAACAGACTATGGGTGCTTTTCAACGCAGTGTCGTCGAGCAGTGCTAGTACTCGCTTCCCCTGACCCACAGCTTCTGAGGCTTGAAACAGGAGCAGAGCACAGCAGGCTGCTAGGCAATAGTGCAATAAGCACGACATACAAGAGTCCGCCGGTGACGGCGTACAACGCGCGGACTGTGTGTCAGATCAGCTGATGGCTGGATAACCGATGCACGCAAATCAGGCAGTGTTTGCAAGCTTGATGTGACGGTTAACACGGATGGTAAGACGTTTCTCTGAAAGGTCCTTTGCGAGTTGTATTGCAGATTCGCTTGCAATGATTGCTGCGATGCGCACCTCTCTGATGCTCGGTCTTCATTAGGCAAGCAATTCAGCACTGGCTTCAGCATCCCAATCCTTCTGCAAGCAAGCCCCTGGCTGAGTATCCCCTGGCTGAGTATCTGAGACGCACAATATACAGCTATTCGATCAACTGGCAATTTTGCTGCTCACTCTCAATCCGTCATGGCGTTGTCGCTGATTCAGCACCGTGCTGTGTCGGGGTCCTGTAGTCTGCTTGCAGTGCAGCACTCAGCTCATATGGGTTGTGTCATACGGCCATTTGTGCAAGCACAGCCTTCTGTCCGCACGGCAGTCCCACCGCGCAGAAGGCCTGTGGTGCTACTTGCCAGCTCTCAAAACCTGGAAATTACCCTCAAAGCAGACGAGGTCA
>JAABUH010004465.1_pt1 | contig 11340 bp, 7 predicted proteins | sample 5559121 | NCBI WGS metagenome assembly JAABUH01 (sample SAMN10711871, study PRJNA513364) | rock metagenome | isolation source: Antarctica rocks | place: Antarctica: Victoria Land, Battleship Promontory nord | collected 2015-12-28 | reverse complement strand
AGATTGGTGACCCGACGACTCGTCGACAGTCAGTATAGTCGGTCTACATGGCCGTTCGGTGGAAGATTGCTCCGCTTCGCTCGCTTCGCGAGCGAAGCGAGCGAGGGTGATCTATCACTTTCAGTGAAAGCGTCGTCGGAGGCGACACCGATGGTGATCTATCAGTTTTAATGAAGGCGACAGCTTCGCTGAAGCCATCGACGACACTCATGGTGATGGTTGAAAAAGCCTTGAGAAGAGATAACCTCACTTTCGATGAAGCGTAGTCATTTCGTTGAGAACGAGAATTGAGTAATTTTATTATGGAAGCTTTAGTCTATACCTTCTTATTGGTCGGTACGTTGGGTATTATCTTCTTTGCAATTTTCTTTAGAGAGCCACCTCGCATCGTGAAGTAAAAAATTAATCGGCTTCAGCGTTGCTAAGAGGTTCCTCGCCTTTGGCAAAGAAAGCCTTTGGAAGGAATAGTCTGCTCGATTTGCTTTGCTCGCTTCGCTTTCAGTAAAGTCAAACTTTCAGTGAAGCGAAGCCATCCCTTTCAGTGACATTTTCAGTAAAAGCCTCGTCTTCGGCGACACCGAAGGTGATGGCTGAAGATCGAGTGGGGATGACATCCCTGGCTGAAAGAATCGTCTTCGATCAATCTTCATGCTCTTCAAAGGGGTCTCGAAGTTGCTTCGAGGGTGGTCCGAAGCCGACGTATATCGAGTAGCTAGTAATGCTTACTAAAAGGGATGACAAAAAGATGGTATAAAAAAAGGCTGGACTTTCCATATCTAAATCCTTCAAGAGCTTTCTGGTAAGGCTAAAAGGTGGGGTCTCACTCCGTGAGGGACTTGTCTCACTCCGTGAAGGGGAAGGCCTCACTCTGTGAGGGTAAAGAGTTCAAGTGGAAAGAAGAAGGCGTTGAGTCGGGATCACGCTCTTTTGGTCGACCTGATAAAAAATTTCCATCGGAATAATACGACAGAAAGTAACAAAAGTCTAACAAGGAAGTACTAGTATGGCGACGGAAGCAACTTCAACGGTGGAAGAAAAAGAGAAAGGGAGTAAAGTGACAAAGCTTGGCACTTTGCTCAAGCCTCTTAATTCCGAATATGGAAAGGTGGCACCAGGGTGGGGAACGACCGTCATCATGGGTGTATTTATGGCTCTCTTTGCAATCTTTTTAGTGATTATTTTAGAAATTTACAATAGCTCTGTCCTTCTTGATGAAATTACACCGATTTTTTAGATTGTAATCTCCCCTTCTTATTGAAGGGAGCATTTCGTGCCATCGATGCCGTTTCTCGATGGCTCAAAAATGCAGTCTTCTTCACTGAAAGTCTCGCTTTACTGAAAGTGTCGTTGCCAAGAATGGGCTGGGATGAGGAATGGAAGATGGGTTAAAGGGCTCATTCCGTCAGGAGCATTCGTAGTCGCTACTTCGACCCAAGAAAGGTCTCTTTACCCAGCAACAAATGAAAATAACCCCGCCATGACTAGAAGAATAGGTTGAGCTCAGTAGGAATCGAACCTACATTCAAAACTTAGAAGGTTACTGTCCTATCCATTAGACGATGAGCCCTACCATTTCGCTTATTTTCTGCAAAGGTGCAATTTCTATCCTGCCAACGGAAGGTAAAGCGAAAGACGATCGCATCGATGGTGAAAGGATGGTAAAGGATGGTAAGACCAGGAAATCACTCGTGCTCGAATCGACACCGCCCTCGCTTCACTGAAAGTGTTGCTTCGCTTTATTGAAAGTGTCGCTTCACGAGCGAGCGGGGGATCGATGGACAAGTCTATTTGATCAGTTTCACCGACAGAGGCAAAAGACCTCTTTTCCATCAGAGATAGGAGGGTGACGCCGATGTCTTCCTTATGATATAATAATGTCAGCCTGGAGAGTCGTTTTTTTTCACTCCTTTACCGTGGAGTAATGTCTGAGTGGCCGAAAGAGCTCGATTGCTAATCGAGTGTATAACAAAATTATACCGAGGGTTCGAATCCCTCTTACTCCGATTTTCTTTGCTTTTACCCTTTTCACATCACCCTTGGCTCGAGAGGCGCGTCACTTCGCCGACGGAAGACTGGGAGGCTCCTTTTTTACCGTCTTTGCTCTATGCCTCTTGACTCGCTGTCTTCACATATAGAATCAACAGAAAGGCGGTTGGAATGATAATAAATAGGGCCGTTGCCATTAATCCAAGGATATTAACTTCCATAATGGTCTCCATGTGTTTGAAATGGTTTCACACTCCCTTTGGCCGGTGTGTTTTTAACCATCGACACCAAATTTGCGTCTTTTCACCAATCAGGTTGGAGTTGCGATTCTATAATCGATGAACGTCTCTATTCTACACCATAAATGTGTCTCCATTCAACCCTTTCACTAGTAAAGGCATGTTTAATGGCCTCCTGCTAACAGTCTTCATCCAGGGTGACCCATTGGATCGAAATTCGATCTTCACCGAGCAAAGGAGAATCTTTCCCTAGGAAAAGAAGACTCCCCCCAGTCGGCAAAAACCGATGGGTTGGTATTCCGAAACAAGAATTCCAGCCCTTCACCATTCCGATCGATCCAGCCATCTTGAGAAATTGGGGTAATTGAAGAGAGGCCTCTCTAGAAGGGGAGATCAATGCCTTTTGAAGGGAGGTCGGCGTCATCCGGGCTTCGCGAATCCAGATCGCCGAGGGAATGGGTGATGTCGATGTCAAGCCTTTTCTTTCTTCCGCTCTGATATTTAATGAAGGCTCGTGAAGCTGTTCAGCGAAGCTGACGCGAAGCGACACCTTCGATTTCAGCGAAGCTGATGAAGAAGCTAATCGCGAAAACGAAACTGAAACCGATGGGACGAGACACGCCTTTCTTCCTCTCTTTAAAGCATCTACATACTGGGTAAGAACCTTTTGTTTCTTGGGTGATTTTCCCTTTCTCAATGAAGAAACATGGTAAAGTGAAGAAGAAACCGTCTCATTTTTTACCAAGATGACATCTTTGATTTGCTGATTGCCTCTTTTTTCCTTCTCATCTCGAAAAGGGATTCTTTTTTCCGACCTGATTGGGAGAAGACAGAGACGAGACTCTCCAAGGAATCGATGGTTCTGCAGCCTCTTTTTCTCTATAAAACGAAAGAGATCATCGATATGGGAGAGATGAAGAGATCGTGTTGCATACCTTTCCAAGCCCCGTTTTAAAATTTGTCGTCTAATGGCGAGTGGAAAAGGTTTCAACCCACTAATTTGAAATGCAATGTATCTTCTTGCGACAACACAGAGAAACGGAAACACCCTCTGAGAAAGGTATTCCATATACAGCTGCTCTGTGGAGGTAAGCTTGGTAAATTGCAAGAGCGTCCCATCCAGGTGTCGATTGAAATAAAAGCGGAGTGTGGGGAGCAATTGCTTTCGAATTCGGTTGCGGACATATTGGAGGTTTTGATTGCTTGCATCGGGATGGATGGGCAATTGCCATAGATGGCAGACCTTTTTCACATTATTGCGGCTCACCGACAAGAGAGGTCGGTGGAGTAGAAGAATCTCGTTTTTTTTTAAAAGGAATGATGAATAAAAAAATTTTGTCTTCCTTGCTGCACCGAGTGAATCTATCCTCAAGCTGAGACTTGCCACCCTCAAGATCCTTTTGAGACTTGCCACTTTCAAGATCCTCTTGAGACTCCCACTCACCCGTCGATTATTCAAATTTTTCAAAGGTAATACCATAAAAATTGGAAAAAGAAAAATGTTTTGGGTAGAGCCTCCTTAATACTCGATTCCACTGAATGGCGGCCACCCCCTTCATTCCGCCTCCTCGAAAAAGATTAAAGAGACCAGTTTCAATTCGATCACTGGCGGTATGCCCAACCTGTAGTATTCGATATCTATGAAAGGTAGCAATTCGATGGCATGATTGATATCGCCAACTTCGCGCCCCTGCCTCCGTGAAAGATGTCTTCTTTTCTTCTCTTGCACCCTGATCTTCGATCCAGACATCGTCTTGCTCACTTTTAGGGCGAAGCGAGACTAGGCTTTCAGTGAAGTGATCGAAGAAAAGAGAGGTCTTTTTCTTCCCTCCAGAGTAGAGCAAATTAGCATAGAAGGCAAGGAGCGACCGGCCGTCGATTTTTTCCGAGTCACTTTCCGCTTTCTCTTTTTGCCAAAGGCAACGCGGATCGGTGGTCGGTTCTATCATGAAGTAGAAAGGTTCCTCTACGGTAAAAGAGAGGCGCATCAAATGAGACATTGCATGAAACGCGTCGCAACGCCATAAATGGTGACACCAACAAAGACCAACTTTATATCTTCTTTGATTTTTTCTTTGTAAAAACAGAAATAATAATGCCATCGAATCCTGTCCACCGGAAAGAGCAAGCAGAAGACGTGTGTTGGTTTGTAAAAATTTATTTCTATCCAACGCCTGGTGGATCGATTTGATCAGCTGAATGCTTCGAGTTAAATTCCGTTTCATTTTATTTCGTTTCATATCACTTCGATTTCAATTTGACAGCTCTCCTCCATTTTTGTGCCTTCACCGAAGGTGAACTGCGCGCTCCCATTACCTTCGGTGTCGCTTCACCTTTTCTTTCAGTCAAAGCGACACGAGACAAAAGTCTGTATCATGGCTCGATGCTAATGACGCCTTCATCTTCAGTGATACTGTCAGTGAAGGCGAAGGCATTAAAACAATTTGTTATTAGAAACGGAGTGTGGGGGGCAAATGGATATAAACTTTGGCAGCAGTACAAATAACATAGAGAGCGCAAAATGACCAGGAAAGCCATTTAATAAACCATGTTGCCTCGCCATAATCGACATACTCAGTCGCATGCAATCGTCGCACCACAAAATTGACTTTTCGAGTCTGCGGTGTGATAAGAAAGATCAACACATGGGAAGCGGCCAGTTGAAAAAAGGTGACGAGTTGGGGGGTCAAAATAATAAAAAAAAGAAGAGAGAAAGCTATCGTGCGTCGAATAATGGGGGCGAAGGAGAGAAAAAAATTAGGCATTTTGGGAAAATAGTAAAGAAAAGCGAGCACCGATAGTCCACTGAGTGGTTTCACGGAGGCAGCTGGAAGGAGAAAAAGAAGAGAAGAGAAAGAGAAAATCAAAATCAGTAACAATCCCGTCGCAGCGAGATGAAGAGAGGTGAAGCAGGGCTGAAGAATGATAGCCGAAAGGAGCAACACACCGACGACTTTTTCTATGATTGGATTGATTGAGCAGAGTCCAGGAAAAACGATATAGAAAAGGAAGGGAAGAATATACTGGATCAAAATAAAAAAAAACCAGGCCAGAAGAACGTAGAGCATTGAATGGCGCCTTTTACTTCTGGCAGGGTAATAAAATATCAGATAAGCAAAGAATGCACTAGATAGAGAAAGGAAGGGTAGATAGGGAACAGGGTAGGAGGCAAGAAAAGAAAGAAGCGGGGAGGAACGAATTAAACTCGAAACTATTGGAAGGGCGATCGAAGAAAAGAGCAGGGCAGAGACCGGATAGATCCATACTCTCTGAGAGATTAATGCTTTCCGAATAATTCCCATTAAAAGAATTCCCATTAAGGTAGAAGGAGGCATACATATGGAAGAGAAAAAAATAAAATAGATCGAAGAGACCTTCTCTCTTCTGTTCGTCATCATTTTCAGTGACGGAAAAAAGAGGGGGGGAGGAATCGAAGAGAAGGCGGGTAGGAGAGTGCTTGTCAAGTTGGCCTGCTGTATGGTATAGTATCACTTACTCAAAGAAGCCGGGATAGCTCAGTTGGTAGAGCAGAGGACTGAAAATCCTCGTGTCACCAGTTCAAGCCTGGTTCCTGGCAAACTTTATTTTTACTTGCCGTCTGAAGGAGAAATAGAAAGGGAAGCTTGAAAAGAGCTTTTAAATGTGAGGAAAGGAGGGTCTATATATAAATGAGCCTCACACCGAAGGTGAAGCGAAGCGACCTTTCTGCCCTCTTAACTCAGCAGGTAGAGTATTTGCATGGTAAGCAAAAAGTCGCCGGTTCAAATCCGGCAGAGGGCTTCGCTTCACGAACCGACTAAAAAGATTAAAAAATTTGACAAAAAACCAACCTTTATGGTTTTATTTTTTGAAAAGCATGAGGCGTCGCCAAGTGGTAAGGCAGCGGGTTTTGATCCCGCCATTCAGAGGTTCGAATCCTTTCGCCTCAGAAAGACTGAAGCTTGACCATCCCCTTCGCTTAGGAGGATGGTAGTAAGACAGGTCGATCGATTCAACCTTTTTAAAAGATTCGACCTTTTTTTGATATTTTGATATTTCTCATCCTTTATTTTCTCCATCGAATCGAGGATCTCGCCTTCATCGAAGGTGTCATTTTCAGTCAAGGCCTCGCGTCGCTCGCCTTCGATGAACTCTTTGGTGAAGCAATCGAAGGATCGATTCGACCACGAGTTAACTCGTGGGTCGACCGACTCTGGGCTTCATGATTCTCACAATGAAGCGTGAAAAAGTTGATTTTTGGCTCGAACAGGTTTTTGTGCAAGGCTTGGCGCCAGCTTTCCTGAAGCTGTGTGTTTCGATTTCTTTGTTTGATATCATAACAGCCAAGGTGTATACTTGCTTTACAGGATCAATTTGTCCTTCGAGATTGGTTATACGATCGCTTTGAAGAGTTATCGGCGCTTGCGTCATGGTGATGGTGAGAGACTCCTTGAGAGAAATAATAAACCAGAACGAGAAAAATCACCAACAAAAATAGCGATAGTATCTCTCACTCGTTTCATCAAATTACCACAGGTGTCAGGTGTCCCTTCACTTTCGACGTTAGCGAAGCTGTTCAGCCAAGCTGGTCAGTCAAAGTGCTCAGCCAAGGTTATTTGATAAAACGAGTGAGAGACGGTTCAAAGACGTCAAAAATAGGATCTTCTTCCTGCAATAAATATTGTTGCTTAATTTGCTCGACCAAAGAGGAGTGAAAATTCCTGCATCAAGTATGCAGGATGGAGTATTAAAAACTGTGGTAGCCTTTCTCCTTACAAAGCCTCTTTTCTATGTTTCTGACATTTTGGAAGGCGACCATCGATTGGAGTAATAAAACTATCTCGACCGTTCGCGGGGTATCAACCAATTTGATCGTCGCGACGTTGTCGGATAGATTTTATCTGTCGACCTCCCTTTTTTTTTTTTACGTCATCTTTGGATTCGTTTTTCCCTTACGGCGAAAATATAAAGACCATATTATTCCTTATATTTTAGGAAACAATTTTTCAATTTTTGGGCAAATTGAACAAAAACTGAATTGGGAGACATTTTTCACCGTGACATCGAAACAGGTCGCCGGTGAGCGACAGCTTCCATCGAACGGAGACATCCAACCCTTCCTCCCTGACAGCTCTTTTCTCAACCGAGTGGATTTCTACCCCGACCTGATATTACTCAAATTAAATGGGCGTTGGAAAAATGTGCTTGATCAAAATTATGTTGGATTTCTTCCTCGTGCAGCTCAGGAAGAGGATGTCTCTTTTGGTCAGGAAAGAGAAGAAAAGATGAGGAAAGGGAAGAGCACTCCTCTCTTCTTCAGCCGTGCTGAGAGTCAAGTCGGCTCATTCCGTCTTTTTGCGCGAAAGGGAATCAACTTCCCTTCCGGTAGGAGAGGCCAACGATTTGATTCGTCGACTTCAGCAAAGCCGTTGCTTCGCGAGCGGAAAGGCCGCCCCTCTTCGCCTTCTAAATCCTACCCTCTTTTTGAGTCGGAACAACAAGGGGCTTACCATGCAAAGGGATGGTTTTATAACTTTTCGATGCCATGGGACGATATTCCTTTCAAACTGGAATCGGAGAACATGTTGTATGAAATGCTCCAATGGCACGGGGAGGGGGAACACCCCTTTTTTCCTCTCGATGGAAAGCGTCAGATTAAATGGGAAAAAAAGTGGAGTAAATTGAAACAAAAGTATGAGAAGGAGGCAGTGCAGGAGGTAGTCAACGAGTGGGATGAATTGGATGTCGTTCCATGGGAGGATATTTCTCCTAATAATGGTATTGAAGTCCGCTCGATGTCTGGTCATCGATGCCCTGACACGGAGAGGAAGGAGCTAAAAGCACTTCTTCTTCACGACCGGAGCCAACGGCTTTTTTCATTAAAACCTTTTCATCCTTCCCAGAGTGGATGGCAAGATTTTATTCAAACCATTCAAATTTCATGCCCCTTCACCAGTAGTCTTGCCCTTCCTCACGCCTTTACACCATCCGATCTCTCTGTTCCTTGGGTAAATATAAAATATCGTCAACTCGAGTTAGCTGGTCTTAAAAGGTTTGAAGCCAAATTTCGGGAGTCGGTGAAAGATATTCTGGATTCCGAACAGGTAGAATTGATACCCATGGAAAAGATATTTTACCGTGGACCCTCCATCGCTCAGGGTGAAGCTGGGGTGACCAAGGATGTGGTAAGTTTCGATGAGGAAAGGTCGGAGGATATCTATCAATGGGGAAGTGACACCATGGGTGTCGAGAATCCGTTGGCCAGCCAACAACAGAGCTTTTTCGGGAAGAAGTCGGTTCTACGAGGCGAGCCTGTGACGCAGAGGGTGGTGGCGGTTAGTGGCCGACATCGGGAAGCGATGTTACGAAAACGTCAAGAAAATTCTGACGCCTTTCATCCGACCAAAACGGCCCAGATATCAAAGGAACGGTTCTTTCGACACCCCTCTCTGAAATCGTCATCGACTGGAGATGTACCAACCGCCTTCGATCCAGAAAGTCTCGAAGATATAACCTATGCGTTGACTTATGAGGCACCTGAAGATTCTTTCTTTTCGACCGCCCCCGTTGATGAAAAATCGATAATCACCATCATTAAGCCCGATGACTGGAGCAGGATGGTGGAGGCCCAGATCGATGGGGCGGTCGATGTGCGAACACAGATAGCCAAATTTGGTCTGGAGTTTCCCACCATTCCATCAGCACAACTGATAAGACGTTCCTTCCTCTGGCCCCTCACCCAAGTAGACTATCAAAGTTTTCATCGGTCTTTTCTGGAGCAGAAAAATTTCTTTGGAAAAGTTGGAGCGACATCTTCGGTGCCGCTTCGCGATCGATTCGAGCGAAACGACGTCGAAAATGAAGAGCAGGAGGCCACACAGTCGTTGAACGTGATGGCTTCGCTTCGCGACGGAAGTGACGTCGAAGGTGAGGAGCAGGAAGAGCCTGCCATTGTTTACCATTATGCCCCACAGTCGTTTCGAGCCATTGAAGAGCCAAGCCTCTACTCCTCCCTTTTCGATTCGACATATGACCGGAGGAAAAGCCACTTTGGGAGGAAAAGATCGAGTTGGCTTCAACGGCTTGTTTTTCCTTTCGGCGGTGCCAAAGGTGCCGCCTTCACTGCAAGTGATGGTGAAGGGGTCAGGGGAGTTTCCCAATGTCGAGAATTGTGGGAACCGATTACAACCCTGTCTTGGATGATGGTCTATAAGGTTCTCTTTGTGATGTGGATCGAGCAGGTTGGAAAAGATTTTTACCAGAGTTATGGGAAAGAGATTTTGCTCTATTTTGTCAACCTATTGGCATCCTTGGGATTCGATGCGGAAACGTTGATCGACGATTTAGGTCTGGGGGAGGCTCCAAACTATCTCCGGATTATTCCAACGACGGCGAGACGGTTTCAAGATTTGGCGGGCATCGACACGACATTACCGACTTTAGGTGAAATTGTCTGGTTTCTTCGAAGCTCGGGTCGTGGAAAAAGGATGCCAAAAGGATTCCTTCTGGTTGGACCACCAGGAACCGGAAAGACATTCTTGGTGCAAGCTATCGCAGGTGAGGCGGAGGTGCCGGTGGTGATCCAATCAGCGACCCTTTTGATCGATCCCGAAGAAAAGGAATCTCCCTTGGAGAGACTCAAAAATGTGTTCGATCAAGCACGAAAGATTGCACCTTGCATCCTCTTCATCGATGAAATCGATACCTTAGGTGCATCTCGAGAAGGTGTCATGCGAAATACGATGGGAACCGATCGACTTATTGAGGCGGTGATCAACCCGTTGCAGGATATCCAAGGAAGGCAGCCTCAGGAAGATGAGGGTCGGGGGTTGGTCTTCACCGAAGGTGTCATTGACGGTGTCGCTTCGCTTCGTGAGCGAGCCGATCGGCCGGTTGATCAGGAGCAGGATACGGTGATCGAAACCAAGGTTCGTCACTCTCATCAGACGACTGGTTTAGTCAATAAAGAGAAATTGAGCCTCTTGATGCAACTTTTGGTTGAAATGGACGGTCTCCAGTCTTTGCAAGGTCTAGTCGTCATTGGTGCGACAAATCGACCAGGTGTGCTCGATCCGGCCCTCCTTCGTCCTGGTCGATTTGAAAAGGTGTTACATTTACAATTGCCAGGAGAGGGGAAACGAATCGAAATTTTGCAGCTTTACAGTAGAAAGATTGGAATTGCACAAGATGTTTCGTGGAGGTATCTTGCTCATCGTACCGTTGGATTCAGTGCGGCAGACCTTTCTGCCGTCATGAATCAATCCTCGATTCAAGCCATTCTTCAAAGTACACCCCATACAATCGAAACAATCGAAGCTGGAATCGAAACCATTGGCCGGCAAACTACTGAGAAAGGATTGCCCGCAGGAAAAGGCTTCCTTGACCCTTTTCTGCCAGCACGATTGGCCTATTATCAGGCCGGAAAGGCGGTCGTACGAACAACCCTTCTGCCGCATCCGGCCGTCTCCTATCTGACTTTGTCGCCTCAGCCCGGGATTGAGTCATTAGATCTGACGACAGTCTTTTTGAACTCGCGAAGCGATCCATCTTATCAAACTCTGGATCGGCTGGGCTTAGAAGCCCGCTTGATTGGATTATACGCTGGTAAGGCGGCCGAATTATTTGCCTTTTCCGACGGCGTCCGGATAAGCAAGCTACAGGTCGTCACCGCGCGAAATCGAGCGGTGTGGGACTCGGATCTTGGAGCGGAAGACATTCAATTGGCGACGGAGGTCGCGAACTCAATGGTGAACAATTGGTCTCTTCATTCCAATGAAATTCTATTGAAAGAAAAGAATCGAGTCTTGGCGACTCGGAACAATGAAGAAATCGAGGAATCATCGGGGCGGGAATTTTGCAAGAGGCTCTCCGACAAGACTGAGATGGAAGGAGAGAAGGGGGGAGAAAGAAGTCCCGAGTATCAAAGTCATTCAGTGGCTGCCTGGTGGCAAAGTCAGGTGACCAAAGAATTAGAATTGGTTCAACCACCCTACTCGAATTGGTATCGGTTATATCTCCCGGACCCAGCAGAGAGCGATCGAAACGACGAGTGGATTCCTCCCGACGAAAATTATCATGCACCCCCCGCCTGTCAAACTATTGCGACCAACGAAAAGGAAGCTTCCTTGTCGTGGAA
>JAABUH010004463.1_pt1 | contig 11341 bp, 11 predicted proteins | sample 5559121 | NCBI WGS metagenome assembly JAABUH01 (sample SAMN10711871, study PRJNA513364) | rock metagenome | isolation source: Antarctica rocks | place: Antarctica: Victoria Land, Battleship Promontory nord | collected 2015-12-28 | reverse complement strand
GAAGTGAGGAGGAGAGAGGCTGGGGGTGGAAGCGGGGGGAACGAGATTGATGATGGGAGATTGTATTGAGTGGAGTGGTGGGAGGGAGAAGTGAGGGAGGGGACTATGGAGAGGAGAAGAGTGCTTGAAGATGAAGGGGGAAGGGATGAAGTGGGAGGATGGACAGTGGGGGAGGCGAAGAGGAGTGGGGGGAGGGGAGGAGTGGGAGGGGCGAAGGGAGAGCGTTGGTTGGCGGAAGAAGCCGGTGGCACCACCTAGGTCAGATGAAGAGGGCGTTCTAAACGTACGCATGAAGGTGTTACGCACAAAAAGTCCAAGGACTACAAATTGTGCTTGTCTGTATACTCATGAAGAGACATAGTAAAGGTTCAGCTTCACGGTTTCCGCGCACTCTAACCAAGGTAGTTACAGATACCTTAGTATCGGGTTTAGCGTGCTAAAAACGGCACTAAGATAAGGTAGGTAATTACAAGTAGAGTCATAGTTAGTGTATGCGGAAACCCCAGTCGGAAAGTTAAGAACAAAACCGACTTTGATTTAGGTAAGGCTTGAGAATGATCAGGAACTGATACGATATTTTTAGGACGGAAATACTGAGCGATACTTTGAATATTCTATATCAAAGTACAACGAAATAACGAGAACAAATGGCAGAGAACCCAACGGACTGACCCAACTACGAAAGACATGACTCTGTATCTCACACCAGCTTGAAGCTATCCTGACTTACAAGTAAGTATCTAGCCCCGGCTCGGCAAGCTCAAGCTAAAGCCTAAATAAACCTTGATTGCATACTTGAACTTAATAGGACCTACAATACGGCGTACAATTCATAGAGCAGACGAGGGTATAGGCTTTCAGTGGCCGTTAAAAGGCTCAATAGGGATTTCCAAAGGTGCACCACTTCCTACCTACTCATCGCCCCCATCCACGCGCTAGGGCGACGCAGCGAGTACTTGACTTGAGCTGGCATTGCGGGCGGGTATGGTGTTGACGACACCAGATTCCATGCCAACAATTCCTCTCGACCTCAAAGTCAGTCCCATCGTCGATGTATTCTGCAAAGTTTCAATGAGAAGTACAAGCATCATGCCTCTAGATGCATTGCCCTTCCCACCCGTGGCCCTCCCGCAATTTATCATATAGGATTTTCTCGCTCCACCGCCTCCACCCACTCGTATCGTCCACCCATCACTGGCATCGGGCCCTCGGTGGAGTTGGCGCTGCAGGCGGCGTTGAAGTCAATAGAACCATGTTGGGAGACTGAGCAATTCAAACCAGGCAAGTTCTGCAGAACAAGTCAAACTTGGAAAGAATATAAGGCAACGCGATCCTCTTAAACTCTGTGTAGGTACCCATCTTAGCTAGGGTTCGGAGCTGCAAGTCTAACACGCCGATGTGTGACCTGTAGAACCCTGTGGGCCGTGGCCTTGCAACCCTGCCACAAGTGAACTCTATGCATATGCATGGGAAAACGCAAGGGGATTGAACGTCCCAACCGGCCTATCGAGAACCCCTTATGAGCTACACCTTTGTACCTTTCATCTATGGTCTCAGTGGGATGGGCGGAAGCGTTTATCCACAGAGATCGCCGCTGCATAGAACTAACCTTTTTCGAAAGTAGAAAACAATCAGTATCATCCGCCAGAGCTGTACATTGGACTGATTTTAATGTAATTATCCTCGCTCCATACCATTTCAGCCGCAGTCGGCAGAGGTGAGGGGTGTGATCCTACGCCTCAAGTACCTGTCGTGGTGAAAAAATCGCAGAAAACTTGTATGGTTGGGAGAACCTATCAACTACCTTCAAATACCCTATAAATCCCATCTCAACTGGGCAATCACAAAGCTACTAATCGTGCCACGCAATCACCTACTAAAGTAGGTGCTGGCCACCCCATCCTCGTATTCTACGTCTAAAACAGCGACCCAATTGTTGATCCACTCCTGAGCTGGCTTGCCGGTCAATTTGAAGCCTTTTGCAATAGCTTTGTTCCATTTAATCCGAGCAATTGCATCCCGCTTCTCCTCTCGCTCCGATGCTCGGACCGTGTGAGGTGATGAGTTCTTCGATTCGGCTATTACAATGAACACTTGCATTATTCATGATGATCACGCTCTTCGGGGTCGGAAAGAGACTGCTTAGAGGTAGCAGTTCATCATAGTCATCGAAAGAAAGTCTCGTCGTTGAATCAGCCTTCACGAATGTCGGTACAGGATAGATATCCGTCTTTCGTATAGATCGGAAGAACACTTCAGCAATGCTCTCTGTTTCTAGAGGCTTGATAGCGAGCTGGTTGACCAACGAGAGCATAGGCTTGATGACGTCAGCTCGTGATCTCATTGAATAAGGACTCATTCACGAACACGAGCTGTTCAGCCATCAAACGAAGCTCATCGTTTTGTCTGACTTCTACACGCTGTTCTTTTTTATTACTTCAGCGTCTCCTCTTCAGAATTCTTGATATCGTGAATCGATGCACGTTAACGCCCCACTCCTCCCATATGTATCAGACCATCTCTTTCTGCATGGCTCATGGCTGGTCTTCGAGGTAGGCTATGAGATCATTTTCAGCTGCCTTAAACATCTTGCGGGGGGCGCCTTTTGGACGAAACTGAGGTCTGAAAGGTGAGTTATACATAAAGAGGTTCTCTTGAATATTGTATACAGTGGCAGGGCAACAATGAACCTCTTCAGCGATTGCCCAAGGAGCAAAAGATACGCCGCAGCCGATCGAATCTTCCGTGAGCCACATTAGCAACTCAGTTGCTACGAGCTCAAATAGCCACACTGGCAACTTCTTCAACTTCCTGCGTCATATTAGATAAATCATCAAATGAATCAATGAATTAATTATCTAACTAGTTATCTAACCATCTATCTAAACGAACTGTTGACCATGTAGGGTACTTAGTAGAGAATCATGAAGGGAGCCATGGAGGGAGTCACGGAGGGAGCCACGGAGGGAGCCATGGAGGGAATCATGGAGGGAATCATGGAGGGAGCCATGGAGGGAGCCATGGAGGGAGCCATGTAGCCTGTAGGAAGCACTGTTTGACGTGTATCATGCGCCCGACCGACGCGTATTCTGAAGCATGTAGGGTGTTCGATAGGGAGCTCGATAGGGAATTGGATAGGGATTTTGATGTTGAGCCATGGAGGGTGATTTCTATTGAGCTAATTAGCATGTGCTATGAAGCATGTATGGAGCATACTATGGAGTAGGCCATGGAGCGAATAACGGGTGTTCGAACGCGTCGCATAAAGCATGTTTTGAAGCGAGTAGGCAGGTGAGTAGGCGAACGAGTAGGTAGCTGAGTCGGTAGCTGGACATGTAGGTAGGCGAGTAGGTAGGCGAATAGGTGGGCGAGTAGGTAGCTGAGTAGGTAGCTGAGTAGGTAGACGATTAGGTAGCTGAGTAGGTAGCTGAGTAGGTAGCTGAGTAGGTAGCTGAGTAGGTAGCTGAGTAGGTAGCTGAGTAGGTAGCTGAGTAGGTAGCTGAGTAGGTAGACGAGTAGGTAGACGAGTAGGTAGACGAGTAGGTAGCTGAGCATGTAGGGTGGCAAGTAGGTAGGAAGCCATGTAGAAGCATTGTTTGAAGCACTTTTTGACGCGTGTTATGCGCCTGACCGAAGCGTAATTTGAAGCATGTAGGAAGTTTGGTAGAAAGTCGAAGCTTTAGGCAAATTTCCAGCAGACCTAGCAACTTACAGTAGCAAGTCAATATTGGCGGGCCGGGTCCCCGAATTGCTGTATTCTTTCACTTCCGCTTGCCCAAAAGTCTACTCTAGGGAAGAGTCAAAGCTTCGTGGGACGAGCCTAAAACAGCAATGGTCCGCACAAATTTCTGTGCAAGGGAGACGCAAGGGGAGAATAAAGTCTTTCTTTCGCTTTTCCCGTTGTTTCTGTTTCTTCCATAATCGTTGACTGGTTCCTCCTTGAACAAGCTCTATGGGTTCAAGGCCAGTAGATTAGGGCACTGATTCCTCTAGTTTACATACTGATAACTCCATCCTCATCACCCAATATCCACTGTACCAATTTCTCGGCCACCATCAACTCCTCAATCAAAATGAATTCATCGTTAAACATGCTCAAACCAGAAATAAGAGGCAGTTACAACGGCACCTCCACCGATCACACCATCCCCACCAGTCACAACCACCTCCACTGGCCATAGGGTTACAGCACCTTATCCGTCGGTACTTCCAAAGTCGAAGGAATCAACCTTGCCCTGTAAACCATAGTATGGAAGATATCGAGGAGGTGGGGGAAGAGAAGTATTAAGAAGAGAGAATGACTTACCTCCATAATGATAGCACAAGTCATCGTGGTAATTTGTAGCAATACCCAAAATACTTGGCTGCGTATCGGATTCCAGTCCCTTGCGAAGAAATGAAATATGTCTCACTGTCCGAACCGCAACCCTCGATCCGGTCAAATACCATTTCAAGCCAAAGCCAGGGCACTAAGCCCAATCCCCCAAACCACCCCACGCTCAGACCTAACCTCCTCCCTCCTTCCCCACCCTACCATACGCATACTGTACTCATCCACACACCCGACTTCGGCGGCATGGAAACGCACGGGAATCAAGCAAGGCATCCTCTGTCGCCAACCCCTGGCTCGACTCTCGGCCCTCCACCTCCTTCTAGGATTGCCTACCACGAACACCTTCTGTCTCAGATGAACGGAGGAAAGAATTCTCCGCTCGCCTCGTCATGTCCACTCTTCTCTCTCCGCTTGCACTCCACCCCAAACGTGCGGTAAGAAAGATCCCGCTAGAGGAAATAAGGGTCTAGGGAGTACAGTAGGAGTCTTGGAAATGTGCTGTGGCTTGGTTCAAGGGTCCCCCCCTGCAAGGCGGTAATGGCGTCTTTGTGAATGGGGGACATGAGGTAGGTTTCGATACTTGCTCCCTTTGGGGAAGCGCGATCTCGTTTCTGGCGGGGCGTGTGTGCCAAGTTGAGTTGAGGATGAGCGACTGTTTAGGGACAGTTCGGGCGGAGGGGTGGGGGGGCATGGTGGTGGGTGTTGTTGTTGAAGCAATAGGAGCTGCAATGACTCGAAGGCTGAGATTTAAAAGGTGCCCGGGCCTAAGCTCTTAATCAAGCCTTGCTAGACACCTCGGTCAGCTATAGCACATTGTTGTGTATCTTCATATACCATCCCTTTCGGTACTCTCGTCGCATTAAGAAATACGCAGCTCTGTTCTTTCCAAGTAATTCTACGCTCAAGGCCTAGCCGTCAATGATGTATAGCCAGCATCGATCTCTGTAAAACTGACTTGCCCAGACGCAAGCCCCATGGCAATGCGATTCCCATGTGCAGCTGCGCAAGTTGGCCGATACTCAGAGGGAAGCCAAAGGATATCTTGCATCTCCTTAGCTACCCAATCACCTCTTACCATCAAGCAAGGCGAAGACTCGAGGTATGATTGGTCAACATCGAGAGAAACGTGATTGATTTTTATAAGTTCTCCATCTATTATAAGATGCGACCCATCGGCGGAAAAAGACAGTTCATGAATCAGTTGGTTCGTAGAAATTTTTTGAGTTGCCTCTCTCTTCTTGACATTCCACAGCCGGATCGTGTTATCGTATGATGCAGAGGCAAGAAGCTGGCCGTTGAGGGAGAATGTCACTATTTCGACCCCACTTGTATGACCCTCGAGACTGCCCCGCAACGCTCCTGTCGCCGCATCCCACAGCCGAATCGTCTTATCCGATGATGCAGAGGCAAGAAGCTGGCCGTTGGGGGAGAATGTCACTGCCTTGATTCCACCTGTATGACCCTCGAGACTGCCCCGCAACGCTCCTGTCGCCGCATCCCACAGCCGAATCGTCTTATCCGATGATGCAGAGGCAAGAAGCTGGCCGTTGGGGGAGAATGTTACTGCCTTGATCCGACCTGTATGACCCTCGAGACTGGTCCGCAACGCTCCTGTCGCCGCATCCCACAGCCGAATCGTCTTATCGTATGATGCAGAGGCAAGAAGCTGGCCGTTGAGGGAGAATGTCACTATTTCGACCCCATGCGTATGACCCTCGAGACTGGTCCGCAACGCTCCTGTCGCCGCATCCCACAGCCGGATCGTGTTATCCCATGATGCAGAGGCAAGAAGCTGGCCGTTGGGGGAGAATGTTACTGCGTCGATCCGATTTGTATGACCCTCGAGACTGGTCCGCAACGCTCCTGTCGCCGCATCCCACAGCCGAATCGTCTTATCCGATGATGCAGAGGCAAGAAGCTGGCCGTTGGGGGAGAATGTCACTGCCTTGATATCACTTGTATGACCCTCGAGCGTCTGCAGCAATGAACTCCAATACTTCTGCGTCTTCGGCAGTACACGCATCCAGCCTGCCATCTCCCTCCGAAACAGCCGTCGAGTCAAGCTCTCCTGTGGCGCAAACACGAGCGCGGAGCAGTAGGTCTGAAGGGGTGCCTCGTCAACGATCCATCGATTATATAGTACAAACCGTCGTGCGTCATGAATCAGAGCATGCAGCTCAGGATTCCCGTCGGGCTTGCGACTCAAGTCGGTCAGTATTCGTGTACCCTTTTCCAAACTCTTGCCAGCTCACTTACCGTCACCAAGGACTGCAATATCGTCATCATGCGAACCCCTTCGGATGCCGCCTGCATCATGCCAAGCGCTTCGAACCAGTGCAGCAGATGCTTCCGAAAGAACGCGTGCACATGGCCGTCCCCAGCAAGATCCACCCTGCTACGTTGAAGATGCTCCACCCAATAGCGGCACGCGTATCGTAGCTCCCGAGGGAGGTATTCGTTCATGCGCTTCTCATCCACCTCCGCCGCCCGAGCCCCAGGATGTCCCAGGTTGCATAGGTCCTGCTTCAAGGCTTTATCCATGAGTTCGATACAGCTTACAAACACCCGATGATGCGTCTTACATTCGTCCACCCAGAGCTGCCCTTTCATGCATCTCTCCTTGCTCAGAAGAAAATCGTGAAAGGACGGATGCACCAATCGAACAGGACTGCCTTGATCCTTGGGCACCTTCAAAACCGAGTATAGGTCATTCAACGTCTCATCGACCCCCTCTTTCGGCTTGCCAAGCAGTCTGGCGAGAGCAGCTGTAGGAAGCGGATCGAACAGTATCACGATCGATCCAACGATTTCTCGAAACAGCTCCAGTACCTCCTCTTTATCCTGGTCATCATAGTCCCCGCTTATCGACTGTACCAAGATCGACGTATAGATCTTGTCGAGCTCCTTCTCCGATCCCTTCACTACACTGTCTCCATCGAGAATCAAGGCTAATCTCTTCCGAGCGAGACGCTTGCCATCTTTGATGAAACGGCATGCCGTGGCTGCCCAGATGAACAGGCCCCCCGCTCGCTCCACCAGACGGGCCACATCCGACTCGCTCGGCCATTGGTCCGAAACGCTCGGGACTTTCAACTCATGTCGAAAGAACGTCAACAGATCTTGCTTGATCACGGACGAAGAGATGCTATGCAGCACAAAGTCATGATGTTGATCTTCCGGGATCTCACGAAAACCAAGGCGGATCGGGGTTTCCTGTCTACTGGTCAGGAAGAGCCTCAGCCGACCCTTCCCCAAAACTTTGGCTTCTGCGAAGAGCTGAATTATTCCGCGGACGTCGTTCTCATTCTCACATTCGTCCAATGCATCGATCACGACAGTCAGGACCTTGGGGGGTCTGGCCTTCAGCTTACCCAATGGGCGCAAGATCAGCCGTGTCCACTGATCACGGAAGCTATGATCAGCGATATCGCGATATTCAGCCACAGCCTCGCAAATGTACTCTTTGAGAAGGGCATTTTGCTTGGCCAGCTGCGTTGCAACGCTTGTATAGAGTTTGCCCGCATGACGCCGGTCTTGTTGATCTCTGGAAAAGAAGAAGCTTGCTCCGAGACGGTCTCGTTCGTGATATCGACGAGCTACCGTGCGCGCAATGGTGGACTTTCCCGTTCCGGCCATCCCATTCAACCAAAAGATGTGTTTGTCGTCGGATCCATCAGCCCATGCCTCGATCTGCGTCAAGATGTCGGCTCGGGTGCCTGAGAGACATGTAGGGTCATGCTGGCGGTCGTAGGAGTTGAAAGCGGCTTGAGGAACGGATGGTAGAAGACTTAACAGATACGATGGATCATCGGATAAGTTTCTGTAGTTTCATGAAGCTCGTATCAGCAGACAGCGAACGTAAGCATTATCGGTGCAGGCTAACTGATGGATATGCACATCGCCCTGGACGTTTTGCTGTCCAACCTGATTCGCGATCCTCCCATGATTCCAGAATTCGTTCGATAGATATCCAGGAGATGTCATGTTGCCGTGTCAGTCGGATCATCGTGATGAGGTCATCATAGAGGTAGAACGACTTCAGACGATTATAGGCGTGAGATGAGACGTCGTATTGCATACTCCCAGGCCAATTGCAAGACTATCCAATGAAGTAGCAGAAGGCGTAGTATTCTAGAGCGAAGGCTTGCAGGAAGTGGTCCCGGTATAGCTATAAAAGCGATCAGTAAGCGAGGAGGTCTGTATAGCTTCAAAATCACCTGTTTGAATGCGATAATAGGTGGTGAGGTTGGATTTTCGAATTCCTCATATAAAGGATCACCGTGGGGCAGCGCAAAAATGAATGCCAAGGATTCTAAACCTTTCTGCACACGCTAATACTCTGGCAGTCAACATCGGATACACTTGAAATGAGGCAAGGTACTAAGAAGGTACCTATTGACAATCAAGCTGTGTCTAAAGTCCCTATTAGAAAACGACGCAATGAAAAGGATCAAAAGGTTAAAACCCGCATTTTACACTTAGAAGCACAATTACAGAATAAGACCGGAGAGGCAGAATTTTGGAAGGGACAGCAAGCCTCCCTGCTTCATTTCTTACAGCAATACGGCATCCTTACACCATATCGGCACCCATCGCCAATCGGCACCCATCGCCAATAAGAAGACATGCCTCATCTGGTGGGTCGCAATGTCAAAACGGAAGCACGTATGTACCGTCACAAGATTTTACTTCCGCATATGGTCGCCGCCACACCGCCTTGTGAGCGCATCATCACCATGCTCTTGCAAGTGCTACAACGAAGTCGCGCCCGCAATCATCCGATGCAACAGCGATAAATGCAACGCAATTCACAACGGATGCACACATAGCATATCGATCGTTAAGTGTTCGAGGGAGTAATCATTCTTTCAACGTTTCCTTGTATTCTTCGAAGAGTTATTCTATGATCGGCGTATTGAGCATGCATGTTGGCATTTCTTTCAAATAGGCAGGTAGCCGTGACCGTAAACGGTTACTTTACGGTGTCTAGGGTAGTATTTGGACTCAAGGACACAGAAGGCATCAAAGTTGAGAAATGTTTTGTATTGATCATCAATCTTACGAGAGAGGAGGAAGATAGAGATGTGTAGAGTGAAGAGCGGTTCAATGTAAAAACGGTCTTCTTCCTAGTACTTGACCTATCGTCCCCTTTGTGTACAATAGTATAACACAAGAAATTTTACCACCATCGCAGCTGGATAGCGCATACTCTCTAAATGCGTCCGACTCCCCACCCAAAAATAAGGGCACTGGAGTCAACAATGTCACTTTATCACCTATGCTCTAGAAGATTAGCTGATCATCCTGTGATCGAAGTTGGATGAATACCTTAGCGGCTGGCTATGAGGCTTGACATCGGTAATACTACGGTACTAATATCAGTTCTAGATAAGTAACGTTCATCTTACATCATCGTAGTGGTGTAAGACCGTGTCAATACCGTAGATTCTGTATATCGTGTCTCAAAATTTACTATTCTGTTACGGTAAACTTGAAGGTATCGAGTCATGACTGTAGTGAAGAGTGTTGAAACGAAAGTTACGAGTATGCTCGAATCTATCGAGGTCACATGACGCACTGTATTTAACCGAAGCTTCGAACCTTCATAGAACTTCACTCAAAACACACATTCTACGTAACAGAGACTTCCCGAGCAGAATTCACGATACTAGTGATCAGCATCTCTCGGAGATATTGCCTATCATTGATAGAGATTTCCCGAGCATGGCTCATGAGTACTGATCGGCACCTTCTGAGGATACTGCCTACCATTGGTAGAGATTTCCCGACCGACATCATTGATCAGCACCTTCAGGGTTCATCGGGATATTGGCTACTACTGATAGAGGTTTCCCAAGCAGGATTCCGCGATACTATTGGTCGATACATTCAGAGTTCACGAAGATATTTGTTACGATCCTAGCTACGCACCTATGTTGGTAGCTATGTTGATGGCTATGTTGGTGGCTATGTTCATGGCTATCGCCGGCCGCTCGTCACTAGGCTATCGAATGGTTCCGAAGCCAACCCTATTCAGGGTTAGCTTATGTTCTTCTGAGCCATATAGATAGCCGGTCCTTCCCTCCTAGATACTTTCCTTCCTTAGCATTTATATACTCGTTACATTACACCCATATGACTCGCTCTATGCTGGCCCCTAACAATATTGGCTGACACTTATAGAGGTTTCCTGAGCGATATCTTCACCATTATCATCTTGTACCCTCTAGATAGACGGGCGAACACTCTTCTACAGCGAGGTCTACCTACCTATCTATCTATCTATCTATCTATCTACCTGTATCTAGCCTATTCCTTGATCTATTCATCTACTAGGTCGATCGTTGCATGTCGACTTTTGCGAATACTCTGAGGTCTACAATATCTTTAATGGTGTCTCAGCTTTGATAGTATATTACAGATTATATGTCAGTGATTACAATCTTTATGAGTAGTAGAACCGTTTTTTTAAATCGCACGTAATGTCAAAGAAACGTCACACGAATGCAACACGTTTTCAATAAAGTACGTACTTATTTGCTATTACGATTATTGTGCGTCACGTCTAAAATAATATGACGTATGTATAAACTATACGTATATCTTGAAGGATTGTCTAAAGGCAGTTAAATTTATAAGAGACGTACTATAAGTGTAACGGTAACCACACGATGTTATTACGGTAATCAGCCCCCACGCCCAGCCGCTAAGGTATATTCGGATGGTCGGAAGTAAGGTAATCATTGGGCTTGAAAAAGTCATTTTTACTGTAAGGTAGTAGTTCTTTTATTGACTCGAGTGCGAAGCTAACGCTACAATAGACACTCGCTAAATATTAGCGTCTGCAGAAAGCTATGGATTCCTTGGCATCGCAATTGTCGCGCCCCCCCCAAATTTACTATTGAATCCAGACATTCTTGACATTCTCAAACCTTCAACGCTTTCGCATTAGAAAAATCAATCAATCAAACAGGTAAATATGAAGCTGGTCAAACGTTTCACAGGGCT
>JAABUH010004461.1_pt1 | contig 11343 bp, 14 predicted proteins | sample 5559121 | NCBI WGS metagenome assembly JAABUH01 (sample SAMN10711871, study PRJNA513364) | rock metagenome | isolation source: Antarctica rocks | place: Antarctica: Victoria Land, Battleship Promontory nord | collected 2015-12-28 | reverse complement strand
CCACCAGCACTGAAGCGACGACTGTGAGACTCATTGGCGGGGACCCTCTACGTTCTTCAAATCATACTTGAGCCGTTTATGGAGAGAGATTAGCCTTGCAAAGGCCTCCGGCGATAGTGGCGGCTGTTCCTTTTCCGGCACCCAAAAGCTGATGACCCAGTAAACGAGGACACCTAAATACACGAACGATGTCGCGTAATCGATGGTGACGAGATGCTGGCTGTGAACAAAAACGGAATGACAGAGATCGTTGATAAGACCGCTGTATTCCATCAGAAACACACCAAAGGTGACCGCGAATATGTATCGGCTCGGAAGATGGCCTAGCCAAGAAGTGATCCAGTAGAGGCCCAGGATGATGACGCACGTCATCATTTCCATAAACACGCTCAGGCGAACTCCCCACAGACCCACAGCCGAGGTTTCATGAGGACTCATTCCGAGGGAGACCAAGGCGGCAGCAACGAGGCACAAGCCACCACATATGAGTAGACCTTTGCGGGCCTCGCGAACCCACCAGCGTACAGGGCGCAAGATATCGCTAGCGATCTCGAGAACCAGGCCAATTAACAAGACGTATGTGAACGCAACTGTGACCCAGTAAACAATCGTGTAGAGGTGCCTGCCCCCAAACCTGGACACCACAAAAAGGGCGACGTTCTGCAACACCTGATATGCAATCCAGCCAGTGAATAGCGGAAAACCCTTAAGCCTTCTGCGAAAGAGCAAGATAGACAGGAGACCAACAGTTACAGAGAAGCCCGACACCCACAGCAAATTAGCGAGAGTCGAGATCTTCATGGCATGTAATCCGGGCAGCAGTCCAGGGCGATCACTTCTTGATGTCTTTCGCTACGCCCGTCGCTTTCTTCGCTGTCACCGGCTTTCGCAGCTCATCGAACTTCGTGGACTGGTAGTGACCGACACCATCCAGCAGTACTTCAATTGAAAGACTCAAAGCCTTGGCGATGCGAAAAAGGGAAGGCAGAGTGAGTGAGCCCCCCCTCTCATATCGACGCCACTGCGACTCGTGGTAGCCATGTCCGACTACCATGTCGCGGACCGTTAAACCGCGCTGTTTCCGAACATCTTTGATCCTTCCTCCAAGGAACCTCAAATATTCAGCGCACTCCGGGTCCATCTTTTCTCCCATCGCGTCAGCAGTCTCCTTAAGATCACCCTCAACATAAGCCTACGACGAAATCGTGAAAGACCATAGTCATGATTGTGTACACCACTAAGCAGTACCGCACATAAACATACAGCACTTGACAGTGGCACCATTGAAAGATACAACTTTCGGAGCATCTCCAGGGTTGGCCTACATGCTCACACCCCGCATCCACTAACCCTTCCACCTTGGGATCAGTACCCATGCATAGTCCCGTATGGTCTGAGCCGCGCAACGAACCCTCAACTTGTGGCATTTGAAAAAGGAGAAACCTTGAAGACTCAGCTCGATCCACAATTTACTTGCCGATGGGCGCAACGCATCACGAAGCAGCACGCCGCTTCGTTCGGTCGCGTTCTCGCCCCCGTTCTGGTCATGGCCCTGGCCACCACCGCCGCGCACGCGCAGGGGTCGATGGACTTCTCGCAGGCAACAACCCTGATGGGAACGTTCAAGACCTTCGCCGTCTATGCCGGAGCCGTCATTTGCTTCGGTGGACTCATCTTCGCCGGCATTCGCATGATGAGCGGGCGCATGTCGGAGGCGATTCCCGGCCTGTTCGGAGCACTATTCGGCGCAGGCGTACTCGGTTGGGGGGCTGGCTGGATTGGCTCACTGACCGGCCAACAGATGTAAGAAAGGAGCTTCAGATGACCAAGCGGGGAGAACCGTTACCGATCAATCAGGCCCTCAACAAACCACGAGCCAAGCTCGGACTCGACTTGACGACCTGGATGGGGATCGTCTTTGTGAGCGTAACGGTTTTCCTCGTTGGCTTTCGAATGCTGGCGATTCTCAGCTTCCCAATGCTCTCGGTCGCGGCATGGCTCATCGTCCGAAACCACCCCAAGATGCTTGAACTCTGGGGTCACAGCTGGAGCCAGAAGGCATACTATGACCCACGCAAACGCTAACCCATGGTTCACCCAGGCGGGAGCCGCTTGCAGCATCGTACCCGTCTCCCGCTTCGTCACAGACTGTATCTTTGCGACTAAAACGGGTGGCTACGGGGTCCTATTCTCCGTCGCGGGCGCGGACGAAGAAGGTCTCACCGACCAGGAACTTGAGGCGCGAGTCGCGGTCATCGAGGGGGGGTTGCGAGGGCTTCCCGAAGGTTCAAGCCTCTACCAATACACCCGCGTCCTCTCCGGGTACGAGCTCCCCAGGCGGAAGAAGTACGAGAACGAAGTGACGGAATCTTTCGTCCACGACCGCCTCAGCTTCCTCGATAAGACAGCGAACTTTCGTCGCATCGACCTTCACTGGTGCCTTCTCTTCGAACCATTGAAGCTAAGCACATTTCAGCGCAAGCCGAAGGAACACGCCAGTGACAATTCAAGGTTGCTGGCCGATCTACAGAAGGCGGCGACCATCCTTCAGTCCCATCTCGGCACGACGTTCGGCCTCAAGTTGCTCGACAAAAAAGAGACCTTCCGCTTCTTCTCCTACCTCTTCAACCTTGAGCAGTGGGCACAGCACGACCACCTCCAGGGAGACACCGGCGTTGACCGGCAGATCGTCAAGAGCCCGGTGTCGTGGGACACCGAGCACCGCCTGCGGGTAGGGAAGCGTCATGTCCAGATGTTCACCCTCACTCACACCCCCGAGGCTTCCCGGCCATGCCTCTTCTCAGGGTTGATGTCGCTCGATTGCGACAGCGTGTTGTGTTCAACATGGAGGCCGAGGTCCACCGCATCCGCCCGGAAAGAGATCGACCAGCAAGAGAAGTTCATCGAGTTCTTCAAGGTTGGTGTTCTCTCCCGCGTCATGGCCGGGAAGAACATAGCATCGCTGGACACCGGAGCCGGAGCCAAGGCCGCGACTGGCAGCGTGGACGACCTCACCGACGTCATTCGATTACTCGACAGAAAGGCTCAGGGGGAATACTCACTCCGTCTGCTGCTGGCGGGAAAGAGCACCGACCAGCTCCGTGACACCATCCCCGCCGTGCACCGTATCTTCGTCGATGCCCGCGCCCAGGTGATGGAAGAGACCTACGGCAACCTCTCGGCTTTTTATGCCATGTTCCCGGCTAACCAGAAATTCAACGTCTTTCCGCTTTGGTTGGGCGAGGACCACCATGCGCGGCTCTCTTCCGTGTTCGCGCCGCACATCGGAGACCCTGAGTCCGATGATCTCGGCAGCGAATACCTCAACATCCTAGAGACCCGCACCGGGACGCCGTTCTTTCAGGATGTCTACATCGGCGGGCAGCGAGTCATGCTCATCCTTGGCCCCCCCAATGCCGGTAAATCCGTCCATGGCAACCAGCTCTGCGCCCTGGAGCAGAAGTACGGCGGGTTCACCTACATCTTCGACATCGGCGGCTCCTACGAAAGCGTGGTGGAGCTGTACGGCGGGCGGGTGGACAAGGTAGGCAAGGACGGCCCCCACATCAACCCGTTCGCGCTGGAGCCGACCGAAGCCAACATCAAGTTCCTGTATTCCTTCGTGAAGTTACTCCTCACGAACGGAGGCGCGGAGCTGCAACCCGAGGACGACGACGTTATTTTCAAGGCCGTTCAGGGTATGTACATGCTTGACCGTCCGAACCGGCGTCTGGCCAATCTCTTTCTTCCCAGGCATCTCGACCGCTATCTGGTGAAGTGGGTTGGCAAAGGCATCTACAACGCCGTCTTCGACAACGTGGAGGACTCCCTTTCCCTGTCTCGGCTGCAATGCTTCGACTTTCAGGGAGTGCCGAAGAACTATCCCGACCTAATCGAGCCGCTGATGATTTGGCTGCTCCGGCGCATCGACGAGGTTATCTACGACCCCGCCAACCTTGGAGTGCCAAAGCACGTGCTGATCGAGGAGATCTTCACCAACATGAAGAACGCCGATCTTCTCAACAGTGCCCTGGACTCTATCAAAACCGTGCGGAAGAACCTTGGAGGCGTCACCCTCATCGGCCAATCGGCAAAGGATCTAGGACCGAACGGGGAGCTGATCGTCAATGCCTGTTCATCGTTCCTTTTCCTGCCCGACAGCCGATTCAACCGGGACACCTACCGCGAGCTTTTCAAGCTCAATGACCAGCAGATCAACCTCTTCGAAGGCTTGCGTGAGCGTGAAGCCTTGTACGTCCAGCGCGACGGCGTGAGCAAGGTCGTCACCTTGAATCTCGACAAACGGAGCTATGCGAAGTTCTCGACCAAGCCCAAGGACAAGGTGCGACGGGAGAAGTTGGTCCAGAAGTACGGGCGGGCCGAAGGGATCGAGCGATTCGCTCAGGGGGAGAACGCATGACACCGTTTGTCGATCAACTCAGCAATATCAGAGCGTGTTTCGCCAGCCCGTTCCAACCTCCGATCAACTGCGGAGGAGTGACCGACTGCGATTGGACCCTCTATGGAGGATCCGAGACCATGAGGCCGTTCTTGGAATATGGTGCAGCAGCACTGTGCCTCTACGCACTGATCCAAGCCTTGCTGAAGGCAAAACACGAAGGCACGAGAGCGGCATTGCCAGGGATGATGCAGTGTGTGGTCGCCGCTTTCTGGATCTGGACCATTCCGCAACTGTCACCCGAGCACTTTTCTCAGCTCATGCTCCCCCTATTTATTCCTATCGCTTTAGCACCGTTCGCAGCGGCGATATGGCTGGTGTTCAAGTTGTCAAAAAAGGCCATTTGGATGATCCAGCGCTCCCACAGCTCAGGAAAGCAAACGCAATACCCACTGAAAGAGGACCAGCCGTGAAATCATCCCTGCTCTTGCTTGCAACCACTGGCCTTGCGTTTGCCGCAACGACCGTAACCGGCGTCGCCAGTGCTCAGACCAAACACCTTCAACCCAACGCTCCGCGCACCATCATCGTGCTCGACAGCGAGACCCCCCCGGTGATCCGGGCCGGGCTTCTTCAATCCACTCTCATCATGCTTCCAGCCGAGGAGAAGGTTGCAACCGTCTTCGGTGGAGACACGGTTTCATGGGTGTTCGATGGCGGCCACGTCGCCAGCCGGTATATCAGCATCAAGCCCAAGCTGGCGAACAGCACGACGGACATCCATATCGTCTCCGACCACGGGAACGAGTACACCCTTCAGCTCCGCGAAATCTCCAGTGACGGTGACGCCCACTTCGATTCCAAGGTGTTCATCACCCCAGGCGACAAGGCGGGTAAAGAGAAGCTGGCCGAGCTTCCGATATTTGTGCCGGCTGCCGAGGCCAAAGAGAAGGAAGACCGGTTGCAGAAGGAAGTGACCGCAGCAAAAGCGGCCGCCGCGACCGAGCAGAAGGCGGCAGCGACCGAGGCTGCGCAGTACCGCAGCTCCTACCCCGGCCAGCTCCACTTCGATTACTCGTGGGATCAGAAGAAGGGGAACACGCTCGGAATCCAGCAGATATGGCGGGACGACAAGTTCACCTATCTGCGCGGCCACTTCCAGGAGACACCCGCCCTGTACGAGCTGAAGGACGGTAAAGGCTCCCTCATCAACTTCGATTTCTCAAATGGCCTGTACACCGTTCCGAAGACCGTCGAGCTGGGTTATCTCGCGATCGGGAAACAAAAGGTCGAGTTCAAGCGCGTCGGGGGAGGGAGCTAGCCATGCAGGAGCCAGAGATTATCAAACCGGCTACAGTGCCAGCACAACCGGAAGCAACCGCCCCCATGAAGAAGGGCGGACCGTTGCTCTATGTCCTGGTGGGAGGGATTGTGCTTATCGGAATCACAAACCTCTCCGGCGTTATCAGCGGCAAAGGGAAGGAAGCACCGAAGAGTGCGATGCCGCAGCGCCCTTCAGCGGCCAACCCCCAACAGGTGTCCAGCTTTCAGAACCAACAGGCATTGCAGACCACCAAGGACCAGGAAGAGCGGGCGCGGCAGCAGCAAGTCACCGCCGCCCAACTTCAGCAGATGCAGGCAGAGCAGAACCCCGGCCCGGAAGCGGACGCCGCAGCCCCCATGACGCCCGCCCAACGTCAGGCCATCTATGGCGCCAACAGCCCCAACGCCCCAAAACAGACCTCCAATGCGTCCCAGGCCCAGGCGGAGGCCAAGCAGCGGGTCCTGGCGCGCGAGAAACAGCATCAGGACGCCCTCAACAGCGATACCGTCGCGATCGACTTCGCTCACCCGACCGCAACAGCAACCCCCGGCCCCACAGAGACGGCTTCAGCAGTCAGGGGCGAACGCGACCAAGATTCCTCCAGCGCAGACGGAGAGGCGATCCAGGCAGCCGGAGAAGGGAACTCCCAGCGCCCAGCCAGCTTGCAGAACGTCTCTGACCAGCGTTCCAAGGCAAAGACCGACCCCATGGCCGGATACGACTTCGATGAATACGACGGTCGCCTGTATCGCGTGTTCGAAGGAACCGTGCTTGAGGCAGTCGTCACCAACCATATCGACGGCGGCTTTGCCGGGCCGATCCTCCTTATGCTCACCACCGACTACTACTCCCACGACCACCAGCAGCTCCTCATGCCCCAAGGGACACGGCTGATAGGAACCGTGGGAAGCGTAGGAAACGCCCAGCAGCGGAAGGTCATCGTCACCTTCCATCGCGCGGTGTGTCCAGACGGCTTCTCGCTCGACCTCGATAAGTACATCGGTCTTGACCCAATCGGCACGACCGGCCTCGCCAGCAAGGTTGACCACGGCTATCTTCAGGCTTTCGGAGCGGCAGCGGCAATCGGTGGCCTGGGGGGACTGGCTCAGATTGGCAACAACGGGAGCATCCTTAGCCCGTCCACCCAAATCCAGGACGGGATCTCGTCACAGACGAGCCAGGAGGCCGAACAAATCCTGAACCACTTCCTGAACCGTTTGCCCGTCATCACGCTCAAGGAAGGTTCCCGAGCCCGTGTGTACATCGGACGGGACATTTTGATTCCCTCCTATGCAGAACACCGCGTCAGTCCCACCCTCTAACCGTCGTCCAGTTCCAGGAGGCTTTATGAAGCTTGATGTCAAGAAGCAGCGGAAGTACCTGATCGTGGGAGGGTTGGTACTGGCGACGGCGACAACCAGCTTCGCTCAGTTCGGCGGCATCGTCTTCGATCCAACCAGCTACGGTGAACTCATCACCCAGGCGACGACGGCCTACAACCAGCTCAGAACGATGGAAGCGAGCATCCAGCACTTCTCATTCAAGAATCTTTGGGCGACCACCGAGACACAGATGAGGCAAGCCAACGTCAGGAACCTATTCGGTGAAACCAGCGGCATGACGACCGCTCTCAACAACGATTCAGCCGCCAGCTCCTCTACCGCGTGGAGCATGTCGAACGTGCAGGTAACCGGGAGCACCACCGCCTACCTACAGGGGCAGCAGGTAGGAAACAGCGCCCAGCTTTCCCAGCTTGCCATGATCGAGGCATCGGATTCGGTTTCGCCGGATTGCTTGACGGCTGTTGGACAATATCGGGCGGCTCGAACCGCCAGCGCAACCGCCAACGCGGACCTCGCCCAACAGCAGCTCGACACCAGCGACAGCACCAACAGTGAAGTCGAGCAGCTCAATCTCCTCAACGCATCGGAGGCGCAGAGGATGAGCGAGGTGCAGGCGCAGGGCGTTTTACACGCCTGCCTTGCCTCTCAAATGACCGTCGCCAACATGCAGCAGAGGAACGCAGCAGCAGACGACCTCAACACGGCAGCATTTGTAAAACAGCAGCAAGCAGCGAATCCTACATTTGACGGTAACGGATCAGCCACTTGGACGACCTACTTACCGTAAGGAGATAACACCACATGCTCAAAGCAATCAACACGAAGATCCTCATCGGAATCCTAGCGGCTCTCACCGCCATAGGTGCACTGGTCGTTCACCAGAACGCAGTAAATGAGCGGAAAGCGGCGGATGCTGCCAAGGTGAGAATGATTCTCGAACAGCAGCAGAGAGACGCGGACGCTGCGAGAAGAGACGACGAGCAGATGAGAAAAACCGTCGAGACCAACAAGAAGAAGCACAGCAATTACGACCGCAACGGCTCAAAGATGGACTCCTACATCCCCTAACGCCCACCTATTCCGCCGGAACGACAGGCCCCCGAGGAAGAGACGCAGATGGTCCACGCAATGACAGCATCAATCACGGTACTCGCGCAGGCCCTCCCACCTGCTAATCCCAACCTCGGTTGGCTTTATCAATTCTCGGCAAACCTCACCAACCTCACCAACCAGAACGGAGGGGCGCTAACACAAATCGGCATGGTCGAGCTGAGCTTTGTTTCGCTCATGGTGCTCATCGGAATGGTCGTCAACTGGCAGACCTCAACGATGTTTCTCAGTTTGCATCGCCAGCCGATCAACGTCGGCGACTTCGTACACTTCACGACCCGGCTCATCTTCTGTCTACTACTCGAAAGCTACTGGATCAACCCCATTCCAGGGGCGACCTTCGGCTTCAACCATCTATTCTCTTACATCGCGCAGGTGATGGTTCAGACCCTCGATCAGAACTCGCTGACAACCCTTCAGAACCTAGTTGCAACCGCAGGGGAGCACACCACAATTCCGGCACTAACTGCGCCGACAAAGATTTTGTGCTACTTCCTGGTTCAACTCGATCTCGCAGTCATTTCGGCCATCATCTTCTTTGTAAATATCAGCGGGTACATCCTGTATGGCGTCTGCGCTCTCTTCGGTCCAGTCTTCATCCCCCTCTACATGACGAAGACATTCCGAGGGAAGTTCCTCCACTTCATCGACGTTCTTCTCAGCTTCGCGATGATTAGGGCAGTAGCGACCGCCTTCATCTTCGTCTGGTCCGGGTTCCTGAACGGATTCATTCAACAAACGTTCAACAACAACTACTCAATTGAAATGTGGCTGGCGAACCTAATTCCAGTCATGGCGGTATCGCTTGCCTTCTCTCTCAATATGCTTTTTGTTCCCTCCATCACGCAGGCCATATTCGGAGGTGGGGCCGGGCTTGCGAGTAAGGCGGAAGAGTCCGTTGTCAAACTGGTCGCCCTCGCAGGAATTTAGCAATGCTCTGGATCGCGTTCCTTTACCGGGTCATTCCAAACCGCCCAATTCGTATGCTGCTCGGAATCCTAGCAGCCGTGTCCCTAGTCGCCGGAATAGCGTATGGCGCTTTCTTCTTCAACCTAGCCGTGAAAGGAGCCACGCCTCATGTCAACGCAACTCGCAACCATCGAACCACAGCTAACCCCACAACAAGCGATCCTCACTGACCATATCGGAAATGAGGTCTACGCGTCGCACTATGCAGAGAGGAAGCTAAGCAGATTCATTATCGGAACCGAAGCTGTTCTCCTTCTCGGTGCCTTCGGTTTGATTCTATCGCTGTCACACAAGCCGAGCATCAACCGCTACATCCGCATCGACGAGATGGGCCGGGCTCAGGCGATCCAGTACAGCGATCTCAATTACAGCCCGCGCGAGGGTGAGGTGAGAACGTACCTCACCGATTGGGCGAACTACCGGTACACGATCAACCGCGAGACGGTAGGGAAGAAGTACCCCCTGAATTACTACTTTCTCTCCTCAAATCTAGCCTCCCAACTGATGACCGAGGACAACGCTAACCATGTCGTCTCCCAAGTGATTGCAGGCCAGACAGAACAGAGCGAGGTTGACGTAAAGAACGTCACCATCACTTCGATGTCTGATGAGACCGTCGCCGGTGCCAGGATGTCCCGCGGAACAGCTTTGGTGAACATCGACAAGCTCTATTCACCGCGTAACTCCCGCGAGCCAAGGACAGAACATTGGCTACTGAGCATCACCTACTACCTCAATCCGAGACAGGTGAGCGAACAGTCACGCATCTACCCGCAGTTCGAGACGATCAACCCACTCGGCATGACCATCACCGAGTTCCATGAAAACCGGATGTCGGTCGATCCGATCCAGCCAGCCGGGAATTTCGCAGCCACCGCGCTACCGCTCAATGCAACACAGCGCACCGGTGGAGTGGGCCGATGAGCTACGAGCTGATCCTTCCATTCTTTCCCGAGGAGCTGCGCGGTCTATTACTAGACCCGACCATCTCCGACCTGATGATCAACGGCATCACCGGGGTATACGCCGATCGAGACGGCCAGGTGCAGCACATTCCTCTCTCACAGCCCTACACGAACGACACACTTCGAGCTGCAATCGAGCGAATTGCAAGACTGCTGGGCCAGGATTTGACAGCTCAGAATCCAATCCTCAACACACGTCTACCGGACGGTTCACGTGTTGCGGTCGTGGGAGCACCATCCTCTATCAATGGCCCGACGCTCACCATCCGCAAATTCAATCGCTGGTTTACGAGCGACGAGCTGATTGCTTCAGGGACTATGCCGCAGGAGGTCCGAGATACCGTCGTCAGCTTCATTGCAGACAAGAAGAACGGAATCATCAGCGGCGGGACAGGATCAGGGAAGACAACGCTACTGAAGGCATATCTTGACCACATCCCAATTCACGAACGTCTCTGCATCATCGAGCAGCCCGCAGAACTGAAAGTCCTACACCCGAACGCCGTGCGGTGGGAAGCGGTCGAGGCAATTCCCGGCCAGGTCGCCATCACACCGAGCGAGCTTCTAGCTGCTGCTCTCCGGCATCGTCCAGATCGAATCATCATGGGTGAGATTCGGAACGAGTGCGGCTATGACCTACTCCAGGCGATGAACACCGGACACGGCGGCACACTCTCTACGATCCATGCGAAGTCAGCATGGGACGCTCTGAATCGGCTCTCGAACCTGGCACTGAGCGCGCGAGCCAACCTGAATCATGCATTTATCCGTTCCGAGACCGCCGAGGCTATCGACTTCGTTCTGCATTGCGAACGGGATCAGAGCGGCAAGCGTCGAGTGCGCGAACTCATCACCGTGAGCGGGTATTCGCACGATGACAACACCTTCCAGACTGAAGAGCTGTACCGAGCTTCCAACGCCCACGCAGCATAACCGAGAGGAGCAAAAGACCATGGCAGCATTGCTGAACATACAGATTACGAGGAAGGTGACCATCACCTGCTCACTTGAAGAGTTAACCGCAATTCAGGTGGACCAGTACGCAGCCTTTGCAAAGGTTCCAGCAGATGATGTGGTGAATAAGGCTCTTGAGTATGTGTTCACCAAAGACCGTGACTTTCAGCAATTCAGGGAGGCAAACCCGAACGAAAAAGCACCGGCAGCTCTCAGGATAAAGAAGCCCATCATCGCCGCAGTTGGTGCAAAGAGAGGCCGCAAGCCGTCCTTAGTCGC
>JAABUH010004453.1_pt1 | contig 11355 bp, 11 predicted proteins | sample 5559121 | NCBI WGS metagenome assembly JAABUH01 (sample SAMN10711871, study PRJNA513364) | rock metagenome | isolation source: Antarctica rocks | place: Antarctica: Victoria Land, Battleship Promontory nord | collected 2015-12-28 | reverse complement strand
TGACCCTAGGACAAGACACGTTTTCAATCATCAATCAATCAATTGATCAATTTTTGTTTCCTGTTTTGGGTGATAATCACAGGCGATGATGCAGCCACATGACTGCATGAAATCCTCACCCAGACTTGCTTGCAATTGTGACATACCATCGATGTCAGCAATAGCTATGCACTGAACACTGCATGCTCTGATAGTGTTGTGATTCTTGGACCAGGTTTTTTCCAATTGTAGATATGAAAAAATAAAACCCCAAAAAATGTTGTTTGCTGTTGGTATCCTCACAAAACACGATTCACACAGACATCAGGCAGAGTGAGTCACCTGAAGCAAGCGGGTCAGTTTAGAGTCCCTGTAGGGGACATGGGCGGGGCGCTTTTTGGGGTCCCCCAGGGCCGAGATGACATTCCCCAGGGCCAACAGGCCGGCATTGATGCCTACACTCTCCTTCAACTGTTTTCCTGCTGCGCCTGCAGATGGTGCAGACGGCAGCTGAGGATGGGGTTCAGGGTTTGGCCTAACCCCTAAGGCAATGAACATTGCAAACGCCGGTCTTGTTTGTCTGTGCGAGAGCAACTCCATGCATGGGGCTCGGTGTTTCCACTTTTAAATGCAAGTTTGTGTGTACAGAATGCAAGGCATACAACCTTCTGCCAGGACTAACCTGTCTTCTTGGCACTCTCACTGCCAGCCAAGTCAACGAGATGGAACTTGGCTGTCACAAAATCCCCTGGGGACCCGTCTGGGGGTTGCTGCTCCAGCACCAAACTGAAGATGGCATGTGACCGGCTGGATTGCTCATTCATCAATGTGCTGCCTGCATCACGCATTATGCACTTATCATTTTGCTTTTATTATTTTGCTTGTATCCTTTTGCTTTCATTACTTTGCTTTTATCATTTTGCATTTATCATTTTGCTTTTGCTCAGTTCCTTAGGGTAGCGTATGAAGCAAGTAATTCATCAGACATGCAGCAGCAGCAAGCAGCATGCATGCAGCACCAGAATCAACCTGGTGAGAGTATTGTTGCCAAATCAGGCTCTTGTCTGTTGACAGTGGCAATCTTGAGACTTGCATTAGCATGCAAGCAGAAGTTTGCAGTCAACTACAGCAACATGATAACAAATCCCTGAGAATTCCCTGTTGAGATTATTGCTCAAGCCATTTCAGGAGCGACATACACAAACCTGTGCGTACAAGTCATACATGGTGATAGAGGCACTTTTGCGGAAGCAGAGTGTGCATGGTCATTGAGTATGTTGTTGCTGACAGTGACTCGCTTTGTTGGGCTTGAGACAAGGTCAATGTCCAATCTGATGTGTCCAATGACATGAGCTGTGATATGGGTTTATATGGTTGCTTCAAAGACACCTCAGCAGGTACGGCTTTAGGGTTTAGGCTTTCGAGATGCCTCAGCAGGCATATCAGGTGCTGGCATTGAAAAGTAGCCAGCTGTAAGTCACACTGGCAGCCCCTCAGCCACCAAACAGGACCTACAACACCTTGTGCTGTTCCGCTCAGCTTTGTGTGCTAATCTACCAACGTCACCAAAGGGCTTGCACAAGCCATTGGAGAGTCTTACCGGTTGCGCGTGAGAGGGACCCGATCTCCAGAAGCCTGATTGCTTCCTGATGGGACTCAGCAGGCACATCCTGAGCTCCTGCTATGATGATCTGACCGTCGGAGGTCTCCCTGATAGCAATGTTCTGCATCAGAATGCAGTCAGGATGAACCATGGGTTAGTGCAAAGCTCATACTTGCGCCTAAACACAGGCTTGCAATCTTATGCATGCAAGAAGCACGTGATACACCTGACACAAGGCTTTGTGTACTGCATAGGTCACAGGCCAAGTTGCACATGAGGCGTTGTCAGAGGGCAGAAGAAGAGGGGCAATACCCTAGCAGGGGTGTCCGGGTGCAGTAGGTCTTTGACCTCCTCATTGTGGATCTCCAGAAACATGATGCGCACAGAACAGTGCAGATTCTCCTGCTGAGCTTCAATGCCCTCAAACAGCTGCCTGCAACATTACAGGAACATTCACACTTCATGCACTCAGAGCCAAACACTCGTGCAGCTCATTTTCTGTTCTCCAGTGACAACCCTGTGCCATAGGCCAGTGTACTGGGGGGTACCACACATTCCTGGGGGGGTAGCCTACATTGCATGCAGAGAAAACTGAATCTGTACTGGGACCTCACAACAAAGAGCTTATTCTCTGTATCTACGAGTCTACTGACCACAAAGCAGCGCTTGATTTGCCTGGCACACGCAAGGCATACCATCACAAAGCATGCAGTACTGACTTGATGACTCTGGGAGTGATTCCCTGCTCCTCCTCTTCTGCCCCAGCGACCTCGCCGCTCGTGCCCATGGTATGGGTCTTGCCAGACCCTGTCTGTCCGTATGCAAAAACGGTGGCATTGTAGCCGGAAAAGCAGCCTTCGACAAGCTGCTGCACACAATGCCTGTACACCTGTTCCTGCAGTTCAGAGCAACACAACACTCAACATGCATGCTGCCATTGAGGAGTGATGATGAAGCATGCAAAGTGGTACTTCAGCCAGCAAAGCAGCCTTGTACATGCTGCTGTACACAATGCCTGTACACCTGTTCCTGCATCTGAGAGCAACACAACACTCAACATGCCTGCAGCCACTTGAAAGTGATGCTGAAGCCTGAAAAGTGGCAATGTAGCTGGCAAGGCAGCCTTCACCTAGCTGCTGCAGATAATGCCTGTAAACCTGTTTCTACAGTCAGCAGTGAATGAACGATGAAGGAAGGCATGATTGAGTGAATGAATAAACAGACGAACAAACAAACAAACAAACGAATGAATGAATGAACAAATGAACGAACGCACGAACAAAGAACGAGTGAGTGAGTGAGTGAGTGAGTGAGTGAGTGAGTGAGTGAGTGAGTGAGTGAGTGAGTGAGTGAGTGAGTGGGTGGGTGGGTGGGTGGGTGGATGGATGGATGGATGGATGGATGGATGGACGGAAGGATGGATGGACGGAAGGATGGATGGATGGATGGATGGATGGGTGGATGGATGGATGGACGGATGGATGGATGGATGGATGGATGGATGGATGGATGGATGGATGGATGGATGGATGGATGGACGGAAGGATGGATGGACGGAAGGATGGATGGATGGATGGATGGATGGGTGGATGGATGGATGGACGGATGGATGGATGGATGGATGGATGGATGGATGGATGGATGGATGGATGCAATTGTGAATGAATGTGTGAGTGAGTGGATGGATGGATGGATGGGGCGGACGGTTGGACGGATGGATGGATGGATGGATGGATGGATGGATGGATGGATGGATGGATGGATGGATGGATGGACGGACGGATGGATGGATGGACGGAAGGATGGATGGATGGGTGGGTGGATGGATGGATGGATGGATGGATGGGTGGACGGATGGATGGACGAATGAAGGAATGAACAAATGACGGAATGAAAATATGGCAGAATGAACGAAGGAATGAAAGCAGGAAGGAAGGTGACACACCCACACAGCCAGGAGGTGTATGCTGATGCGAGCAGAGGTCCTGACAAAGCAAAGAAGGGTACCTGTTGAGCAGTGGGGCCAAAGACATGATCAAAGGTGAAAACACGATCCTGACCCACCGTCACCCTGGCCCGGCCCTCCTCTGCACTCCATCATACCAGTCTGTTGTGTGAAGGTGCGTCATTGCCTCTCATCTGACATCTGATACTATGTCTGTGTGTCATGTGTGATATACATGGGTACAGCCCTTTGACAATGCTTATTGGCATGTGTGTATGCTGCTGACTCAGGTGAGTTGCAGGACCTAGAGCCGCTGGTTGCACAATTACAGATGAGCAAAGCAGCATTTCCTGATCAGGTAGGGAAATTTGGGTGCTGGTGGCGCAACAACAAGTGTGCAAAACGACGGCTGGTCTGAAAGGCTGCTAGGCTGAAGCAAAAGGTTTGCCACAGCATGCAGTGTTGCAACATTTAGTTTTGCAGCCTACCTGTCAAGATGCAGGGTCGTGCCCCTGATGCGCGCTCCTTGGCAACTAGAGGCCTTGCCCTACAGCAGTTGACGGTTTGCAGTCCATGTTATACACCGTTGTAGAAAGACAGCAGTCTGGAAAGGCACGGCCTTACCTCACTGCCACCCTGACAGAGGTGTCAGAGCTGTGACTTCCTGTCTGAGTGCCATCAGCATCAGCACCAGCACCAGCACCAGCACCAGCACCATCTGCAGCGATGCTGTTATCGTGAGGCACAAAGGTCGAGAAGGGTGGATGGTATGATCAACATCATGTGCGTCAATGCAGTACGTCTTGTGAGATGCAGTATCACCTAGCAGCTCGCTTTTGCGCAGGGAGCTCTTGAGGCGTGCCCACATGCTATCTGAGTCTCTTAGCGGCGGTACACCCAGTCAAGCCAGCACAACAATGGCTGGCATGCATATGCAGGAGAGCGATGTTGCCAACTGCTGCACTTCGATGTATGTCATGGCCGCGCACACACTGTAGGCTGCCCCAGAGGTTATGCAGTCTTGGTCAGAGTTAGGCAGTTGCTCGGACCACACCGTGCATTGACGGTCGGGGTTCACACGTGAAAGGTATAGCGATTGCCGGCCATATGCCTTGTACAACGAACAGCATACTGGCTTGCGTCTGCTGAACAGTGATTGATCAGGTCCTGATCATCAGGGACCCAGCAGTTAGTAATTCTAAAGTCAACGTTGACTGCAGCTTCGGTAGTAGCAGAGCCTGGTACCAGCACTCGCATCTGGGAGCGCCCGAGCGATACACAGGCATAGATGCCAGATTGCGTTACTGTGCCTCGTTGAGGTTGAGTAGGTGCATTGGCACTGCACTCACACAAGGCGTGGTACACATTTGGAGTGCAAAGTTCTGCAGAGATAATAAGGGTCCGGAAAACAGGTACATACCGCTAAGCTCCTTGTACAAACCAGCAAAGCAGTTATTGGCTTATGTTTGTGCGCATGCATTTCACCTGTCTGTTGCTCAGACCGGGTTTTCTCGTATAAGTGACGATAGGTCAGATGCTGACAGTATCCTGGCTGTAGGTGAAACATGACGGAGGGTTTTTTAAGGCACGATCTGAATCAAAATCGCGGGAGACCAGACCTGGCTTTAGCACACGACAGCACTGCTGATCCGGACACTCCCATAGCACAGGCTGCAGCACGACTGCTGACTCAAGACCTACAACCATTGTTCGGACCTTACCTCAGGTTCAACAACTGGGACATAAACACTGGCCTATGGACTGGATCAGTGCTTATTGTTGCACACCACTCTGTCACAAGCAGACCCTCGCTGAATTTTACCAGCGGCACAGGCGGCAACCAGTCCTCAGAAGGCATCTTGCTGGACACATATGGCCAGCACAACTTCTGGAGATTTAGCCTGGGAACTTCCCTTGGGCAGCAGCCACAGATTTTACAGTACTCTATACAGTATGGTCCAGGGGCGTCCATGCCTCAAAGTCAAAGCTACACCGTGCATCTACCCAGCAGCGATCAGCCATGGCACTGGGCGTTCCACTCCTGCAGTGGTTTCTCCCTCAGCGTGCATCAGGCCGACTGGGGTGGTGTGGCGCCCTTGTGGAGAGATCTGCTTGAGCAGCATCAAGCATCCCCTTTGCATCTGGTCGTTGGTGGCGGGGACCAGCTCTACAATGATGCTTTGTTCAAGGTATTCATATAGCCTAAACACACTAAAGCCTAAATAGCATAAACCCAAAACCGTAAATGTAAGTTTAGCAGCATCAGGCATCTCTTTTGCTTCTGGTTGTTGGTGGCAAGGACCAGCTCTACAATGATGCTTTGTTCAAGGTGTTGATATCATTGTACAAGCTGCAAAATTTCCCCAGCAAAATGGGCTGAATAGATGAGTATTGCTACATGTTTTGCACCGACTGCGTTTGGCATGCATGGCGTGTCTGTGGTCATCTCTGCATTTACTTCGCATGCATGCATGCATGCACTGTGTTTATGACTGGCACTTTTGCCCATCTGCATGATCTCATTTTTTCGACTGCACAAACCTGTTTTGCAGCTTGCATGCATTGTCTGCAGTGGCATGCATGCACTTGCACTGCTTGCACAACAATATTAGCTGATGCCTGTCTGTCTGTCTGGATGTAGCTGACTTACGCCAGATACACCTAATGCTTGTTTGGCTAACCCTGCGATTTAATTATACTCATTATTGTTATCAGCTGATGGCTGGTGTGTAATGCAGCTACCTACCACCAAGACCTGGCTAGCCATCAAGGATGCGAAAGAACGTGATTTAGCACCTTTCAACCAGAACATGGCGCAGGAGGTATACGAGTATTACTTCCGCAATTACGCCGTACACTTCTCCAGTGAGGCCATGAGCCTAGCCTTTGCAACCATTCCTCAGGTATGGGTTGCACAGCGCATTGAGGTTTTTGCCTTGCATCCCACCTTGAAGTTGTTGCCCATCCGTTTGCACCCTGTCATGACTGCATTCCACCAGATGTGCCGAACTGTGTCAGCTAGACATCCCTGATGTCAGCATGCACCCGGACAATGCAGGTCAAGTATCATCCACCTAGGCAATGGCTGTCAAGCATCATGCACCATGTTCATCTCACACATTTCTGCTCACATGTACATACTTTGGCAATACAAGTCAAAAGCAATGAGCATTTCTGCGGTGTACCAGTCACCTGCAGCAACCAGCACCCTCTGCTTCAGCCACAACCTTCATGCAGTCTTTTCATGCAGACCATGACATGGGATGATCATGACATCTTTGATGGCTGGGGCAGTTACCCAGACGGCTTGCAGAACTGCCCTGTCTTCCAGGGCTGTTACCAGGCAGCCAAGCGTTTCTACCTTCTGTTCCAGCAGCACACCACAGAGGCGCGGGTGTCACAACTGTCAGACATGTTTGGCCACAGGTAGCTGTTACATCGCAAGCCCACTCAGGCAGCACTGACATTAGTCTTGTGCATTCATGATTGGAGCACAGGCATGGCAACATGTGGTTGTCCTTTTGAGCGCCGTTTGTGCCATCCCCTCAGCAGGCACTTGGTAAATATCCAAACGGCTATCGCATGCTCGTGCACTTCACATAAAGCACTGCCATTGAGCTGAGATAAGCACAAATCGCTGTTGGCAATATCACTGCTTGGTGTTGCCAATGTTGGCATCAGGATTGCTGCATATGCCCATCAGCCTTATCTGAAGGCTGCTGCTGACAGTTTTGATGCCGTTCGTATTTTAGGGGCTTCAGCATGGTCAAGCAGTGTGGCCCTCAGTTGGCTTTAGTCATTCCTGATGCTCGTGCTGAACGCACCAAACCTCAGGTCGGCTGCTTTCACACCCTCTTGAAATTGGACATCACTGCATGGCAGTCTTGCCTCTGCTGAGCCTTCCTGTTTATGCTGCTGCAACGATGATGCATCATTTGTATGGGTCGTTTATCGTCGTGAGTACAATGTTTCATGTCCCAATTGAGTACAGGGTTCGTGTTCCACACTGCATTGCTCTCAAAATTATCTGTTGACCTTCATGCTTCAAGGACTCACACAACAGCCACACGTCATGCTTGCTCTGTGGTAGCACTGTACTCTCATGCACATTTCAGTTACAGTCAGTTGATCATGTGCTGAACTTCTCAAACATGACAAGCGAGGTTGGGGTGCAGGTGATAGACCCTCAGAGCTGGGACATGATCTTTGACCGCATGCGTGCTCTGCCTCCAAGCACTCGGCATGTGGTGATGGTGACCACTGTACCTGTAGTGTATCCTCAGGTGAGCCCAGACATGCCTGGAATAACACTGCTAGGGTCAACTTTCTGTTTCTGCTCGTGCCAGACTATTTTGTACAGCAGGCACTCTTCAGGTAGACCACATGTGCTGGATCGATTGTCTGTGCTGTAAAACATCTGTGATTGCTCAGCCGTTCGATGTTTGATGCCAGTGCAGTCCTTGCTGCTTCTTTTTAGTAGTTGCTGAACCTTGAGTGTGGTCTCTTGTCTGCAGATTCCAGGGTCAGAGAAGATCCTAGAGACCGTGTCAGGTGCAGATCGCGGCAACAAGCTGGCAAGCCTCTTGAAGAAGACAGGGTTGACCAAGGCAGCCATGAGCAGCTTTGGTGAGCCAGAGCTGTTGGACGACTTGGCTGATCATTGGAACGCTGGCAATCACAAAGAGGTATGCTGCTGATGCCCTACAGATGCAGCTCCAAATTGCTCTGCTACAAGGTTACAGGGGTCACAGTTGGACATGATGTTTCCACATCACAAACCCTAAATGTGGGTGAGGCTGCATCCAATCCTCCGCGTTAGTCTAGCTGGTTAGGATACTCGGCTCTCACCCGAGAGACCCGGGTTCAAGTCCCGGACGCGGAACATCACCATTATCCTTTTGGTCTGGTGATGTACACGCCTCGCCTTTGCCGGCCTGTCGTATTTAACGCTGCCGTCGCGGATCACGCACAAAGTTTCGGCCTTGTCTCAGCCAGCTTTGATGTTGTGATCTGCTTACCTTGGGCATGCCACCCTGAATGCTGCTGCTATCACACATTCGCCAGAACACTGTTGTGAATGTGCAGCCAGCTTACGAGGGTGCTGGGTTCTCTGCAGGAGCGCAGGATGCTCATCGAGAAGTGCCAGGAGATTTCAGCAGCACAGTGCATTCGTATCAGCTTCCTGTCGGGCGATGTGCATGCCTGTGCTGCTGGACGTCTGTACAGCGATCCCAAGGTGAAGACTGTTTTGTTCATGCCAAGTCCAATCTCATGCTTTTGTATAATGCATGGCAAGCGGAGTGCTTTGCATGCTCAAAGATTCAGACGGTGAAAGGGCATTCTAGAGCACCAGTGTGCTCAGAAGTACGGCACAGCAGCAGGCGGGAAGGCTTGCGTCAGGGTTACTGTCATTCTTGATGTTGCTACGCGTCAAGACATGCATCAACCATGTTCACAATCAGCTTGCTACATGGAGTGTGCTTCAAGACACGGCATGCATACCTGGGCAGTTTCATTCCACAGTGGCATCAAGCAATTAGTGTCACTGCACACTTGCAAACAATCCGTGCTGCATGTACAGAGCGGTGCCACCATCAAGAACTGCCTTTGTACCGCGAATGAATCATGCATGCTGTCTGCTGGCTCTGACTCATAGTGCATGCCACAGATTGGGAGCAATGCTGTTGTGTACATGCACAACAACATCTCACACATTGAATTTTGCACATGCTAATGTTACCATGTGTTGTTATCAGTATATAAAGCCAGTACACACAAAATATAATATGTATAAAAAAGAATATATATATATACATACAATGTATATAAGTACATACAATATACACATACAATATATATAAGGAAATATTTTGTAATCCTAACAGCAACAATAGACACTTTGGTGATGTGCAGGTGAACCTGGCAAATGACCACCGTTATATGCCCCAGATTGTCAGTAGTGCCATTGTGAATGCGCCGCCACCTGAAGGAGTGATCAAGACCCTCCACCTCTGCTCTCAAGCCCACAAGAACATCGACAAAGCCACCAAGGTATGGTCTGAGCCAAACCCTGAATCATAAACCCTAATTCTCTACCTGTGCTATCAAGCCCACAAGAACATTGACAAAGCCACCAAGGGACAGTCAGAGCATATTATGTGTATGAAACAAGAATCAAGTTTGCTTAGCATACAATGGCTTTGCTTAGGCAAAACAATACAAAACGAGCAGCCCACTCATCAGTATGAATGGTAGCAGAAGCTGCTGCATGTGGGCTACATTAGCTAAAAGTGAATCATCTAACTCATCAGCTGAGGCTCTCATGCTGGCGGTGACAGTTGAGAACACAAACCACAAAGCTGCCCAGATGTGAATCATGCTGTTTCATTCCAGGGGAAGCTGCTGGGGGTTTTCCAGAAAGAGCAGGGACTGGGCGACACATTAGCTGGCATGAAGCTGCTCAGATGTGAGTCATGCTGTGTGGTTGCAGGAGAAGATGCTGCGCGTCTTTCAGAAGGAGCAGAGTCTGGGCGACAAGCTGGCAGGCAGGCGCAACTGGTGTGAGATCTGGGAAGCCAGCTCCTCCATCCCTGCAAGGAATCAACCCCTGCCTGAGTATCAGGTTGCCGCGCAAGGCAGCCTGGTGTTTACACTACGTCTAGAGGTAATTACGGTCAGGAAACGAGTAAAAAGGCACCCAAGAGCGAAATGATGCAAACAAGCACACGTATGTATGCTGAACCAAGCCCCTAAGGCAATTTGATGTGCAGTTTGGAAGTTGCATTTAGATGTAAGTTTTTTTCCCGCTTAGTGCTGTCAGGTGATGACCAGTGAGTAGTCACTGATATATTACTGATGACTTTGGGCTTGATGCTGCCAGGTCATGACCAGCAACCAGTCATTGCTATATCACAATGACTTACCGCAAAAGTATGCAATACATATTGAGCTTGCGTGCAACATAGTCATGACCTTGAAATGTTTTCATGCTGTATGAATGTGTGGTCCAGCGTGGTTTACTTATGTGATCAAACATGCATATATGTTGTTCCGTGCACCCTGAGTAACAACAATAATAAAAATAACAAATTAAACGCTTTCCAGCTCATGATCAGCTAGGTACATGCAGCACTCTGAGCACTCAGAAGCGTAAACAATTCGTTGTTTTAGATTTCTGGGCTGACCTGTGTCCTGTGTGATATTGTTTCCCTTCGTCTTTACTCTCCTCTATTTTAAGGCTCCAGTCTTTTTTGTGTATTTCTTTTCATGGTTTCAAACTATTATATTTGCCTGCAGATGGACAAGAACCGTCCAGGAGTCTCCATGAAGCCCTTTGATATTCCTGTTGTCCCTCTCATGACTCAGGGCGGTGCCTTTGCCACCAGCGGCCCTGGCTTCTCCCATTCCTCCTCTTCAGTGGCCGGCATCAGCTCAGGCATGGCTGGCATGGCCCTCAATGGCTCAAGTCAGCCTAACCAGGCAGGGCAAGGACAGGGCCAGTACGGGCAGCCTAACCAGGCAGGGCAAGGGCAGGGCCAGTACGGGCAGCCTAATCAGGCAGGGCAAGGGCAGGGCCAGTATGGGCAGCCTAACTTGACAGGGCAGAATCAGTATGGACAGCCTAACTTGACAGGGCAAGGCCAGTATAGCCAGCCCAACCAGGCTTCAGCCGGTTACTCACAGCTCAATCAGGTTACTGGTGGTGTTGGCGCTTACTCGCCTCTTGGTCAGGGGCAGCATGGTCAGCTCAATCAGACAGGGCAGGGGCAGGGCCAGGGCCAATACAATCAGACAGGGCAAGGGCAGGGCCAGTACAATCAGGGCCAGT
>JAABUH010004452.1_pt1 | contig 11359 bp, 15 predicted proteins | sample 5559121 | NCBI WGS metagenome assembly JAABUH01 (sample SAMN10711871, study PRJNA513364) | rock metagenome | isolation source: Antarctica rocks | place: Antarctica: Victoria Land, Battleship Promontory nord | collected 2015-12-28 | reverse complement strand
CTAGGACCCCGGTGCGAACCCGGGTGGCTCTTCCGGCCGCCAATCCGCCGGACAACGCACATGACACGATTTTTTGCCTGTCCGTTGAGTGGCGGCTTTCATCGTGCGTCTTCTGCGGACCTCACATTACATGAAATCCAAATCCGCCTATGTCCGCGAGTGGCTGCATAGCCCGCGGACCGAGTTCCTTTCGGGGATCGTTGTCGCCCTCGCCCTCATTCCGGAAGCAATCGGCTTCTCCGTCGTCGCGGGGGTCGATCCCAGGGTCGGCCTCTACGCCTCCGTTGTCATAGCCTGCGTGATAGCTTTCACGGGCGGTCGTCCAGCCATGATTTCGGCCGCGACCGCCTCGACGGCGGTGCTGATGGCTGGGATCGTGCATGATCACGGCGTTCAATACCTGTTCGCCGCGACGATTCTAATGGGCGTGTTCCAGATCGTCGCGGGAATGCTGAAGCTCGGCCGCCTGATGCGCTTCGTTTCACAGTCCGTGATGACAGGCTTCGTGAATGCGCTGGCAATCCTGATCTTTCTTGCCCAACTGCCCCAGCTCACGCACGTGCCCTCGATCACGTAAGGGCTCATCGTGCTGGGCCTGGCCATCATCTACGGGTTCCCGTACCTCACAAGGGCGGTTCCTTCGCCGCTGGTCGCAATCGCCATGCTGACTGCCTTGACGGCGGCACTCGGGCTTCAGGTCCGCACCGTTGCCGATCTCGGGCAGTTGCCCTCCGCTCTCCCGAATTTCGGCATGCCGGGCGTGCCGCTCACGCTCGAAACGCTCCGCATCATCGCGCCGGTCGCACTGACGCTTGCTGCTGTCGGCCTTCTGGAGTCCCTCCTTACCGCCCAGATCGTCGACGACATGACCGACACCCCGAGCGACAAGAGTCGCGAGTGCATGGGTCAGGGTGTCGCCAACATGGCTTCCGCGATGTTCGGGGGCATGGGTGGCTGCGCGATGATCGGTCAGTCCGTGATCAACGTGTCCTCGGGCGGTCGAGGACGCTTCTCCACGTTCGTCGCAGGAACGTCCCTGCTGACGCTCCTGGTGATCTTCCAGCGCATCCTGGCGGTCGTGCCGGTGGCCGCGCTCACCGCCGTCATGATCATGGTGTCCATCAACACCTTTTCCTGGGGATCGTTGAAGAGGCTGCGCACCAACCCGTGGCCATCGTCGGTCGTGATGCTGGCCACCGTCGCCACTGTCGTGGCGACAGCCGATCTCTCCAAGGGCGTGCTCGTCGGCGTGATCCTGTCTGGCATCTTCTTTGCGGGAAAGGTCTCGCGCCTGAGCCCGATCACGTCGGAGCTGTCGGCGGACGGGGAGACGCGCACCTACTTGGTCCAGGGACAGGTCTTCTTTGCCTCCGCCGGAACATTCGCGGATTCGATCAACGTCATGGAGCCCGTGGAGAGGATTGTGATCGACGTCACCCGGGCGCACTTCTGGGACATCTCCGCCATCAGTGCCCTCGACCGCGTTGTCCTCAAGGCCCGGCGGCATGGGCGGCTGGTGGACATCGTCGGCCTGAACGCTGCAAGCGCCACCATGGTCGAGCAATTTGCGGTTCACGACAAGGAAGGCGCTGTCGCGCCGTCCATGCACTGAGGCCGTCAAGGAGGCGGGGCTTCTGGGCTCGTCACTGGAACTCTGACGAGAGGACGCCTCCGTGGGGGCGACCAACCTCATTCCCAGTCGTACAGCAACTGCCTTTTGCAAGCGAGCTGCGAAGCATATGTCTCCTGCTTACCAAGCCGTGACACAGCTCTGTCCCGCTGGGGCAGACCCTAGCGAAGCGCCCGCGTGAGACACTTCCTTGTCCCATCAGAGTTGCTTTGGGCATTCTGGAACGACGACGTTCCGTGGTCTAGATTCTTCCGGAACAATCACGGCCGCCTGTGGCTACGCCCGCGTCAGCACCTTTGATCGACGCCCTGTTCTACGACCTCTCGCCGGAAGGCGAGGTTCGCATCCCCAAGCAGGGCGAGACGCGCGAGCGCGAACTGCGCGTCCTGTTCCGGCGCCGACGCAAGCCGGTCGCGCTGTTCGTCGACGAGGCCCACAACCTGCACCCCAAGACGCTGACCGGACCGAAGCGGCTCATGGAGGTGATCGCCGACGGCGGGGAGCGGCTCTCCGTCGTGCTGGCGGGCCATCCCAAGCTCAGGAACGACCTGCGCCGGCCCATCATGGAGGAGATCGGCTGCCGCACCAGCTCGTTCGCCTTCGAGGGCATTGCCGGGCAGCAGCGCGACTGCATCGACTGGCTGCTCGCCGCTTCCGCGGCGCAGGGCACGACACCGGGCGAGCTGGTCACCGAACCTGCGATTGGGCTGCTGGCCGCGCGCCTGCGCACCCCCTTGCAGGTCGAGCAGCACCTGACGCTGGCGTTCGAGGAGGGCTTCCGGGTCGGCGAGAAGCCGGTCACGGCCGAGGTGGTCGAGGCGGTGCTGTCGCGCCAGCTCGACGACCTTGAGCCCAAGCTGACCCGCCACGGCTACAACGTCCGGACCTTGTCCGAGCAGTTCAGCGCCAGGCCGGCCGAGATCAGGCGTCTGCTCCGCGGCGAGCTGGAGGCGGCGCGCACCCGCGAGTTCACCGACGAGATGCTCGCTGCCGGCCTGCCGCTGTGATCCGGGTCATTGGTGCCGATCGTGAGCACGCATCGACGATGTCGAGCACCGATCATCAAGCGTGAGCATGGAGGCACCCAAAGTGAGCACGGAGACCAGGGCCGCACCGCCAGCGCCTCCCTCCTCGTGTCCGCCTTGCGGGGCGCCGGAGCCGTCCAGGGAGGCCGCTGCCGTGCGAGACCAGAAAACCAAGGCTGGCCAGCAACCCGGCGCCAGCATTCCCATGGGCAAAGCCGTCCACAGCTCCAGCGGCAGTCGAACCGATCCCTGCGCCCCCCCGAGATCGTGGTCGCGATGTTTCCAGCCGCCGTCGCGTCCGCCAGCGTCGCCGCACCCGATCCGGCTGGCGCGTCGAACACCCCGCCCGTGACCGCCCCCGCAGCGCCGGAGGCCACCAACGTGAGCGCGCCCGTCACGATGCCCAGCGTGTCACCGCTCTCGGCACCGTTGAGGATGCCCGACGCGCCACTCGCCACGCCCACACCTTCAAGCACGCCCTGCCCGAACGTGCTGGCCGACGCCGCCGAGGCTCCCACGTCCGACAGAAGACCTTTCGCGAGGCCTCCCTCGACACCGGTGGTGCCCGCGAGGGCTCCCGTCCCCACCGCGCCCACGCCGATCGCGGAGGCCAGGTTCAGCACGCCGCCGAAGCAGTTGCCGTCGGCGAAGTCGTTGCCCGACTGCGCCAGGTCCCACGCCACCGCTAGCGGCGCCGCCACCGCGTTCACCACTGGCACGAACGCCAGCACGTTGAGCACGACGCCCACGGCCTGCTCGACGAAGCCCAGGATGCCGTCGCCGGTATGGACGTGCTCGTAGACGATCTTGCCCGCGGCATCCATCGTACGGCGGCGTCCATGCAGCCCGTCCGAGGGCCTTTCTCCCAGGCGCACGGTGCAGCTGTCACCGGAGACGCTGCGGTCGCAGCCGGTCCCGACCATTCCATCCGCGTAAGCGTATCCAGCAGGGTCGAGCGGGCCACCTTGAAGCTCCGGCACACGCTGGCCTTGCTGGTATCGCCCTCCGGCGCGGCAATCACCTGGCGCCGCTGAGAAACAGGCGGCGATCACCGCCGCTGCGACGCGGGTGTGCGTGACTTGTTCAACCTGCCTGCCTGAAGGTCAGATTGTAGCGGACGGGCCCGGTGACTTCGTGCTCGCTGCTGCGCAGGACATCGACGCCATGGAAGGTCAAGCGAGCCGGACCGCCCCAGACAACGACGTCGCCATGGGTCAGGTGCACCCGCCGCGGCCGTGCTGCGCGCGTCATGCCGCCCCACAGGAACGTGGCCGGCAGGCCGAGGGAGACCGAGACGATGGGCGCGTCGAAAGCCCGCTCGTCGCGATCCTGATGCAGCGACAGTCGCGATCCAGGCTCGTAGCGGTTCACCAGGCAGGTGTCGGGCGCGAAGCCGGTGAACCCGGCGGCGGCCGCTGCACGTACGGCGAGGTCCAGGAAGGCTGGCGGCATCGCCGGCCAGGCTGTGCCGGTGTCGGGATCGAGCGGATCGTAACGGTATCCCTTCCGGTCGGTGACCCAGCCCAGGCGCCCACAACTCGTCATCGCCACCGACATCCGCCAGCCGCCGGGCGTGACCATGTGGCGGAAGGATGACTGACCCACGACGCCGGCCAGGGCAGCGAGCACTCCGCGATCGTGGGCGCGCGCGAACCCGGCCAGCATCATTGCGCCGGGTGCCAGCACCACGGTGCCACCCGCATCGTCGAACAGGTCCATCATCCGTCCATGACTCCGCCCAGACGACCGGCACCGGGTCGTTGACGTCGCTACACAAGGCGCCGTGACACGATCCTGGCCGCGGTCACAGCCGACCGAGCAGCTCTATCTTCTTGGCCACGAACTCCTGGTCCGTCAGGATGCCCGACGCGCGCAGCCCCGCCAGGCGGTCGATCATCGCGAGCGGGTCGTCGGGGCGGGACAGGGCAAACGCCGCTGCAGTGCCCACCCGACCGGACTCCTCTCCGGTCGGGTGGGCCACATCGGCGCCAGCCGGTGCTGCAGGACCGGGACATGCGTCTGTGGTGTTCGTCATCCCTGCGTCCACCACGCGCGGCGCCGTCCAGGCCGGCACGCCACTGGACGATGGGGTGCCGAGTCCGGCCGGCCACCACTGGCGCGTGGCCGATGTCGGCGCCCCGGGCTCCGCAATGCGATCTGCACCGAGGCCGCCCTCGACCAGGTCCGGGACCGGATGCAAGGCGGCAAGCTCCACGCACAGGGCGCCCACCCGGCGCCGCAGCTCCGGGTTGCCCATCTTGCCGATCATGGTCATGCCGCCCCCCGCCCACTGTCCGAGGCCGCCCAGTTCCGAGTGGCTGAACTGGGCCATGCCATTGCCGGCCGCCAACGCGCGGTGCAGGCACAGGGCCGCCGCGAAGCTGAAGCCGTGTTTATGCGCCGCAGCCTCCAGCCGCCGGCGGGTCTCGGGCGCAAGCTCGCTCATCCCGGTGTCTCCTTCCCGACTAGGCACATGGGAGCCCGGATGTAGAACAGGAGACACCCTGCAAGCCAGGTCTCCCGGCTTCCACGCCGCCGCGTTACGCCTCGATGCCGACGGCGAGGGCGACCTGACGTCGTATGGCGGCGAGCTGCTCAGCGGTGACACGCGAAGGCGTGGGGGTGAGGCGATGCTTGGAGGTGGTCGCCACCAGGTGCGGGGCCGCCCAGCAAGGCCTGGAGCAGCCGTTCTCGGGCGTGGGCGCGATGGCGGTCGACAGGTCCACGATCACCAGGACCACGTCGTCGGTGAGCGGCACCAGGATGGTGTTGGGATAGGCGCGGGCAAACAGTCCTTCTCCTCCACCACGACGCCCGGACGGCGCTTGTTGGGCTCCTTGGGCAGTGCGTCACCCCGCCAGTCGGCCAGCACGGTCTGCCCTGCCCGCAGTGACAGAGGCGGCGGCTTAGCCGGCATCGGCGCGCGGCGTGCCCCAACCCTCATAGAAGGCTCGCGCCTCTGGAGATGCCACGACGAGGCGACCGACTGCCGCGCTGGCCTCGCGGATGCGAGTTCGGCGCGCGTCCCTGGCCGCTGCGGTCGCCAGCTCGCGCTTCAGCGCGCAATCCAGGTTGTGGCTGCTGCGGGCCATGGCGGTCGGGCGAAGGCGGGACGGCTTGCGCGATACGACGCTGGTACAATACCGCTGCGACCTGGAACGAAGGCTCGACCGCATCATGGCGCGCGGTGCCGCAGGGGCGCGTGGGCGAGAAGCTGCGCCGCCGCATCGGCCGCTGCCGGGAGCACCTGGGCGTGTTCGTCACCGACCGCGACGTGCCGCCGACCAACAACATCTCCGAGCGCGCGCTGCGTCCGAGCGTGGTGTTCCGCAAGGTCACCAACGGGTTCAGGGCGGAGTGGGGCGCCGAGACCTACGCCGCGTTCCGATCCGTCGTCAGCACCGCAAAGACACGCGGTGGGACCGTGCTGGCCGCCGTCCAGGACGCACTACGCGGCCACACAGCCTGCACACCAGGGTGAGCAGTCACAAAAATTCATCATTTCGACAAACGGTCGTCGTTTGTCGAACATATCTCCATCAGCAGCTCGTCAGCTATCGACGTATTTTGACAGACAAGCAGGGTGGTTGGTGTCGATCTTTCCAGAGTAGTGCCTGTGCCGTTTAAGCAAAAGCTTTTCAGCTTAACGCGGATACAAGGGCGAACAGCGCGAGCCCGACCACCAGCCACGCGACATAATCGCCGATCAGCCCGCTATGGATTTTCTCAAGCAGGTCCAGCGGCGGATCCAGGACGCGGTTCACGAGACTGGTCGCGGCACGCGGCAAGGCTCTCTGGAACAGGCTGAAGGCGGATACGAGGAGGGTCAGGCCAACCGACAGCCACGGCAGGACGGCATCTGGTGGCGGGTGTCCGGGTGGCGCCCCTGTTCTGGCGAAGGGGGAGGACGGGTTGGCGTGCAGGATCGCGTCGGCCGCACGAATCGCGAAGCTGTGCGCCGCATCGGCACCGTTGAGGGCCAGGATAAGCAGCAGCACGGCGGGGGCGAGCATGAGCCAGAGCGGCCGGTCCGCCTTCTCCTGCTCCTCCTCGCTTGGTGCCCGCTCCTCCTCGCCTGGCGTCGCGCCCCATCCCGCGAACACGCGCCCGGCAACGCGCAGCACGGCGCCTCCCGTGCAGACCGTCCCGAGCACCGAGGCGGCGACCGCCCACACGGCCCCTGCATGGCGCGCGGCCGCCGCGATCGATGCCGACCCCTCGTCCATGAGCCCGACCGGCAGGCCTCCGAGCAGCAGCCCGCCGAGCACCATGGCGAGTCCCGCCGGCCAGATGTCGCGCCCACGGCCGCGCAGGCCGATCTCGTCGATGCCGCCCAGGATCGCAAGCAGGATGCCCGCAATCATGAACAGGGCGCCCTTCACCAGCCCGTGTCCGATCAGATAGACGAGCATTCCGGCCAGCCCCGTCCCGTCGAGGAGCGAGAGGCCGATCAGCATGATCCCGACATGCGAAATGGTGGAGAACGCCAGCAGCCGCTTGATGTGGCGTTGCCTGATCGCCATCACGCCGCCGATGACGGCACTGGAGGCGCCCATGCCGAGCATGAGCGTATGCGCCAAATGCATGACCATCGGTGAGGCGGCGAAGATGGCAAAGGTGAAGCGCGCCAAGCCAAACACGCCGATGGCAACCATAGCGCCCGAGAAGATGACGGACACGGGGCTGGGCGCCACCGTATGGGCGTCGGCGAGCCAGAACTGGAACGGAACCTGGGCAGCCTTGATCAGCAGGCCGGTCGCAAGCAGGCAGAAGGACGCCGTCACGACCGGATCGTCGGGCGTGTGCGCTACGCCATTCGCCAATGCGGCGAAATCCAGCGCGCCGACGCGAGCGTAGACGAGGCCGATGCCGCCCAGGATGAGGTAGCTGCCGACGGTGTTGACGACGGTGAAGTTGAGGGCGCCGTCGAGCGCCGAGGAGCGCAGCGCATAACCCGTGAGGGCGAAGGCCGCGATGCTCATGACCTCGAACCAGACGAACAGGTTGAACAGGTCGTGCGTGAGGCAGAACCCGGTCATCCCCGCCATGAACAGCAGCATGAGCACGTGGAAATGCGCATGCACCTCGTCGTAATAACCCCAGGCGAAGATCAGGGTCGTGGCGAACAACAGGCCGATGAACGCTCCGACCGCTCCGCCCGCCGCATCGACGGCGAAGCCGATGCCGACCACCTGTCCACCCTGCGGCACCCAGTTGCCGAACCAGTAGACGAGCGGCCCATCCAGCGCGTGCGCCGCCATGACCGCGCAGCACAGGCCCGTGGCCAGCGCCGTCACGATCGCGACGATGTCGGGCAGCCGGGCAGGCAGGATGCGGCTGAAGGCCAGCAGCAATCCGGCTATGGCCAGCGGCACGGCGACCGCGAGCGGCGGCAGCGAGCCCACCAGACCGGCCGAGCTCATTTGCGCAATGGCCGCAGTTCCTGAGGGTCGAGCGTGCCCCGGCGCTTGTGGAGCTGGAGCGCCAGCGCGAGCAGCAGTGCGGACACGGTTGCGCCGACTACGATGTCGGTCAGCACGAGCGCCTGCACCACCGGATCGACCGCAGGCGTGCCAGGCGGGTGCGTGTAGAAGATGGGTGGCCCAGCGCCGGCGCGGTAGCCGGCCGCCAGGAGCAGTACATAGGTCGATGCCTGCACCACCGACAGGCAGCCGATCAGGTGCACGAAGTTTCGGCTGGTCACAATGCCGTAAAGGCCGACCGCAAGCAGCCAGGCAGCCACGAACCACGGAAGGAAGGCGGCGAGCCCCGTCACGATCCGTCCTCGCGCTCGACGCGCGTCTCTTCCAAGAACTCGATGAACAGCACGGTGAAGCCGCCCCCTACGGCCATCGCCACACCGGCGTTCTCGACCAGCATCAAGCCGCCTGACCACACGTCGCGGAGCCGGCCCAGTGGCAGGATGTTGGTCAGGAACGGCATCCCGGCGATCATGGAGGCGAAGCCGCACAGAGCGTAGAGCGTGGCGCCGGCCCCCTCGCACGCATCCATTGCCTCGGAACGGACCACCCGACGCCAGCCGCGGTAGCCCTCGCCCAGGAACACCAGAACCAGGGCGGAGGCGATGATGACGCCGCCCTGGAACCCGCCGCCAGGCGTCGTCATGGCGTGCAGCGCCACGTAGACGCCAAACATCAGGATAAGTGCGCCGAACATCCGGCAGACCAGCACAACGGCATCCGACCGGGGATGGATCGGGCGGCCTTCGACCCGTCCGGGATGCGCGGTCGTTGCCTCGCCGCGGGCGCCGCGCAACAGAACCGTGACGCCGGTCACGGCGCACAGGAGCATGAACTCCTCTCCCAGTGTATCGAGGCCCCGGTAGTCGAAGTTGACCGCGCTCACCATGTTGGTGACGTGCCGTTCGTCCGGCGCGCGACCGTTGATGGCGTCGCCGTAAGGCAGTTTGTGCGATCCGAATTCTGGCATGCGCCAGGCGACGTGCACGACTGCTGGCAGTACGCATAGGCAGGCAAGCAGGAACACGATGAGGCGAAGCGGGGGTGTCATTTCTTGCTCGACTTGTCCGGGCCGCGGTCCATGCGCATGCTCGCGAGGGCCACCAGGAACAGCAGCGGTGTCGCGACCGTGCCGACCGTCAGTTCCGACAACGCCACGTCGGGGGCTTGTAGGGCCATGAACAGCAGCGCGAGCACGAGCCCGTTCGCGGCGATGGCCATGACCTGACGCCGCGGCGTGCGCGTCAGCACGACGCTGGTGCCGGTTGCAGCCGCGAGCAGGAACAGCACGGGCAGCAGGTAGTTCACGACGTCTTGCTCCGGTCGGATGCCGCCGCCCGGATGGTGAGCGCGCGGCCGATGGCGTGCGACGTCCCCGCACTGGCGAGCAGGCTCACGCCGACCGCGAGCAGCAGCTTGCCCGCGCGCACCGATACCCCGTCGCTTGCGAAGGCAGCCATCGTGAGCGCACCACCGGACACGACGTTGACGAAGGCCACGCAATGGAGTCGGTCGAGCGGATCGCGCAGCCGGGCAAAGCCGGCGCAGCCGAGCCAGGCGCCGAGTACTGCCATGGCGAGCAGGGCATCGATGACCGCGCCGGTCATAGCCACCGCTCCAGGAACACCGCCATGAGCAGCGTGCCGGGCGCGGTGAGCAGGGCCAGTGTCAGCGGCAGGTCCATGAACGCACTCTGATCGAAGGCGAAGGTCATCAGCGCCAGGATCAGCGTCGTCACGGTGGTGGTCAGCTGCACGGCGACAATCCGCGCGCCGACCGGCCCCCGGCAGGCCAGACAGACCGGAACGAGCAGCGCTGGCATCAGGGCGAGGATCGCGGCCATCCACACGGTCATGCCGGCCACTCCCGGTCCGCGCTCGGCGCGGCCGACACGAGGCGGTGCAGCACGATCGCGCCTGCCTCGATGCCCAGCACGTAGCCGTTCGGCGCGAGCGACAGGCCGAGTGTTGCCACGCCGCGCCGCCCGGCGTCCTGCGGGTCGTGCTCGCCTTCGCGGAACGGCTGACGATCCGGCATCCCGGCCGATCCGTCCGGCCGCCGCCACAGGACCCGAAGAAGCACCCGCCCGACCCGCCACGCGTCCGGCGCGAGCGCCGCGATCGGGCGCGCGACGACACGGGGCCACGGTGCCCACAGGGCCAGGGCGCGCGAACGGGAGCGGTGGAGCAGGACCGAGTAGGACACGGCGATGCCGGTCGCGATCAGGCCGGCGACCACCTCCGTCATGCTGACCTCGCCAGCAAACAACGCGTAGAACGTTGCGAGCACCAGCCAGAGGGCGGAAAAGCGGAAAATGCTGCCGATCACCTTCGGTCCTCATACGACGGCCAGTTCGTGACGCGATAGCAGGCGCGCGGGATGCGAGGGCGACGGGCAGCGTCGTGCCTGAACGGCATGACAGGAAAGTAGCTCCGATGCCAGCGTTAGGCCACCAAGCCCCATTCATGCACCAACGCTCCGTGCTCACACGCCCGTGCTCACACGAAGGTGCGCCCAGTTTGGTGAACTCCGGCGGTCGTTGACCGTCTCCAGGGAGGTGCCCGCAAATCTGGGTTAGCCCGTGAAGGAGAATCCTGCGATGGGCCTGTTCTCAAAGCCGATCAAGACGCTTGACGACCTGTTCGTGCACACCTTGCAGGACATCTACTACGCCGAGAACCAGATCGTGAAGAACCTGCCGACCATGATCGAGAAGGCGTCGAATCTCGAGTTGAAGTCCGCCTTCCAGCAGCACCTGACGGAGACACAGGGCCAGGTGAAACGGTTGGAGCAGGTGTTCCAGATGCACGGCCAGCCCGTGAAGTCCGTCGATTGCGCCGCCATGGATGGTATTCTGTCCGAGGCCAAGGAGATCATGGGGGACTGCGACGACGCTGGCGTGCGCGACGCCGCCATGCTGTCGGCAGCCCAGGCCATCGAGCATTACGAGATGACCCGCTACGGCACCCTGATCGCCTTCGCCAGGGAACTGGGCCGCAACGATTGCGCAGGAGTGCTTGAGCAGACCCTGGAAGAGGAAAAGGCGACCGACAAGAAGCTGACCGCCATCGCCGAGAGCCGCGTCAACAAGATGGCAGCCTAGCTGTCTGGTTGTGAGACCTCCTTGGCGCGATCAGCGATGAAGCGAGCCTTGGTGGTGTCGCACGGACCTGCGCGGCCGTTCGGTGCAGCACGGGCGAGGCCGGGCTCGGCTTCGAGGCGCT
>JAABUH010004451.1_pt1 | contig 11367 bp, 20 predicted proteins | sample 5559121 | NCBI WGS metagenome assembly JAABUH01 (sample SAMN10711871, study PRJNA513364) | rock metagenome | isolation source: Antarctica rocks | place: Antarctica: Victoria Land, Battleship Promontory nord | collected 2015-12-28 | reverse complement strand
TTGACGCGAGCTAAAGGTAGATCAAAGCGAAAACCCGAGACGCTGGGTACACGAGTGGCCAGGAACTGCTCACGACAGCCACCTCCTCGGACGGGGGAACGACCTGGATCAAGTCGACTACCCATCCCCTCCTCGTCCAACCACCTCCAAACGTACTTGCCCTTCCTGTCTCGCTCGAGCTCCTCCCTGATTCAGTCGCACAGGTGACAGGCTGGCGAGACTCCTACCACTCCCCTTGGCCTCGACTCTCCACCCTCCTGTCCCCTGGGAATGCGCGGGTTTCTTCGAGGTGGACGGGCGGGACGTGGTCGCCGTGTCTTCGGAGGGGGATGGGAAGGACCGTCACCCGGGACTGAGATTGTCGAGGGGGGAAGGAAACCGGCCAGATGGCAATTATACGTTCTCGGGTCCTTGGACTGTCAAGGGAAAGGGAAAGTGCCCGGAGATGGAGACTGAGCTGGAGGGCGTGCTCGCTTGGGGAGACCTATATGCCGCGCGGACGTTCGTGGATCACTCGGGGAGACGGCTCATGTGGGTGTCCACCATCTCCTGCACAAGAAAAAGTGCAGAGGGACGAAGGATGGGTGCCCCGCCGACGATCTAACTCCTTCGTTGCGAGCGGAACAGGGATGGGCAGGCGCGATCTCGTTACCTCGAGAACTGTTCTGGCAGTCCAGGGGGCGACGTCGAGGGGACACTCAATACCTCGCTGGCTGAATCACCGGGGTGCGAAGTAATTCGGTCTGGGGAGATGACTCTGGTCCGGACATTAGGGATCAGACCCGCTCTGAAGATTGCGCGGTGTAGAGGGACCCAGGTGGATCTGTCAGAGAGCAAGATGGAGGCGAGTGGAGGCTTGGGAGGCGAAGATGATTGTAATTGTCGAGGGGTACATCCAAGTCGGGCTTAGTCCTCCTCTTCCCGCACGGTCTCTCCATCTCTGGCTATCCCTTGATCCAGCTGATATGCGGGACATTAGGCGAGGCGAGAATCACCTTCCGACCGGGAGACGAACGCATTATCGTAACTCGTTCCTCCTCGACTCAAATACGCGATATCATCACCGAGCCCATGCACGGTAAACATACCCTCTTCCGCACGACTGCTGGTCTCGAACCGCTCCACCTTCGTTTGTTCTTCGACACTAGCCTTCTCGAGGTATTCGCGAACGACCGAATCGCGCTCTCCACCCACCTCTACGGCGAGGATTGCTCTGTCGCGCCGTTCTCAATACCTTGAAACAAGCGCCAAAGTCGAGGGAGGGCGACTGCAAGCGCGTGCGTGGCATTTCATCACTCGTTAGATTATGGACTATGCAGGATATACTCAGATCGCCCATTGCTTCGTCCAGTTCGAAACGCGTCACTCCGCACCCAAGATGAAGACCACCTCGCTCGGTCTGACGAACAGCGCGCGAGGCCGCTCGATCCCTCCCCAGTCTTGCATGGACGGACTGATACTCCGCTTCGGGACCCGCGGTTCTTGGGGTCGACCCAGACCAAGTCCGAGACCGAAGAGCTTGGCAGATCTCTTCGGCATGCCCTCGCGGATGACGTCGAGGCGCCTCTGACGAGCAGCCTTGGCGTCGAGATCGTGGAGGTCTTCGGATGGGCTGAGATGGAAGTAGTGAACTCCTTCCTTTGAACCAGAAGGGAGCGTGTCCACGCCAAAACGCGCCAGGTCTTCAACCTCAACGCCTATCCATGGTCCACGAGACTGAACCCATTAGCCCAAAACTGTTTTGAGAGATAGAGTGACTCACACCGCGCAAGTGACCAATATATTTGACCTGAGCTTTGAACCTCGCCCTCTTCTTCGCCAACGACACGATACATGGGATTCCTACGTGTAAAGCCAGGCCAGCACCTGAATACGGCTTCGAGCCATCCGTAATGGCAAGCTGGATCGGTGATGGCATCTCAAGCAGGCGTTTCGGCGGATCAAACGCCGAAGCAGGATGCGAGCGCAGAGCAGATGCCGTGCTCCGCGAGCTCGAGCTACTTGATTTGCGGATTTGACGAGGCATGCTGACTGGCGGAGGCAGTTTCGTAGGCGACGATGGTATCCCGAGATCCGATCCATCGGAACCTTCTCGCCGGATGATCGGATCGATGATCTGTGAAGACCAGGGTGTGCGGGCTTCCGGAGGCTCGTCGGTCGAGCTGGAAGGCGAGCGGACTGAGGGTTTGACGATTGGCTTGGTCATCGAAGAGGGTGGAATTCGGGTGCGAACGGAGGTCTTGCTGGCATTGGAAGCGGTTGAGGCGGTACGGAGACGTGCGGCTGTGGCGGAGAAAAGTGGTTTTGGGGATACGGGGCGGACGGGCTTGACTGGGGAAGATAGCTTGAAAGACTTGAGGGTATAGGATTGTCCGGTAGGTGAGGGTAATTGTGATGGTCTAGGGTTGTTTGCCGTCTTCGTCGAAGCTACTGGATTGCCGGTTATGGTGGGCGGTCTGCTTCGAAGTGAAGCAGTAGTCGATACCGAGGAGGTTCGAGGACGGGTGGATGCTGCGGGCTTGACAACTGGCTTCGCGACAGTACGAGGGGTATTCATATTGACGGGCGCCTTGCTCGCAGTTGATACTTTGCTCAAGGTGGAAGGTGCCTTGCTGACTGTTGAGATCGCTTTACTCCTGACCGATGCTGTCGTAGACGTAGAGGTTGTCCGGGATCGAGACGGTCCGGCTTCTGAGCTAGGCTGAGCGGTGAATCGGGATGACGCGGCCTCGGGCCTTGCTACCGGAGTCATTGGCTTCACGACCGACTTCGAGACAGCTTCCATCGCCTTGGCAGTGCCTGTCGTCCGGACTGACTTGGCAGACGGACTTTCAGGCATACCCTGCTTGGGCGATGGTCGGGTGACGAGCTGTCTAGGCGGTCCGCTCATCGACCTCGGAATCGTCCTCGTGGAGGGGCTTGGACTTGAAGGACGAGGTCGACCTATAGCAACGGTAGTGCTCGCCTTTGCGGCGGTCGGACTGCGCGCCCGAGGACCAAGAGTCGACCGCGGCATGGGGCGAGGAACGGGGACTGAGCGCGAGCTGGCCATGGAGCTGGTCGAAGCGGAGCTCGAAAGACGGAGGCGCTTGAGGCCGCTAGATTCAGCTGGCGTGGAGGGACCAGCTTGAGAGGTGGACGCGCGGTTAGGAGCTGGTACTGCGTTGCGTATACTGGTGGTATCGCTTGCTGTCGTCGAGACTGATGCCGAGGACAATCGGGAAATTGCCTTGGGGGTGACTGCAAAGCGGTGACGGGTATTTGTCGGTCCTGAGACGAGATCCTCGATCGGCAATTCTATCTCTGCCAGGTCAGTCTATCTCTCAGGAAGGGTACTCACCATCGCTGATCTCCTTTAGTGACCAATTCTCCAACCCGTCGAAACCGCCAGCGTCTCGGATCTGCATCCATCGCCGACGAATATGCCCTAGTACACCCTCCTTGGCCTGTTCAATCTGCTGGCGGCTACGTGATCGTGGTGGGAGTACTGTTTGTAGGGTCTCCGGATCGACTTTGAGAAGAAGGGCAGAGACGAGTGCCTGTCGTCAGCTCTAACGGAGATTTTGGCTCACCTGATAGATACGTGGCCCTTCGATGCATCCCTGAAGGGTCCCTACACCATCGATGATCTCCCTGACCACTTTCTCAAGCAGATTTCCGGCAAAGCCCATGCCAGACAACAGATTCCACAGCTCCCCGCCATCCGCGACGTTGGCAAAATCGCCTATGAGCAGACCTCGTGTATGCGCCTCTATCGCGTCCAGCATATCCTCCAGCCCGTCCACCCAAGATGCAGCATCGTGACTCCTCCTAGCACGCAGGCCAACCTCGATCCTAGACCGGATCGTCTCGATGGACCGGAAAGCCGAGACGACAGTCGTAGGCGTGATGGTCGATAATACGTCCTTCACCAATGCATCCAGGTCCACTCTTTCTGCCGAGCCGACCTCTCGTCCCCAGCTCTCGCCCCACCCTCGAATAAGGTAGCTCCTAGCCCTCTGCTCCAGCACCACAGCACCAACATCGCTGGCACTGGAAAATCGCCACACCCTCGCCGCTCTCGACGGACATCGTCGACAATGGCACTTGCTAAAATCTAGGCCGTGGCAGAAATCATGCACGATCCGCGCCTCGATCTCCTGAATGAGCGTGTCAAGCTGAAGGTACGCTGCAGCCCGATGGATCTGGAACGCCGTAAGAAGGTCGAATGATCGGTTCGAGAAGTCGAGGTGGCCCGCACAAATGAATCCAAGGCAGAAGTGGAGTGCGGCAGGTGTGAACGGTGGTGTGGGGAGGTGGATATCTGCGTTTGCAGAGGGTCGGAAGGAAGAGGGATTGAGGAGGACTGAAGCGAAGTAAGGGGATCGGGAAGCGAGGATAAATCGATGGGAAGGGAAGATGGCGGTGGCGGTGGAGGAAAGTGAATCGGTCGAGTTGTCGGAGTCTTCCGAAGCTGCATCTGAAGCGATTTGGGAGGCGAGGTGTATCCGTACATCGCAGTACAGCTTGCTTCTCCACATGTAGGTGAGATCTTGACCGAGTCGATCTCGCCGTTCCGCCATGTTGCCTCGCCGTCCAAGCGAGTCACGTAAGCTCCCTCCGAGACCGTAATCATCCTCCGCACTGATCCATTCGACAACGTCACCGAATCCTTCGCCCGTGTAAAGCCACCTGCCATTAGCTCTGTTGGAGGCATGCAACTCACTCCAACTGCGCCTGGAACATCTCGGGCGTGTCTCCGTGAGTCAGGCGTAGGACCCCATCCTCCTTCGCCCTGATCGTCCCATCGCTAGTGATTGATTGGACTGACAGGCTGCTTCCTGTGCCTGTGAATGGACTCGGCCTGTTAAAGGAGGATGGCGGCGATGAACCTCGAGAAGGGAAGAGAGGGGGTAAGAGGTGTGGCGATTGCGATTGCAGCGAAGTCGGAGACCGCGAGAAAGGTCTGGAGATGAAGTATCGATCCTTGAATGCCTCTGCTTTCTTTAGTAGAATTGACTCGACACCTTGAATCACTCACTAGGGGCTCGAGCGTAGATGACGGCTGCCCATCAGCTTGATTCCACACTGGAACCCACCTTTATGTCCCCATATCCGATCCGCATCCTCGACCTCCTCACTCTCCCAGCTAACATCCCCGAACCTCTCCTTGGCATGCTCGAACAGACTCCTCAGATCCCTCGCCCAGATCTCTGTTGACTCGGAAACACGCGATTCGACGCTCGGGAAGTTGGGAAGCTGGAGTGTACTCTGCGGTCGCCGTCTCATCTTCTTCTGCGGGACAGTTTCACGTCCTGTGGTCTCATCTCAGGCTCTCGATCGGGCGGACGAGGGGATTGACGATTTGAGACAAGGGTTGGAAGGAAGATCAACGAATTAGACAGACTGCGAGTAGTGCGTGTCTTGATAGCCAAAGTCAATACACGTCACTGGACCCTGAAAATCAAACCAGCCACGCTAAATATAGTTAACGCTTCAGTTGAAATGGCTCTAATAACGGAGGCTACCATGAAGCTATATACATCAATGTAGAGCGAAATCAAAGCCACCATAAGATGCACCCAGAGTCCAGATACTGCCCGATATTGTTATTGCGCCTCCGCGAACGTCCGCACCCCTTTCAAGCTGTTCGCAGCGTGCTCCTTCGCCTTTATGACCACGTCGATCTGTGCACTGAGCTGGGCGACGACTGCGTCCTGCAGGAGAGCAGTCTTATGTCGCAGCTCCTTCAGTCTAAAGCACATGTCAATGACCGCTCTTGATGATAATGATGATGGATCAGTAGACCTACACAATCTTTGTACTCTCTAGCTGTGATTGCTGAGTCAAGACGCCCTGTTGACTCGCCGTGGACATCGCTGTGACCTCCGTCTCTAGCTTCGCTACAGTCCGGTTCGCCTCGGCCGTCTCGGCGTGCAGTTTCTGCAGACCGTCAACGACTGAACCTGGGAAACTGCAAGAGTCCACTTACATTCTTCGCGTCCTCAGCCTGCTCGTGCACAAACTTCAACCGCATCTCCAGATTCCCCACTTCATCCTTCTGCCTCTCCACCTTCTGCCCTAACCGATCATACTTGTCGTCCAGGGCGATCGTGCTATTCGCCAGCTCGAGCTGCTGTTTTCGGAATCCCTCGCCGTACGCCTGGAGTGCCGGCCAGATCACGGAGCGCATCTTCCTGCCCGCTGCTTGCACCTCATTCAGGTCCTCGAGACCCAGATCCAGCTCGATGGTATAGTCGACATTTCCAGGGCCGAGGATCAGGCCTTCTGACAATGGTTGGATCACGCCTATTTGGTGTCCGAGAGCTGTGTAGTCCTGGAGATACTGCTCGAATCGGTCCATCGATTTCGTCACCTGCATCTCGTTGTCGTAAGCCATCTGGCTCGCCTCGGCTGTCTTGGTTCGCAGCTCATCGAGGTTCCGTGTAAGCGTCTCCCGCTCGTGATTCATCCGCTGGACTTCGTCTGGCGAGAGGTTCTGCGCAGCCACCGCTTCTTCGGTTTGAGCCAACTCTCGGTGTATCGCCTCGAGTTGAGTCTCTGCTGCGTATCAGCGATGCTCAGAATTCGAAAGGCAACAGGACCCACCGTGATCAGTGATCGCTGCCCTTGCCCGTCCATTCCCGACCTTAATCTTCTCGGCTTTCTGCTTATGCAGCTCAATGAACGCGATGAATTTCGTCTTGTCCGACATGAGCTGGACGTATTCGTCCTCGAGCTTTTTGAGGGGAGGCTACGAGCATCGTCAGACTTGCTTCATCCGTAGCCCATAGTACTGACCTCCTGCGCTTGTAGCTGTTGCAGCTCGACATTCCGCTTCTGAATCTCCGTCTCGAGCTTCTCGCAGTCATCAAACGAGACCTGAGCCATTTGATCTGACGGTACATCAGGCTCCGTCTCATTTACTGGTCAGGCTCGATGCCTCACCATACACCTCCTCCAGCTCCTGTTCCGCCTCTGGAAACTCCTCAGCCCCGCCATCAAACCATTGCTTATACGTCTTTGAGGAGAAATCCCAGAGCAGCCGTTCTTCGAGATTAGGGTGATCAATCGGCAGGTCCTTTGCCGGTGTGAGGAGGGGGTCAGACACGATTTCGGGGTCGAACCAGTTGTCGTGCGCCTGATACCCATCAGTATCGCTACAAAAGACCATTTGAGGATCGCGTGACACACCTTGCAAAGCTCGACCATCCAATTCAACATCGCCAACAGCGGCGGCCAATCCCTTCCACCCGGAGCGCCCAATCCTGTCCGCCCGATCGTCTCCATAGCAGGATATCGCAGATCCTTGAGTAGGTTGATTGCGTCATCCTCGAACTTCTTGGTCCATCCCATACCCGGATCCACCAGTTCCTGCACCAAGAACCGGAAGATCGACTGGAAATCCTTGGTCGTAGGGGATGTGAAGGTCTTGGGACCGAGAGGGATAGGACATCGTTGGACGAGGAGGTACTCTGAGATGTTTCGGACGCATGATGCTTGGAAGGCGGATTGTCGGATGGGTCGGGTGTCTTTGGCGACGTTACTCGAGAAGGCGTTCAAGGCGAGTGATTGTCGACCAGATGTATACACCGAGCTTCGCCTCGCACTGTCCATCGATCAGTATTGCGTCAGACGCCAGAGGGGAGTGACACACCTGCTGGGGATACTCCTCGTGGTCTGAGGTGTCCGTCCGTAAGTCCCGCCATCACCCCGACTGGCACTGGCCATCCCCTGCTGCCCGCCATCTCCGCGATTGGGCATCATGGTCGACCGTCTCTGAAACCCCTCCTGCGAGCTCGAATGGCTCATCCCCAATCCGCCATTGCCCATCGTAGAGAGTCGTAGCGTGTTTTGAGCTGGTGCGAGGGATGTTTGAGAGTGGGAAGGCGCCATGGACATTCGGGAAGCTCCGAGGGTACGGGTTGCGGGTTTCTTCATGACTGAGGATGGAACGGGGATGGATGAGTGAGGTAGAGCATTCCCTAAGGGACCCTCGGGAGCGAGGGTGCGGCGTCGAGTGTCCATACTGGTCATGGGGTCGGAGGAGACAGGGGGTAAGAAGGGACCGTCTGGTCAGCGGGTTGAGCAGGGCGGACTTGCACTTCGGGACTGAAGTATAGAGCCGTATTCCCTAGAACAGTCTATTCGAGATCGATCGTAACGCACAGCGAAGAGACCAAGCTGTAATCTCGATGAATCAAGAACACAGAAAGCAACGGAATATAATATTGACGATAGGCAGGTTGAAAGACAATCGCGTGTTGACATCTTTTGTTTCCGGCAAATTGACGCGACAAAACAAAACTGCTCAAAGTGGCATCTCATGGCGCAAGGATCTCGGAGACTTACTTCCTCCCGCCTGTTTTTAGCCGTTCCCCCATGATCTCTTCGAAAGATACCGCTACCGGTTCTCCAATTGCTTACTGCCAGACGTATGGCGCCCTCGCCACGCCATTTCGTACCCGTCACGTACATCCTCCGCGTGTCATTGATGGCATTCGTCAGATTCGCTGCTGAACTGGGGTCGTTGGGTGGGAAGGGGGAGATATGGGAACCGCGGAAAAGCACGATATTGAGTGGGATGATTGGATGGACGTTCTTCTCGTCAAGATCGCCAGAAAGAACAGGGGAGCGGTTGATGAGCTCGTAGTGAGCTGAGGTGTCGAGGTAGTGCGCGATCCGTCGAGCAAAGTCCACGTTTGTCCGTACAATGTCTGCCCACAAATCAGCTATTGACAAGTATTGGTGGATCCGGAGTGTTGACCTTCATACCCCTGTTTTCCTAGACTCATGAGACTGGCGAATAGAGGCAAAGCCCGGAAACGCCTCGAGTTTTCGATCCCGACGTACAATGGGGCCGGCACTAGCTCAGGAATGACCTCTCCTTCCGTCCTACCGTTGGGTTGATGGCTCGACGAGCCTGCAGCCAGGTATGCTGGTGCCGTAGCCAAAGTAGGCGCAAAGACGCTGGTCTGAGATGAGGAAGAGCGGGTAAAGAACAGTCCGCAATCATACGGGACCTGTGCTAGATCAACGGACGATCATTCCAGTACTGACCAACAACTCACGTTCAGCCATTTATGACCTAACCCACCCAAATCTATCAGCGAAGCTCGGAATCGTCAAGCATCACTCACCGTCCAGTGTGAGACTGTCCGCCATGTCCATCCCCTTCACCAACCCCCTCAACTCCGGTACCACGCCCGCAAAGCCGCCGAAAGCTAAAATCAGCCAGGTCGGCCACCGCGTTCTCACCACCATCAACATGTAACCAAGCTCCATACTCCTTGCACATCACCGCAACCTCATCCAGTCCCCGTCCAAAACCACCGGTATTGACCTCTCCCAAGCCATATGTGACGATCACACCGCGTCCGACCGCCTGCTCTTCGGCTAACCGAGATCTCAGGGCGGATAAATCGAAAGCGAGCTCGTCATCCGGTGCTGCAGGCATAGTATGAACGACATTCGGACCAGAGCCGATACCGACGAGAGCTGATGCTTTGAGGAGCGAGAAGTGTGGGTATAGGGTGAGGAGGATGATGGGCGGGCTTGGGAGGTTTGGTCCGGATGGAGGACCGGATTGGGCAAAAGAGTACCCTTCCGGCAGGTGGGGTGAATGGGCATAGAGATGATCTCTTGCACAGGCTGTCATCAGCGATGTTCACATCGGGTCCTCACCTAGGCCAAGGACGTTTGACGCGGTAGCCCCAGTGGTTATCGTTCGCCCTTGATACGTGTCCCTCGGCATGTCGAGCAAATCTAGCACCAGCTCCAATGTCCGAGCTTCCACAGCAGTACTAGCCGTCACTCCCGGCAAAGTCACCGAGACATTCTCATCGTAGCTCGAAGCGAGTATATCCGCGAGCTGAGCAGCTTCGGTGACCCCGCCAATCACAAACCCGAAGTATCGTGGTCCATTCTGGGCTTGTAGGCATCCCGGAAGAAGGGTCTGGAGGAGATAGTCGGTCGTGTCAGTCGTCCCTAGGCCTTTCTCGGGAAGCTTGGACGGGAGAGAGGAGATGGTTTTTTGGACTTCGGTGGGTGTGGGGATGGTGGGCAGGGTCGACAAGGTGTGATGACGGTCGACAACATGTGAGAAAACGGTGGACAGGGAATCAACGAATTCAGACAAGCTTTATGCAGAGCTGAATGCAACATGGGGTACGCTGCCCTGCTTTCCTCTTTTTACTTATTGGGGCAGTTCAGTTTTGAAGACGACTAGTTTAGCTTGAAGTCTTCAGTTTAGCTAAAAGTGAACATCCCAACTTGCCAAATAAGTCGTCTTATCTGGCTAGAAGGCGTGCCAGGTCGGCAGGCCTTGAAACAAAAGGAGCCTGGTTCTGGAGCGCTCCAACACCGCCCGAACCGTGCACCCTCAACTCAACTTCGTCTTCCACCATCATCCTTTATTCATATCTCATCATCCATTAGGATCACTCTCATACTTCGTGCAATACCGCTTGGTACCCTCAGGAAGAGGTGACTGAGAAGCATTGACCGCGGGATCATTGCCCTTGCCCCATATTACCGCTTGATGTCTTGACAGCGTTGAGCAATAGTCTACGTTGAATGATCGTCTATGTTTGTTTTGTTGTTATTCGCTGGTTGTCATATCAGGGTCTTATCATTGCTGCTGCAAACATTGCAGGACCCTGTCAGAGAGACAAAAGTGGTGTAAGGCGTTCGAGAAGAATCCGGAGAAGGCGATGAAGAAGTAGGGAGGGGGAGGAAGCGGGATCGACAGGGGAGTGGATGACGAAACACACGATATCTGACTTAGATGCTGCTGGCAGCTGTGTATGCATGTACTGCGAGGTGTGGTTGGTTGATTTTCAAGACGGCTTGGTCACGAGACACTGCGGCCACGCCGTGAAGTTTGTTTTGCATGCGGTATGACGCCCTCACGCAATGTATCTGCATCCACCTAACCTCGCGCGACCTCGCTCCCCTGCCCTCACTGCATTGCCCATCATGCCACAATCTCCACTTTCCAGCGGAACCTCTCCGCGTGCCTCAAATCGCCTTGTTCCTCGAGAGGCATCAATCAATATCGTCTGCAGTCCAGGAGCATCAATTCGTCAGTCTACGAGGCCTTTCGGCGCATTCGGAAGCCTGCACAACAAGAAAATGTCAAATTTCAAGGAACTTACATCAGCGAACAGCGTATGACAGACGGCTGAAGATGCAGAGGCCGGGATAGTCTTATGGAGCCCATTCAAAGCTTTCGGAGTGAGTTACATCCATAGCTAGAATCCCGGGGCACCTAGGAAAATTAGAGCACAATCAAGTAAATTAAAGCATGATTAAATGTACACGACGTGTTCAACACGCTATCGAGATCCTCTAGGCACGTCGGCGGTGCTTGAACCCCCGAATTCCCGT
>JAABUH010004449.1_pt1 | contig 11370 bp, 16 predicted proteins | sample 5559121 | NCBI WGS metagenome assembly JAABUH01 (sample SAMN10711871, study PRJNA513364) | rock metagenome | isolation source: Antarctica rocks | place: Antarctica: Victoria Land, Battleship Promontory nord | collected 2015-12-28 | reverse complement strand
TATGGTGCGGGTTTGCCAAAAGGCAGTTCGCCTCGACAGCGGCGCCGGCGGTGCACACGACAGGCCTCGGCCGCATGTCAGCTGCCGTGCGGTGCACATGAACGAGAACCAGCAATCAGCAACCACACTTGCTCTCTAAAAATGAAAGAGCGCAGCAAGCCGCAGACGGCCGCAACCGTGACCGCGGCCTGGCCAGCCTTGCAGGTGGACCGACGGGCGCCGGGCGCCAGCTGCCCCGCAGCGCACCTGCGCCTCATAGAAGTCCTCGTCGTCGTAGGCCTGCAGCGCGGTGGCGAGCAGCCGCGCGAAGAGGCCGAGCGCGCGCGCGTGCTCCGGCGGCAGCCCCGCCACGCCGCGCCGCAGCGACGCGATGTCCCAGCCGCGCGTCGCGTCGGCGGGCGCCTCCAGCGGCAGCCCGGCCGCGCGCGCCAACCAGGCCCAGAGCCGCGGCAGCGCGGCCGTGCCCAGCGCCAGCGCGCTCGTCAGCCGCGCAACCGCCTGCGCCCCGGGCCGGACCGGCGCTCGCAGGGTGCCACCGCTGACACGTGAAGCCAGAGCTACGACTGGGCGCGACGGCGTGGCCGCGCCCAGCGCCGGCGCGCTCGTCAGCTCGCAGCCGCTTGCGCTCCGGCGCGGCGCGCTCGCAGGCGCGGGCGCCGCGGGCACCCACGGGGAGAAGGGAGCCGAGCGGGGCCGCAGCGCGCACGGCGCCGGCTGTCGCTCCTGCTAGAGGCCGCACCGTAAGCTGCAGCCATCGGCTCGCCCCTCTGTGCAGAGCATCCAAGCGGGCAGCGCAGGGTCCACACGTTCTCAGCAACTTGATTTACCCAAAACCATTTCGTGTGATGCAGGCGGCCGTGGGCAGGCGCGCGTCGCGTCCGGGGCAGCGCAGGCGGGCGCGCGCGCTCCGCCGGCCGCACCTCCCTGCCGGCGGCCGGCGACAGGCTCGCCGCGCCGGCCACCTCCGGCAGCGCGTCCAGCGCCAGGTGCAGCAGCGCGGCCAGGCGCGTCAGGCCCGCGTCGCCGGCCGCGGCCGCCAGCAGCTGCGCGAGCAGCGTGCCCTCCGACAGCGGCCACAGCGCCGCGCGCGCGCCGCACGCGCCCGCCGCGGCCGCGGCCGCCTCGGCGCACGGCACCTGGCCGCCGAGCGGGCCGCGCAGGCGCGCGCGCGCGGCGGTTAGGAGCAGGGTCGCGGTCGCGACGAGCTCATCCGCGAAGCCGGGCGCGGCGGCGGGGTCGAGCAGCGGCGAGCGCGCCAGGAAGCGCACCTCATGCCCGTCGCGCACCTGCCGGCGCACGGCGCCGCGCGTCGACGGCCGCGTCGCAGCGGCGCGGCCAGCGCGCCCCGCGCACACGGGCGTGCTGGGCTGTCAAATCATGGTGAAGATTCATGGTACGAGAGTGTCGTGTTACGCTCACCGCGCGCATCACGCGCCCGCCAACTGCCGTGCTGAGAGGAATAAAGATAGTGTCACATGATAGGACACGACGAGAGTTTATGCCGACGCTTGCACCAGGATGTCCCGTGTCCGCCAACCGTTGTGCTGAGAGGAGTAGGGGAACGCTCCAACAACAACATATGACAACTGGTTGTGATGGCATGCGCACCACGCGCATCGCGCACTCGCCGACCACCAGCGTCAGCACATTGCCCAGCGCCCAGACGCAGTCGGACCAGGTCAGCCGCGGCGCGCGCGCGCCGCCGCTCGCGCCCATCGCGCCCCCGGCCGCCCCGCCCGCGGCGCCGCCCCGCGCGGGGCCCTCCGGCGCCGGGCCGGGCGCGCAGCCCAGGGCAGGGTCGCACAGGCGCCGCAGCGCCGCCAGGCAGGGACGCAGGTGTGGGAGCGCCGCCAGCGACGCGCGCGCGGGCGGCGGCAGCGCCGACGGCAGGCCGGGTGCGGTGAGGAGCACGGCAGCCACGTGCTGCGCGGTGGCGGAGCTCGCCGCCGCGGCATCCCCGCCCGCCGCTGGCCCTGCGCCCACTGCGGCACCTGCGCACCGCCCACTCGTCACCGCTCAGCCGCAGCGCGCTTGGCGCTCAGGCCAGGGCTGACTGCCAGGAGGCTCAGTTCGCACCCGGTCGCTTGCACGAATAGGACATTCAACTCCGCCCTGGGTCAGTATGCGCAGACACCCCAGGAAAAGGGAGCGCGCCGTTGCAGTGCGCGCCGTCCGCGTCCGTCCGCGGCGCGCCCGCATCCAGCGGACGCAGCGCGACCGCGAGCACCGCGGCCAGCTGGGCAGCGGCCGCCTGCACGCTCGCCCTGGCTGGAGACGCAGGGTTGGGGCCCGGGCTGGCCTCCGCGGCATCCAGCCCCGCGGGTACAGCGCCGTCCAGGCCCTGCCGCAAGCTGCTCGGGCGGGCTGCGGTGCCGGACCCTAACCCTAAACCTGGCCCAGGGCCGCCGTCGCCGGCCTGCTGCACGACGGCCGCCAGGCGCCGGCAGGCGGCGCACAGCGCAGGCGAGCGCCCGGCGAACGCCGCGAGGTGCGCCGCCGCGGCCTCCGCGCGCGCGTCCCCTGCGGCGCAGCAGCGTGCGCGGCGGGCTCGAGCAAGGCTTGCGGAATAACGCCCAGCAAGACATGGTGATGTGCCCTCAGCGAGCACAGGCGTGTCGACTACGATGACACAGACGCGCGTTTCGCCACGGTCCACCAGGCCGCCAACCTTTAAAAAAAAAATACAACCGCCGTCCGTATCTGCTGCTGTGTGTGTTGGTGGATGCAACGCAGACGCTGGCGCCCAGGACGACAGGGCGATGCTGACAATACATTGCCTTTCCTGCAGCCACTCTGCAAAGGTTCTCTCGTTCGGCATGCGGGCGCATAGCTGCCCCGGCGCGCAGGGCGCCCACCCGGCGCGTAGCAGCGCCACGCAGCCGCGTCGGTCAGCACCGCCAGCGCCCGCGCCGCCGCGGCCGCCGTGAGCGCCTCGCACCCGCACCCCAGCAGCGCCGCGCACAGCAGCAGCAGGAGCTCGGCCTGGCGCAGCCATGCGTCCCTGCAAACAGCGTCCCGTTGTCGAATTCGGGCCGGCAGCATGACAAGTGCTTGCCAGAGGTGGTCCCTGCTGCAAATGCAATCCCAACATGCATGCAGCCCAGCGTCCCATTAACACTGCACCGCAGTCATGAGACAGCTGAGCAGAGTCAGAGCTCGCCCAGGCGTGCGAGGGCGGCGCACCGCCGGCCGGCGTCCGCGGCGGCGCCGCAGTAGTTGAGCCGCGCGTCCGCGCTGGCCACGCTGCGGAGCACCAGCGCGAGCGCGCCCCGCAGCGGCGCCGCGGCGCGCGGCGCGGGCGCCGCGACGGGCGCGCCGGCCGTCCAGGCGCGCCGGCGGGCGCGCGAGAGCGGGCGCAGGTGCAGGTACAGCATGGGCGGCAGCACGCCGTCTGCCGCAGGCAGAGCTCAGTCTGCGTCTGGCGCCCTGCCTGCGGCCGGCACTCGGCGCTGCACCCGGAACAAGGGGAGTGCGTAGCCATAGGCCTGCTGCGGAGCACCGGTGCGCGTGGCTGAACAGCAGGGGCGGCAGCACCACGCCTGTCACAGGCGTGCACCACCACCGCCTACTACTGCTGGCCATGGGAGGCACTCGGCAGTGCTGCAGTGCGTAAGGGAGAAAGGAGCACCACTGTTGATACAACTGTGCACCACTTTCAGCTCAAGTCCTCTCGCGCGACGGGCCTGCTCTGGCTCCAGCTATTGGGCAGCCTAAGGCGCAGGAGGCGCGCGCACGCCTGCGAGAGCCTGCGCGCTGAGGTGTGCGCTGGGGTCTGCAGCGACAGCGCCATACGCCTTCAGCCAGGCAGTCACCAGCTCCTCCTCAAAGCTCCGCCGCTCCCGAGCGCCCCTGTACAGAGACAATTGTACGTGTCTTGCAAGTGTCAGAAAGTTCCAAGTGTCAGAAACGGAAGAGAACTGTTGACTCTAGCACGTTGCATGCTTGTAAAGCTAGGCAACAGTTGGCAACCACAACTGCTCACCTGAATGCGCTCTGTATTGTGACCGCGGCTCTGGCACGCTGCCGCTCCCCGCTGCGTGCACTGCGCTCGGCCTTCACCTTGCTGAGCAGCTCCTCTCTGTGGCCAGACCACAGTGTCACTGCCTTGACGCCTCTGCATTGACACCAGTCGCGGTATCTCGAGGTGCAGCAACAATTAGCATGTGCTGCACACGCCACACGGAGTGCGGACCGTGTGGCCTCTTTCACCGTCCGCCCACCGCGGCGCACTGCTTTCTCAAACATGCTGACACCTCACATGTCGCAGTCGGCTGTGCGGGAGAGAGCTACAGCAGGCAACACAGAGCCGCCTGCGTGTGAGCAAACCTCTGGAGCCTCTGCCAGAGACTCAGGGGTGCTTCACGACACCTGCACTAATGTAGAACAATGCTAGCAGCAACCTGAATGCTGAGCTGTTTTACCATACATGTTGCTGTCTGGCCACCATGTCATGGATGGCTCGCATACTGCCCTGCATGCCCATCATGGAGACCTGAGGATCTAGATATTAATGACATGCGTCACCTCAACCATGTAGAAAGACGGCGTGCTTGTTGCATTTACATGCCCAACCCAGCCGCATCCGGATAATCTTCAAACACTTCAAAGTCCGAGCGCCATAGACACGTCCCTAACATCCCGGAGAGCGCTGGAGGAGTGATATACAGCAAAAGCATGCCAGGCGGTGCTGTGCCTCCCCGCACAGGAGCGCACAAACGCCCGCCCCAATGCATCGGCACACTGGACTGCGCAAGTACGCCTTGCATGCCATGACGTATGGGGCACGCAATGAGCCCTCGCGCTGCAGGGACTGCCAGAGTATGCCATGCCATGCCATCGCGCATGGGGCACGCAGTGAGCCCTGCAATGCAGTGTGTGCCGATGCAGGCATGCTGTGCGCAAACATGAAACACTGGGCTGCAGAGCGCGCCTTCCTGCACACCGCCAAAGGGATACGACGCAAAGAATGGGCTTACGGCAGCCTAGTGCTGCCAGCTACCAAGAAGAACCAAGTCCTTGACGGGTCAAGAGCAGCCTTCTGCGGTGTTCATCACCCATCCACAATGAGAAAGCCCTCGCAGGGGCGGGGAGCCCCTAGCCAGCACAGGCGCAAAAGCGCAGCCCGCTGCTGGCACTGGCAGTCCGTGTGCGAAGACCTGGTCCCCCGCTGCCAGGCACATAGCAGCCAGCTGCCGCGGGGGGCGCAAGCTCTGCCAACACGCCGCACGAGCCATGCGCTCGCCGCCCCAACACCCTGCCTACCGCTCCCATGTGCGTTTGCAACAGAGCCTGAGCCGCAGGTCACAGAGTACAGCCTTGATACGCTGCGGCGGTAATACAGGTATGCACAACTTGGGAAGAAAAGGAACACTCACCCGATCGGAGGCATACTTGACTAGGCAGCCATGTTGCAGTTGCAATGCAGTCAGCAACATGGGGGCCAAACAACATTGCCAGTCACCCATCCGTACTTGCACACACAGCGCGCGCCAGCAAGCTGTGGCAGCGCGCACCAAGCCCGAGCACCATTACATGACAGCGAGGCCCTGGACAGGCACAGATGCACGTATGTACCCCTACATGCGACCCAGGCCCCTGAAGCCCTGCAGCAGGCCATAGCGTGTGTGCATGGCCAGCCCATGCAATGAGCGCGCCTCCCAGAATGACCCAAAAGCACTGCAACAGCTCCACTTTGCCCGTCGGGCTGTGCCAGCATCCCCCCCGCCTTGCTTATCTACGCGGCTGCGCATGTTCACTGCTTGACGATGTTGACGGGCACGGCGCCGTTCGTGCTGTTGCCGTTCGCGACCTCGGTCTTCGTGTTGCGCAGGGGCGTGATGCTGCGGTCGCCGCGCGCGCTGCGGTCGCCGACCGTGCTGTGGTCCTCGGCGTAGTCGTCGATGTCCTCGTCCACGTAGTCGGGCGAGCGGAACGCTGCGTCGCGCCATGGTGCAAGCGCTCGGGCCTTGTATGACAAGCATGGCAGACGAATGTGGCTGATGCGAAGCTTGGTGAATCAACTCAATCAAGGCCTGGTCTTGCCAGAGAACACTGTGCACCAAGAACCGCTCGAAATTTTTACGGCAACGACGATTGCCAGCTGCAGAGTACCAACAGGCACGGCCATGCGGGGATGTACAGCTCATGCAACGTGCAGGGGTGCGTCCTTTCTGGGAGCAGTGGCTGGGGCGCACCGATCAGCATCACGGCTGCCACCACGTTGAATACGCCGAGCACGTACATAGGCCGGCTGCGAGCGCATGCAGCACTGTCAAGACTCCATCAAAGTGATAAGCATTAGTAGGCTCGGCTCCCAGCGCATCGTCGCTTGCCAAAGCGCACACGTGAGGGGCCCTGGCTGAGCTCCGTCACTGGATAATGGCAATGGTGGCTGTCAGGTCTGGCCGGGACGCACGTGAAGGAGCCGCTGTTGGAGAGCGCGCCGATGAGGTAGGGGCCCTGGCATCGCACACATCCCCAGACTCACTGCCATGCACCCATGACTTCTGTACGCGTGCATGAGGACAGCTGTGGAGGCTACATGATGACGCCAGGCTAGTCATGGACATTACATGGCGTTTTTGAGATTAGCGCACGGCTGATCACGCGATGCACGGCGCACAGGCGCCGACGGCCTGCGCGCTCACAGAGGTGCGGGGCGCGTCGGCGCGCGTGCACCACAAAGCCGCCGAACGCGCCCAGCGTGTTGAACAGCGCACTGCCGGACGCGCGCGCGCGCCCCAGCAGGAACGTCGCCGGCCACGACCAGATGGGCCCTAGCCAGCGCATGCGCAGCCTCAGGCACATCGCGCAGGCCTGACTGGTAAGCGCTCGACTGGGTGTTGAGGGCATCATGCATCTGGAGCATGCGCATCGGCAATAGTGTGTTCGTCACGGCAGCCAGCGCGGGCGCTTCAGGGCATCACAGGTTCGCGAGAGCGCCGCACCCCAGAGCGACCAGGCGCCGCAGCCTGCGATGATGAGCATGATGATGCCTGGGATGGCGCCGCCCTTCTCCAGCACGACGGGCATGATCCTGCCAGGCCAGCACCGCACACGTGAGAACACATTCTGGTCAGCCCGCAGGTGTGCTCTGGCACTCCTACCCTCCACTGACAAGGCAACACTCCTATAACGTGTACATAGAGGACGGAACTGCCCTGACAATCAGGAGGCACCAAGCGCATCAGACGCGAACCCGCTAATCCTGTCGGGAACTTTTTTCCCCCATCCTGCTCGAGGTGCTAGCCCAGTGGCAAAACCCTCCCATCAATACAACCAAATGCGTCCACTCGCACGCAGCAGCCTCCAGCCCCTCACCCAGTGCGCAGAGCACAGTGCGCAGGCCGCGCAGGCCAGGGGGCTGTGGAGGAACGGTGGCGCACAGGAACGCGACGCCGGAGATGAACACGGGGATGCTGCTGTGCAGGTGCCGCTCGCGGTGCTTCTTGGAAGACCAGGCCATGGTGATCATGACGACGGACACCGGCACGTACAGCGCGCAGGAGATGAGCGCTAGCTTGGTCGTGTGCCACGTCTGCCGCCCCCCACAGCCGCTCACGCACACGGCCGCCGCGCTGTGGCAGTATGTGTCAACGCAGCCTCATCTGTGCATCTGTGCAGCGCCGGTAAGCCAGCTGCATGTTGGTGCGCACAGGCTGCCCCAGAGAAGCCACATGCGATCTGCAAACTTGGTGACACGCCCTGGTCACTTCTGCATGGCTTCTGGTGACGAGGCTGCGTCCAAGCTAGGCGGTCAGGCACGCAGCAAGGCGCACCAGCTCCGCGTTGGTCTGGTGCGCGGAGTTGGCGGCCTTGGGGTTGGTGCCGCTAAAGTTGCCCGAGATCATGGCGTCCAGCAGCAGCGGCGCCCAGAAGAGCACGCTGCGGAGCGCGCGCGATCAGCGCGCGGCGGCTGGGCAGAGGCTGTCGCAACGTGGCCATGGCATCCATGACGTCTTGCAGCAGCAGCGCCAAGTACAGCACGCTTGGACAACTTCACACTTGCTGGACGGACACATGCTATTGCAGCATGCCAGGGTGCAAGCGTGCGCGGCGTGGGCAGGGGCGGCAGGCAGAGGCGCGGCGGGATCCCGCACCCGTAGATGCTTGTTTCGACCAAAAACCAGACGATTCCTAGGGTTAAGGTAGGGTCAGTAAAGGTTTAACATTAACCAGATATAACCAGACCTTGATCTGAGGATTCAGATCAAGATCTGCATCACTTCAGACTTTCAATTCAATTCAAAACGCAGACATGGCTCCACAAATGTAATGAAGGCAGGTGCTGGATCAAGAGCAGGTGTGAAGAATACGGACTTACCTAGGTACCAGAGCCTCCAGCTGATCAGGCCCGCTGCGACGCCCCCCGCGCATGTATAAGCCGAGCAGCTATGCATGATTGATTGACACGACGTAACAGGCTCCATCCGGGCTCTGCTAGCACCACACTAGTTGACATTACAGCCTCTGCAAAACGCTGACGCGCCAGCAGACATGACAGGCTCCCTGCAAGGCACACCTGCCACTGGGCGGCGCCTTGCCGGGAAGGTGCATGCTGACTCTCAGCCTTTGGAGCGTGCCACCAGCGGATGCTGCATACTCACAGGTTTCAAACGTCCGCGCACCGAGGATGGTGGTGCCCTTGCCCGACGAGTTGCTGACGGCGGCTAGGTGCACATTGTCCTGGCGCTGCTGCAGCCACGTGCGCTCGGCGGGCTGCAGGAACCAGGCCACGGACGGCTTGGGCGCGAGCAGCACGCGCAGGACGACGCCGTAAATGATTGTCTGCGCGGGGGCGCGCCCGCCCTCAGTGCGCTCGTTGCAGGCTCTGCGTCTCAAGCGGGCGTGTGAGCAGAGCAAGGCGGGGCGCGGCGCGCACGAGGACGCCTTCGATGATAAACAGCCACTGCCAGCCGGGCCTCCCTGCGCAGGCGGGATCGCGCATCACTCAGCCCCCCATGGGCTTGTTGTCACATTGTTACACCGGCAGGCAGGGCCGCGGAGGCATGCACACATATTTTCACATTACCGTTGTCGCAACAGTTGCCAGCTCATCTGAAGAGCGGCACTGCACAACGCCCAGTACTTGACAGAGGCCTCCGACGACCCTGCCTGGGGCTCTGCTCAGGGCCAAGTGCAAGCGCGCTGCGCACCGCCCACGCCGTCCATCTGCAGGAGCGCGGCAGCCGCCAAGGCGCCAATCACCTGCCAGGCAAGCAAGTACGTGGTGAGTATATAGCTCCAATTTGGCGCCTCACATGCCACTAAACCCTGCATGTTCTTGGACGAAACATACATTTTGAGTGGTGTACAGAAAAAGGCCGGCGAGCACAGCAGGACGCCCCTCCAAGCCAAAGTAGCAATGTGCAACAGCTCGCAGCTGTATCAACGCAATAAATGGGCTCGAGTCGACCAGCTCGCACGCATACGCCAGCCTGCCTGCAGGCCGGGCGGCACCTGGCTGATGGCCGTCGCTGAGGTCACCGCGGAGTAGCCCAGCGTCAGCTCGCCCGTGCTGAAGAACAGCGAGGCCTGCAGCGACAGCAGCAACTCAGGGCGTGGCCTGGCGGAGCTGCCCAGCGGCAGGCCGATTGGGGCAAGGAGTGTGAGGGCGCACGTGGTAGAAGGTACCAGGGAAGGTGCCTGCGCGCGCCCGGATGCAAGTGTCAATGTATGCTGGGCGGCCCAGCACGCTGGACGGGCAGTAAGCCTTGATTGCCTGTCCCCGCTGCCACTGACACCTTGTCATGCAACCCAAGCACGCGCAACTGTCATGACTGTGCAAGCCCCTGCCTGCCACACGACAGCGTCCGGCCGGCCGCTGTGCGCGCACCGCCTTCGGCGACGCCCAGCAGGAAGCGCGCCAGGTAGAACTGCCACACGTTCCGCACCGCCGCTGCGGCGTGACCAGCGCACGCTCAGCCCAGACCCTTTTAGTGGAGGGCTTGAGCAAGGGCGGGCATGACTGCCAAGCTTTACACAATCCGCTGAAGAGCCATGTACACAATCCGCCGAAGAGCCATGCAAGCGTGCTGCGTGTCTCGGCGGGTCGTCGACCTGAGGTCGAGGTCACGCAAGGAGGTCATGCAAGGAGGGTCCTATCCTTCATGCACTGTGTCTTAAACGCGGGCATATCAAGAGGCGCGCCTGTCGCGGCGCCCACAGTGCCCCACAGGCAGATGATGACGGCGAGCAGGTTGGGCGCGCCGACGTACAGGATGACAAGGTTTGCCGGCAGCTGCGCAGGGCAAGCCAGCTTTGGCAAGCAGGCGCTCACGCGTGGATGCAAAAAGTGCTAAAGCTGTTCACTGCGCGTGTAGGTCAGGAGTCGACGGCGGGCCCACGCACCATGGTCGAGATGTATCCCAGGAAGAAGATGCCTGCATGAGCGTGAGCAGGTTGAGGGCCTCGGTCAGCGCGACAGTCTCGCACTGGAGAGCGCGCTATCAACCACGTGACAAGGAAAGCTTGGCATGCTGATTGAGTGCAGAGCGTGAACGTTCACAAGGTTGCCAGAGGCACAGTGAATGCACCACATTCTCGCCACGGGCGGGCACTGGCGCAGGGGGCAGATGCAGATGTTGCGTGACGAGCGTGCGCGCCTGACCCCAGCCCATACTGCGCGTTGTCCAGGTGCAGGTACTGCTTGAAGCTCAGCGCGGAGAAGGCCAGGTTGGAGCGGTCCAGGTACGTCCACAGCACGGTCAGGAACAGGCTGCCCCGGCGCGCAGCAGAGTTGGGGCGCTGGTTCCCTAAGAGGGAAATTGCACTCGGGCGGGGAGCTGTCCGGTTGCAAGGCCGCGTTCTTGCTTCCTGTCAGCAAGCACGGGCGAGCAGCGCGGGCGCACAAGGGTATGATGGCGTAGTACGTCTTCTTTATGGCCTGCCTCGTGTCGACCTGCGGCCCACGCAAACACATGCCCTCAGCAGCCGCAGTCTGGGACTGCGTGGCTGGCCTGCAGCAAGGCGGCGCTCTGACAAGTCAGGCGCACAAGCTCCTGTATGTGCGCAGCAAGGGACGCCGCGCATGGGCCACGCAGGGAAACCTTGCAGCAATGCAGGAGCAGCCCCCCCTGCTCGCCTGAAATACCACGGGCCTCTTACAGAGCACTGCACAGCTTCCTACAGCGGCCGACCGCTCAGACATACGGCTGATTCAAGGGCGGCCGGAGGACAGCCACAAAATGTAATTGTACGCACCATGCCGCCTCCGGCGCGCTTCAGTTCGCCGTTCTCCATAGAGCTCTTACTCGGCTCGTGCGCGTTCAAGGGCGCGGTACTCATCGTGCAAGAGGTACTGCCTGCAGGATGGGAGTAATGGGCTCACAGACGAGGCCGCGACCCCGGCCGGCACTGGCGATGACTGTG